>Ga0116187_1003180_pt1 | contig 15480 bp, 14 predicted proteins | sample AD_JPNNA6_MetaG_FD_89755 | JGI IMG/M metagenome (GOLD analysis project Ga0116187, IMG submission 89755) | Active sludge microbial communities of municipal wastewater-treating anaerobic digesters from Japan - AD_JPNNA6_MetaG | ecosystem: Engineered > Bioreactor > Anaerobic > Digestate | place... | reverse complement strand
TGGCGGAGGAGGGGTGGGCCTGCCTGCGCGCCGCTCGGGTCCACTACGGCGAAGGGGTCCCGGAGGAAGAGACCTTCCGGAAGGAGATCCGGGCCCAGGGAGACCCTCCCTTCGAGTTCTGGGGCGTGCGAGTGGGAGGGGTTTTGGGGGCCTACGCCATCTGCGTGGTGGAAGGAGATCGGGTGGCGCTGAGCGTGCTCAAGATCGACCCGGCGTTCTTTGACGCCTACCCCGCCTATGCCCTGATGGACGCCCTGCTGGAGCACCATGTGGCCCAGGGGGGGAGAGTGATGAGTAACGGAGCCCGCTCCGTCTCCCACGAAACCAATTTTCAGGACTTTTTGCTGAAGTTCGGCTTTGGTCGGCAGTACTGTGCCCTCCGCCTGGCCTATGCCCCCTTCCTGGCCCTCGCCGTACGGGGGCTCTATCCCTGGCGGGGCCTTCTCCGGGGGAAGGGGTTGGCCCAGGGGCGCAGCCTCATGTTCCAGGAAGAGATCGCTCGATCCACCGCCCCCCTCTGGTCCCCCAATGATTAAAAACCTTTGCCGCCAGGTGAGCCCCCAGCCCCGTTGAAGGGGGCCATCGTAAGGGGCAGAAGGGGCGTTGCGCCGAGGGCGGAAAAGGAGCGCCCCCGGAGGGAGCGGCGGGCAACCCGGCGAAAATGTGCTATGCTCTTCCCGAGCCCCTCCTGGCCTTCGACGGGGAGGGGTTCCATCCGTCGTGCAAGGAGCGATGTCCATTGTTGCACTGTGGCATTGTGGGGCTTCCCCTGGCGGGGAAAAGCACCGTATTCAACGTGATTACCCGGGCGGGGGCCGAGGTGAAGGCCTATGCGGGGGGAAAGACCGACCCCAACCGGGCGGTGGTTGGCGTGCCCGATCCTCGGCACGACCGATTGACGGAGATCTTCCGCCCGAAGAAATCCACCCCGGCCCTCATGGAGTTCGTGGACCTGGCGGGGCTTTCCCGGGACGCTAGCAAGGGGGCGGGGTTGGGGAACTCCTTTTTGTCCTTCGCCCAGGACGCCGACGCCCTGGTGCACGTGGTGCGGGGCTTCGATAACGCCGACGTGCCGCACCCCGAGATGGCCATCGACCCCGCCCGGGACTGGCGTATCGTGGAGACGGAGCTCATCCTCCGGGATCTGGGCGCCGTGGAAAACCGCCTTTCCCGGCTGGGGGCCAAAAAAAAGCTCCTTCCGGAGGAGGAACGGGAGCGGGAGCTCCTGGGGCGTTGTTCCGCCTTTCTCATGGAGGAGCGATCCCTGCGGGAAATGGCTTTCACCCCCGACGAAGAGCGCCTGGTGCGGGGTTTCACCTTCCTCACCCGAAAGCCCGAACTCGTGGTGCTCAACCTGGACGAAAGCCAGACCTCGGAGGAACGTATCCCCCAGGTGGGAGCCCTGGAAGCCCTGCTCCGGGAGCGAAACCTCCGTTCCGTGCGGGTCTACGGCCGCATGGAGATGGACCTGGGGGAGCTTTCCCCAGAAGACCAGCAAGAATTCATGGAAGATCTGGGGGTGCGAGAGCCCGGGCGGGAGCGGCTCATGGCCGAAGCCTACCGCCTGTTGGGCCTATTGTCCTTTTTCACCGCCGGGGACGACGAGGTGAAGGCCTGGACCATTCACCAAGGGGACAACGCCGTGGCGGCGGCGGGGGCCATCCACAGCGACCTGGCCCGGGGGTTCATTCGGGCCCAGGTGGTGTCTTACGACGATTTCATGGCCCACGGGGCGCAGTTTTCCAAATGCCGGGAGGCGGGGGTCCTGCGCCTGGAGGGGAAGGACTACATCGTCCGGGATGGGGACATCATAGAGATCCGGTTTAACGTCTGACGGCCCATGGATTCCTTCCGGTCCCGTGGCGGGGCTCCGGCGGAGGGAGAAGTTTTTCCTCTTGCGAAGAAAAGGTGGCGATGAACGTGGCATCTTGGCGGTGTTTCGAACCGGTGGAACTTCGGGGAGTACGGCTGCGTAACCGCTTCGTGGCGGCTCCCATGGCCTCGGGGACGGGGGACGAAGAAAGCGGAGCCCCCGGGGATCGGTCTCGGGAGTTCTACGCTCCCCTGGCCGCCAGCGGCGTGGGCCTGGTGGTGCTGGAGCACGCGGCGGTCCGGGCCGACGGTAAGGTTCGTCGGGGGCAATTCATGATGGACCAAGACGACCTGGTGGAGCCCTACCGCGCCTTCCTGAAACCCTTCAAAGAGGCGGGAGTTCCCGTGGTGGCCCAGCTCAACCACGCGGGGAGCGCGATCAAAGACCCCCGGCTTCTGACGCCGGGCTTCGAGGCGGTGTCCGCCTCCCCGGTGAGGCATCCCCGGGATGAGGTGGGCCTGACCCCACGATACCTGAAGGAAAAAGAAATCTTCCAAATAGAGGAGCACTTCGCCGCCGCCGCCCGCCGGGCCCTGGCGGCGGGATTCGCGGGGGTGGAACTCCATGCCTGCCACGGCTTTCTCCTGGGGCAGTTTCTGAGCCCCGTCACCAACCGACGGAGCGACAGTTACGGCGGGGGAATAGATGGGAGGTCGCTCCTCTTGCGGGATCTGGTCGACATCCTGCGGGGAGTGGTAAAGGACGCGATCCTTGCCGTGCGGCTGGGAGTGTCGGATGCCCTACCGGGGGAGAAGAGCCCGGGCCTGGATGTGGAAGAGGCGGTGTGGGTCGCCCGCCAGATCGCCCTCCAGGGGGTGGACGTGGTGGACGTTTCGGGGAACCTCTGCGGCTACGACGGCCCGGGGGAGGCGTGGTGGGGTCCCTTCGCCCGGCGCATCCGGGAGGCCTGCGGGGGGCGTCCCCAGGTGATCTGCTCCGGGGGCATCCGGTCGGCGAAGACCGCCGAAGAGCTCCTGGAAGGAAGGGTCTGCGACCTCGTGGGATTGGGGCGCCCCCTGCGCCAGAACCCCGGCTTGGTGCGGGGATGGGAGGGGGAGCTCTCTCCGGAGACCTTGGGGCGCTGAGCCGAGGGAGGGTGGATGATGCGAGTTTTTCTCAGCTGTGACATGGAGGGGGCCACGGGGGTGGTCTCCTTCGACCAAGTCTCTCGAAACAAGCCGGAGTACGAGTTCGGCCGAGAAATGCAGCTTAAAGACACTTGGGCCGTGGTGACGGCGGCCCGGGAGGCGGGGGCCCAAAGAATCGTGGTGAACGATTCCCACGACGCCATGCGAAACCTTGACGGCCGAGCCCTCCCCCGGGAAGTGGAGCTGATCAGCGGGAGTCCGAAGATCCTATGCATGATGGAAGGGGTCTCCGAGGCGGACGTGGCGCTTTTTGTGGCGTACCATGCCATGGGGGGCACCGAGCGGGCCCTTTTGGACCACACCATGAGCTCCACCACGGTGCACGAGGTGCGCCTCAACGGCCGGGCCGTGGGAGAAATCGGCTTGGGGGCGGCTCTCTGTGGCGCTCTGGGGGTGCCCGTGGCGCTGGTCACCGGCGACGTGGCCGCCTGCATCGAGGCCGAAAGCCTCCTTCCCGGAGTGGTAACCTGCCCTGTTAAGGAAGGACACGGGCGCTTCGCCGCCCGCCTCCTGGCGCCGGAGGTGACGACGGAACGCCTCGCCCAGGCCACCCGGGAGGCCCTGGCCCGCTTTCGCGAGGGGGCCTTCAAGCCCTGGTGTCCCGGTCCCCCCTACGAGTTGGAGGTCACCTTCTCCTGGACATCCCAGTGTGACAAGGCCTCCTGGGCCCTTCCCTTTCACCGGGTGGGGGGGCGTACGCTCCGGGCGGAGCACGAGGACTTCCTGGAGCTCCATCGGGCCTTCCTCGCCGCCGTGACCCTCGCCGGGGCGGTCTAAAGGGGGTGAAGGTCTTGAATGCCTTCTGGCTTCGCCATCGGGATCCCCTGATCATCCTCCTTTCGTTCCTGGGGGCCCTGGGCGTGGGGGGGGCGCTCTTCCTCGCCCACGGGGTGAACCCCCTGGAGGCCTACGGGGCCATGGTGGTCGGGGCCCTGGGGTCCGCCCCGGCCCTGTGGTCCACCCTGGCCCGGACGGTGCCCTACATCCTCGGGGCCCTCTCCATCGCTGTGGCCTTCGCGGCGGGGGTTTGGAACATCGGCGCCGAGGGACAGCTCTACATGGGGGCCCTAGGGGCGGCCCTGGCGGGACTCTTTCTTCCCCCCATGCCTTCCCTACCCGCCATGATCCTGGTCCTGGCCTTCGGAGTATCTGTGGGGGTCTTCTGGGCGTGGGTTCCCGGCCGCCTCTCCCTTGACCTGGGCATGAACGTGGTGGTGGTGACCATCATGTTCAACGCCGTGGCCCAGTACTTCACGTCGTACCTGGCCACGGGGCCCCTGGCGGGCAAAAACGTCTCGGCGGGCATGACCGACCGGGTACAGGACTTCGTACGCTTTTCCCGGATCAGCGACCTGGCGGTGCTCCACACCGGCGTCTTCGTGGCCCTGGGGGCCGCCCTCCTGGTGACGGGGCTCATGCTGTGGACCGCCTGGGGTTACGAGGGACGCATGGTGCGCCTCAACCCCCGGGCCGCCGCCGCCGGAGGCATCCCCGTGAGGCGGCGCCAGCTCGGGGCCATGGCCCTTTCCGGAGCGCTGGCGGGGCTCGCGGGGAGCCTGCTGGTGATGGGAGACACGGGGCGCTTCCTGGTGGGGATATCCAAGGGATACACCTGGACGGGGATGATCCTCGCCATGATGGTGGGGTATAACCCCTTGGGGGTCCTGGGGGCGGCCCTGGTGTATGCCGCCATGAGCTCCGGGGCCCTGGAGATGGAGCTCCTCACGGGTATCCCCGCAGAAGTGGTGGACCTCATCGTCACCACCTCCGTGCTCTTCGTGACGGCGGGGATGGCGGTGGCCAACAGGCTGGCGAATCGCCTGCGGGAGGATTAGCCATGATCGAACTGTTTCGCGCCTCCATCCGCATGATGACCCCCCTGATCCTGGCGGCCCTGGGGGGGTGCTGGACCTTGCAGACGGGCATTTTGAACATCAGCCAAGAGGGAGCCATGCTCCTGGGGGCCTTCTTCGCCGCCATGGGAAACCACTTCATGGAGAGCTGGGTGGGGGGGCTTTTCTGCGGCGTCGCCGCCGCCGTGGCCTTCAACCTCCTCTTCGCCCTCTTTTGCGTCAACCTGAGGGCCAACATCTGGGTGGTGGGCATGACCCTCAACATTCTGGCGGACAGCCTCTCCGTGCTCCTGCTCAAGAGCATTTTTCACGTGAAGGGGTATTTTTCGTCGCCCTTCATGGAGAAGGTCCCCGACGTGGACCTGGGGTGGCTCTCCGCCCCCCTTGATCGTGTGGTGGGGGACTTTTCCCTGGTGGTCTGGGGGACGCTCTTTTTGGTGCTGGCCATGCTGTGGGTGGACCGGAAGGCCGTGCTGGGGCTCCGCCTCAAGGCGGCGGGAGAAAACGAAGAGGCCTTGGCCGCCGCCGGGGTTTCCGTGCTCCGGCTGCGCTACTTTGCCCTGGTCCTCAACGGCGTACTGGTGGGCGCGGCGGGGAGCTTTCTTTCCATCAGCTATCTCACGCTCTTTAACCAAGGCATGAGCTCGGGCCGGGGATGGATTGCGGTGGCGGCGGTGATCTTCGGCGACGGCAAGCTGGGCACCACCCTGGGGGCGGCGGCGGCCTTCGGCCTGGTGCAGGCCGGGGGCAACGCCCTGCAAAATGCGGGGGTCAATAGCAATGGCACCCTCATGTTGCCCTACGTCTGCATCCTCGGGGCCCTTTTCTGGAAGGCCCTGCGCGCCCGGAGGGAGCGGCTCCTGCGGGAACGGCGGGAGATCCCCTCCGGCGCCTAGGGCGCCCCTCCGGCTCCCTTTCGCCCCGGTGTGGAGATCGGTCCTCCGGGCGGAGGCTCAAGGGAAGGAAAACTTTTGACGCAGAGAAAACATCGGGCCTATAATCGCCCGGGACGCGAGTTCTCCCGGCGGAAATCGAGAAGCCGGAGACAAAATATGAGGTGACGGCATGTTCGAAGGTTTGAAGAAGGCGTTGGGGCTCGATCCCAACGAGAACGCCCTGAAGCGCTATCGGCAGCGAGTGGGGCGGATCAACGCCCTGGAGCCCGCCCTCCAGGCCCTCTCCGACGAGGCCCTCCGGGCCCGGGGAGACGAGTTCCGGCGGCGCATCGAAGGAGGAGAGGCCCCCGACGCCCTGCTGGAAGAGGTCTTCGCCACGGTGCGGGAGGTCTCCGTGCGCACCATGGGGTTGCGCCACTTCGACGTACAGCTCATGGGAGCCATGGCGCTCACCGAAGGGTGCATCGCCGAGATGAAAACCGGCGAAGGGAAGACCTTGGTATCCACCCTGGCGGTGGCCCTGGGGGGCTTTTCTCGCCAGGGCGTGCACGTGGTGACGGTGAACGACTACCTGGCCAAGCGGGACGCGGAGTGGATGGGGCCCATCTATCGCTTCCTGGGGCTTTCCGTGGGAGTCCTCTCCCCCTTCATGCCCCCAGAGGAGCGCTTCGCCGCTTATCGGGCGGACGTGACCTACGGCACCAACAGCGAATTTGGCTTCGACTACCTGCGGGACAACATGGCCACCCACCCATCGCACCTGGTACAACGGGGGCATGCCTTCGCCATCGTGGACGAGGTGGACTCCATCCTGGTGGACGAGGCCCGGACGCCCCTCATCATCTCGGGACCATCGGAGGACAACGTGGAGCCCTATCGTCGGGCCAACGATGTGGCCCGGCGCCTCACCCGGGACACGGACTTCGAGGTGGAAGAAAAGGACCGCAACGTGGCCCTCACCGAAGGAGGCATCGCCCGCTGCGAACAGATCCTCCAGGTGCCGGGGCTCTTTGCCGATCTGGCCCGCTCCGAGATGGCCCATAAGATCCTCCAGGCCCTGAAGGCATGGCATCTTTTCCAGCGCGACGTGCACTACGTGGTGAAAGACGGGGAGATCGTCATCGTGGACGAGTTCACCGGTCGGCTCATGTTCGGTCGCCGGTACTCCGACGGCCTCCACCAGGCCATCGAGGCCAAAGAGGGAGTGCGCATTGGCCGGGAAAATCAGACCCTCGCCACGGTGACCATCCAGAACTACTTCCGCATGTACCGCAAGCTGGCGGGTATGACGGGGACCGCCGCCACGGAAGCGGAGGAGTTCAAAGAGATCTACGGTCTCCCCGTGGTGGTGCTCCCCACGCACCGTCCCATGATCCGTCAGGATCACGCCGATCTGATCTACCGCACCAAGCGGGAGAAGTTCGCCGCTGTGGCGGACGAGGTGGGAGAGTGTCACGCCAAAGGGCAGCCGGTGCTGGTGGGCACCACCTCCATCGAGAACTCCGAAGTGGTGAGTAAGCTCCTCAAGGCCCGCAAGATCCCCCATCAGGTGTTGAACGCCAAGTTCCACGAAAAAGAAGCCCAGATCGTGGCCCAGGCGGGGCGCTTCGGCGCCGTCACGGTGGCCACCAATATGGCGGGGCGCGGCACGGACATCGTTCTGGGGGGCAACGCGGACTTTTTGTCCCGGGAAGAGGCCCCCCGGCGGGGCGTGGATCCCGCCGCCGACCTCGAGGGCTTTGATGCCCTCCGCCGGGAGCTGGCCGCCCAGTGCGCCGTCGAGCGGGAGCAGGTGTTGGCCGCCGGGGGCCTTCACATCCTGGGCACCGAGCGCCACGAGTCCCGGCGCATCGACAACCAGCTCCGGGGGCGTAGCGGCCGCCAGGGAGATCCGGGCTCCAGCCGCTTCTACCTCGCCCTGGAAGACGACCTCCTGCGCCTTTTCGGCTCGGAGCGCATCCAGGGCGTCATGGAGAAGCTGGGCATGGAAGAGGGCGAATCCATCGAGCACCCCATGCTCACCAAGGCCATTGCCAATGCCCAGAAAAAGGTGGAGGAGATGCACTTCGACATCCGCCGCCAGCTCCTCATGTACGATAACGTCATGAACCAGCAGCGCGAGGCGGTCTACGGCGAGCGAAATCAGGTCCTGCGGGAAGAGGGAATCCGGGAGCGGGTGGAAGAAATCATCGCCGACGCCATCGACGGTGTGCTGGAAAAGGCCTTTCCCGAGCAGGGGGAGTGCCAACCCCGGTCGGCGGTGCTTCGGCTCAAGGGCATGATGGGCCCCTGGGTGGAACCCCTCCTGGAGGGGGTGGAGACCCCCCAGGCTTTGCCCCCGGCCCAGGAATCCCTCAAGGAAGGGGCCCTGGAGCGCTTCCGGAGCAAGATGGCCGATCTGGGGCCCGAGATGGGCGAGGGACTGATTCGCTTTCTCGTGCTGCACGTCTTGGACGCCCAGTGGAAGGACCACCTCCTGGGGATGGACGAGCTTCGGCGCGGCATAGGCCTCCGGGCCATCGGCCAGAAAGATCCCCTCCTGGAGTACCAGTTTGAGTCCTACAACCTCTTCCAGGAGATGTTGGAGCGCGTCCGAGAGGGCGTGACGGAGTACGTCTTTCGGGTCTCCGTGGCGGCCCCGGAAGGGGATCCTCGGGGCCAGCCCCGCCACGCGGTGCCGGAGATCCTGGCGGCGGGGGGGCTGGGGCAGGATCGGCGCCCCGATCCTCGCCAGGGGGAGAGCCCCAAGCCCGTTCAAAAGGGGGCCCGGGTGGGACCCAACGCCCCGTGTCCCTGCGGGAGCGGGCGCAAGTACAAACAATGCTGCGGCCGGCTGGCGTGATCCCCAAGCCGGAACGACCCTTGGAGTCCTCGGCCCTTGGGGCGGTGGCGCGAGGGTGAGAGGAGGAAAAGGCGATGATAAAAAGCATGACCCGGGGGTGGTTCTGGGGGATCCTCCTTTCTCTGCTGGGAGCGGCGGGGGCCCTGGGGGCTCCGGCGCCGGAAGAGCTACTGGCGAAAGAAGTGCGCCGCCTGGCCCGAGAAGTGCCCCCCGGAGGGGGAGAAGGATCGGGCATGGTGTGGCAGCGACGGTCGGAGTACGAGCTACAAGCGGACGGCTCCTTGGTGCGGCGTTCCCGATGGATCGTCGAGCTCCCCTCCCGGGGGGCGGAGGCCTGGCGCCTCTGGGATATCCCCGTCCCCGTGGGGGGAAAGGCCGAGCTTTTGGCGAGCGGCCTCTACGACGCCCAGACGGGGCGTCCCCTGGCCCCCCTTTCGGTGGAAAATGACGACGAAGGGGGCATCGCCTCGCTGAGGGTGCGCGCCCCCCGGCACGACGGCGCGGTGGTGGCGCTGGAATACCTCCAGGTCTTTCCGCGACGGATGAACGTGGACGACGTGGTGTGGCTCGCCCTGGACCTTCCCCAGTGGGAGCAGGTGATCACGGTGCGTGTCCCCCAGGGGAGCGCCTTTTTCTGGAAGGGAGTGGAGGCTCCGGCCCCCGAGGTCACCGACGAGGGGCCCTGGGAAAGCTACGAGTGGCGGGTGGTGAACCGCCCCGCCTGGCCGGGGATGGGGCTCCTGTCCCAGGGGCGCCCCGTGCTGACTTTCAGCCTGAGAAAGGGACCCCGCGAGGCCCTGACGCCCCTGGACTACCTGGAGAGCCTTCCCCTGCCCGAACCGAAAGGGGCCTTCGCCCGGGCGCTACGGGGGGCCAACCGCATCGCTGCGGGGAAAAGGCTCCTGGGGCTCATGAATGGCTCCTCCACCCTTCTGGAGGGAGCCCCGTGGGATGCGGTGCGCCCCGGGGAGCTCATCTCTCCGGAGGGGCCCTGGACCTCATGGGAGCGGGTGCTCCTGCTCCGGCGGTGGCTTGAGAAGGTGGGGTGGAAGGCCACCCTGTGGTGGATCCCGGTGCTGGACCTGGGGGATGACGCCCCCGCCACGGCCCGGGCCTGGCTCCGTCCGGTGCTGGAACTGAAACCCTCCGGGGGCGGGGAGTTTTTCTGGGACGTGGGGCAGAACGTGGCCCCGGGAGAGGTCCCCTCGGCCCTTTGGGGTGCCACGATCCTTCGTCGGGAGGGCGCCCGGGTGGAGCGGCGATCCATGGGAAAGGGCGCCTTGGAGACCCATCGCTTCTCGGTGGAGTGGACCCTGAGCCTGGACCAGGAAGGGGTGGCCCGGGGATCGGTGGACGTCACCCTTCGGGGGGGGTGGGTGGGGATCTTCGCCCCCCAGGGCGTGCCGGAGGCCGATGCGGTGAAGAGCCAGATCCGATGGCCCTCCGGGGCGGGGCGTCCCGTGCTGGGAGAGGCCACCAGGACCGTCTACCCCTACGGTTATCGCTTTTCCTTTCCGGTCACCGTCCCTTTGGGCATCCCGGGCCCCGGACGGGTGTTGGTGCGCTTTCCCGGAGTGGACCTCCCCTGGACCGCCGACCTCCGGTGCGCCGCCGCCCCCTGTGCCCTGCGGTTTCCCTTCGTCTTCGAGCAACGATTCTCCCTGGCCCTTCCCAAGGGTTACCGCGTTTTGGACCTCCCCAAGGGGGGGGAGCGGGGACGGCGGGTGGTGCTCAAGGAGACGGTGCGGTATCGGGAGAAGTACCACGAAGTGGTGGGGGAGAGCCGCCTTCTGGTGAAAGACGTGCGCCTGGGGGATCCGGAGCTGGCGGAGCTGGAAAGCGCCCTGGCCGCCGAAGCTCGGTGGGGGGGGCACCAGATCCCCTTGATGAAAAAGTAAATCCCTTCGGGGCCCCCGGAGGGAAGGGTTGCCCCGTCCTGGGGCAGGAAAGAGGAGGGCTTTTCCCGTGGAAGACATTCGCGACATGTTAAAACAGGAGATCTCTAAGGTCCTGGAGGACCTGGCCCGGGACCGGGGGGTGGCTCCGGAGCTCCTCCCTGAAGTGTACCTGGAACGCCCCAAACGCCCGGACCAGGGAGATTGGGCCACCAACGTGGCCCTTCAGGGGGCTAAAGTCTTCGGAAGCCATCCCCGGGAGGTGGCCCAGGCCCTGGCGGAGCGCCTCACCCCCGGCGAGAAGAGCTGCGTGGCCGGGGTGGAGATCGCGGGCCCCGGGTTCATAAACTTTCGCCTTTCCCGGGGGTGGATGGGCGCCGTGGCGGAGCGTGTGTTCTCCGAGGGCGAGCGGTACGGCCGTTCCGACCTGGGGAGGGGCCGCCGGGTACAGGTGGAGTTCGTGAGCGCCAACCCCACGGGCCCCCTTCACGTGGGTCACGGTCGGGGCGCCGTGGTGGGAGACGTGATGACGTCCATCCTGGAGTTCACCGGGTGGCAGGTGGCCCGGGAGTACTACATCAACGACGCGGGGCTCCAGGTGGACAACCTGGGACGCTCCGTCCAGTCCCGTTACTTCGAGCTCCTGGGCCAGGGAGAGCGGGCACCCTTCCCCGAAGACGGGTACCACGGAGATTACATCCGGGACGTGGCCCAGGGCGTGTTGGACCAAGAAGGGCCCCACCTCCTGGATCTTCCCCTGGAGGAAACCCTGCCCTTCTTCCGGGAGTACGGCTGCCGCACCCTTCTGGAGGTCATCCGAAAGGACCTGGAGTTCTTCGGGGTGCGCTTCGACGTGTGGTTTTCGGAAAAAAGCCTCTACGACAACGCCTCGGTCCCCGGCATGATCGATCACCTCCGGGGGCGGGGCTTCGTCTACGACCAGGATGGGGCCGTGTGGTTCCGGGCCACGGCCTTCGGGGATGAAAAGGACCGGGTGCTCATCCGCAGCAACGGAGCCCCCACCTACTTCGCCTCCGACGTGGCCTACCACAAGGACAAGTTCGACCGGGGGTTTGACTTGGCCATCGACGTCTGGGGGGCGGATCACCATGGATACATTCCCCGGGTTCGGGCCGCCGTGGAGGCCCTGGGGAGGGATCCCCAGGATTTCCAGGTGATCCTGATCCAGATGGTGAACCTCCTGCGCCACGGGGAGCCCGTCACCATGTCCAAGCGCTCGGGGCAGTTCGTCACCCTACGGGACGTGTTGGACGACGTGGGACCGGACGCCACGCGCTACTTTTTCCTCATGCGCCGGTCGGACAGCCACCTGGATTTTGACCTGGGAGTGGCCAAGACCCAGGGAGCGGACAATCCCGTGTATTACGTCCAGTACGCCCATGCCCGCATGGCCAGCATCTTCCGGGAGGCCGAGGCCCGGGGGATCCCCGTGCCCTCCGGAGTGGATCCCCTCTTGACCGAAGCCTTCGGCTCCCCCGAGGAGCAGGCCCTCATGCGCCAGATTGCCCTCTTCCCCGACGAAGTGGCCAAGGCCTCCCGGGAGTATGAGCCCCACCGTCTGGTGTTTTTCGCCTACGACCTGGCCTGCGCCTTCCACTCGTTCTACAACGCCTCCCGGATTTTGGGGGAAGAGCCCGCCCTGCGGGACGCCCGCCTGGTGGCGGTGCGGGCGAGCCAGATCGCCCTGGCCAATGCCCTGCGCCTCTTGGGCATCGGGGCTCCGGAGCGCATGTAGCTTCGGGGGCGCCATGCCGAGGCTCCGATGGGTTTTTGTCCTCACCGTCACCGGACTCTGCTTTGCCGTGATGCTCACGGCCTACGGCTTTGAGCTGGCGCGCATCGCCAGGCTCTCCTACCTGGTGGATCAGCGCATGGACGAGATCGTGCGCCTCAGTCGCCGGATGCAGACGTTGCGGGAGGAGATTGCCTATTACGAGACCCCGGAGGGAGTGGCCCGGTTGGCCCGGGAGCAATTTAACCTACTTTACCCCGACGAAACGGTCTTTCGCGTCGTTTACACGTCGGGAGATGAGGTGCGCATCTTGTCGAGAGACGGCCCCTAGGATATAATCCAAAGTCGCGTGTGTCCCTGCCTCTTCCGCGCGAGAAGAGGCCTCAAGTCCAAAGGGAGGAGGTGAAGGTGGTGCGGCCCTACGAAATGATGGTGCTGTTCCACCCCGACGTCGAGGACCACAAGGTCCTGGCGGAGGAGATCGGTGAAGTTGTCAAGGGTGTCGGGGGAGAAGTGTCCAAGATCGATCACTGGGGCAAGCGAAGGCTTGCCTACCCCGTCGACAAGAAGCAGGAGGGATACTATACCCTCTACCAGCTGACTCTGGATCCGGGGCAGGTGAAGGAACTAGATCGCCTGCTGCACATCCGGACGAACGTCATGCGGCACATGGTGGTGCGTAAGGACGAGCTCTAAGGGGGGAGTGCCGTGCGCGGATTCAACAAGGCCATCATCATGGGGAACCTCGCCCGAGACCCCGAGGTGCGTTACACCGCCTCCAAACAGGCGGTGGCCCGGATCACCGTGGCGGTGAACCGCCGGTGGAAGGGATCCAATGGCGAAGTTCAGGAACAGGTGGATTTCATCCCCGTATCGGTCTGGGGCATCCAAGCGGAGCACTGCGAGCAGTATCTTTCCAAGGGCTCGGGGGTCCTTGTGGAGGGGCGCATCTCCGTGCGGAGCTACGAAAAAGACGGACAGAAGCGCTTCGCCACCGAGGTGGTGGCCCAGTCGATCCAGTTCATCGGGGGTCGCCGGGACGAAGGGGGCGCCGCCCCCTCCCGGGGAGGGCCCCATCGGGACGAACCCGCCACCCGTCCGCCTCGCTTTGGCAGCCTTCGCGACGAAAAAGGGTTCACGGAAGAAGACTTTCCCCTGGATATCTCCGACATGCCCGAAGACCGGGGAGGAGAGGAAGCTGACATCCCCTTCTAGGGAGTGGTCCGGCGGTTTTAGCAAAGGTTTTAGCAAAAAGGAGGATAACGTTCATGGCTGCACCATCCCATGGTCATGGTGGGCCGGCGGGGGGGCCGCGCAAGCGCGGCAAGCGCCGTCCCAAGGTGTGTTTTTTCTGTGTAGATAAAGTAGACCACGTGGACTACAAAGACGTGGAAAAGCTCCGCAAGTACATCTCCGAGCGAGGCAAGATCCTCCCCCGGCGGGTTTCGGGAAATTGCGCCAAGCACCAGCGGCGCCTCACCGACGCCATCAAGCGGGCCCGGATGATGGCCCTCGTACCCTTCTCTGCGGAGTAGACGGGAGTTTTTTCGAGCGAAGGGAGAGGCCCGTCCTCTCCCTCGCGGCGTTCTGGAGCGGTGAACGGGAAGGGATGTCCCCCTTTCGCCGACGTGGAGGAAAGGATGACGGGCCATGCATGACCCCCGCCCCTTGGTGGAATCCGCCCTGTTGGCCGCCTTGGCGGCGGTGCTCTTTCTCATCAGCTCCGCCCTCCCCCTGGTGGGCGTCGTGGCGGCGCTGATCTGCCCCACGCCCCTCGTGGTGCTGGGCCTCCGCCACTCCCTGCGCCACGCCATCCTGGGCACCGGGGTGGCGGGGATCCTGACGGTGATCTTTTCTGGGCCCCTGGGGGGACTATTTTTCACCCTGGGCTTCGGAGTGCTGGGGGTGGGGCTCGGAGTCCTGGCGAAAAAGTACGACCATGCGGAGGAGATCCTCCTCTACGGCGTCCTCGTGTCTCTGGCCAGCAAGCTCCTCCTCATGGGAGTCGCCACGGCGGTCACCGGCATTAACCCCTTTTCCGTCGACCCCGATCAGATGCGCCTCACCATGCAGCAGGCCTTCGACCTGGTGGGCGGATGGGGAGGGCAGGGAGCCCCGGCGGCCCTGGAGCCCGTGCGGGCCCAGATGGAGGCCAGTTTTCAGATCATCCCCCTCATCTTCCCCGCCCTTTTGGTCATGGCGGGGGCCCTGGACTGTTGGCTCAGCTACGCCGTGAGCGCCGCCGTGCTCCAGCGCCTGGGACAGCGGCGCCTGCCCCCCATCCCTCTCTTTGACACCTGGCGTTTTCCCCGCAGCCTGGTGTGGGCCCTTTTGGCCTCCCTGGTGTTTCCCCTCCTGGACGGAGGGGGGGAGGGGCGGGGCATCCTCTTCCGGGCGGGAATCAACCTGCGCATGGTGGTGACCATGCTTTTTCTGTTGCAGGGCATGGCGGTCCTGGGGGCCTTTTTGCGACGCTGGCGCTGGGGTAAGCTCCGGTGGGTGGCCTTTTTCCTGGTGATGGCCTTCCCCTTCCTGTCCCAGGGCGCCACGGTGCTGGGGATCGCGGATCTGTGGTTTGACTTCCGGGCCCGGGGGGTAGAGTGAGCCCCCTAAAACTCCCAGGCCCCGGGGAGAACTTCCTGCGAGGTGAAAGAGATGAAAGTCATTCTTAAACAAGACGTGGCCAAGCTCGGCAAAAAAGGAGATCTGGTGGAGGTCTCCGACGGCTATGCCCGGAACTTCCTCTTCCCCCGCCAGCTGGCGGAAGAGGGCACGGCGGGGAAGGTGAAAGACTGGGAGAACCAGGAAGACACCAAAAGGGCCAAGGCGGAGAAGGCGGAGCAGCATGCCCGGGAAGTGGGGCGCCACCTCCAGGGCAAGCGCGTTGTGGTGAAAGCCAGCGCGGGAGACGCCGGAAAGCTCTTCGGCAGCGTCACCTCTGCCCAGGTGGCCGAGGCCATCGCGACCCAACTGGGGGCCAAGGTGGACAAAAAAGACCTCCGGCTCCCCGAGGCCCTCCGCTCCGTGGGCGTTTACCCCGTGACGGTACGCCTCCATGCGGGGGTAGAGACCTCGCTTTCCGTGAGCGTCGAGGCGGAGTAGGGTGGTCGAATCCCTTTTCGACCGAGTCCAACCCCACAGCTTGGAGGCGGAGCGGGCGGTCCTGGGGGCCTGCCTGCTGGATCGGGATGCCCTCCTTTCCGCCACGGAGATCTTGGAT
>Ga0116187_1003177_pt1 | contig 15488 bp, 22 predicted proteins | sample AD_JPNNA6_MetaG_FD_89755 | JGI IMG/M metagenome (GOLD analysis project Ga0116187, IMG submission 89755) | Active sludge microbial communities of municipal wastewater-treating anaerobic digesters from Japan - AD_JPNNA6_MetaG | ecosystem: Engineered > Bioreactor > Anaerobic > Digestate | place... | reverse complement strand
TGAAAATATTTCTAAGCGAAGAGCATCAATAGTTTTACTAGTTAAAGCGTGTAGAGAATCCGATGATTCAAGGTTATCAGATCTGCTTTTTGAGAACATTGAAAAATTAAAACAGGAAAAGGATATTCTTATTACAAAGGCTGTTTCTTGGGGATTAAGAGAACTTATAAAGAATCATAAGAATGAGGTTGCAAAATATTTAAATGAAAATATTGATAGTCTACCAAAGATTGCAATTCGTTAAACGAAAAAAAAAGCTAGAAACTGGCAGGAAATAAAATTTGTTTAAAATTGACACTTACTCACTTGATATATCCCTTCTCCCTTATCATATATCACTTAAGTTGTTTACATCAATAACTATATCCGTTTGGATATTTTTCATACCACTTTTGAAGACTTTCAACACTATCTTTCAAGCTTTTTTGAGGAGTCCATTTGAGCATTTCTTTTGCTTTTGTATTGTTAGCATATACGTGTGCATATTCTCCTTTTCTAGTTTCACCTTGTGTCGCATTAATTTTGATATTAAATATTTTTTCAACTTCTGTGACAATTTCCTTTACTGACCAACCTTTTCCGTTACCAAGATTAATAATTTCTCTGAATGATTCTGTATCTTTTAGTGCTTCCAAATTTTTATAAGCTAACAAGTGTGCGTTTACAAGATCTTCAACGTCAATGTAATCACGAATAGGTGTTCCATCTGGAGTATCAACCTGTGGACATGTAAGATAGAATTTTTCGATATTCATAGCTCCTCTAACTGCATTTTGTAACAATAGTTGTGATGGTTTTTTACTGTCACCAATTAAACCATCCTTATTTGATCCACAAATGTTAAAATAACGTAAAATAGTATAATTAAATCCATATATTTCTCCAAACCATTTTAATATTCTTTCTGTTAATAATTTTGATTCTCCATATGGATTTGATGGATTTGTAGGGTGTTTTTCATCTAACGGAAGATATTGCGACTCTCCATAAACTGCACAAGTAGATGAAAAGATAATATTCTTCACATTTTGGGATTGCATTACTTTTAATAGATTTAAGCTTCCATAGGTGTTATTGTGAAAATATTTTTCAGGTTCGCTCATAGATTCACTAACAAGGCAAAGAGCTGCAAAATGAAGAACGCCTTCTATTTTATAATTTGAGAAACATTCCTCTATATCATTAATGTTGGTAAGATCTCCTTTAAAGAAAGATAACTTACCTTTTTTATTTTTATCTGAATAATCAGATAAAATATCAACAGCTTCTTTGTATCCACGAAATAGGTTATCAAAAACCACGACGTGATAATCATTGTCGAGCATAAGTTTAACAGCATGGGATCCGATATATCCAGCACCTCCAGTAATCAGAATGGTTTTCATTAACTTTTGTTAAAAATTATCTTTGAAATATTTTAATTTATTTGGAGATAAAATACAAATTACATATAATTTATGATATTATACTGATATTATATGTAGTCAGGTAATTTCTGTAAGATGGATACTCTGTACTTTTCCGTTTTCCGTAGCAGAACTGCAAAGGATGAAAGTACGGAGAGGACGTCATTTAGTCTAAACAATAGTTGAGTATATGGCATTTAACGAAGAAATATTACATAGGAAGGAACCGTTTAACATTGCTGATTTACAATATGATAATCGTATTGAAGTTGTAAAATTGTCATGTTGGATAATAAATTTATCATTAGCTATTTCCTTTCTTTATAATAGAGATATAGCAGATGTATTCCCATCTGTATTGTCATCTGGGAGCTCATTAATTAGGGAATCGCCTATATTTCAAATTTTAAATACGATACAATCTTTCGCAGTCGTTCAAAACAAAGATAACAGGAGTGGTTTAGCATTACCTTTATTATCCAGCTCAGAACTTCATTGGAAACAATTTGTCAGTCAGTTTAGGCGAGGTGAATTTCCCAGTATCTATGCAAAAATTTGATATTACAAATGATGCGATTGCTGATTTAAGTAGGAGTCTAACTGATCGAGAAACACGTGTATTACTAATTCCAACCTATGTTACCCATCCAGATGGTGAAAATGCGGGACATTTGAGTTTATTGATCTGTCACGAAGGAAGACTTATATGTGCCGATTTTTATGACAAAACTTTTGAATTATCTATTGAAGATATCAGATCTAGAATGAGAGAAGATGCTTATAATCCAGGAACTGTACCTCCGATTAATGATAAAGAAGGTTTAAAAAATGATCTCTATATTAATTTTGGTTTTCCGTGAATAGAAGTTGCTATTTGAATGGGAATATTATTTTTTCTTTAATAAAATACCTAAAGTTCCTCTTGTTATTTGTCCTGTAAAATTTCTTACAAATGAAGTTGTTGCTGATTTGGCCATGGATTTTACAAATTTATCTTTACTAAGCTTGCCGATCACATTTTCCTCTTTCTGTTGTACTTGCTGAGAATTAGTGGACTCACTTGATGTTGAATTATTCTTTGTAGGTTCTACTAGATAATCATTGAGTTTGGTAGTCAACAACTCATAGGCACTTTCAGGATCTAAAGTTGAACTATGTTTGCTTACTAATCTTGATTTTGCAATCGTTTGTTCCAATTCTGTATTGGAGATTACATCCATTCTTGATCGTGGCACACAGATTATTGTATGAACCAATGGTGTTGGTTCTCCCTTTTCGTTTAATACAGTAATCAGAGCTTCTCCTGTGCCAAGTGCGGTAATTAAATCTTTTGTCTGGTAGTAATCGGAGATTGGAAAATTATCTGAAATCAAGTTGATAGCTTTTCTATTCTGAGCCGAAAAGGCTCTTAAAGCATGTTGGATTTTCATTCCCAATTGACCAAGAATTTCTTTTGGAATGTCAGTAGGGGATTGAGTACAAAAAATTATTCCCACTCCCTTTGATCTAATTAGTTTTATTACTGTTTCTAGTTGAGATAGTAGGGTTTTGGTGGCTTCCTTAAAAATCAGATGTGCCTCATCAATTATGAGAATAAGTTTGGGTTGGTCTAAGTCTCCAACTTCTGGAAATTTTTGGTAAATTTCTGCAAGAAGTGCGAGCATGAATGTTGAAAACATCTTGGGATTGTCCTGTAATTTTGCAAGACGAATTATATTAATATATCCATATCCATTTTCGTCAATTCTTATTAAATCATCAATATCAAAAGATTTTTCACCAAAAAATATATTTGCATCTTGATCTTCTATTTCAATTATTTTTCTAAGTATCAAACCAATTGATGATGTACTTATTGATCCATATTCTTTTGTAAAATCGGCTTTACCTTCATTTGTAACAAATTTGATTAAGCTTTTAATGTCTTTTAAATCTACCAAAGGTAATCTTTTGTCGTCCGCATATTTGAAAATAACAGAGAGCACACTCTGCTGGGTTTCGTTTAATTCCAACATTTTTGAAAATAAAATTGGACCAAATTCAGATACGGTGGCTCGCATACGTACACCATTTTCTTCGGTTATTGATAAAAATTCTACAGGAAATGAACTCGGTTTCCACTCTTTACCAGTTTTTTGAGCACGCTCCTCAATTTTAGGATTAATAACATCTGGCTGAGTAAGTCCTGATACATCTCCTTTAATATCCATTATCATTGATGGAATGCTCTTTTCTGAAAGCATTTCACATAAATGTTGAAGTGTTTTGGTTTTACCGGTTCCAGTAGCTCCAGTAATTAATCCATGTCTATTTAATGTTTATAAAGGAATTTGGACTTTTAAATCACTAAATATTTCATTATTATATGCTGCGGAACCTATTATTATACTTTCATTTTGAAAGGAGTATCCTTTTAAAATATCTGCCTTGAAATTTTATGATTTGCTCATAAATATTTTTTAAAAAATGAAGATCAAATTGATTTAATCTGTTTTGTTGTATTAGATAGCTTTAATACATTATAGTTATTCCAAACAACAATCGACAGCGTCTTTAACAAATTTACCGATCTTTGACCAAAAACTATTTGAAGGTTGGTCATTTTCTTCTTTTTTTATTTCAGACTTTTGTATATCTTCCTTGTCTTTTAATGGTTTTGTAGTTTTATTTTTCTTTTCCATAGTGGTTATTTAATATCTTTGGTTTTAATTAATCCCATGTTTAATGCCCAAAATAAGGAATATAAACCATAGGCTTTTTCAAACATTTCGTATGCCAATTCTTTATTACCTCGTTTAAGGTGCTTAGTTCCATACTCCATAACTCTATAACTTGCACCTAGTAAATGTTTTGAAATACACCAGACCTCTCCTCCATATTTGGGAATAACTCTTTTCAAGAGTTGAACTCGCATTTTTCTTATTTCGTCAATAAGTTCATAAAAAGTGTTGTCTCCTGTTTTAGCTCCACTGAAAAACAAGTGTTCTTCAATTGATATCAGATTCATAATTGCGATTGTCAAATCTTGATCTGCTGATAAATCAAGCTGATTGTCTTTTTTTAATGAATCATATTTGTCAACTAAAACTTCAATTTCTTTCATGTCGACATCTTTATTGGTAATCTTTTTTTTGACCATAATTATTTTTATTTTTACGTTAAATAATAAAAAATGTTTTTAGTATGGTGTAATTATATCATGATATTTTTTTTACTGCAGTCTTTTTTCAATAAGAATACGAAATAATTGTGATTTATGCTATAATTCTTGTTGAATCAGTTAAATTTGACAAATTTGAATGGAAGCTTGGCTGATATTAACAATTTTAACAATTGTATTTGGTGCAATTGCTGTAAATGTGCAAGGGTATATTATGGGTAAGTTAAAGATTGATATTTATTTAGCAATATTTCTTTTTCAAATAGTTGCTGGAAGTTTTTTCTTTATCTTATGGATAATTAGAGGAGGCAGTTTTCAAGAGTTATCAGTGTTAAAAAATTATATTCCAAACTTGATTTTTCTGGTAATCTTCTATAATTTGGTAAATTTTTCAAATTTTAGTGCATTAAAACATATTGATTCAGGAAAGTTTTCTATCATTGCGTCAACTTCTAATATATTCGTTATTATCTTTTCATCACTTTGGTTAGGTAAAACTATTTTAGGTTATCAAAAATTAGGTGTAGTGATTGTGTTTTTAGGAATAGTTATTTTGAATTATCGTTTACTAAAAGGTAGATCACTAAAAGAGCTTTTTAGACTAGGGATCGGTGAGATATTGGCTCTAGTTGGTGCAATTTCTCTGGGAGTTGCAATAACCAATGATGGTTTCATGATTACTCAAATGAATTTATATTTATATGTTGCTATAGCTTTTATTCTTCCCCCAATAATTATTCCAATTTGTTTTCCAAAAAGCTTTACGAATTTGAAAACAATAAAAGAATTTTTTAAGCTGAATACTTTTAAGTGGTTTGTTTTTTATATGTTAAGTTTTATATTACAATCTTTAACATTTTACAATGCACTTGATTTGTCAGGTAACCCATCAATTATTGCTAGTTTGACGTTGTCATCAGTAATTCCCACTGGAATATTGGCGTATATTTTTTTGAAAGAACGAGAAGATATAAAACTGAAATTATTATCAGCAATTATTACAATTATTGGTTTGTTAATAATTGCAAATTAAATATTTATTAAATGTATTAGATATAATGGATGGAATTTTGGGAGTAATCGTAATAATAATTTGTGGAGTATTGATAATCGTTGGATTAATCTTATCTCTTTTGAATCTTCCTGGAGTTTGGTTAATATTCTTAAGTTACTTGATTGTTAGTTTAGTTTACAACTTTGAAATAATTTCCGTTGGAGTATTGTTATTGGTATTATTAATAGTTGTTTTGTCTACTTTCATTGATAATGTACTGCTTATTTTATCAACAAAATATATTGGAGGAGGAAAGTGGGGTGTATGGGGTGCAATAGTTGGAGCTTTTGCTGCACTGTTCATGGGAAATTTGGTGCTTTCTGCTGTTGCACCATTAGTGGGGGCAACACTTTTTGAATTAGCTTTTGAAAAGCGTCCATTTAAATTGGCAGTAAAAGCCGGCTTCGGAACATTAGTAGGTATGATAATAAGTATTTTTATAAAATTTATAATTAACGTGGGGTTAATTATACTTTGGATCTTTTTAATTATAGGAAGATAGATTTTGACAAATTAACTGTATTCATGGTTATGAATTGTGGATTAGTGAAGTTACTGGTTCGTGGACCTCTATGGTAAAAGACATAAATTGGGGTTCATCCTTGAGTGTTGATCCAAGATATAGGGATGATGGAATTAATGGAGAGGTAGTGAGAAATAGTGTGGTTAAGATAAACAATAAAAAGTATAAAACTGATGGTGAGGGATATATATATAGATGATGAGATTAAAGATGGTTCAATAATAGAGATAGAGGGTAAGAGATATACATTTAGTATGGATGGGAGATATGTAAAATTAGCGGAGAAGAAAGGATTTTTAGATGGTTTGAAGAAAGGAAGTTATTTATATTGTATTATTCCTTTGATTGGATTGTCAGGTATTGTGATAATTATATGGGTTATTCGTAATAAAAATAAACCTGAATAGACGGAAATTAACAGTAACTGGTTCCTCTAAAGGAATTGGAAAAGCAATAGCTTTGCGACTTTCACAAGAAGGATATTTTATCTATGTTACATATTTTATGGACAAATCAGGAGGTCAGGATACACTTAGAAAAATTAAATCAATTGGTGGTGACGGAAAATTACTGAATGTAGATGTCTCTAATGAGAAAAGTGAATTAATTTGATGAATACAGTTAAAGAAGAATTTTGGTATCTAGATGTTCTAGTAAACAATGCAGTGAAGGAAGTTTCGAGAGCCATAGAAGATTTAAGTTTTGAGGAACGGCAATTAGCAATAAATTCAAAATTAAATGGATCATGGTTATGTACGAAATATGCACTACCATTACTTAAAAAGAGTGATGATGCCAATATTATTGTAATTTCAAGTTCGGCTGATGAACGCCCTAGTCCTGATATTTGGTCATACGCTGTAGCGACAGGAGCCGTGAATTGTTTTGTTAAAGCATTAGCCGCACATATGCCAAATTATGGTATTCGTGTTAACGCTGTTATGCCAAGTCAAGTAAGAACTGCTCATTGGGGAAGTGACGAAAAAAATGATAAACTTTGGAAGACTTTTAAAGAATTCAACCCCATGAAACGATTGGCAACTCCAGAAATTGTGGCTGATGCTGTGGTTTTGTTGGTAAATGATCCGCATAAATATTTTAACGGTAATTTTTTGTATGTAAATGGTGGGGGTCATTGGAAATAATGTTCTTTTCTCGTTTTCGTAATGATATGAACCCCTCAAATTAGGAACATTGATTACATATGAAGGATTACTTTTCGCTAAGGGCAAAAAAGTCCTTATTATGAGTAAGAGTGAGAGGTTATATTTCCATTTTTGGTTCTTAATATCATATTAACCCTCCTTCAAATACTACTTTGTTATTATCTAAGGTTATCCAATTTATACAGCAGAATCATAGTATAGTTTTAATCTGTCATTGAGATATAGATAGTGAATCTTCAAAAAGAGCATAACTCAAACTATGAAAGAACTTATCTCACAACCAAAACCTTTCATTTCGCTCGAACTTTGATATTACTAGGATATTTAAAGCTGGTGGGGTGAACGGAGTCAGGCTCGAACCTTTTTAATGCAAAAACCTCTTTTAAAGATTCATTTACCAATACTTTCTTTTAAGTCAGGGATTGTTTTCCCTTTCTTAACAGAGAAAAAGCGAGCCGAAACGAACGCAGAGAGAGAAGACAGTATAAAAACATGGATTTGACAAGGAGGAATTTGAGTCTAACAAAAAGCAAATCCTTGCAAACCCAGCGGGTAGCAAGTGAATGTGATAACAGAAGCGTAGCTATCAAAATATTATTATGCCAGACTTTTCTATAGAAAGTGAAATATAATTAATAGTTGCGTAGCAACAACAAATAAGGGAAAGAGGGGGAAATCTTCCCCTCAATATTTAGAGTTCTGAATATAAAATATTTAGAAGATCCACTATTGTCTCGATTTTATCGAGAATGAAATGCAACTGAGCTTCGATTTCAGATCCCAGAAGCTCTTTTGCTTGATCTTGCATATTTTTCCTCTTAACAATTTAGATATATCTAAATTATTAAGATCAAAAATGAAATAATCCTTAAAAAATTATGAAATGTTTTATGGGAATTTTTGAATCAAAAATGAAAAGTAAATTTTATTAGTTTGATAGTATGACAAATATTCTTTGGTTTGAAGAATAAAATTTGCAGGTATAAATTGTTAGATATTCATCATTTGGGTTATTTGTTCCATTTGCAATTTCCTTAACTTTATATTCGTATTTTTCTCCTTTCCAAATAATAAACACTTTATCACCTTCATTTAGTTTAGTTACATGGTAAAGGGTTTGTCTGACCTTCTGTTCGGGAGTAAGAGTTGACCAACCAAAGCGATGAACTGCAATTAGATTTGGGAAGTTGTCTAAGTCTAGCCTTTGAATCCATTCTCCATACGGTTGGCTCGAACTTTTCTTTAGAGGGCGAAAATGTCCATTGGGACTGGCTTGAGCCATTCGATATGATGGTCAAAAATAGAGGTATGTTCGTTAAACGGGGTGGACGGGGATCGAACCCGCGACCTTTCGCGTGACAGGCGAGTATTCTAACCAGCTGAACTACCACCCCCTATTGACTCTTTAATAATTTTACTAATATTTTTCCTTCTCTTTAACGACTTAAGATAATATTTGTATTTTACAACATTTGTACCATAATTAAAACCCCTTCTAAACACAATCACCAATGGACCATTGTCTTATTAATCAAAGTGGGTGTGCATGGACTCGAACCATGGACCCCAGTCTTATCAGGACTGTGCTCTACCAGCTGAGCTACACACCCACACACCTTCACAAACAATTCAATTTACAGTTTTTTATTATATCCTTATTCTTCTCTTATTTTTTGTGTGCTCCCTGCCTGCTTGTCTATCCACGTAACCTAAGTTAAGCAGACAGGCAGGTACCAACTGAGCTACACACCCTTGTTAATTTGTTGCTTGTGAATGAATAATATTCCAAATTCAAAACTACAGGTTGGATTTTAGCATAATGACAATAATCTTTCAAATCAATAATTGTAATACTATTATAAAGAGATTTTTCTAATAACTCAATTGTTGAGACTAGATTGTAAAATTACTTATGTTCATAAAAGTGTTAATGTTATTTCTGTTTATAAACTGATATTATATTTTAAAAAATTAAATTTTATGATAAAATAAGCCCCATAATTTAAATATTCATTTTAATGGCAGAACCAAAAGTAAAAGAGGTTGCCGGCGATGTTGTTGAATCAACTCCAGTAGTACAGGAAAAAGTTTCCAAAGATGTTCCTGAATGGAAAGGTTATACAGCTATTGCCTCATTGGTAGTAGGAATATTAAGCTTTTGTGCTTCATTTGTTCCTTGCTGTGGATGTATAATGTCAATAATAGGTATTGTATGTGGAGTACTTGGACTTCCTTCAAATAGAAAAACTTTAGCAATAGTTGGTATTGTGTTATCTGCTTTAGCATTGTTGATCTCCACTGGCTTCTTTATCTTCAATTTAGTAACTGGATTAGCAAATAATAGTTACGACTGGAGTTTTGATACCAATTGGTAAGCTACCGATTAACAAGTAATAAGTAACAATTGTTCACCCGATCATAAAAAAAGGGGCAGGCGGGTGTAATAAGTAATATTAAGTGATATTATTTTTTTTGAATTTGTTATGCCGGTGCTTATAAACTTTAAAATTTGCGATAACTCGCCATTTTGTGATGGTATTTCCGCCTGTCCAACAGGAGCTTTATATTTTGATTCACAAAAGGGAAAGATTTGTATAGATCAAAGTAAGTGTATAGAATGTGGTAAGTGTACTTGTTGTTCTGTAGGTGCAATCCATTTTGTGAATCAAAATATTATTAAGAAATATGAAGTAAAAACTTTTCCAGCACTTCTATTTTTCAATAAAGGAGAATTTATGGGAAATGTTGAGGGATATTATGATATTTCCGAAGTTGATAAGCCACATCGCGAAATAAATAAGATTACACGTAAAATAAACAAAAAATAAAATGGAAAATAAAGATACTAATGCTATTGTCGAACAAAAATCAAATGGAAGTTTGGATGCAGTAGCTTGTTTAGTTATAGAATTGATCGGAGGAATATTATTTTTTATGCCAGGTTTGGGACATGTATTATCAGGAAGAGTTCTTCAAGGTTTTTTAATACTTGTTGGTGGATATTTATTTGGGATAGCCTCTGGTTTTATAGGGATACTTACATTAGGATGTACATACGTATTTTCAATCCCAATTTATTTGGCTGGAGTAATCTATTCTGCCGTTTCTGTATTTAGGTATATGGAGCATAATAATTTAAAAGCAGATTGGAAATCATTCTTAATATATATTGGAATAATTATAGGGATTATAGTGATTTTAGCAGGATTGATTGTTTTTGTAAGTGCAGTTCTTCCAATGATTTTCATTGCGTTTTCAAATAACTGAGGTAGCTCTTTAGTTTTCAATTTTTAAATTCAAACATTCTTTTAAATTCGCTTGTTCATTTCAACCAGAGGTTGACCAGCCTTACCTTTTAAAAATATAGGAGGGTTGGCGTTCACTTGTTCACTCGTTAGTTCCAACCTGAGGTTGACCAGCCTTACCCTTTAAGAATACAGGAGGGCTGGTGTTCACTTACTATCTCTCTCATTTTATCATCTCCCATATCTTTTCATCCTCTCCTCCCAATCTCCAAAATATAACCCCTTTGATTTTATATTTTTGTGCTAGTTCCAATCTATAAATAATAGATGTACTGTCTTGATACCAGATATGTTTTGTTCCATAAATAAGATGATTTTCTTTAGACAATTCATCTAATACATCTGTATGACTGGAATTATTTATTTTGATTTTTTGTATATCTTCCCAAGTTACGGCTGTTGTTTTAGAAGAACCCGTACTATCCCAATTATACCCATATAAAGGTAGAGCTAGCACTATTTTTTCAGGTGGAATTTGCAATGTTTCTGTTGCGTAAATTAAAATTGTTTCAAGCCATTGAACAGAAGATATCGGACCGGAATCTGTATGATAACTATGTTGATAGTCATATCCCATAATTCGTATTTCGTCTGCATATTTAGCAATTTCTACCCAATCTTGTGCTTGTCTTGTTGCAAAATTGGTATATTCCGGAGCATCTGTCTTGGGTTCCAACACGATTGTCAAAAGTTTGTTATATGAGTGTAAATTTTCACTTAATTCTTTTACAAATAGTGAAAAAACTTCTTTATCATTACTTTTGATGTCCTCATAGTCAATATCTATTCCATCGTAATCATATGTATTTACCTCGTTAATTATATATTGAATATGTTGGCTTCGCTTAGAAGGGGAATTTAGAATTATTGACAGATTCTCGGAATTAAAATCAGCAATTGTAGGAATAATTTTGATGCTATTCTGTTTGAATTCATCTCGTAATTTATTGTTTCTAGCTGTTGATTTTAGTGCGAGACTTCCGTCAGAATTAACTGCATACCATACCGGGCTAGCAGAGGTAAATATTGCTTTGTTATTAACAACTGTTTCAATACCTCTGTTTAAATCCCAATACACAATCCAAGCAGAAGTTGTTAATTGGTGGGTTTCTTCAATTTCTGGTTCATTAGTATTGTCGTGTATATTAGATGAATCGTTTGAGATAAGAATATTCTGTGAGCTAAATACTCCCAATTCCGTACTATTGTCGGCAGATTCAAGTTTATTTTTATTTGAGTTTACTGTGAGAGCAAGAATAGAAGCTATAACGATAATAATCGGAATTGTAATTAAAACTAGCTTTTTCATGTGTGATTCATAATATTGCAATATATGTATATATATTGTAACATGAAAGAAGATAAATTATTATAAAGCTGTATATGGAATTAGATGTTAAAATTAATGAGATTGAAGAAAATTTATTGGTTGTAGAGTCTGCACCAGAAGAGTTGGTTCAAGAAGATGATCGTGAAAGATTTCGAAAGGCTGAAAGAGACGTTTTGTATGGATTTCTTGGGTTGAATGATATTATTCAGGGAGCGGATATGACTAAAGTGGAACGTTTAGCTTCTTGGGGTCTCGCCAAACAATTGGATCCTGCGTTATTGTGGCGTGTGGTTAACGTTGTCTTCCATATCATAGAAACCTCAGACTATGAAGCTATTTCGGCTGGCAAAAATGTAATTCAAGAATTAGCATTAATGCAAGCAACACGTGCATGTGGTATTGCACTTCAGTTAGATGCCTTAGCTGATTACAATATATTGAATTCAGGACAGAGACAAAAAATATTTACGAGATTGAAAGATACCCGAGATATGCCTGAGAATGTGGCAAGATGTGTAGGAATTTTTGCAAATATGGAACTAATTCGTTTGGCGAATATTCAAAGAATCCTCTTTGAATATACAAAAAAATAAAATAAGTACTGTAGATTAATGATATCGCAGTTACGCATGCCTGTTGCTTTGCCATGATACTATATAGGGTTAGACAGAATTTCATTGTTAATTATTAATTAGGTGTCAATTTGAAAACTTTTACTCTTTCATGTACAATACTTTTGTTAATTAATAAGTAACAATTAACAGGTAACAAGTATTTGGATATCGGTTTAAATTGTGCCGAGATAGCTCAGCTTGGTAGAGCATACCGCTGAAAACGGTAGGGTCATCAGTTCAAATCTGATTCTCGGCACCACCATTGATAACTGATGTCTTTTATGAGGGTCATCATTCCTGACTAGCCACAACGAAAGTTGTTTGGCTAAGTCGAGGATCCCATTACTTTTGAAACTAGTTATTGTAGTGGGATTTCTGACTTTCGTCCAAAGATGGATTTCGACAGATAAGCAAACCTTCCACCAGAGGTGGATCAGCTGACTTTATTCATAAATAAGGTAGCTGAGATTCATGGCACCACTGTTGACAATTAATAATGAATAATTAATAATGAATAATGAAATTTGTTATTAATTATCTTGTTTTGAATTTATGAAGAGTAAAGGCAAGACTATTCATCTACCTAACAAAAAAAATATTATTATTTATTCAATATTAAACATCTTTTTAATTGTACTTATTTATTTGTATTTTTGGGGAACAAGAATTCAAAATATAAATGTTAAACCTTTTCCCGCAAACGAGGAATTAGAATACATAAAGGAAGTAGATATTAGGGCTGTGGCCTCTGACATTTTAACCAAACCCCTTTATTCATTCAACTCAAATGAATTAGTTAATAAAATTACAAATAGTTCTAATTGGGTTAAAGCTGTGCACATTGAAAAGGTATTTCCAAATACTTTAAACATATGGATTGATGAAAATATTCCAGAATTTTGTATGAGAACAATTGTTAGTGAAAATGATGAATTAATAAGGTATTTTGCTTATAATGATGGGAAATTTCTCGGTGAGGTGTATCAAAAATTAGATTGTTCTCAAATTGGGCAAAGTGAAAGTTTTAACCCAGATTCTCCAAATGACTTTTTTGAAGATTCAAGCTTGTATTATTGTCTAGTTGATGTAGAAAAAATAGTAAATAAGTGTAATTCTATTCAGTCAAGATTTTTGGTGCGTGAATATATTATCAATTCGCCATCAGAAGTTAGTATTGTATCTTATGACCAAACAATGAGTATTTCCTGTCTATTGGATTATCAGAGGTCGCTTTTTTACTTTGACAAAGCACTTGAAAATTATCCAGATCATACAAGTGGAACCGAATTCAGACTATTTGAGGATAGTGTGGTTGTTAAGTAACAGGTAACAACTAAGAAGTAACAAGTGACGAATTTAATTTCTCGATAAGTTTTATTTTTAATCGTTTTCATATTTCAAAGGGGTCTATGGTTTTTGCAACACTATCGTCTTTTTCAAAATCACCTTCTGTTTCATCAGGTTCAATATCATCAAAAGCATCAAGATCTTTTTGAATATCATCATCGATATCTGCAGAGTCTATAACAGAAACGACTTTCATATGTTCTCCACATATTGGACATTTATATGTCTTTTCTACTTCTTCACCACAACCAGGGCATTGTAAGATAATTATATGATGCCCATCAGAAGCCGTGATGGTTGAAGTTTTTTTATCTGGTTCTTTTGTATTTCCGGTTACAACTAATCCGTTATTTCCAATGTTGTTCATGATATAGTGTTGTAATTTAAGCAGTAATAATAACAACTTTACATTGTTTTTTTAAAGAAGTCAAATATTTAAAGTTTGCAGAACTCAGAATGCAGATTGCAGTTATAATTATTTAGATAGAATAGATGTTATCTATTAATATTGCGGACTATAACGGTGAATTCACCTTTAATTGAAATTTGATTTCCAAGTAACAAAACTGTATCTTTGGCAGTGTTTGTAATTATTTGTTCATGTAATTTGGTTAGTTCGCGTGCAATGCAAACATAAGCAGATGGAAATTTTGAAGCAATATATTTGCAAGTTCTAACTATTCGCTTTGGAGATTCATAAAAAATTACAGTGTTATCATCTTCTATATGTTTATTAATTTCCATAAGTTGTGATTCTTTTTTTCCTAAAAATCCTAAAAAAACAAAGGGAGTTGGTGGTAATCCTGAAGCTACTAAAGCAGATAGAATTGCAGAAGCTCCTGGTATTGGAATAATTGTATGAGATGTCGTAGATTTAATAAGTCGGACTACTTCAAATCCAGGATCAGAAATAATAGGGGTCCCACCATCTGAAACCAGTGCACAGTCCAATCCTTGATTAAGGAGATTAATTATTCCTGGAGCAGATACCTTTTCGTTAATAGTGTCATATCGGTGTAAATTGTTTTTTATTCCGTATTTGGCAAGTAGTGATCCGGTTGTTCTAGTATCTTCACAAAAAATATGTTTAACATCTCTTAAAACATCAATTGCTCTAAGTGTTATATCTTTTAAATTTCCTATTGGTGTTGAAACTATGTAAAATTTTGACATTTATTTTTCTAAAAATTAATGGGTTGTTATGAAATAATTCGTAGAAACTTTTACAAATTAATGATAAAATTATATAAGATATTACTTTTAATAGCAATCATGTGGTTTTTAAATCAGGTGAACAATATGAAGGTATAAAGTTTATCAATAAGGTGTATGTTAATGACAATTTTGAAAATATTCAATTTGAAAATTGTACGTTTGAAAATTGTGATCTTTCATACAACATTTTTAAATCATGTAATTTTACAAACTGTATATTTACAAATTGTACTCTTGTCGTAATAAAAATTCCCCAAACTTCATTTATTCGTTGTAAATGGAATTCAACTAAAATTACAGGAATCGATTGGACAGTTGCAAATTTGAAATTGAACAGTGTACTTGGTTTTTATAAGTGTGATTTGTCT
>Ga0116187_1003170_pt1 | contig 15527 bp, 13 predicted proteins | sample AD_JPNNA6_MetaG_FD_89755 | JGI IMG/M metagenome (GOLD analysis project Ga0116187, IMG submission 89755) | Active sludge microbial communities of municipal wastewater-treating anaerobic digesters from Japan - AD_JPNNA6_MetaG | ecosystem: Engineered > Bioreactor > Anaerobic > Digestate | place... | reverse complement strand
ATACGCTGAGGAACCAAAGGAAGGAGAAGAGATTTGTTCAATTCTAAAAGGCCTTCTCGTAAAAGACGTTCCACAGTTTCTCTTTTTTTTCGGGCCATCTCTCCGGTGGAATAGGTAGGGTCAATATCTCTGATGTTAAGACTTAATCCATATACTTCATGATATTGAACCTGAGCACTAAAGAGGATTTTCATACCTCTTTTAAGGGTTTCTCCAGTGGCTTTTTCAAATTTATGGGCGAGAGATCGGTAATTATAAGCCCAGATAGTGGCTCTGGCTTGAGCGATGACTTTTTCCTCATTTTTATCGACTAATTCTAAATAACAATGACCGTTTTGGTTTTCTTTAATACTGGCGATTTCTGCTACAACCCAGATATATTCAGGAAAATTATCCCCGACAACTTCCCGGATGAGAACGCATAAATCATATAAACTGATAAATTGTGAAGCAAGCATTCGATCAGACATTAATTTTTTCCCATTCTAAGTTATGTAATTGTTTGATGGAATTGGTCAATAAAATTTTACTCAATTACTCAATGATTCCTTTCCTTTTAAAAGTATCTTCCATCTCCTTGACTAAATCTCCGAACTTTTTGAGAAGATTATCAACTGGTTGGGTTGAAAGCATATCAACTCCAGCTGCCTTGAGCACTTCCACAGGATAATCAGAACTCCCTGCTTTAAGAAAATTGAGATATTTATCAATAGCATCTGGCTGACCAATAAGGATATTATTGAGCAGTTCATTGGATGCAGCTAAAGAGGTTGCATATTTAAAGACATAAAAATTCATATAAAAATGGGGAATACGAGACCAGCCGCGACTCGCTAATTCTTCCACGACAAAATCCAGACCGTAGTATTTTTCCAATAGCTCTTTCCAGGCATCACTGAGATATTTATAAGAAAGTGCTTCCCCCTTTTCTATCCTTTCATGAGTTTTTTGCTCAAATTCTGAATACATAACCTGGGTATAGACTGTGCCTCGAATATTTTCGATCAGTTTGTCTAAGAAATATAATTTTTCATCATCATTTTTTGCATTTTGGATGAGATATTCCAACATGAGGTTTTCATTCATGGTTGAGGCAACTTCAGCGGTGAAAATTGGTGTTTGGGAATTCACATACTTTTGGCTGATATTGGTATAATAAGAATTCAATGCATGACCCATTTCATGAGCAAGGGTAAGCATGGAATCGGCAGTGTTATCATAATTCATTAAAATATAAGGATGAGTATCATATGCCCCCCAGCTGTATCCACCGGTTGCTTTGTTTTCAGTTTCGTACACATCAATCCACCGACTCGCAAACCCTTTTTTCAACATATCCAGATATTCTGGCCCCAAGGGTATTAATCCTTCTAAAAGCGTTTGTTGGGCTTTTTCATAAGAGACCGTAAGAGTATAATCTGCCACCAGAGGGACATACATATCAAAAATTTGAACCTGGTCCAGTTGAAAGACCTTTTTTCGCAAATTAACGTATTGATGGAGATAAGAAAGATTATTATTCACCGCTTGAATGAGATTTTCGTAAACTTCTCGGGGGATGTTTTCGCTAGAAAGTGAGGCTTCAAGCGAAGAATCATATTTTCGAGCTTGGGAATAAAACCAGTTCTTTTTAACTTCTGAATTTAAAGTAGCGGCTAAAGTATTTTTGGCTTTATCATAGGAACTCAGCATACCTTCATAAACCCGCTTACGGAATTCTCGGTCAGGGCTTTGTAAGTATCGATAAAAAACTCCCTCGGAGAGTTGAACTTCTTTACCTTTATCATCCAGAACCTTTGGAAAAATCATATCCCCCTCAGTAACTTTATCGAATATTACTGAAGGAGCACTTGCCATATCTGATGCTTTGGCTAACAATTCTTCTTCGGGTTTAGAAAGAGTATGGGGTTTTAATTTTAACAAGGCATCTAAAGCGTGATGATAATCGCTAAAAGCTGGATCCTCCATATATCCCTTGAGAATTGATTCCGATTGACTTAATAACTCTGGCCTTATAAAAGAAACAGAGGCTGCAACTTGGGAATAGAGAGTTTCAGCTCGAGAACTCATTTCTGAGGCAGAGCTGTCATCCTGGTTTTCATCGGCTTTCATATAAGCATAAACGTATAATTTTTCCATTAGCCGGAATAGTTCGTCATTGAATTGTAAACAGGCTAGAACGTTTTCAGCACGAGTTAATTTACCACGAAATTCCTCTATCTTGGGGAGGTATTCATTTTGAATTTTAGAAAAATCCACTTCCCATTCTTTTGGATCAGAATAAATATCACCTAAGTTCCATTGGTATCGTTCTTCAATCTGTTCTCTTGACACAGGTCCCTCCGCTGCTAATACATTAAAATGTAGGGTGTTGAGAATAAGAAAAGAACCAATAAAGCAATAGATAAGTAAAAATAATTTTTTATTCATATTTGAACGGCTCTCCGCCTTCTCCTCCTTTTTAAAGGAATTAATTTATGCTAATTTATTTTAAACAATTAATCAATGCTGAAAAAGAGGTAATTGAATAGCCTTTGATCTTGCACTTTAATAGGAACATTTTTAAAGCATGGCTATTAACGATTATTATAAACAAATCCAATCGGGATATTAAAATATATTTTGATTTTTTACAATTGCTTAAATATGCTTTTATAATAGATTGATTAGAGCAAATCGACGAAGAGAAGATTCATTTAAAAAAACAATGCAATAGACTATTGGTTAAAGAGATCCTCTTTCATAATCTATTATAGTATTAATTATTTAAAAATTATTTACATTTCTAAAAATTCATCAATATAAAGATTTTTATAATTAATTTACCAATTAAGCCGATATAATGTAGTAATATAAGAATAGTAATTAAATTTAGGAGGCGATTTAATGTTTAAAAAAAGTCGTATTATTCTTCTTATCGTTAGTTTAGTAGCAATTTTTACATTATTGCTTGGATGTACTCCGCCCTCACCAACTCCAACACCGACACCACCTGATGATATAGATAGGGCTCGAGATCTGGCTATTGCGAAAGCAAATGATGCCGGAAATACGGTTCCAACCAATATAACCAATTGGGTTAGGGAAACTACACCAGCTTCTATGCCTGGTGGAACTGTTTTGGTGAAATACTCTGGAGTTTCAAATGGAAACTGGTATATCGATATTTCCTATACTTCGGGATTATCATTGGATAATACTGATTATTCCGTAACAATACAGTTTGATGGTATGCCAGCGATTTGGACTGGGGTTATTACTTACGAAGATCTTTACTTACTTTATTAAGAATACGGCAGTTTATATTTAAAAAAGACTTTTGTTAAGTTAAAAAATGTAAAAAAGCCTGGGAGATGCAATTTCCCCAGGCTTTTTTACATTAAATCGATTAATGCGCTTTAATGTATTGATACACAGCGCAGTTATTAAGCTGCTCCTCCACTTTTTTACGAATTTCCTCTTTGTCTTTCAGCAGATAATTTTGGTCAAAAAAAGACCAAGCGTTTTCTTCTTGATTTACATAAATATACTGGATAACAACCTGAAGAACACTTGAGAGATATTCTCCAGTACTATCATCATAAGAATCGGGATTTGCTTTAACTTTAGTTATGTATTCTTGGCAATATTGAATATTTTCTTCAATATCTTTTAAAAAGTATTCAGCAAAACGGGGATTGGCAGGAACAAATTGATTTGAAGATTCGTCAAAAGCAAATACCACTGCTGGTAAAGGTGAACAGGCATGAGGCATCCGATCAAAATAATCGAAGGTTAACAAAGTTTGAATAAACTCAGAATTCCCATCCTTATTAATATCTTCTATCACCATACCATATCCAACCGGATATTTTTGACTATCATAAAGAATGGATATCGGAGAAGTAAGCTCAATAATCCAATCGCTCCAGCAACAATGGGCACCGCCAGAAAACTGCTCAACAACCAATTGTTTATCCCGGTTAACAATGAAAGGGTAAAGACCGAATATAGTCATATCTTCAAGATAACCGTTTTCAAATCGCATAATCACTTCATTGTTTTTTTTCAGTACCGCACTCCATTGTTCATCTTGGGGTCCAGGGATTTTCTCTATAGTATAATCATCCAAGGAAAGTGATTTGGTATTATTAAATATTTTATCGAGTGTATTGATTTCCTGTCCAAAAACCATTTCTCCCCAGAATCCCATAGCAGTATAAAGAAAAAAAATAGTTATCAATATAAATAAGGATTTTTTCATTTACTCACACCTTATTATTTCTTGCCCTTTTTAGCTTGGTTTAGCCAATATTGGGCATTTTTGTCTTGGGGTTGCAAGGTCAGATATTTTTCCAAACTTCTCACAGCGGCAGCATAGTCCTCATTTTTCAAATGACTTATCCCGAGCCAATAATAAGCGACCTCTAAACTGGGATTTTCTCTAATTGCGGCTTCAAAAAGTTGAATAGCAGGTAGATGTTGATTTTGAAGATAGGCGTTTTGGGCTTGTTCATATATTTCCCAGGCTTCTTTTCCGTATAATTTCCAATTTTGCATTTTGTTGAGGAAATATTGAGCTTGGGCATTACTTGGATCAAGTTGAATTACCTTTCTCCAAGCCCAAATGGCTTCATCAACCATGTTATTCTCCTGATAGGTTCGAGCTAACCAATACCATGCTTTAGCAAAATCCGGTTTAGATGAAGTTGCGTCAATAAAAAATTGAATAGCATCACCATAGCGACCGGCTTGGTAAAGGTTGTATCCTTGATCAAACATGGTTTGAGCGTAACCTTCAACTGTGTTCTGATCTCCATAATCTATTTCAACTGTATCAAGAGCATAACCCAATCCGGAGAAAATAAAAAACAACAAGAATATACTTAACACAAAGCACCTACCAACATTCCTGTTCATGATATTTAATCTCCTTTCGAAAGGTATATTATTGACATATTAACATATTTTATAGCTTTGAAACAAAAAACTACATTTTTATGTATTTATTTCAAATGATTAAACTTAGTTAGTCTTTTGATTTTATTAACCATTTTCTTTTTACTTTGTTCCGGAGAGAATGGTTTAGATCAATTCTTATTTTTATATGATTTAAGAAAAGATAATAGAAAAAATTTAACTTGACTTATAAAAAAAATTGAATATGATTTGAATTTGAATGTTTCTATAAAAATGTTATTATAAAAGTTGTTTATTAGCATAGGAGGTCATCTGAATGAAAAGGAATTATTGGATAGTTCTGGTTGTTTCAGTTTTATTACTAACTCTTACCCTGTCTGGATGTTTATGGAAGGCTCTCAGCAGTGGTTCGGGTAGCTCAACACCAACCCCATCACCGACAGCAACACCAAAACCCTCACCAACTCCAACTCCATGCAATACTTGTCCAACTCCAACTCCATGTAATACTTGTAATCCATGCAATACTTGTCCAACTCCAACTCCAACCTGTACAACCTGTCCAACTCCATGCACTACTTGTCCAACTCCAACTCCAACCTGTACAACCTGTCCAACTCCAACTCCATGCAATACTTGTAATCCATGCACTACTTGTCCAACTCCAACTCCAACCTGTGGGCCTTGTCAGTTATAATCCATGTACTTTATATACCCAACTCCAACCTGTGTTTATCGGATGGATGCCTTTTAAATTAATTAAAATACTTGAATTATTGACTAAATGTAGGATGGACCAATCTGCTTCGTAGTGGTATCAACTATGTAAGCGATGATGGTCTATCCTTTTTTATTTTTAAATCTTTTCGTTTTTCGATGTTGGTGGTTATTCTTTGATAATTTTAAGAATAGATATTTATGTTGGGCTACTGCACGAGATGATGATGAAAATAGTCACCCTCATCCTCACAAAGACGCTCAACCATTAATGTTAGCTCCCTTTTTTGCTAATTCATCAGCATACTGGTTCAATCGGTTACCAGAGTGACTTTTTACTTTCTGCCAATGAATTTGAATTGGAGAATTGCGGATAAAGACAGCATAATTTTTGGTTAAGTTAATATTGGTTTTCCATTCTCCGGTGACCCATTTCTGAATGCCCCAATAATCAAAATTTATAGTTATTTCTGGTATACCTTTTTTTTGACACCATTTAACCACTTGAATGACAGCAAAAAGTTCTCCTCCTACTTGACGGGAATGGCTAAATTCTTTAGGTACCGAGCCAAACAACTCATTTTTAATCTTATTTTTATGAATAAGTATAGCCCCATACCCAACTTTATGGTTGTAATAAGACCCATCGACATATGCTTCCCATTCAGTCATTGAAAAATTCCTCGCTTCTTCGATTTATTCACTTATCAACGTTCTATTTCCTTGAATATGTTTGAAGTAGGTGTAATTATTCCATTTTTGATTTGGTAAAAAGTAACCGGTATATGCTCTAAATTATATAGAGTCTTCGCTTTTTGAACGATATTGATGGTTTCAGGATGACAAGAGAAAAGAAATATTTGGTTTTCTTCAGAAAGTTGAAGAATAATTTTTGCAGTAGCAACTTGTCTGGAGGGATCATAATTCACTAAAATATCATCTAAAAGAATAGGGAGTGGTTCATTCATCCGACCAAATTCCATTGCCAGGCCGAAACGGATAGATAAATAAACTTGATCAGCCAAACCACTACTCCATTCATTTTCTTTTTTCCTCTGGTGGTTTCGTTCCTCTAAGTAAATTGTTTGGTTATCAACTGAGCTGAATAGATGGTACCGATGATTGGTTATCTGTTGAATAAAATGTTGAGCTTCTTGGATAACACGAGGTTGTCGATTTTGTTCATAGCTATTTTGGGTTTGTTTTAAAAAATAACGAGCTAAAACTAAAATTGCCCAACGCTTTAAATAATTGTGTAACTTTTCTCGATTAAGCCGCTCTTCAAAAAGAAGTTCCCCCAGGATTTGGTTGTTTTCCAAATAAGTCATTCTTTCAATCATAGCCCCTTTTTCCTGCTCATCTTGACCTATCTTTTGAATCAGGTCATTAAGCTCGTGATCGAGAGATTTTTTTTCTTCTTGAAATTGAGAGATATCAGTTGCTTGTAACTCTTTAATCAATGTATTGAGTTTTTCTGGATTTCCAGCTATGAGTAGGAGACTTTCATTGGCTTCAATCATTTCTTTTTGAGCCCCAAGCCATTTTTCATGAGCATCGGCAACAAGGCGAAAATTTTCTTCATCCTTTACCTTTAACAGATTAAAAAGATCCGAAAGCTCCATCCTCTTTAATAGGAGTTGTTCTTCAATTATTTTCCTTTCCAGCTTTTTTTGCTCTATTTGATCTTTTAACAAAAGATATTTCCTTTTTCTTTCTATGGCATCTGTATAATAAGCATGAAGACGATCAAAACTAGAAATATCCAGTTGGTTGTTGGTAGGCGCTTCTCCACATAATTGAAGGAGACTTAACAGTGAAAACTGGGTTTTTCCCAAATAATTATAATGTTGGTTTTCGCGATCTTCCTCGTTACAAAGATGGCGTTCCTGTGCTTGGGCATTTTCAATGAATTGAAGGATTATTTGGAAATCTTCCGGTAGAATTGTTGTTGGGAATCCGTTATCAACTAACCAACTTAACCAACTCTCTCTTATTAGTTTTTTTTCTTTCTCGGTTTCATTGAGGTGTTGTTGCAAATCATTTTTCATTTGCTGGATTTCTCGTTGTTTCAAAATAAGATTATTCTGTTCTTTTTTGAGCTCTTGATGCTGTAAGAAGTCCTCAATTTCTTTTTCAAACTGAGTTTCAAATCTTTCTAAATCAGAAATACTGAGAAATTTCTTGGAAAAATATTTTTGACTCATTTCATCAATTTGACTATTAATGAGCAAGGATTGCTTTTGTAACTTATAGATTTCTTCATGCAATTGGTCAATTTCATCTTCAAATTTGTTTAATTCAGAAAATAATCGTTTTCTCAAATTCAGTTGCTGGCTATGATGTTGATAGAAAATGATAAAAATCATTACTGAACCACTAAAACTCAAAAAAAATAGCCATTCTTTGGGGATCAGTTGGTTGGTATAGGAAGAAATGAAATAACTGAGAATAAATGGTAAAAATGAAATGATTAACTTTAGCCAAAGGGGAAAGGGTTTTAATATCTCTTGAGATTTATTTAATTGCTCTTCATAATGGTTTTTTTGTTCCTCATCTTTTTTTTTCAACTGAACTGTAAAAAATTGGTTTTTATCCAGTTCTTGGAAAAGGTAGCGAAGTTTTTTTAAGGCTTGTTTTTTAATTTGAAGGTCGTCTGAGTTTAAAAAAAGGGGAATGGTCGATCGAGATAGCTTTTTATCAATTATATTAATTTGTTGTACAAGACTTTTTCCCAGTTCAGTTTTAGTATTCAGTTCATTTTGAAGGAATTGAATTTTTTCATTTATTTTTAAAAAAGATTTTTTATAGTATTCAATAGACTTTCTGATTTCAAGAGTGACTTGAGTTTTTCTGAGTTTATCGCGAGTCCATTCGGGGCCAAGGTCGGATAATTTTTGTAAGAGGTCGTTTTTTAAAAGAAAGTTTTGTTTTTTTAATCTCGAATGTTCTTCGAGGAAGGAGAAGTACTTTTCTTTTTCTCCAATACAAAGCTCTATTTCATTCTGGTGTTGGATAATTTTTTCAAAACCGAGCGATTTTTCTATTTCATTTTTAATATTTTCAATAGCTTGGTTCTTGTTTTTCTTATTTAATTCCAGTCCTTCAATTTCATTTTTTACCTTTTCTAATTGTTTTATCCCTTGTTCGGGAAAAAATTGAGCGAATTTAAATTTTTCTTCATTTTGTTTAGCTTCTTTGAATCGAATCCAAAAATTTTGAACTTGTTCCAATTTATTAATGAACTGCAAACGATCTCGAATTGTAATCTCTTTTTGGCGGTTTCTTTTAATGTTTTCTTCGATTATTTCCAATTTTTTTTGAATTTCAATATATTGAGAAGTTTGTTCTTGGAAGGATTTAATCTTGGATTTTATTTCATTCAGTTTATGTAAAGTTTGGTTGATAACCGGGTTTCGTCCTTTTTTGGTAAGGAGATTGTCGAGTTCCCGATCAATTTTTTTTATAAGTACAGGGAAAGAGGTTGCCCCCAATCCGGCGCCTGCAGAAAAAAGACGGCTTTTAATATTTTCTTCCGACAAAATTTCAAGACCTTGTAAGTCTTTTAAACCAATTGCAAAAATGCGTTTATAAGTTTCACGATCGATATTTCCCAGTGAATTTCTAAAGATACTGTAATCAATATTATTCTCGTATTTATCTTTTATTGTCCATTTTGAATGATTCCATTCAATATAAAACTCACGGCCACCTTTCATTACAACAATCAAACGACCACCATGCCTACTATTTCCTATAGGTAAATATTCTTTCCGCTGATTTCGTTGAGAAGAAAAGCCAAAAAGACTGGTTCGGAGAAAATCCATAAAAGTGGTTTTTCCACTTTCATTATTCCCAATTATTACAATTAAACCCTTGGGTATATTGTCAATCCCTTGCTGACTTAATATACCAAACCCGTCACAATATATGCTTCGAATTTTCATCTTATTTTCACGATATTTTCCATAAATTTAGTATTTTTCATTACGCAGTAATTCTTCCAAACCAAATAATTCGGCTTCTTTAAGAAATTCGAGGCCATTATGGTTATTTAAAATAGCTTCCATTTCCTGATGAATAATACTCCATTCTGGTCTGCTGGAAAGTATTGATTTTAAAGTTTCTTGAAGGTTTGACACCTGTTTAGTTTTATCTATAACTCGCAAGAAGTCTCCAATAAAATCATCAACCAAAAGCCTTTGTTCGATATCAATGGGTGGTTGAGTTTGAATCAGGATAGATTCTATCCAAACAAAGGGATTTTTATCGTTTTCTCCTTCACGAAGATGGATAGCTAAATCCTTTTCAGGATCTATTTTTTGTCGCAGAATCTGATCAAGTTCTCCCATTCCTTTTAAAGTTAAGCGGAGAATAGCGTGGTGACCATCTGCTTTTCGGCGGGTGTCTTCGCGCTGTTCAATCAATAGAGCTAACAAATCATCTAGATGGTTTATATTAGTAATATCGATTCCTTTTTGAAACCAACGAACAACATCGGTTGGATAAAAATCATATTCAACATCTTGGTTTTCATAAACCTGAACCAGATAACAACCTCTTGGGCCTTTTTCATTTATATTACGTCCCTGGGTATTTCCGGGATAAAGAATAATCGGGTGATGTTTTCGAATAACCATTGGTGTGTGGATATGTCCTAAAGCCCAATAATCAAGTCCAGTGTTGACCAGGTCTTCAATTGAACAAGGGGCATAGTTATCATGGTTGGACATCCCTCCGACGTTACAGTGAAGAATACCAATTGAGAACACTTCATTGGATGACTTTTGATACAATTTTGCTAAATTGTTTATATTGGCTTTTTCTTGAAAGCTAATTCCATAAATATGGGCAGTTTCTCGATGGTTTTTTATAAAAGGGATTAAACTGACTTTATCTCCTGGGAAACGGAAAATTCCTTGGGGCAAGGAAATTTCTGGTTCCCAACCCGAAAGTGGATCATGGTTTCCGTGAACTAAATAACATTTTATTTGAGCTTCATTGAGTTGTTTCAATAATTCTCGAAATCGAAGTTTGGCATATAGGTTTCGATCGGCACCGTCATATATGTCTCCCGAAATAATTACAAAATCACACTTTTTTTGAATTGCAGTATTAACAACCCTTTGGAAAGCTTCAAAGGTAGCTTTACGAAGAATATCGGCAACCCAAGGTTCAACCGACTGAATTCCTTCAAACGGACTGTCTAAATGCAAATCGGAACAATGAATAAAACGAAAGAGTGGTTGTCTTTCCATTTTCAGCCCCTTTTCCAAATTTAGCTTTCTATAATGGTAAAATATCAAAATAGATAGTATTCATTCCACTTATCGATTATCAATTTACTTTGGAATTGTTATGAAGTCAAATGACTCATTTTTTAATAGTAAATATCCATTGCTTGCGTTGCTTTATAAAAATGGATGATGATTTAAAAATTTACCCTATCATTTTAATCCTCTTCCACAAAAGGGAAATTTGAAGTTCTTTGTTTTCATTCATATTCCCTTTCCCTTGATGGGAGAAGATGAGGATGAGGGTGAAAGCCTGAATTCGATATGCCATGGCAAGTCGCTACATTAAATGAAGAACGGGCATAATACATTGTGCCCCTAGGTTTTTAATTCTTTGGTAGGGGCTTGATTTATCATGCCCGCATATAGATTTTCAGGATAAACCCTCATGCTGCTTAGCAGTATCAAATGAGGATGAAAATAGCTATCTAAATCCGTCATAGCGAGGAGCTCAACCGATTTTTGGTTGGACGACGTGGCAATCTCTGCCACCTAGTTTGTCATTCTGAGGAGTCCGGTGTCTTCTGCCGGACGACGTGAGAATCTTATCCTTTAAAGTATTTTTAAAGAATAAAAAACCTAAAAAGATGAGATCCTCACGCCCTCGAAAAGCGAGGGCTCAGGATGACGCCTTCGGTGTCAGATGAGATCCTCGAGGCTTCGAAAAACGAAGCCTCGGGATGACAGCGTTAAGATGTTTATGGTAAATTTGTATTTACAGGATTGAAACAAATGGTAAACAGGAAATTTGCAATTTTTCTATTCATTTTCATAATAATCTTACAAGTATCTTTACCGACTTTTTCCAGTGAAAAATTCATTAAATTTTCCGCAGTTGGAGATATTCTTCTGGATCGCGGGATAAGAATGGTTATTGGAAAAAAGGGGCAAGATTATCCTTTAAAAGAGATAGACTTTTATTTATTAAACCGGGATTTGGTACTAGGCAACCTGGAAGGACCTCTTTCTGAGCGGGGTGAAGCATTAAAGAAAAAGTATATATTTCGAGGTGACCCTTCAGATGTTGCTGTGCTTAAAAAAGCAGGCATAAACCTAATTTCCTTAGCCAACAACCATATAATGGATTATGGTAATCTTGCTTTAATTGCTACCATTGAAAACCTTAAAAATGCCAGATTAAATCCATTTGGTGCTGGAGAGAATCAAGAAGAAGCCCTTAAACCGGTTATAATCCATAAAAATGGATTAACTTTATCTTTCTTTGCATCCCTTGGTTATCCGCTTCAAATCGAGAAAATTGATCCGAAGGCCTCAGGGCCCTGCCAAGTTGGATTGGATGGATTTATTTCTGCCCTTCAAGACATCCGCGATCAGGTGGACTTTATCATCGTCTCTCTCCACTGGGGATTGGAGTATGAAGCCCTTCCCCACCCCCATCAAATCGAAACTGCTCATCGATTGATTGATAATGGTGTTGATTTGATTATTGGACATCATCCCCATGTTATTCAAGGAATTGAAAAATATCGGGGGAAGTATATTTTATATAGCTTGGGAAATTTTCTTTTTGATCAGCATGGAGAAGAAGAAAAAGAAAGCATTATTTTTAGTTGTGATTTCGGAGAGGGAGGTTTGCTATTTCCCAATATTATTCCGATTGAAATTATCAATTATCAGACAAAATCAGCTTCTAAGGAGAAAGCTGAAAAAATTATTACTAAAATCCATCTGGATTCAGACCAGGGAAAAATATTTTTTCAGAAAAATGACGATAAATATTATATTAAAGAAATAGAATAACCCCCATATTAACACTTCCTTTTTTAATTATTTGCCTTACCCGAGATAGTTTCAATATGTATATCAATTATAGCAACGTTCTGAAGATCATCTGGATCCATAGGGTTTAAATAATCATCGCGGCTATATTTTTTGATGAAGAGGTTTAGGGCTTCGTTTTTCAAATTCAAGTCGTCAAGGATATTTGCCTGACCAAAAACCAAAACACTCCAGTAATGTACTCCAAATTGGCAGGGTTTTTTTCCGGGTAGAAATTGGATGGGATGACTGACCTCGAAACAAATCCGAGAATTCTTTCGGATATTTTCGAGTTTTTGTCCTTGAAGTGCGGAGTGGATATAGAGATGATTTTGATGATAAACATAATTAACTGGAACCAGATAGGGTTGATTATTGCTCGTGGTTGCTAAATGACCATAAAAAGCTTCATTGAGGTATTGGATTGAATCTTCTCGGGTGAGCCATTTCTTAGCCATAAAATGCGCACTCCTTTAAATATTTTTTGCTATTTTTTTAATCTCAATATTACTACGGTGAATGCCAATTGATCTTGACTTTTTATGAAATTTGATGTTTAATATGATTACCACAGGTTCCGAGAAATTGGAAAACTTTAAGAACTGAGGGCGCAAGTCTGATGTTCCTACGGGGAGTTGAAGAGCTCGAATTCCCCGAAGAAAAAATTAAAGTTAGAAGGTTTGTTGGAATCTGTGGTTTTTTTATTTTCACCAATTTTTACCAATCTGCAGGACTTTTTCCAAAAAAATGATGTATCGAATCATTTCATTCATATTAAAAGTAATTTGAAAATTCCGAAGGTAAGCTGGAAGGCTTAAAATATCCTTTTGAGGGACAAAAACCACATTTCCATCTTGGAAGCGAAAACGTTGAATAAATTTATCATCCAATATCCATTCAAAAGGGAAAAACTGAACGCAAAATTGATTTTCAACATCATGGTAAAGTAAATCCACCGGAAGGCTTCCTTCGAAGTCACACTCAAGACAGTGAAAAACGTTAATTCTTCCCTCAAAAAGCTCTTTTTTCAATTCAGGGTTTTCCTGAGTATTAATTGATCTCCAAATTTCAATGGTTTGTGATGAATTGCAGCTGGGGCATTGAAACTCAATATGTTCACAAATCGACATTTCCTTCTCCTTTTTAAAACTTTAAAAATTTTACTTTTCAGACCAATTTTTTGCGATAACAACATCTACTTCTATGGGTACATGTTGGATAAATTTCTTCCCTGCTTTAATCATTGTTTCTTTTAAAAAATGAGAAATTTCTTGGCCTTTTTCTTGTGGAGATTCAAGTAGAATTTCATCGTGGACGGTTCCAATGAGATGAATATCCTTGCTATTCAAATAAGGGAAAGACATAGCCATAGCCTGTTTCACTATATCGGCAGCCGTTCCTTGGATTGGGGTATTAAAGAGTTCAGTGATTCGGGGTCGTTCCTCCCATAGTCGTAATCGTCCATTAAGAGTTCGAATTTCTTTAAGACGACTATTACTGAGTTCTTTTTGCCAGGAAGCTATGCCTTGATAAATTTCAAAGAAACGTTTACGGAAATTCACTGCCTGTTGATCGGTCATCTCGACACCATAAGAATTTTGAGCATAGAGCTTTAAGCCTCGAGCTCCCATGGCATATAAGAGACCAAAGTTCACTGCTTTTGCGGCTTGTCTTTCCTCTTTGGTAACTTTATCGATATCTTTTCCAATTAAAAGGGAAGCAGTCAAACAATGGATATCTTGGTTTTGTTGAAAAGCATCGATCATTCTTTGATCGTGGCTTATTTCAGCAGCAACACGAAGTTCGACCTGAGAGTAATCACCAATTATTAAGATATTTCCTGCAGCTGGAATAAAACATTCTCGAAAAATCTGATCTCGAGGGATTTGTTGGAGATTGGGATTTCGACAAGAAAAGCGTCCGGTAGCAGTTCCAATTTGCCAGTAATCAGGGTGAATTCGACTGGTTACTGGATGGATATACTTGGGGAGAGCGCTGGCAAATGATTGGAGTACTTTGGTTACTTTACGATAATCAATTAGAGCTTGAATGACTGGAAATTGACGGCTTAATTGAGATAATTCTTCATGCGAGGTGGTTTTTAAAGGAATACCCAACTGTTGCAAGGCTTCCAACATTTGTTTAGGGCTATCTAAGTTAAGAAGCGGTGGTTCAGTGATTTGATTATCCATAAATGGAAGCTGGGGGATTCTCTTAAATCCTTCACTAAGTCTTTGGCGGAGAGTTGCTGTTAAATCGCTTTGATTTTTTTCCAGTTCTTGGGTCAATTTTCCCCATTTTTCGGTATGAAGTAGCATTCCACTGAGTTCCATATCTACAACGGCTGGGAGACACTCAAATTCTAATTTGGCTGTAGCAGATAAGTTTGAGTTTTCCAGTTTCGAAAGAAGGCTTGGATAAATTTCCAGCAACACCTGAGCATCACGAGTCGCGTAATTTAATTGTTCATCACTTAAGTCGTTACCCCAATCGCTGCTTTGTAATTCTTTAGGAAGGTCAATATTTAATTCCTCACGAGCCAAGTCAGACAGCTTAAAACCCTGGCTTTTTTGACCAGCTGATAAAACTTGTGCGGCTAACATGGTATCAAAATAAGGACCATGCACAATAAACCCGGATTTTAACAAAAACTTCAGATCAAACTTAGCGTTGTGAAAAATTTTAAGAGCTGGTGAAGTAAGGATTTTGTTTAAAGAGGAAATAATTTCATGAGATGCTTTCCAAAGATCAACCAAAATTACTGGTTGGTTTGGAGATGCAATTTGGATCAACCGAACTCGGTTTTGAAAAGGATCAAGTCCAGTAGTTTCGGTATCAATT
>Ga0116187_1003165_pt1 | contig 15537 bp, 15 predicted proteins | sample AD_JPNNA6_MetaG_FD_89755 | JGI IMG/M metagenome (GOLD analysis project Ga0116187, IMG submission 89755) | Active sludge microbial communities of municipal wastewater-treating anaerobic digesters from Japan - AD_JPNNA6_MetaG | ecosystem: Engineered > Bioreactor > Anaerobic > Digestate | place... | reverse complement strand
CGACAGGAGCGCGCTGATCGCCGGGATGATGGTGCAGGCGGCCCAGATGCCGGCCTTCATCCCGTCGGTCACGGTGGCCGTCGCCTCGTAGCCGCTGGCCGCGACCGCCCAGCCGAAGGCCATCGTCGCGATGGCGGAGTTGAGCTTGGCCGTGAAGGTCTGGCCCGCGAAGCTGGCCCCGTCGGTCCGTTCACCCGTGCGGACCTCGGTCTCGTCAGCGGTGTCACCGACCATGCGAGTGGTGACCACGCTGGTGATGCCCATCGTGACGCCGGCGACGGCCAGCCCGATCGCCACCTGGATCACCGAGCGTGCTCCGATGAACCAGAGCACCAGATAGACCACCGTGGCCACGAGATTGGTGACGATGAGGGTGCGCTTGGCCGTGACGCGGCGCAGCAGAGCCGGCGTGGCGATGGTGCCGATGAGGGTGCCGACGATGAGGGCGGCACCGAGGGTCGTGAAGTTCGCGATGTCCCCGAAGACGACCGTCGCGAGGACGGCGCCGCCGACCTGGAAGACGAAGGTGCCGAAGCCGATGACCATCGACAGCAGCAGCCACTGGAGCGGCCGGTTGCGGCCGAGGATGCCCAGCGCCTCGCGCAGCGGGACCGGGTCGGGGCGGTGCTGGACACGTTCCTTGGTGGCGAAGAAGGCGAGGGTGAAGAGTGCCATGCCGACGAAGGCGACGATGGCCGCGGAGGTGGTCCAGCCAACCGCCTTGGTCAGCGCGGGGCCGAAGAGGACGGTGAGTGCGAGGGCGATCGTGGCGCCGATTCGCGCCCAGGACACCGTCTTTGCGCGCTCGTCCTCGTCGGAGGTCATGACCGCGGTGAGCGACCAGTAGGGGACGTCGCTCGCGGTGTAGACGAGGTCCCAGAGCAGGTAGGCGATGGCCACGAGGATGATCGATCGCGTCTCGCCCGAGGGGTCGGCCGGCTTGGGGATGGCGAAGAGGAGCGTCGTCAGGATGGCGATCGGCAGTGCCGTGATGAGCGGGTAGGGGCGAAAGGTGCCCCACCGCGTGCGTGTCCGGTCGACGAGCAGGCCGATGGCGATGTCGTTGACCGCGTCCCAGATGCGCACGACGGTCAGGACCACGGTCAGGGTGGCGATGCCGCGGCTGGAGAGTTTGAGGCCCTCGTAGAGGAAGGCGAGGAGGAAGAGGTTGAGCCAGTTGTAGACGAGGTTCTGCCCGAAGCCGGCCGTCGCGTGCCCGAACCGCTCGCCCATGGTCATGCGCGGGATCAGGGACATGGGAGGCGTCGAGGACGGAGGAGAGGACGGGGACGTCGTCGTCATGGTGGGGAGACTAGGCCCGATTGCGTATGCCGTGGGCTCACCTCGCGCGAATGGCCGCCTTCCCGTTGAGAGTGCACGACTTGCAGGTGCCGTGCCGTTCGCCGCGGAGTGTCGTGCACTCTCAAGGGTCGGAACCATTGACATGTGACTATTTGGTCACCTATTGTCTGGGACGTGAACGACGACCTGGTGTTCAAGGCACTCGCCGATCCGACTCGGCGGGTGCTCTTGGATGCCCTGTTCGCGCAGGACGGGCGCACGCTCGGGGAACTCGAGGCCGTCGTGGCCGAGCACACCGAGATGACCCGTTTCGGGGTGAGCAAGCACCTCGGGCTGCTCGAGCAGGCCGGGCTCGTCGTCACGCAGAAGAAGGGACGAGTGAAGTTGCACTTCCTCAACCCCGTGCCGATCCGGCTGATCCATGACCGTTGGATCGACAAGTACACCGAGCACCACGTCGTGGCGCTCGCCGCTCTCAAGAAGCAACTGGAGGAGTCACCATGAGCAAGGACATTCAGGTCTTCCGCGTCTACATCGAGTCACCGATCCAGACCGTCTGGGACGCCATCACGTCCTCGGAGTTCACCACCAAATACGGCTACGGAGGCGAGGTCGCGTATGACCTCGTGGCCGGCGGTGACTACCGCGCGCTCACCACTCCGGAGATGAAGGAGATGGGCATGGGCGACGTCGCCGTCACCGGCAAGGTCCTCGACGCCGATCCGCCCCATCGACTCGTCCAGACGTGGGTTGCCGCCTGGCACCACGAGGAGACGACCCTGACCTGGGATCTCAAGGAGTACCCCGGCGGCCTGACCGCGCTCACGTTGACCCACGACTGCACCGATGCGCCGAACACCGCCCAAGACGTCGAGGGCACTGGCGATGCCGCGATGGGTGGCGGCGGCTGGCCGTGGGTGCTCGCCAGCCTCAAGACCCTGCTCGAGACCGGTCACTCCATGCCGGGCGCCGGTCGCTGAGCGGATGTGCCACTTGAGGGGTCTCGACACGCCGACGTCAAGGCGGATTCGCCTGCGTGTCAAGACCCCTCAAGTGGCGGGCGAGGTCAGTGGGCGGCGCGGAAGCCCACGCGCTCGGCGAAGCCTTCGTCGAGGAACCACACATCCGGGTTGACCCCGTCATAGCCGGCTTCGCCCGGACGGACGAAGGTCATCGTGTCGTGCCACGCCTTGACGCTGTGGCCGAAGGGCATGAGTCCGTCGTCGAAGGGGGCTGCCGAGCCGACACCGTAGCCACCATCACGCACGTCCTCGAGCCTCGACTCCAGGGCCTCGGCCCCCGACTCGTCTGCAGTCCAGTCGCCGCGTTGGCGGAACTCCGATCCGGCCTCGACATCGTGGTCCTTGGGATCGTGCTCCTTGGCGAACTCTTCGTCCCGGCGACGGCGCTCCTCCTCGTCATCAGGGTCCCCGTCATCAGGGTCCTCGTCCTCTTCGTCAGAATCGTCGGGCTCAAACTCAGGCTCGGGCGCTTGCTCCGGTTCCGCGGACATCGCCGGCTCGGATTCATCGGCCATCACCGCGTCGACGGCACCGGTGCCGGCCTCGTCGAAGTCGTTGGTGAGCTCAGGGTCGGCGGCGTCGTCGCTGTCGTCGGGGTCAGCGTGGTACTTCTCGGCGAGATCCTCCTGCACAAGGGGCTGGTCCGCGAGGCCCGCCAGAAGACTGCCCTCCGTGGCCTCGTCGGCCGTGGCCTCGACGTCGCGATCGGCCTCGTTCTCGGATCCGGTGTCGCCTGGTCCGTGGATGTCCTGCTCGGTCATGACGCGCTCCTGGGTTCGTCTCCCCGGCCACGGCCATCCGTGGCCCCGATCGGCTGGTCGTCAGCCTGATCCGAGACTAGCCATGTCCGAGTGTCGAAGGAGCCCGAGCCTCCGGAGCATTGTGGGAACTCTTGGGGTGCCCTCACTCACCCGTAGGGACACGGACCGTCAACGCCAGGGGCTCGACGTCGACCTCCAATTCAGAGGCTTCCCGTAGGACATCCCCGTCGACCTCCACCAACTGCGCCGGGGAGACCGTGACGGCGACGCGGGAGCCGCGCGCACGGCATACGACATCATCGTCGCCTTCCTCACCACCGGAGGAGCCTCGCTTCAGCGCATCGTCTTTCGCCACCGCAGCCCACTCCGCCAGCGACGACGGCGTGAGCACGACCGTGTCGAGGATCCCGTCGTCGATCTGAGCATCGGGAGCCAGCTCGATGCCACCCTGCAGGGCGCCGCAGTTGCCGACGACCACCATCCGCGCCTCGCGCTCCTCGCGATGCCCGTCCACAGCGAGCCCGAGCGAGAAGGGTTCGCCACGCAGATTGCGCGCTGCCGCAACGACATACGCGGCCCAGCCGACCTTGTCCTTGAGTCCCTCGGGGGCGTCGTCCATGACCGCGGCATCGAAGCCGAGACCGGCCATGACGACGAAACCCTCAGCCGCGCCGCCATCCAACCGAGCCCAACCAAGGTCGATCCGACGGTCCTCGCCGGTCCAGGCCACCCGCACCGCCTCGGCCAGATCCGTATGTGGCACACCGAGATTGCGTGCGAGCAGGTTGCCCGTGCCTCCCGGCAGCAGCCCGAGCGCCACACGCCCCTCAGGCTCGCGGTCACGCATCAGGCGGGCGAGTTCGGACGCCACTGCGCGCACCGTCCCGTCCCCACCGAGTGCGCAGACGATCCCGGCACCCGCCTCGACAGCAGCCCGGGTCTGGCCGAACCCCGGATCATCCTCGGTCGTCTCCGCCCACACGGGCAGCGCCCCATGGAACTGAACGACCGCCGCCTCCACCTCCGCACGCACCCCCGAGGTGTCCCCATCGAACTTCGCGGGATTGACGATCACGTGGATCGGACGATCGGTGGCTCCCATCCCCGCAAACTACCCCCGCAACCTGCCACGATGCGGAGATGGACGAATCCGATGCCAAGCAAGCCGCTGCCACGGCCAAGGGCACTGCCAAGCAAACCGCGCACAAGGTCGGCAACTCGACGGTCGTCGAATACGGTGCACGACTCGGCTATGCCGCGAGCGGGCTGCTCCACTTCCTCATGGGCTGGATCACGCTGCGCATCGCGCTCGGCTCCAGCACCGGCGACAGCGCCGACCAGTCCGGCGCCTTCAACAGCATCGCCAACACCGCGGGTGGTGGGGCTCTGCTGTGGATCATCATGGTCGGCTTCGCGCTCCTGGCACTGTGGCAGGTGTCCGAGGCGGTGACCGGCGGCTATGGCGGGGAAGCGAGCGACCGCATCAAGGCCGCCTCCAAAGCGGTGATGTATGCCGTGCTCGCCTGGACCGCTTTCACCTTCGCCCGCGGTGGGCGCACGTCGAGCAAGGAGCAGACACGCGACTTCACGGCCAGCTTCATGGACAGCACGATCGGGCGGATCTTCATCGGCGCAGTGGGCCTGGGCATCGTGGCCGTCGGGGCCTATCACGTCTACAAGGGCTGGAAGAAGAAGTTCCTCGAAGACCTCGCCGAGCACCCGCCGACCTTCGCGGTCCACGCGGGGCGGATCGGCTACATCGCCAAGGGTTTCGCGCTTGGGGTGGTTGGAGTGCTCTTCGTGCTCGGTGCGTGGAAGGGCTCGACCGAGAAGACCACCGGGCTGGACGGGGCCCTCAACACCCTGCGCGACGGCCCCTTCGGCACGGTGCTCCTGGCGCTCGTTGCCTTGGGGCTCATGGCATTTGGTGTCTACGCCTTCGCCCGCGCCCGCTACACCAGGGTCTGACTCCCCGAGGAGCGTCAGGAGTCCCGGCGGTCGCGGCGGCGAAGGTAGTGCCAGGCGAGCAAGGCCGACACGATGCCGTTGATCATCCCGACCGTCACATCCGAGATGTGGTGCATGCCCCGATAGAGCCGGGCATAGCCCACGAGCAGGGGCGCGGCCACGCACAGCACTGTGACCACCCAGCGCAATGCCTTGTTGTCGATCCGCTGGGCCATCAAGGCAAAGGTCACATAGAGCGCCGTCGCCGCACCCATGTGTCCGCTGGGGAAACTCGACGTGGGAGGTGCCGGGTCGAGGTGCTCCACCGCGGGCCGAGAACGATCGGCCACGAGCGTGGCGAGCACGAAGACGGTCGCCTGCACCGAGATCGCGATGCCGGGGATCACGGCATACCACCATTGCTTGGTCCGCCACCACAGCAGCGCGACGGCGATGACGCACACCCCGATGACGTATTCGGTGTTGCCGATGTGCGACCAGAGCATCGTGATCGTGTCCCACGTGGGCGTGCGGCCAGCGGCGAGGCGGATGTTGGCGATCTCCTCCTTGGGCCCGAACATCTTGAGTGGCCCCTTGAGCAGCAGCCCGAACGCCACGATGGCCACCCAGAGGATCACCGCCGGCGCGATCACCCGCAGCGCCAGGTCCCTCAGGGCATCGGTCACCTTGGGCTTCGACGTGTCCTCGTCGTAGCGGGTCAGAAAGCTCATCGCACGACCTCCTTCACGTTCGCCATGTCCTTCGGGTGCCAGTTCTGATAGCCGGCGTAGGACGCGAGCACGAGCCCCACACCGAGGATGACCCCGCCCACGGTGTCCGACGGGAAGTGCACCCCGAGCCAGATCCGGTCGATCATCGTCATGACGACCATTCCGACCGCCACCGCGATCGCCGCCACCTTGCTCGACGTGCCGCGCAGGAGCGGCCAGAGCAGGACAAGCATCGTGGTCATCGCGATCGTCATGTTCGCCACATGTCCAGACGGGAAGGAATAGCCCGGCGCCTTGGTGATCGGATCCTCGACGACGGGGCGGGCCCGCTGCACGAGGTACTTGATCACCAACGCGAGGTTCCAGCCGACCATCATCGTCAGGAAAGCCCACCACGCACGCGTCTTCTCGTTGCGCCGCAACCACATCCACGCGCACACCGCCGTCGTCACGAGGTAAACCCGGATCGGTTGGGTGGTCCATTCCCAGCCGAGCAGGAAGTCCCGGAAGGCGGCATGAGAGCGGGTGTATGCCGTGGCGCTGGCGATCGCAGCCGCGTCGAAGTCGGTCACGGGGTTGGCTTTCGACCGCACGACGAAGACCAGGGCCGTGACGGGCACCGCGACGAGGACCCCGTAGACCAGGGCTCTCGTGAGACGACGCAGGCGCTGCATGTCGTGGGACGTTAGTCGCCGAGCCGGGCGATTTTGGCTTTCGGTGCAGTCGGCTTTGCCCGCTTCACCCGGCGACGTGACCGAAGCACACCGGCTGGCCGGGGACGAGTTGGGCCACGTGATCGAGCTGGGCGCTGGCGATCACCGCAAGGACCGGATAACCGCCGGTCACCGGGTGGTCGCGATGAAGAATGACGAGCTCACCGCCCGGTGGTGCCTGGATGGCGCCGGGCACCATGCCCTCGCTCAGGAGTTCTCGGCCCTCGAACTGGGGGCGGCGTCGGAGTGCTGAGCCTGCGGGGATCAGCCGAATTCCCTTGCGGTCACTGCGCTCCGACACGGTCCATGTCGCACCGAGCAGACCTCGGAGATCTGCGCCCCTTTCGAACCAGTTCGCTCTCGGTCCCGGACTGACCCGCAGCGTGACCCGTGTCGGCACGTCCCCACGCGGTGCGGCCGGAACATGGTCGACGTGGGGAAGATCTGCCGGCTCAGGTCCGACCTGGAGGAACTGCCCTGCTCCGAGTGGCGGTGGACCCAGACCCGAGAGAGTGTCCGTCGAACACGAGCCGAGGGTGGACTCCACGACGAGGCCGCCTCGAACCGAGAGATAGGTGCGCAATCCCAGGGACGGCTTACCCAGGGTGAGAACTTGCTTGTTGCGCAACGGAATCAGTGAACCCATGGCGACCACTTGACCATCCACCGTTGCAGGGGTGGGCGCGCCGGTGAGACAGGCGAGCAGATCACCGTGCGCGCGCACGACGAGTCCGCCGAGGGTTGCCTCGATCGCGGGCGACCCCGCTGGATGTGATCCTGCTCCGTTGCCGAGGAGGCGCTGGCCGAGAGCGTAGGCGCCTGGGTCTGCTGCGCCCGAAGGACTGACGCCCAGTGCGAGATGGCCGATGCGACCCAGGTCCTGGAGGGTGGCGAGGGGTCCGGTGGCGAGGATCTCGAGTGCGCGCGTCATGACTCTCCCGACACTTCCGTGCGGGAGGCGGCGTCGATGAAGCGGACGAGGGTGCCCGGGGCGAGCAGGGCAGGAGGGTCACGGTGGGGGTCCCAGAGGACGGCGTCGGTCGTGCCGATGAGTTGCCAGCCGCCCGGGGAGGAGCGGGGATAGATCCCGCAGTAGTCACCGGCCAACGCCACGGAACCGGCCGGGACCGCGGTGCGGGGGCTCGCGCGACGGGGGACCGCCAGTGCCGGGAGATCCGGGCGGTCTGGGTCGCGATCGACATCGGCAGGGACCAGATAGCCGAAGCCGGGCGCGAACCCCGTGAATGCCACTCGCCAGCGCTGGGACGTGTGGGCGGCGATGAGCTCGGGGACGGCCATTCCGAGATGCGCGGCGACCACGTCGAGGTCCGGGCCGTCATAGCGGACCTCGATCTCGATCTCTCGACCCACTGGCTCGGGCGCCACGGCCGGGACCTCCGCGAGCGCATCGGTCAGAGCGCGCCGGAGCGCCGCAAGGTCGGATCCGGGTCGAGCCACGACGAGCACGGTGCGCGCCGCGGGCACGAGATCAGTGACCTCGTGAGCAAGCCCGCCGACGAGCAAAGGGCGCAGGGCGGCGTCGATGGCGAGGACCGAGTCGAGGTCGCTGGTCTCGATCAGGAGGGCCCGGTCCCCCATCGGCAGGATCTCGAAGTGCACCGGATCGGTCACGTCGGTCATGGACTCACGAAGGGTGCCAACTCCACCCCGGCCGTCGCGAGCGCAGCTCGCACGGCCCGCGCGATCGCCACGGCATCAGGGGTGTCGCCGTGGACGCAGATGGTGTCGGCCTCGATCGTGAGGGCGCTGCCGTCGATCGCCGCGATCTCACCGGTCGTCACCAGCGAGACCATCCGGGCCGCGATCTGGTCCGGATCCGTGAGCACCGCACCCGACAACGACCGATCGACGAGATGTCCCTCGGGCGTGTAGGCCCGGTCGGCGAACGCCTCCCGGACGATCGGAAGCCCGGCCTCCTCGGCACACGTGAGCAACTCAGACCCCGGGAGCCCGACGACCGCAAGCGGTGAGGCACCAACCGAATCCGGCTCCACGGCATACCTGCTCGTGACGCCGCGGGACCACAGCGAGACGGCGGCGATGACGGCTTCGGCCTGGCGACGGTCAGAGACGCAGGTGTTGTAGAGGGCGCCATGCGGCTTGACATAGGCGACTCGGCCGCCGGCCACCCGACACAGGCCGTCGAGTGCGCCGACCTGGTAGAGGACGTCGGCGGTCAGCTCGTCCGAGGGGACGTCCATGCGCCGGCGGCCGAAACCGGCCAAGTCTCGATAGCCGACCTGTGCCCCGACGACGATGCCGCGGGCCACGGCCGACGCGCAGGTGCGCTGGAGCGTGAGGGCATCGCCAGCGTGAAAGCCGCAGGCGATGTTGGCGGACGTGACCACCGAGAGCATCGCCTCGTCATCCCCGAGGCGCCAGTGCCCGAAGGATTCGCCGAGGTCGGCATTGAGATCGATGTGCGACGTCACCGCCCAAATCTCCCACTTCGCGAAGGGCCCTGTCGCCCCTGCCCGGGTCTAGCGTGGATGACCTGTTGCGGCGTCGACGGCGAGGAGTGCTCCATGGCCCGGTTGCGCAAGGTCTCGCCGACGATGAAGGGGTGGACGCGTCGTCGCGCCGGCAAGGGCTTCACCTATCGCGATGCCAAAGGCGCGGCGCTGCCAGCCGCGGACGTCGAGCGCATCAAGTCGCTCGCCATTCCGCCCGCGTGGGAGGACGTGTGGATCTGCCCGATCGCCAACGGTCACATCCAGGCCGTGGGCGTCGATGATGCAGGGCGGAAGCAATACCTCTATCACCCGGACTGGCGGATCAAGCGCGACAAGCAGAAGTTCGACCGCGTGCTCGCGGCCGCCGCCACCCTGCCCAAGGCGCGTCGTCGGGTCGCGAAGGACCTGGCTGCCACCGGTATGCCGCGTGAGCGGGCGACCGCCCTGGCCGTCCGGTTGCTGGACCTGGGCTACTTCCGGATCGGGAGCGATGCCTACACCGACGCCAATGGTTCCTTCGGGCTGACCACCCTGGAGCGTCAGCACGCGCGCAAGACCAAGGACGGGATCGTCTTCACCTTCGTCGGGAAGTCCGGGATCGAGCACTCGATCACGATCGACGATGCCGAAGCGATCGCGGCGTTGGATCGGATGCGGGCCCGACGGGGTCGAGGCAAACGGCTGCTCGCCTATCAGGACGACAAGGACTGGGTCGACGTCGACGCCGCTGCGGTCAACGCCTATCTCAGCGCGATCCTCGGTGGGGAACTCACGGCCAAGGACTTCCGGACCTGGCACGCGACCGTTCTGGCTGCCGCTGCGCTCGCCGCGACGGACGAGCCCGGCGACACCAAGGCCTCCAAGCGCCGCGCGGTCAAGGCGGCCGTCGAGGAGGTCGCCGGCTACCTGGGCAACACCCCGACCATCGCCAAGGGTTCCTACATTGACCCCCGCGTGCTCGACCTCTATGAGGGCGGCACGACGATCGTCACGCCACGGATGACGGCGCGGACATCACCCGCGAGACGTCAGGCGCTGCTCGAGACGGCCGTGCTCGAACTCCTGGGCTGAGGCGCGGCCGAAGGCACGACCGAGCGCGCATCCACCAGCCAGTCCACCAGGTGCCCGTGGACCTTGGGGTGGTTGAGCAACGCCAAGTGGTGGACTCCCGTGACGACCGCGACCTTGCTCTCGTCCGCGAAGCGCGAGGGATGCACATCGCCCTCCGCATGACGCGCCGACGGGGCCGGCACCATGAAGTCCCCGAAGGCATCTCGCAGGTGGTCGGGCACCCGCTTCGTGGCCACACCCACCACCGCGTGGTGTCGGATGTGGGGCGCGTGCTCGGGCAGGCCAGCATGGGTCCGGCGGTCGGTGAGGTCGTCAGGGTGGTGGTCGCGCCAGTCCTCGGCGACGACGTTGCCGTGGTTGAGGTCGCGGATCCCGACACTGCGCAGCCGCAGGACGTCGGCCAGCCACTCCCCTCGATCGTGCCCTCCGAAGAACTCCGCCGCTCGGTGCACACCGCGCGCCACCGGCGACCCGTGGTGTGGTGATCCCAAGGACACCGTGTCGCTCACCAACGCCGGCCAGGTGGCTGCCCCCGATTGCAGCAGGGCACTGTGCAGGACGAGACCACCCATCGAGTGCCCGATCAGGACCATCCGCTCGACCGGCACCGGCCACGCCGCGACCAACTCCTCGAGCAACTCGGAGAGCGCCAGCCCGTTGTCGGAGATCCGCAGTCCCGTGTTGTAGCGGACCATCACCGGAGTGAGGCCGACCTCGGAAGCCAGGCGCACGGCATACGTCTCGCGTGTGTCGCTACCCAACCGCCACGCGGCCTCGGTCTCGAAGAGGCCATGGAGGAAGACGGCGATCTGCCCGGTCGCCTTCTCCTCCGGCCGGGTGCCGTCGATCGGGTATGCCGTGGTCGCGCCTTCGCGGGTCGGCTCCAATCGTCGTCCGGCCGGGGTCCGGAGGTGCATCTTCGGCGCGAGCGTCGAGGCCTCCTTGGCGAAGCGGTCGCCGTAGAGGCCCATGAGGACGGCAATGCTGCTGTGCGCGGCGGGGCCGTCGTGGACGCTTTGTCGATCGTTGTCCTTGCCGACAAGTCGTTGTGTCGCAACGTATCCCGTGACCATCGCCGCGGCTTGCACGCTGCGGTCGGTCGCGGCGTAGACGCCCTTGGTGACAACGTCCTGGATGACCTTGATGGGCGTCGTGATCGGGTCGGCGGCCGGGCCGACGAGCAGGCTGACCCCGTCGTGGACCGTGTCGCTGATCGCCAGGTGGGCACCCTTGATGGCCTTGGTCAGGTGCCTCAGACCGCTGCCGGCCGTGGTGGCGACGTCATATGCCTCGGTGGCCTTCATGGCCTGGCTGCCTTCATGCCACCACGCTCCCACGCCCAGACCGGCCGGGTGTGGGAGCGTGTCGACGCTCACGTCGGCCCGGCGAAAGTCCGACTCGGGGCGGGTGTGGCAAGGGTGTGTGCACTGCTGCGCGGGGACGCAGCAGTGCACATGATCACCTCAATGGCTGCCGTCTCTCAGCAGGTGGCACTGATCAGGTCGAAGAGCGCACCCACGTGGTCATAGGGCTGGACGAGTTCGCCGTCGAAGTAGCGGCCGTTCGCGGCGACGGTGTAATTGCGGCTGCCATCGGGCGAGGTGAGCGTCATGCTCATGGAGCCGAAGCTGGCTCCGTCATGACCATAGAGCCAGGCCGGCTCCTGCCCCTCGGCCGGGGCGGGGGCGCAGGGGTCGGGCATCCGATAGAGGCCCAGTCCGTAGTCGAGCCCCTTGCTCGACCGTGGACTCTTCACCTGCTCCAGCCAGGTCGGGTCGAGGAGGCGGCCCTGGAGCAGAGCGTCGTTGAAGGCGTTGATGTCCTTGGTCGTGGACACGACCGAGCCGGCTGACGAGAAGAGCGCTGGGTTGAAGTCGGCCAGTGAATACCACTGTCCTTCGGCCCAACCCGCGTCCTCGAGACCCTGGCCGCGCATGCCCGCGGCATCCTTGAATTCGGTCTGGTTCATCCTCGCGGGCTTGAAGACATCTCGCATGAGGATGTCGGCCATGGTCCGGCCTGTCCTGGCCTCCAGCATCATGCCGAGCACGACATAGCCGGCGTTGGAGTAGAGGAAGTCGGTGCCCGGCTCGAACGCCCACGGCAGCGCATTCATGGCGTCGACGATCTGCTGGTCGGTGTAGTCCTGCGCCATGACCGCAAAGAACTCGGCATTGGATTCCTGGTCCTGCATGCGGCTGGTGATGAGCGAGAACAAGGGATCCGGCATACCGGAGGTGTGCGAGAGCAACTGCTCGATCGTCACGCCCTCGTGTCCGGGCACCAGGCCCGGGAGTACCTCGCCGATCGTGGTGTCGAGGCTCCACGTCCCCTTCTGGACCTGTTGGAGCACGGCCGTGGCGACCATCGGCTTGGTCTGGCTGGCCACCCGGAACTGTGAGTTGGGCAGCGCGGGCGGGTTCTCATTGACCGCGCGCTTGCCGGCCGCGACCGACCCCGAGTAGGTGGGCGTGTCGACCCGCGCGATGGCGCCGATCGCCCCGTCGGTGACCATCTGGTCGACGCGTTGCTGGATGGCGAGGCCGACGGCGTCCTTGGGCTTGGGCGCCGCCTGGGCAGTCGGTGCCACCAGTGCGGTGGCGGCCAATGCAGCCACCGCGGCGGTCACGGCAGTGCGGGTGGGCAGCGCGGAACGATTGGTCCACGAGGTCATCAGATCTTCTCCCCTGCGATTGCTGACTGGTTGTGGTGCCTCCAGCCAAGCAGGGATCAGGGGTCAATGACTCCCTCGCGGGTCGGGGATTTCGACCCGCACGTCCCCCCGGAGGGGGAGATGGCTTCGCTCAGCGCCAGTAGTTGTTGGCTGCCGCGACCGTTTGGAAGTTGATGGCGACCACCTGGGAGGCGGCGGTGAGCGCCTCGGCCGAGTTCGCGTAATCGGGGCGCAACTTGTGCAGGACGTCGACATCGGGCTGGGTGTATTTCACGCCCCGCCGACTCAGCGTGATCGCCAGCTCGAAGCCCGCCTGCGGCGTCTCCGTGATCAGTGAGGTCAACCAGTCGTCAGCCATGCCATCTTCCTTTCACACAGGACACGTTGTGACAAATCACTGTAGGGCGAAGGGCGGGCTTTGCGAAGGGGTCGCGCCATAGGCTCGAGCCCATGGAGTTCGGACTCGACATCGCCCAGCAGCGCATGCCCTTCGACGAGGTGGTCGATCGAGCCCGCTTCGCCGAGGACCTCGGCTTCACCGGGGTTTGGGGCTTCGACCACTTCGTGCCGATGTACGGCGAGGGGCCGGGCGAGTGCTTCGATGGCATGACCACGCTGGCTGCCCTCGCCACGGCCACCACCCGAGTTCGCTTGGGGCTCATGGTCACTGGCGTCACCTACCGCCATCCGTCGGTCTTCGCGAACCAGTGCCTCACCATCGACCACGCGAGCCACGGTCGACTCGACATCGGACTGGGCAACGCCTGGTTCGAGGCCGAGCACACCGCGCTCGGGATCGACTTCCCCGGCACGAGCGAGCGCTTCGACCTGCTCGAGGATCAGTTGGAGATCCTCACCCGCCTCATGACCGGAGACGAGGTTTCGTATGCCGGGAAGCGAGTTTCGCTCTCGGCCGCCCGGATGCGTCCACTCCCGGTGCAGGAGCCGCACCCGCCGATCTGGATCGGTGGGTCCGGCCCGAAACGGACCATGCCCCTGGTGGCGCGGTTCGCGGACTATTGGCACGTCTTCGGTGGATTCTCGTCAGAGCAGCTGGACCGGATGGCCGAGTTGTGTGAGGCGATCGGGCGCGATCCGGGCGAGATCACGCGGGTGGCCTCCTTGTCGCTCGACGGCTCACCCGAGGAGATCCGCGATGAGGCGGGGAAGCTCATCGAGTCCGGGATCGGCTACCTCTACTGCGGTTGGCCCGGCTCTGGTCGTGACCAGATCGAGAAGTTCGCCACCGAGGTGCTGCCGAGCTTCACCCCCGTCCACCCTTCGGACGCTGGGTGAACATCAGCCGAACTGGTTTGCGGAAGCGTTTACATCACGAGCAGAATTGAACCGTGAACGGCACCCAGCCCACGTCCCCCGTCACCACGTCAGACCTGCTCGCGGCGGTCAACCTGCGTCTGGCCCTTCTGGGACTCCCCAAGGTCGCCGCCACCCACGCAGGGGGTGACGAGGACGGGTCCGCCGAGCAGCTCGTCACGCCGATCCTCGAGCGCCAGCGCGAACTCTCCCGGCGCCTCGCCGACACCCTCCCGCCGGTCGACGAGCGAATCGAGAGTTTCCTCGAGAGCTACCTGCACGGCATACCCACTCACGAGATCCCACGCCTGCCGCGCCGCACCTTCACGCTCGACCTGCCCGGCCTGGCCCGCACCCTCAGCCTGCCGGTCGACCAGGACAGTTACACGTCCGAGCTGATCACGAGCTACCGCCTGGCCAACGGCGTCCTGCACAACCCGAAGAACGACCGACGCACCACGGCCGGCGTCTTCCACCTCGCCGAGGGTGGCCTCCCGATCCCCGACGACAAGTTGGCCGTGCCGCGCGAGGTCTTCGCGCGACTGCTCGCCAAGGCGCTCACGCCTCCGGAGGCTGCGCTCGAACTCCCCATCACGTCAACGCAATCCGAGCGCGCGCGCTGTTGGGTCTCGCTCCTGCTCCGCCCGCTCGTCGTCGTCGGCGTCCCCGGTGCGACCCGTGAGCGACGGATGGAGACGCGCTTCATCGTGCCGGGGTCGATGGTTGCCAACCTCGACTTCGTCGAGGGCATCTTCGGCAACGCCGGCGACCCCTACCTGCCGGCCAACGACGCCGCCCTCGACCCGCTCGGCTGGACCGGACACACCGGCCTCGTCGTCCTCGCGCCGCACCTGACCGGAGTGACGAAGCAGGCGCTCGGCCTGCCGCACCGCGACGACGCGACGGAGCGCCAGGTCCGCGACGGCATGTGTTGGACCGACCCGGCCGAGCCCTACAACGGCGGCAAGGCCTTCAAGGTCTGCGCCCGCGACGAGCGCGGCGTCATGGTCACCGTCATCGCGGACAACTACTTCGGCTACTGCAAGAAGGAGGTCAAGACCCAGATCTCCATGTCCGCCAACCTCTTTGGCGGGGCCGAGGAGGAGCACTCCGGTGGAGCAATGGTCTTCCCCTCGTGGGACGAAGGGCGAGAGTTCACCAACTCGTACTCAGCGGACGCGCCGTCCGTGGGCGCGGTCGTCGCCCGTGACCCCGAGCTGTGGGTCACCCATGACGAGGGGTATGCCGTGTGCCTCCCCCACCCGCACCTCACCTTGGTCCCGGCGGACGCGCGCTTCTCCCTTGCCAGCCGCACGATCACGTGGGCCGACAGCGAGGGGCGGCAGCACGGCATACCCTTCCGCGGCGACACGACGTATCTGGACCCGACCGGCTTCCGCACCGTGATGAAGCAGGTGCGACGCGACCCGGCCCAGTGGACGATCGTGGGGACGTCGGCGCGAACGACGGTGTGCCACAAGCCATCCACGGTCTCGGGTGGCGGCAAGTCGGAGATCTCCAAGTCGAT
>Ga0116187_1003160_pt1 | contig 15548 bp, 11 predicted proteins | sample AD_JPNNA6_MetaG_FD_89755 | JGI IMG/M metagenome (GOLD analysis project Ga0116187, IMG submission 89755) | Active sludge microbial communities of municipal wastewater-treating anaerobic digesters from Japan - AD_JPNNA6_MetaG | ecosystem: Engineered > Bioreactor > Anaerobic > Digestate | place... | reverse complement strand
GGATCTGGTGGCCGAGGTCACGGGCTTGTCCCTGGACGAGGTGCGGACGCTGGGCGATTGAGGCGCGCGAGACCTTCCAGTGACAGCCCCCCGGGGAAAGCTTGCGCCGAGCGTGATACCCCTGCGGAGGACCTCCAGGAAAGCCCCCCATCTTGCCCGCAAACGTGGCGCACCGCCACACCTCCGGGCACGACGTGCCCAAAAATCCGATGCGGGCGATGCGCTTCAGCGAACGGCCCTTTCCTCCGATCTTTAAGGAGGAAACGCTCGTTTGTGGACCGACATGCGAGGCGTTTGCCACAAAAACTTTTTTGGAGGGTGTATGATGGAGATGCCGTTTGACCTCAAGGTTGCGGAAGCGAGCGTTTCGAGGGGCAAAATCGGTCCAGCGGTTTTGCATTTTAACAAACTTCTCCGGGAGACTCCCTCCGCATACAACCGTGCCTTTTTGCTCTTTAAGCAGGGGCTCCTCTTCAAATCGTACCTCTGTTTAGATCTCGCCGCGATGTGTTTTGAGCAGATCGTCAGAGAATTTGATGCGCAGGATAGCGACCCGGGGGTCCGGAAATTGATCTCCGCCGCATCAAGCGAGGCTTCGATGTGCCGTTCGGTGAAAGGCAGTTCGGTGGTGGGCGCCGCTTTTCTCCCGACATCCTTGACCCAGGAAGTCTCGAGTCGATGTAATTATTTTTGCAGAAAATGCCTGCACAAAGACATGAAAAGAGCAAAAAGGGACCTTGATCCCGAGCAGTACGGGCGTTTCCTGGAGAGGTGGTCGCTGCTTTTTGGAGAATTTGAAAAAATCACTTTCGCCGGCGGTGGAGAGGTTCTGCTGCACCAAGAAATAGTCAAAATCATACAGATCACTCGTGCCCATATGCCGCACTCTGAGATGAGTCTTCTCACCAATGGAGAGCGGATCAAAAAAGACACCGCCAAGGCATTGATCGAAAGTGGTTTGGTCCATTGGGAAGTTTCCCTCGATACGGTGGACCCCCAGGAGTATGCCCGCTTGATGGGGAAGGACTCCTTGCCCCTGGTGTTGGAAAACTTGAAAATTCTGTGGGATCTGCTGGAGCGAGACAAACGGGGCACCCTGGTGGTGAGGGCCCATGCGGTGGCCGATGATCGGTATCACGAGAACATGCAGAAAATACTGAAGACGCTGGATGACCTCGGCCTTGCCTGCGACTTTTCCCACGCCCCCCTCTTGACCCTCATGAAAAGAAATAACGAAGAGGGCCTGGATCTGTGGGAAAAAACGCTTGACTGGCACGCGAAACCGGAGGTTTGTGCCAACTTGTGGGAATCGATCACCGTGGTGGCGGATGGATCTGTGCGGCGTTGCTGCAGCGATATCTTCGATTGCCCCGAGGAAGAAACCCTGGGGAATGTCTTTGAGGACAATCTCTATCATGTCGTTTTTCATAAAAAGCGCTTCGACGTTCAGAAGCTCATGGCGGAGGGAAAAGTGGATGAGCTTTATCTTTGCCGTGCTTGCGAGGAGCTCTATCGTGGCACCAGCACATGGAATGAGAACTCGATGTTTCAAAGGAAAAATCAATAAAGCACTGGTCCCGCGGGCGCCCTGGAAGTGAGGGGCGGAGTATGCCGCGCCACGGATCAGAATGATTTTTCTCATGAGGAGGAACCCCATGGACCAGAGTCCGGAGATCCAAACCGTGCCCCCGTCGGGGGAGCGCGGGAGCGAGGGGTACGCCCCGCAGAACAGGGAAGCCCTGGCACAACGTTTTCCCCACATCGTCCAGTGGCTTCGCTCCGAAGAACGCGCCGAAAAGACTGTGGAGGTCCGGAAAAGCGGCGCCAACTACTGGTTGGTGACCCCTGAAAGCCGTATGGTGGATGCCTACGACATCGACGAAGGGGACGCGGCCCATCCCGCCCACGGCCTCTGGGTCGTCTTGGGCCTGGGGACGGGAAGGGCCCTGAAGGCCCTGCTGGGGCGCCCCCGGCCCAACCTGCTCAAGTGCTTTGTCTTTGAGGACGACCCCGCCGTCTGGGACGCGGCGCTCCGCGCCACCGATCTGCGGGATCTCTTCGCCGACGAGCGGATCTCCTTTTTCGGCGCCTCGGAGGACTTTCAGGGGGAGATCAAACGGGAGACCGGAAGCCTGGTGCACATGGGACTCTGGCGGGAGGCGTTCTACGTGTTCCACAAGGGGGAACGGGAAGCCCGCCCCGAGGGGGTCCGGGAGACGATCTCCCAGATCAACAAGACCCTTTTTCTCGCCTTTCGCGCCCTGGGGAACAGCGCCGAGGACACCCTGTGGGGCTTTTATCAGATGGTGGGCAACCTCCCCGCCATGCGCCACTCCTTCGACATCGGGGAACTGGGAGACCGCTTTGCGGGGTGGCCCGCCATCCTGGTGGGGGCGGGGCCCTCTCTGGACAAGAACTTCTCCCTTTTGCACGAGGTGAAGGACCGGGCGGTGCTCATCGCCACCGACGCCATCTTCAAGAAAATGCTCGCCGAAGGGGTCCGTCCCCACGTGGTGGCCTGCCTCGAACGGGAAGAGATGAACTACACGAAGTACTTTCAGGGCATCGAGGAAGACGTCTCCGACATCCTCTTCGTCCCCGTGACGGTCTGTGTGCCCGAAATGGCGGGGACCTGGAACGGGCCCCTCATGCTCACCCATAAGCTGGGCTTGCCCCTGGAGACCTGGATGAGCCAGATCTCGGGGCTCTCCCAGCTCCGCGGGGGCCCCTCGGTATCCAACGTCTGTTACTCCGTGGCCCTGGCCCTGGGGTGTCGCACCGTGGCCCTCGTGGGACAGGACCTGGCCTTCGGCCCGGAACGCGAAACCCATGCCACGGGGGCGGGGTGGGACGGCCAGACCATCGAAAACTTTGCCCAGCTCTCGGGGAAGGTGCGTGCCGTTCCCGGCAGCGTGGAGGACGAGGTCCTCACGGACGACTTTTTCTATCTGGTGAAGTGCACCCTGGAGGAAACCATCCAGTTCGACAAGAAAAACCATGAAGGCATCGAGATCGTCGACGCCACCGAGGGAGGGGCCCGCATCGAGGGCACCACGGTCATGCCCCTGGCGGAGTTCCTGGGGACCCACGTGACCCCCCGGGACCCCTTTCCCGAGCCCCCCGCCCGCCTGCTTCACACGTGCCCCCTGGATGACCCCGGGCGCCGGAGCGGAGTCCGGGAGGGATTCGCCGCGCTGGGAGAATCCCTGGAGCTCTTCCACAAGATCCTCGGGGACTTCGAGGCGGCGGTGGACCGGGTCGATGTCCCCGTGGCGAACGACGCCCAGCGCCGGGCCCTGGCCTTCGAGGCCTCCCGCCACGTGGACCGCCTCATGCAGTTGAGCCCCATCCTCACCTTCATCATCCAGTCCCACGTGGTGGAGATGTCCGGAAAGACGGTGCGGGATCGCCGCCTCGCCACCCCGGAGGAGGTCCGCCGGTGGAAAACGGTGCACCGGGAGTTCGCCCAAGCCCTGCGGTCCACCCTGGAGCGCATCGAAGAGATCCGGTCGTTGGCCCTGGCGCTCCTGGACCGCATGGAAGAGGATGACGCCTTCCTCTACGAGGGGAGGGAACGTCCCGGGGGGCACCTGACGGACTCCCGGGCCCGGGAAGTGGCCCAAAGGGCCGTGGAGAAAGGCGACGGGATCCTGGCCTTTCGCCTGGCCTGCGCCTACGGCCGCTTCGGCGCGGAGTGGGACCCGGGGCTTCTGGTCTCCCTGGGGCGCCTTCTTCTGGCCTCGGGGCGGGTGCGCTTCGCCCGCCGGGTGTTCCAGGGGATCTTCGAAGCCCCGGGGCGAGAGCCCTGGCTCCAGGACGCCACTGTGGCCAACGACCTGGGGGTGGCCTGCGTTTCCTACGAACTGGGGGCAGACCGGGATCTGACGAACGCCCACTACTACTTCTCCAAGGCCTATGCCCTGGATCCCCACTCCGAAGTGACGGAGGACAACCTCATCGCCTTCGAGCAGATCCTCCAGTCCTCCCTCGCCGTGACGGAAGGGGCGAGCCCCGGGCACGACTTCTCCCGGGCCCAGAAGACCGGGGAATCCATGGCCCGGCTGGAGCTGTGGGAGAAGGCCCTGGGGTGGTTCGAAAAGGCCCTCACCTACCGGGAGGTTCTGGAAACCCTCTCCTCCGACGTCCGGGGCAAGCTCCTCTGGGAGAGGGCCCTCTGCCACGAGGGGCTGGGGCGGTACGCCGCCGCCGAGGCGGGATATCGGGAGGCGGCCCGGGAGAGCGGCGACGCCCCCGAGGGGCAGTGGGAGCTTTTGCGGTACTATCTGCGTCGCCATCGGCGGGAGGAGGTCCTGGAGGCCCTGGAGGCCCTGAAGGGCCTTCCCGAAGGCAAGGCTTTCTTGGGGTTCCGGACCCCCCTGCTGCGGGATTTCGGCACCCGTCACGCCTTGCCGTGGCTCCTCGACGCCCTGGAGCGGATCTGTTCCCCCCAAGATCCCTCCGGGGCTCAAGGATCCGGCGGAGGATGCCGATAACAATATCGATGAGGAAGGGAGGTGGGGCTTTCCGAACGGAGGACGAAGCGTTCCCCGGGCACGACGCAAAAGGGCAGTGACGGCAATATCCCCAAGGATTGGGGCCTATTCTCTCATGGAGGAGTGATCAGCTATGCGTATCTATCACAATATTCCCGCGTTGCAGACCTATGACGCCCTGTCCGTCACCAACCGGGCCCTGGCCAAGTCCGTGAACAAGCTTTCCACGGGGCTGCGCATCAACTCCGCCGCCGACGACGCGGCGGGTCTGGCGATTTCCGAAAAGATGCGGGCCCAGATCCGGGGCCTGGACCAGGCGGTGGCGAACTCCCAGGACGGCATCAACATGATCCAGACCGCCGAGGGAGCGCTCAACGAGACCCATTCCATGCTCCAGCGCATGCGCGAGCTTTCCGTGCAGGCCGCCAACGACACCCTCACCTCCAACGACCGGCAGTACATCCAGCTGGAGGTGGACCAGCTCAAGGAAGAGATCAACCGCGTTTCCAACACCACCCAGTTCAACAAGAAGAAGCTCCTGGACGGTTCCGCGGCGGTGCTCTGGTCCACGGACCGGCTGGAGACCAAGGCCATCGTCCGCGGGGGGCTGCGACAGATCGACCAGTTCGGCCAGAAGAACGCCGTGGAAGGGAACTTCAAGCTCAAGATCGTGGCCGATGCGGGGGAAGCCCAGATCCAGAAGACCGATATCTTCAAGGTGAAGCACGAGAACGTCATCTCCAAGGTCTTCATCCACCCCGATTCCAACATTGAGAACCTCACCGTGAGCAACCTCCCGTCGGGGGACTACAAGATCGACGTCTCCGCTGCGGCGGCCATAGGCGCGGGCTATGCGGGGCAGAACACCGCCTATATGAACATGGCTGGTGTCCTAACGGCACTGGAGTTGGAGCGTTTCTCCGCCGCAAGCGCCTTTACTACCGGTGCGGTGGGATCCTTCAAGTTGGAGGTCCTTTCTACAGTGGCCGGAAGTTCGGGATGCTACAGTAGCATGACTGTGAAGGTTACTTGGAATGTGGCCTTTTCTACTGGAGAAGGTTTTGAGCTTTCTCGAACGACCACCATTACTGTGCAGGGAACAGCTGGGGACGACGCTGAGTTTGCAATAACTGGATTCGCAGAAAATGGAAATGGGGTTAATTCTACGCTGGAGTACCAATTCTCGGTGGCTCTTGCCTCTGCGATGGGCACAACGTTGGCCGAGGGCGCCGTGGGGTGGGTCGTCTTCAACGGCAAGACCGCCATGAATTCCTATGCCCAGATCCTGGACGACTACCGGGTGAATGCCGACGTCTCCGCCACCGCGGGGTCTCTGTCGGACTTCATTGACCTGGCTGCCTCCAACCTCATCACCAAGGGGAACAACGTGAGCCAGCTCTGGGAGGTCACCGAGGCGGACAACCAGCACGTGAAGATCACGATTAAGTCTAATTACATCTCTCTGTCGGGGTTCGCGGGGACCGACACCAAGGAAGTCCAGTTCACCTGGACCCCCTACACTGCGGACCATCTGGCGGACATCACCATCTCTCTGTCCACCAATTCCGACATTGAGGACCTGGGGGGCGGTCTGGGTTTTGGTCATGTGGTACTGAAGAACGCTTCGGTGGGCTTCAAGGCGGGGGACAAGGTGGTCATCGAGTCCCAGTCCCTCATGAGCAAGCAGACCCGCTCCTGGGCCGGTGTGGACCTCAACATGGATCCCAACACGTCCTGGGACTACGGCTGGAATCCGGGGGCGAGTTCGTACACGAGCTCCTTCTCGTTTAACCAGGACGCCCTGGACAACGACACCTACCACTTCCGTCGGTTCTACCTGAACGCCGACACCGGGGCGTCCTACGACAGCGAAGTGACCTTGGACCTCCGGGGCAATCTGGGAAAGACGGACATCAGTCCCGCGGCCTCCTTCCACGCCACGTATGTGGGAGAAGTAGCGGATGCGGATGTGAAGCTCCGGGATTTGGACAAGTTCTGGGACGCCAACGGGAACTTCCTGCTGGAGAACCCCCAGGCCATCAAGATCGTCCAGGGGGATGGCACAAACACCAGCATCACCCTCTACGAGCAGGACACCCTGGACGATGTGGCGAAGAAGCTCAATAGCGCCATCCGGGATGGCCTGGGCCAGGGCAAGTACAGCGGTGACGGGCAGTTCGCCCAGTACATCGACGACTACACGGGGGCGGCTGCGGGGCCCAACGCCGTGGAAGGCACGTTCATCGTCCGTACCGCCGTGACGGGCAAGAAGGGCGAGCTGAGCTTCATCGGCGACGAGCAGCTCATCAATGCCCTGAGCATCAACCAGATCCAGGCGTCGAAGGAAAACCAGTTCACCGTGACCATTGAGGACGCCCACACCGGCGTCACCCTCAAGAACAATCTGCGGATCACGGGGAACACCCTCTACGGGGAGCTCAACGCCAACGTGGATGTGGAGTTCGACGCCATGGCGGGGATCTCCGTGGGGTACAACTCGGTCCAGAACAAGTTCCTCTTCACCAACAACACCTCCTCCACGGCCTACTCGACCGTCGTCCACTTGGCGGACAACACCACGGTCTTCCAGATCGGCGCCAACGAGAAGGAAGACATGGGGATCAACATCGGCGCCATGGGCACCAAGGCCCTGGGCATCGACAGCGTGTTGGTGACGGACCGGGTGTCCGCGGGACGCGCCATCACCACCATCGACGCGGCCATCGACCGGGTCTCGGGCCAGCGGGCCAACCTGGGGGCCTACCAGAACCGGTTGGAGCACACCATCAACAACCTGACGATCGCCAGCGAGAACATCACCTCCGCCGAGAGCCGCATCCGCGACCTCGACATGGCCAAGGAAATGATGAACTTCACGAGGCTCAACATCCTCATGCAGGCGGGCAACAGCATGCTGGCCCAGGCCAACCAGCTGCCGCAGAACGTGCTGCAGCTGCTCCGGTAGACGCGGCTTTAGGAACTCCGGGAGGGAGGGGGAAACCCTCCCTCCGTTCCGTTTTCTAAGGCGCGAGAAACGGAGGGACGGTCATGGCCATAGAACGGGTACCGAACATAACGGGCGTGGAAGGGGCCGGAGGCAAGAACGGCTACGGCGGCACCCCGGCGGTGGTCGCTCCGGAGCTCCATCCCAAAGAGTCTTCTTTGTCGTCTCCGTTCTCCCGGGAGGACCAGGAAAAGCGTCCCGTGGACGAGAAGGCCCTGCAAAACGCCCTGTCCAAGTTGGAAGACATGTCCAAGGTTTTCGGGAGGCATCTGCGGTTCGAGGTGAAAAAGGATCCGGACCTGGTGCAGGTGAGCGTCATCGACTCGTCCACCGACGAAGTGGTGCGAAAGATTCCGCCGGACGAGGTGGTGCACATGATCGAACAGGTGGACCGGATGATCGGGGTGCTTTTCGACCATTCGGCGTGAGATGGTTCTGACAGCGGAGGGAGGAGGGGCTCGGCCCCTTCCTCCCTTTTTTGATGGACGAAACGGCGAAGCGAGGAAAAGGGGGGGATGGGGCATGGCAGAGGAACGGTGGAAGGGCGCACTCATCGGACTTGGTCAGATGGCCTGGAAGTATGACGGAGGGCGAGCTTCCGACCCGGAGGACCCCCGGACGCACGCCTCGGCCTATGGGGCCCGGGGTGACGGCATTCTCGCCGGGGGGTGCTCTCCCGACCCCCGGGAGCGGGAAATGTTTGCTCGGGCGCTGGACCTTCCTGTTTTCGAAACGCCGGAGGATTTGCTGCGCGTTGTCCGCCCCCGGGTGGTGAGCATCTGCTCTCCGACGTCTTTTCATACATCCCATGTGATGTGTTGCCTGGAGGCGGGAGTTCCCCTGATCTGGCTTGAAAAGCCCCCCGCGGCCTCTTTGGCGGAGCTGGACGCCCTCCGGCGGGAGGCCCGGGGAAGGGCCCGGGTGCTGGTGCACTACCACCGGCGCTACGCCCCCTTCTTTCGTCTGCTTCGGCGGGAGATCCGCCGGGGGAGTTTGGGCCCCTTCCGGGGAGGTGAGGTGGTCTATTCCCGGGGGCTCGCGTCCAACGGCATCCACTTCGTGGATCTGGTGCTCTTTCTCTGGGATGTGGCGGGGGTGCCGGAAATTTCTTTCCGGCACGTCTCGGCCTTTGGAGAGGATTACCCCACCTTTGCCCTGGTCGTGGGGGGAGGGGAGATCCTTTTCCGGGGGGTGGACGTGCCGGGGCATCTCTTCGAGGGGAGTTTCACCTTCGACGACGCCCGGGTGCGTTTTGCGGACGGAGGAGAGCGGGGCGGTGTGGAGATGCGGCGGGAAAATCCCCGCTATCCGGGGTTTTTCCACTACCATCCCGAGGCGTCGCCCCTGGACGGTGCGGGGCTCCGGGGGTGTCTGGCGGCGGCGCTGGAGGATCTTTTCGCGGCCTTTCGAGAGGGTCGGGATCCGGAGAGCAATCTGGATACCAGCTGGGGCGCCGAGGCGGTGGTGGAGGCGTTGCGGGGGGGGAAGACGCGGTGAAACGGTGGGTTTTTGCGGGCGGCGAGATCGGAGGGGCCCGGGCGTTGCTCCCCGTGTTGGAGGCGGCGACGGCGGGGGGAATTCCTTTTTCCGTGGTGCCCTTTGGGGTGTTGGGAGAAGAGGGGGAGCGCCGGGGATGGCTTGGAGAATGTTCCTGTCGGGAACCCCAGGGGGTCTGGGGGGGCGACGGTGTGGTGGGGTTGGTCTTTTCCACCCCCAGCCGGGAGGATCCGGTACCGCTTTGCTGGGCCCGAAGCGCCCGCAGGGCGGGGCTTCCGGTGGTCTTTCTGCTGGACAATTGGATGAACTATCGGCGACGCCTGGAAATGGACGGGCTCCCTGTGCTGATTCCCGACCGGTATGCGGTGATGGATGCCCTGGCCCGGGAAGAGGCGGTGGCGGACGGAATCCCTCCGGAGGTGATCCGGGTGACGGGGCACCCCGCGCTGGCCCTTTTGGCCCGGGAGAGGGCCCGGGGAGGAGGGGGGGAACGGGGGCTCGTGGTCTTTCTCTCCGAACCGGTGTCCCAGGACCAGGGGGAAGGTCCCGAAAACCCCTCGTTTCGGGGATACACCCAAGAGGGGGTGTTCCGTCGTCTGGGGGCGCTGCTGCGTTGCACGGGGGAGCCCTGGAAGCTGGTTGTTCAACCCCACCCCCGGGAGGATCCGGAGCACTGGCACGATCTCTTTCGGAGCGTCTGGCCCGGCGAGGGGGGGGTGGGGCTCTTTTCCGGAGGACGGGCAGCGGTGTGGGCGGCCCGGGGGGGGGTGGGGATGGCGTCTTTGCTACTCCACGAGGCCTGGCTCTTGGGAAAACCGGTGCTGAGTCTCCAGCCGGGGCTCCGAAATCCCCAATTCGGAGGGGTTTTGCGACGCAAGGAAATCTTCGGCGTGACCGATACCAAAGAGGGAAGTGCGGCGGAAATGGCATGGCTTCGGGCGCTGGAAAAGGGAACCCCTGTCCCCCGTCCCGAGCTGGAAGAACACGCCGGGGCCCCCGATCGGGTGCTGGCCATCATGAGAGAGTTGACGGAGGGGATCGCATGAGCACATTGGCCCTTTTGGGAGGTACTCCGGTACGGACGGAAAAGTTCCCCGGCTATCGGGTGATGGGACAGGAGGAAAAGGACGCCACGGCCCGGGTCATCGATTCGGGGGTGCTCTCGGGGTTCATCGCGGGGTGGCACGAAAACTTCTGGGGGGGCCCCGAGGTGCGGGCCCTGGAAGAGGAATGGGCGGCCCACTTTCGGGTAAAGCACGCCATCGCGGTGAATTCCGCCACGTCGGGGCTCATGGCGGCGGTGGGAGCCGTGGGGGTGGAACCCGGAGACGAGGTCATCGTGCCTCCGTACACCATGAGCGCCACGGCGGTGGCGCCTCTGGTGTGGAACGCGGTGCCGGTTTTTGCCGATCTGGAGCCCCGGGGGTTCTGTCTGGACCCCGTTTCGGTGGAGGCCCGCATCACTCCCCGGACCAGGGCCCTGATGGCGGTGGATATTTTCGGCCATCCCTACGACGCGGACGCCATCAACGCTCTGGCCCGCAAGTATGGTCTGGCGGTCATCGAGGACTGTGCCCAGGCTCCGGGGGCCACGTACCGGGGAAGGTTCGCCGGAACGCTGGGCAATCTGGGGGTTTTTTCTCTCAACTTTCACAAACACATCCACTGCGGCGAGGGGGGAGTGGTGGTCACCGACGATGACGACCTGGCCCTGCGGGTACGCATGATCCGCAACCACGCGGAGTCTTCTCTCGACAATTCGGGGATCACGGACCTGCGAAACATGGTTGGTTTTAATTTTCGTATGACGGAACTGGAGGCCGCGGTGGCCCGGTGTCAGCTCCGAAAACTGGATCATGTACTTCCCGAGCGTCAGGAAAACTGTGCCTATCTGAACGCCCGTCTGGGAGAAATCCCCGCCATTTCTCCCACCTGGGTCCGGGAGGGGGCCACCCACAGCTACTATTTCCACGCCCTGACCTTCGACGAGGGGGTGGCGGGGGTGTCTCGAAATCGGTTCATCGATGCCGTGCGGGCGGAGCTCCCGGTGACGGAACTGCGGGAGAAAGAGGGGGTGAACCTCCGGGCGGGGTATGTCAAACCGGTGTACCTTTTGCCCATGTTCCAGGAGCGCCAGGCCTATGGTTCCAGGCACTGTCCCTTCGTCGCCCCCTGGCACGAGGGGAACGTGTCCTACGCCCCGGGGATCTGTCCCGTGTGCGAGCGGCTTCAGTCTTCGGAGATCTTCGTCCACGAGCTCATGCGCCCTCCTTTTCGCCGGGAGGACCTGGACGACGTGGTGCGGGCCTTTGAGAAGGTCTGGGAGCACCGGAAGGACCTCGCATGACGGCGCCTTTTCTCGAAGGAAAGCGGCTCTATCTCCGGGGGTTGTCCCTGGAGGACGCGGAGGGGGCCTATCCGGAGTGGCTCAACGACGAAGAGGTCTGCCGGGGCAACGGGCACCATCTCTTTCCCTATGGCCGGGAGCAGGCCCGGGAGTTTATCCGGGGCACCTGGAACGACCGCTCCGCAGTGACGCTGGCCATGGTGCTCCGGGAGGGGCATCGGCACATCGGGAATGTGGCGTTGCAGGGCATCCACCAGATCCACCGCACGGCGGAGTTCGCCATCCTTCTGGGAGACCGGGAGAGCTGGGGCCAGGGCTACGGGCGGGAAGCGGGGTTGTTGCTCTGCCGCCACGGATTTCGGGCTCTCCAGTTGCACCGGGTGGGATGCGGCACCTTTGCGGACAACGAAGGGATGCGGGGGTTGGCCAGGGCTTTAGGGATGAAAGAAGAGGGGCGACGCCGCCAGGCCGTTTGGAAGGATGGGCGGTACGTCGATGTGGTGGAGTTCGGCGTGCTGGCGGAGGAGTTTTTTGAGCAGTTTGGCCACCAGGGCCCGAAGGAGTGAGGGGTTATGGGGGAAAAGTTCGGGAAACCGCTTCTGGGGGACCGACTGCAGTACTGTACCCGGTGCGGCATGCCGGAAACCGTGGAAAAGATCGCCTTTGACGACATGGGGATCTGCCGGGCCTGTCAGTCGGCGGAGCAAAAGATGCACATCGACTGGGCGGAGCGGGAACGCCAGCTGGAGGCCTTGCTCCAGTGGGGGCGGGACCGGGCCCGGGGAGGGTACGAGTGCGTCGTGCCCATCAGCGGGGGCAAGGACAGCACCTTCCAGTTGCACGTGTTGGCCAAGGTCCACGGCATGAAATGCCTGGCGGTGACCTTCAACCACAACTGGTACAGCGAAACGGGGTGGTACAACCTCGTGAATTGTCTGGAAGAGCTCGATGTGGACCATGTCATGTTCACTCCGCGCCGAAGCCTGGTGAACCGCCTGGCCCGGCGTTCGCTGGAAAAGATCGGGGACGCCTGCTGGCACTGCCACGCGGGATGCGGGGCCTTTCCGCTTCAGGTGGCGGTGAAGTTCCACATTCCCCTCATCGCGTACGGAGAATCGGTGTCCGAGTCCTCGGGGCGGTCTTCGTACTACGAGCCCACCATGCCCTATGATCGGGAATACTTCACCCGGGTCTCCGCCAAGGCCACGCCGGAGGAAATGGCCTGCTCCTACATCGCCGAAGACGAGCTCTGTCCCTTCTGGCTCCCGTCTCCCGAAGAAATGGAGGCGGCGGAGCTCAAGGGGTTTCATCTGGGGGACTACATTTTCTGGGACGAGGAACGTCAGATGGAGTTTGTCCGGGACACCTACGGCTGGAAGGAGACGGACATCGAGGGAGCGTTCAAGGGATTTAAGAGCGCCGAGTGTGTCATGCCCGGGGTTCATGATTTCACCTGCTATCTGAAACGAGGGTATGGGCGCTCCTCCTGGCAGGCGTTCACCGACGTGCGGGCGGGGCTCCTGACGCGGGAAGAAGGGTTTGAGCTGGGAAAATCCATTGACCCCCAGCGCCCGGAAGTCTTGGATTACTATCTTCAGATCACCGGCTACTCCGAGGAGGAGTTCCGGGAGATCATGGCCCGGCATCGGGTGCCTCCCCTCCAGGACGTGGAGCTCCCCGTGCTCCCCAAGGACCATCCCTGCCGGGAGCGTCTGCTCCCCTTCGCCCGGCAACTGGTGGAGAAGCACAGGACGACCCATCCCGAAACGGAAAGGGGGAGCTCTTCGCATGAGGACTGAATCGGGTTTTGACGCCCTGTCCATCCGCCGGATACGAGAGGGGTATGAAATGGGCGTTTTAACTCCCCGGGATGTGGCGGAGCTTTGTATTGCCCGCACGGAGGCCCTGGAGGAACGTTACGGAGCCTGGGTCTCCTTTGATCCGGAAAAACTCCGGGCCCAGGCCCGGGCATCGGCGGTGCGTCTGGAAGCGGGGCTCCCTTGTCGGCCCCTGGAAGGGATTCCTGTGGGGGTAAAGGACATCTTCAACACGGTGGATTTTCCCACGGAAATGGGAAGCCCCCTCTGGAAGGGCTTTACCCCGGGCAACGATGCCCGGGCGGTGTTTCATCTTCGCCGGGCGGGGGCGGTGCTTCCCGGGAAGACCGTGACGGCGGAGTTCGCCGTCCATGCCCTGCTCGGGGCCACGAAAAATCCCCACGACATGCTCCGGACGCCGGGGACATCCTCCAGCGGTTCGGCGGTGGCGGTGGCTCTGGGCATGGTGCCCGCCGCTCTGGGAACCCAGACCGCGGGATCTCTGGTGCGTCCTGCGAGTTACTGCGGGGTTTACTGTTGCAAGCCTTCCTTCGGCGTGGTGCCCCGGACGGGGATTTTGAAGACCACAGACACCCTGGACACGGTGGGTTTTTTTGTGGGGCACGAGGAAGATCTGGCGCCGATGTTCGAAGCGTTGCGGGTGCAAGGGCCGAATTATCCGTACGTTTTCCGGGCTCTCGAGGATCGGCGCCGACAGGGGCGTCCCGAGGGGCGGCCGTGGCGTGTGGCGCTGGTGCATACCGCCACGTGGAACCAGGCTGCTCCCCATGCCCGGGAAGCTCTGGAGGGCTGGGGACGGCGGGCTGAAGGCGTGGCAAATGTCGTGGTGGAGGAAGCGGAGCTTCCGGCGGTCCTGGCGGAGGGGCATGCGGTGCATCGGGTACTCTATCACCGGTGTCTTGCCTACTACTTCCGGGAGGAGGCCAAGGAGCGTTTACGGGTTTCTCCTCTCATGCGGGATATTCTCGACGACGGCGCCCGAATTTCTCTGGAGGAGTACCGGCGGGCGGAGGCGCGTCAACGGGAGCTTCAGCAAAGCATGGAAGAGTTTTTCTCGCGTTATGACGCTCTGGTCTCGCTGGCCACAGCGGAAGAGGCCCCCCTGCGGGGAGAGGCGGAACGGGACGACCCCGCGCTGCTGTGGACCCTGGCCCATCTGCCGGTGGTGGGAGCCCCCGCCCTCCGGTCTCCCCGGGGGCTTCCCCTGGGGCTCCAGGTGGTGGCCCGCAAGTACCACGATCGGCAACTGCTCACGCTGTGCGCGGACCTCACGGAGGCGGAACTTTTGCCCTCCCGGATGGCTCGGGCGGAAGAAGTCTTTGGAGAACGAGGGGAGGTTCGGTGACCGTGGACAGCAACCTGGCGGTGATTCCCGCCCGGGGGGGATCCAAACGTATTCCCCGGAAAAATGTTCGAGATCTGGGGGGGCGCCCCATGATCGCCTACACCATCGTGGCCGCCCTGGAAAGCGGCGTTTTCGACCGGGTGGTGGTGAGCACCGAGGACGAAGGGATTGCCGAGATTGCCCGTTCGCTGGGGGCGGAGGTGCCCTTTCGCCGGGGAGAGGATCTGGCGGACGACGTGACGCCCGTGTCCCAGGTGACGCTGGACGCCCTGCGCCGCCTTGACCCCGAGGGCACCCGCCACGCCCGGGTCTGTCAGCTCATGGCCAATTGCCCGGTGCGGGACGCGGCGGATGTCCGGGCGAGCCTGGAACAGTTTAAGGCCTCCGGAGCGGGGAGCCAGCTTTCTGTCACCCGCTTTGCCTGGCAGAACGCCTGGTGGGCCATGCGACGCCATGAAACCCTGGCGCTGGAGCCCCTCTTTCCCCGGGAGATCAAGATGCGGAGTCAGGACCTGCCCCCGCTCTTTTGCCCCACGGGAGCCCTGTGGTGGGCCCGGTCGGAGGTGCTCCGGGAGTTTGGCACGTTCTATGCTCCGGGAGTCACAGGTTGGGAAATCTCCTGGCAGCACGCCACGGACATCGACACCGAGGAAGACTGGGCCATGGCGGAGCTCCTGCTTCAGATGGAACGCCAAGGCCGGGGGGGGCAGAAATGACCGCCGGGGCTCCGGGGCGCCATTTTGGCGTTGTTCCCGCCCGGAGTGGCTCCAAGGGGCTGGCGCACAAGAACATTCTGGAACTGGGGGGGCACCCCGTGTTGGCCTACAGCATTGAGGCCGCTCGGAAATCCGGTCTCTTCCGGGAAATTTTCGTGGCCACGGACGATCCCCACTACGCCGATCTGGCCCGGGAGGCGGGGGCGGCGGTGCCTTTTCTGCTTCCCCTCGAGGTGACGGGGGATGCGGTGTCTTCCACGGACGCCCTGCTGTACGTCTGGGAACGGGAGGGAACAGGGGAGGATTTG
>Ga0116187_1003158_pt1 | contig 15551 bp, 9 predicted proteins | sample AD_JPNNA6_MetaG_FD_89755 | JGI IMG/M metagenome (GOLD analysis project Ga0116187, IMG submission 89755) | Active sludge microbial communities of municipal wastewater-treating anaerobic digesters from Japan - AD_JPNNA6_MetaG | ecosystem: Engineered > Bioreactor > Anaerobic > Digestate | place... | reverse complement strand
CAGGGGACTCTCGAACAGGGCTTCACCTCGCCTCCTCCAGAATACAGGCCCGGTGTTTACTGGTATTTCATGGATGGCAACTTAAGCCAGGAAGCCATGACCCGGGAGCTGGAGGCCATGAAAGAAGCCGGGATTGGCTGGGCACTTTTTCTGGAAGTCAATGTGGGTGTGCCGCGCGGCCAGGTTGATTTTTTAAGTCAGAAATGGCAGGAACTTTTCGCACACGCCATTAAAGAAGGGGAAAGGCTGGGCATAAAAATCATCATGGGCTCAGGCCCGGGCTGGGCGGGAAGCGGCGGCCCGTGGGTTAAGCCCGAGGAATCCATGCAGCATTTAGTCTCCTCTGAAGTGAGGGTTAAAGGCCCCGGGAAATTTGATTTGAAGCTACCTGTGCCACGGCCCAAAACTCCCTTTTTTGGAGAAAATACGCTGACCCCAGAGCTTAAACAGGCGAGAGAAGACTGGTATCAGGATGTGGCGGTTCTGGCCTTTCCCACGCCTGAAATGGATAGCCGAATCCCCCTGATTGAGGAAAAAGCTCTCTATTATCGGGCTCCTTTTACTTCCCAGCCGGGTGTCTGGCCATATCTTCCACCACCGGCTGAGGCGAGCGGGCCGGCTGGATCAGCTATCAAAAAGGAGGAGATAATTGACCTGACCAGCAGATTAAAGCCCAATGGCAGCCTTGACTGGGAGATTCCGCCAGGTAGCTGGACAGTCAGGCGTTTTGTCGCCAGGAATAACGGTGCGGTGACCAGACCAGCACCCCTTCCCGGGCTGGGCTTTGAGTGTGACAAGTTCAGCCGGGAGGCCTTTGGGTCTCATCTTCATCATTACCTTGGCCCGCTCTTAGAACGGATCCAGCCCAACGGTTTGAAGCCGGGCGGCGGCTGGAAGATGATTCATATCGATAGCTGGGAAATGGGTGCTCAAAACTGGAGCCAGAACTTCAGGCAGGAATTTATCAAGCGCCGTGGCTATGACCCTCTGCCTTATTATCCTGTCTATGCCGGTTGCCAGGTTGGAACCCTTGCGGAAAGCGAAAGATTTTTGTGGGACCTGAGGAAGACCTCAAGCGAGCTGATTGTTGAAAATCACGCCCTTGAGTTTAAAGAGTTTGGCAGGAAATATGGTTTTAAGCTTTCCATTGTGCCTTATGATATGAATCCGGCCTCGGATTTTGACCTGGGAGCGGTGGCTGATGTGCCGATGAGTGAGTTCTGGAGTGATGGCTTTGGCTACAATTCTTCTTTCAGTGTAATTGAGGCTACCTCGATTGCTCATATAACGGGCGCTCGGGTCGTGGCGGCTGAAGCTTTTACCGCCGAAGGAAAAGAAGCCTGGAAAAAATATCCAGGTAACATGAAAAATCAAACTGACTGGGCCTTCTGTCAGGGACTCAATCGCCTGATCTTTCACACTTTTGCTCATAGTTCGCTGGATGAAAAGCTCAAGCCAGGGATGACCATGGGTCCTTATGGTGTCCACTGGGATAACAGACAGACCTGGTGGCCAATGGTCAGGGCCTATCATGAATACATAGCGAGATGCCAGTTCCTTTTAGCTCAGGGAAAACCGGTGGCTGATGTGCTTTATTTAATTCCTGAAGGTGCCCCGCAGGTTTTCAGGTCAGCTCAAGATGCTATGGATGGGACGGAATTCCTTCCGGATAAGCGAGGCTTCTCCTTTGATGGTTGTTCGCCCGAAGCTTTGATGAAACTGGCTGAAGTCGAAAAAGGCCAGATCGTTTTTCCCGGTGGGGCCAGTTATAAGCTTCTGGTGCTGCCGGCTTTTGAGACCATGACTCCGGAGCTTTTAAGGAAAATAGAGGAGCTGATACGAGAAGGAGCGACGGTTATTGGCAATCCGCCTCGAAGATCTCCTTCGCTAAAAAATTTTCCTGATTGTGACCTTGAGGTGGAAGGGCTGGCTAAAAACATGTGGGGAGGTCTGGAAAAGCCGCAGCTCGCAGAAGAGAGAATTTATGGGAAAGGAAAAATATTCTGGGGCGGTGGCCTCAATCCTGAGGTGGTCAAGAGCGATTCCGATCCACTTCAAGCCCGGCTTTACCCTGATTATCAGACAACGGCCGGGATTTTAGAAAAGATTGGGCTATCACCTGATTTTAGTTGTTCATCCGGGAAAATTCGCTACACGCACCGTTCGCTGACTGAAACTGAGGAGGAAATTTATTTTATCTCAAACAGGAGCGGCGAATCTGTTGATGATGTCTGCACTTTTAGAGACGGTTCACTCCGGGCTGAGCTCTGGGATCCTCTATCGGGCGAAAGACGGCCACTGGATGGAACCCAGGTGGTGGCGCCGGCCGGCGTGCGACTTGAGATCAGACTGGAACCAGAACAGAGCTTTTTTATAGTTTTTAAGAAAGATAGCAGCGTTGCCGGCCCTCACAATCTTTCCACCGGGATTTCTTCCTCGCCGGAAAATCCTGCAGAGAACAGAACAACTGCCAAAAAGAAAACCAAAGAAAAAAATCAAAGCCCTGATCAAACTGCTGGCTCCGGGCAGTTCGTCTTTAAGAATTTCCCTGAGCGGCAGGCCATATTAACCTTAGGAGGACCCTGGAAAGTTAAGTTCGACCCGGCCTGGGGCGGCCCGGGTGAAGTGGTCTTTGAAGAGCTTTTAAACTGGGCGATTCATCCGGACGCCGGCATCAGATATTATTCGGGGACGGCGGTTTATACTGCTGAGTTTGACCTGCCAGAGGGAGTTGAAATTTCGAGAAAGGACGCTCTTTACGTTGACCTGGGTGAGGTCTTTTGCTTAGCCAGGGTCAAGCTGAATGGCCAGGAGGAAGGGATTGTCTGGACAAAGCCGGCCAGAGTCAGATTAAGTGGAATCAAAAAAAGAGGAAACTGTCTGGAAGTAGAAGTGGCCAATTTGTGGATAAACCGGCTAATAGGTGATGAAAATGAGCCCTGGGACGGCGTGGTCAATGGAAGTTGGCCTGAATGGCTCCTGATCGGAAGCCCGCGACCCACGAAACGCTTAACCTTTACCACCCACCACTTTTACCGCCAGGGAGATCCGCTGGTTCTATCAGGTCTTCTCGGTCCGGTCCGCCTGCTAAAATGACGATAATGATGGACGATAGTGGGCAGATGCCTATCAGGTAGTACCTGTGACTCCTTTCTCTAATAAGTAAGCGCCCCCTCGGGGCCGGCTTCTATCACGTGCTATTTTCAATAAAGGCAGAGTTTATCTTAGCTATTTTTAGCTTTTTTTAATAAATGTGCAATTCATACCGCTCGGCTGGCTCATTATATTCAACCCAGACAAAGCAGTCCTTTTCCACATCAAAGGTGCGGGCGAAATAAGAAGGAATACTGTAACTAATTTCCATCGGGAAGCAGAAACTTCTATCAAGGATTTGACCTTTAAGGTCCATCGTTATGACTTCATTGAGCTGATTTTTCTGAGCGGGAGTGATGACATATATTTTGCCGTCGTCAATCTTAAAGGCCACAAACGAAGGAAAGTAGGGCGGGAAGATAGGTTGATTATTTTCTAGAAACTTTAAGCTTCTGAGAACACGATCACGGTAATCTTTTGGCACTCTTATTTTTTCAATCGGATGGCGGATCTCGTAAAGAAGATTGCCCGTCTCGTCAAAGACTTTAATTGCTAGACCCTGGTTTGAATCAGCCACAAAGATTTTATGGTCATAGACAATATAATCAAAATATTCCCTGATCATCAGCTGATTGAGTTTCCCGGAGGGGACAGAAGACCCGGGGCGAGGAGGAGGCGGCGGCATAACGTCGGGGATTTCCAGGAGCCGCTTTAAAGGCTGGCCAGCCTGGTCATAAACAATTAGCGTCAGTGGTAAAGACCGGCCATCTTCAGCTCTTTCCAGGGGGGCGCCAACGAAATGATTACCAACGGGAAGATAGGGGTAAACCATCACCCGGCTCGGTGGAATTATCTGGCCAAGATAGTCACCTTCTGGGGAGAAAAACAGGGTTTTGCCTATATCTTCAGCCACAATCCGGTCTTCAGCCAGGTAAAATGTGCTGACCAAAGTGAATTCGCCCGGTCCCTGGCCAGAACGGCCGATATGTTTTAAGAAGCGGCCCGTTTCAAAAGAGTAAACTGCTATATTCGTCTCATCCTGAATATATACTTTTCCAAATTCTGCCCGGACATACCCGGGAGATTCAAGCTCTGGCAGCGGAATTATTCTGGGCTGATTCTTCGAACTCCCGGAAGGCTGGTCGGAATAGATTGGAGAACTCAACCAAAAGGTGATGAGGGCGGCCATGATTATCAGTCGATATTGCCTTGAGCTGTTCCTTTTCATGAGCCTTATTCCCTCCTTTTTCAGCCAATAATAAAATAATGAATGTGCTTTTTAGTTTTTATAATAAGCTAACCACTCCCCTTTTGCAAAAACTCTTAGCTGATAAATAGTTAGATTTTATTTGATGGCAGCTCCGAATTATCCTTCTCCTTTTGCCATTTATGATGAGCATTTCTACCAGCTGAGTTATGATTCTGAACAAAACGCCTGGATGCTACAAGTTAGCCAGATTGATTGAAACCGTTCGTCCCTGAGTCAGACTAATAGACATACAAATCAAATTTAGTCTAACAGTGCCAGGCGTCACCTTGCCCCCCCGATAATTTCTCTTTGAAAAACGGGCGGGAGTTAAATAAGATAAGAATTGAAGTCTGATTAATTTAAGGAATTTAAGGAGCTTTAAAATGATTGAAGGGCAGAAGGAGAGCTTAAGCCAGATCCCTCAGTTAAAATACGCTATGATTGGTGGCGGGACAGGCTCTTTTATCGGCGATGTCCACCGGAAAGCCATAGCTATGGATGGCAAAGCCCGCCTGGTCGCTGGCTGCTTTTCCCGAAATTACGAGGATACCCTCAAAACGGGGGAAACAATCAGGCTGGATAAAAGCCGCCTTTATCGGAACTATGATGAACTGCTCAAAGCTGAAGCCCGTCATCCGGACCGGCCTGATTTTATCGTCATTGTCACTCCCAATGATTCGCATTATCCGATCGCCCGCCAGGCTCTCGAACTTGGATTTCCGGTAGTCTGTGACAAGCCTTTAGCCACCAGCAGCTCGCTGGCTCAAGAACTGGCTGATCTGGCTCGCCAGAAAGGCCTGCCTTTCTGCGTCACCTATACTTATTCCGGTTTTCCAATCATCAAACATCTGCGCTGGCTGATTTCACAGGGCGAGTTAGGCACCATCCGTTTTGTGGCCGGTGAGTACCCGCAAGAATGGCTGGCCACTCTGGTAGAAAAAACTGGCCAGAGGCAGGCGGCCTGGCGGACAGATCCGGCCCGCGCCGGGATTTCCAATTGCGTCGGCGATATTGGGACGCATATAGAACACATGGTTTCTTACCTGACCGGACTGGAAATAGAAACACTCTGTGCCCGGCTCGACCATTTTGGCGAAGGGCGGCCGCTTGATGATAATGCCTCGATTATGGTTAACTTCAAAGGCGGAGCCACCGGACTCTACTGGTGTTCGCAGATTGCTATCGGCCATGATAATGGCTTCAGAGTTAGAATCTATGGAACCAAAGGCGCGGTTGAATGGTATCAGGAAGATCCAAACCACGCTAAGATTTCTTACCTTGACCGGCCGGTGGCTTATCTTTCCCGGGGGCGTGACCCGATGTGCCCGCGAGCTCAGTCGCTGTCGCGTATTCCCTCCGGCCATAATGAAGGTTACTTTGAAGCTTTTGCCAACATCTATTCAACCTTCCTGACCGCCCTCGACAAGAAGCTCCACGGTCAGGAGCTTACGGCCGATGATCTTGATTTCCCGCAGGTAGAAGAAGGAGTGCGCGGGGTAAAGTTTATAGAAAAGTGCGTGGAAAGCTCAGAAAAGGGAGCAATCTGGGTAAAATTTTAGACGGGCTGATAAATAATAATCTCAATTCCTGGGAGGAGAAAAAATGGCAAGACCAATAACCTTATTTACCGGACAATGGGCTGATCTTCCCTTTGAAGCCGTCTGTGAGAAGGCCAGCTCGTGGGGCTACGATGGGCTGGAAATTGCTACCTGGGGAGATCATCTGGAAGTTAAAAAGGCAGCCGAAGATCCTGGCTATCTGGCCAGGAAAAAAGAAATTTTAGCTAAATATCGCTTACAATGCCTGGCTCTCGGGGCTCACTTAGCCGGCCAGTGTGTCGGTGACCTCTACGACTTGCGTCTTGATGACTTTGCTCCGGCCGAGGTGAAGGGCAAACCGGATGAAATCCGGCGCTGGGCAATTGAAGAAATGAAGCTCACCGCCCGGGCGGCTAAAAACCTGGGCTGCTATGTGGTCAATGGCTTTATGGGTTCACCCATCTGGAAGTTCTGGTATTCGTTTCCAGCTACGAGTGAAGAGCTGGTGGAGAAAGGCTTCCAGCAGATAAAAGAACTCTGGACACCAATTTTTGATGAATTTGACCGCTGCGGGGTGAAATTTGCCCTGGAAGTTCATCCGACTGAAATCGCCTTTGATTTTTATACCGCCAAACGGCTGCTCGAAGTTTTTGATTACCGGCCAACACTTGGCTTTAACTTTGATCCCAGTCATCTTCTCTGGCAGGGAATGACGCCTCATCTTTTTATCCGGGAATTTCCTGACCGGATTTTCCATGTCCATCTCAAGGACGTGGCTCTAACGCTTGACGGCAAAGCCTCGGTCCTCGGGTCGCATCTGCCCTTTGGGGACCTGCGGCGGGGCTGGAATTTCCGCTCTCTCGGTCATGGAGATGTCGATTTTGAATCAATTATCAGAGAACTCAATGCCATTGGCTATGAGGGTCCTCTCTCGGTCGAGTGGGAAGATAATGGCATGGACAGGGAATTTGGAGCTAAAGAAGCCTTAGAGTATGTCCGCGGGCTTGATTTTATGCCCTCGGAGGTGGCTTTCGACAGCCATATGAAAAAGTAGAACTGCGGCCACGCCGGGCTGCCCGGCTAAAACCCGCTCAAACCTGAATTATATTTAACAAGATAGCTCCATTAGCTTGGGCGTTCAGGCCTGGTTCAACGGGCCTGCTCACCAAAATGCCCTGAAGATAGCTCTTAAAAATAGTTTGCATTCTGGCCGGGAAACAGGTAAAAAATAGTAAAATAAATGACTGAAGAAAAAAGAGATTAACATGGAAGACAGCGATAAGAAAGATGGTTTCTCCCGGCGCGATTTTCTAAAAACCACCGCGGCTGGTGTCGGTCTGGCCATGACTACCGGCAAACTTTTCGGGCGGACGTTTCTCCTCACTGCTGCCGGCCAGGGCCGGACGACCATGCCTTCCGATGAGCTGCGGGTAGCACTTATCGGGGCCGGTGAACAGGGCCGGGTTCTTCTTGATTGCTGCCTCCGAATTCCCGGGATAAAAATTGCTGCTCTGGCCGATATCTGGGAATACAGCCGCGATTATGCTTCCGGTTATCTAAACAAATATGGCCAGACACCGCACGTTTATGAGGATTATAAGCAGCTTCTAAACAGCGAGAAAGACCTGGATGCGGTCATTATTGCCACGCCCGACTGGGTTCATGCCGAACAGGCAAATGCCTGTCTTAATCATGGCCTCCCTGTGTACTGTGAAAAAGAGATGTCCAATAGCCTGGACCAAGCCCGCACCATGGTCGAGACAGCCCGGCGAACCGGCCGGTTACTTCAGATCGGCCATCAGCGCCGCTCTAATCCCCGTTATATTCATGCCATAGACAAACTTCTCCATGAAAGACAGCTCATTGGCCGGGTGATGATCGGTTATGCTCAATGGAACCGGGCTAAGGCCGAGATGCTGAGCTGGCCCAAAAAATATACCATTCCTCCTGAAATCCTTCATCGCTATGGCTATGATTCAATGGAAGAATTCAGGAACTGGCGCTGGTTTAAAAAATATGGTGGTGGACCAATTGTTGATCTGGGCTCGCATCAAATTGACCTCTTTAGCTGGGTGTTTAAAGCCAATCCCAGGTCGGTGGTGGCTTCAGGCGGCATTGATTATTATCCCCAACGCGAATGGTATGATAACGTGATGGTCATTTATGAATATGACACGCCCGCTGGTGCTGCCCGGGCCTTTTATCAGGTTCAGACGACGACCTCGCATGGAGGCTTTTACGAGACTTTTATGGGCGATAACGGTTCGCTCGTCATTTCAGAGGTGCCTCAAAGAGGAGACTGGGCTTATCGCGAGGCCCATGCCCCGGATTGGGCACCGTTAGTGCGGGAAGGGCTGATCAGGTCGGAAGCTCCGCCCATTCAAAAAGTCCAGACCAAAAATGTTTTTGTTGATGTGCGGGTGACAGCTGAAGCTGGCCGCTGGCCACTGCCCATTGAGCTGGCCAAACCGGCCCATCAGCCACACCTGGAAAACTTTTTTGAGGCCATCCGGCGAGGAGTTCCGCTTAACTGCCCGGCCGAGCTGGCCTATGAGTCAGCGGTAGCGGTGCTTAAAGTCAATGAAGCGGTCAGGAGCCGCGCTTATCTTAAATTCAGGTCGGAAGATTTCAAAGCCTGAAGGTCATGAAATCCATGAGGCCAGAAGGATTTGAGATCATAAAGAAATAAAAGATAAAAAAAGATTAAAAAAAGCTAAAAATAACAAATAAAACATGAAGCGCTCAAGTCTGATGCCAGAACGAAGCCCGGCCAGGAGGCTGACCCGGAAAAAGCTCGGCCAGGTAATTATCTATGCCGTTTGTTCTTTCCTTTTTATCTTTGTTACACTCCAGATCTCCTCGAGGCTGGCGGCTAAAGACGATAAAAGACCGCAGGAAAAAACCGAAGCAGAAAAAATAGAATCAGAAAAGACGAAGACTCAAAAAACAAATATTGAGAAAAAAGGAATAATCGAAAAGATTACCCTGGAAGAGGAAGTAAAACAGACACCCTGGACGCGGAGCCAGATTTCACCGCTGCACCGGGTGCCGTTGATGGACGAGTTCAATGAGCAGATTGTGCCGGCTGCGCCCTCGGCTTGGCCTCTGTCGACGCGCTACTCCTGTGCTCCCTGCCATGAATATGAAACCATAAGTCAGGGGCTGCATTTTAACCTGAAGAAGCGGCCGGCAGTTGACCGCCCGTCAGAGCCCTGGGTGCTGGTTGATGACAAGACAGGTGTCCAGCTTCCCATTTCCTACGCTAATTTCCCCGGGCTATGGAAGCCAGAGCAGATTGGCTTGAGCGACTGGCAATTGGTCAGTCTTTTCGGCCGTAATCTTAATGGCGGCGGGCCGGGTGAACCGGGTGAGAAAGAGGTCACCGCCGATTCGCGCTGGAGTGTTTCGGGACGGCTGGAAATAAATTGCTTCGGCTGCCATAATGCGTCGCCCCTTCAGGATCACAGCGAATGGGTCAAGCAGGTCATGCGCGAGAATTTCCGCTGGGCGGCGACGGCGGCCTCGGGTCTGGGCGAGGTGAAAGGTATGGCTTCGCGCCTGCCTTCGACCTGGGATATTATTGATGGCCCTAATCCTGATGACCACGAATGGGCGGTGGTGCCTGAAGTAAAATATAACCAGACTCTGTTTGACAGTCAGAACAATGCTCTGCTTGATTTAAACTATCAGCCTGACGATAGCCGCTGTTTAGCCTGCCATTCGGTCACGGCCAGAAAGACTGAGACAAAGGCAGCGGTCGAGCGTGATGTCCATGCCCTGGCCGGCTTAAAATGCGTTGACTGTCACCGGAATGATTTAAGCCACCAGATGGTCAGAGGTTTCCAGGGTGAAAAGACCACTATTCCTGGCATCAAGCAGGACAGTCTGACCTGTGCCGGCTGCCATTTAGGGGAAAAACCTGAAAAAGGCGGCGAAGGTTATGCTGGCTTTCTCGGCGCACCGCGTCCAGCTCATCGTGGCATCCCCAAAGTTCATTTTGAGCGCTTAGCCTGCACTGTCTGCCATTCAGGTTTGATGCCGGAAAAAGAGCCTCAAGAAATTTATACCTCCAGAGCCAACCGCTTAGGGATTTTTGGCAAGGCGAACTGGACGGCTGATTATCCGCTGATCATTGAGCCGGTTTTCGTCAGGGAAAAGGATGATAAAATTTATCCCGAGCGGATGATGTGGCCTGCTTTCTGGGCAGAAAAAAAAGGGAAAGAGCTGGTGCCAGTAGCAACTCAGACAGTTTTAGAAACTTCACCCGGCATTTTTGAGGTTAAAGAAACGGTGGCCAGCCTGCTCAACTGTCTCTATCCGCTGGCTGAAGAAGGCTTTGACCCGGCGGTTCTTATTTCCAATTTTTTGTTTGAACCAAATGTGGATGGAAGCCTCGATGTCCACCGGGTTAAGCTCAGTAAAAAGGCAGATGAAGGCAAATTTCTGCTGATGCAGAAAAAAGGTAGTGAGGTCAAGCTTCTGCTCCCGGCTTTTAATCCGGATGAAGCCACGGCCGAAATGGAAGACAGAATTCTCAATGTCCTCAATGCTTTGAAGCTGCAGAAGCCGACGAAAGAGCCGGCGCTGGCCGTGGGCAAAGTGATTTACAGGCTGGAGGAAGGGTATCTACAAAAAGAAGAAAAAGAGGAAAAAGAGGTAAAAGAAGGGAAAGAAGGCGAGGCTGTTCTGCCCGCACCTGGCTGGCTTGAAGATAATATCGTCAGGCCACTCTTTGATGACTTCTGGCTGAGAACACTCGCCGAGCTGGGTGATAGCGGTGAGCTGCTGACAGAGGAACAGATTACGCTGGGCCTCAAGAGACTCAGCGAGGCAAATCCTGCCCGGGAATTTTCTTACGTTGCTTCCGGTCAGGTTTTTAGCCTGGATAAAGATGGGAAACTCAAAGCTGACCAGCATCCGGCTGCCAGAGCAGTTTCCTGGCCGCTGGCCCATAATGTCCGTCCGGCCCAGCAGGCCCTGGGCAAAAACAGTTGCACCGATTGCCACAGTCTTAACTCAAAAGTTTTCTTCGGGAAAATTGAGGCTCCAGGCCCCCTTAAAACCAGGGTGAGAGAGGAGAGACTCAGTTCTGATCTGATGAAAACAGGCTCGTTTTTCCAGTGGATTTTTGGGCTGACTTTTGCTGTCAGGCCGGCCCTCAAACTGGTTCTGGCTGGCTGTTTGCTGGTTATCGGGTTGATTTTGGCGGTAGTTATTCTCCGAGTTACTGGCAAAGTTTCTAAACTTGCAGATGAAGCGGCTCATAAGGAAAACAGGAGATAGCGGATGCTGTTTGGAATCGGCAGTTTTTTATTAATCGTTGCTCTCGGACTGAGGTTAACTTTTGGCCGCTATCTAAATCATCTCAAAGAAGACCAGAAAAAACTTTCGGCTGAGACTCTGAAGGGCTATTTTAACTGGCTTGGCAGCTGGGGAAAATCATATCTAAAACTCAGCCGCTGGGATAAATCGCTCGATTATTTCATCAGCTGGGGACAGAAAAATTATCGTGGCTGGACAGTCTGGATCTTTTATGCCCTGGCTTTAAGCTATCTTTATCTGAGTTTGAGCGGCCTTTTCTTTGCCTGGTTTATTTCGCGCGGACTTTTTGGTTTTCCGCTTCTTCTTCATGTGGCCTGTGGCGGGCTTTTTGCCCTCAGCCTGATGGCTGTTCTTTTTCTCAGGGCCAGAATCTACCTGCCTCTGTCCGGCGGCGAGGGTTCTAAAGGAGCACCTGAGGCGGCCCGGGGCTTTTACTGCCTGGCTCTAAACCGCTATTTACCGCGGATTTATTTTCAAGCAGCGAGTTTCTGGCTGTTTGTTCTGGCCGGTTTCTTTTTGATTTTATCCACCCTCGGCTCAATGTTGCCTTATTTTAATTTTCCGGCTCAAATCTTATTTTTTAACCTCCACCGCTGGAGCGCCGTCATTTCGATTCTGGCCGCCATGCTGGCTCTCGATGTCATTATTATCAAACCGGGGCAGGCCGGGTAAAAAGTTGGACGAGCTTTCAATCCATCGTTTCTCCCATGAGGCCATGAGTACTTTTTTTGAACTGCTGGTGGCCCGGGAAAAAGAAATCTATGCCCGCAGCGCCGCTCAGGCTTTTTTTAAAGAAATCGACCGGCTGGAAAGACTTTTCAGCCGCTTTGATCCAGGAAGCGAAATTTCCATGATTAACCGCTTGCAGCCGGGTGAAACACTGCCCATCGGGATAGAAACTTATGAGTGCCTTAAAACGAGTTTTGAGTTGATGGCCGCGACCGGCGGAGCTTTTAATATCAACTTCCGGGCCATAAAAAATAAACAGACGGATGGCGGCAAATCAAATAATAGCACGGATGGGGCAGTGAATTCGGCGGAAAGTGGCGATAGTCAGTCTGATGATCTCCGCCGAGCGATGGGCACAATAAAAAGTGCAACTGGGTCAGGTCAAAGGGACAAATCTGAAAAAGAGGCCTGGGCTGAACTTTTTCCGCTCGAGCTCCTCGAAACTCAAACTCAGTATCTGGCTCTGCGGTTGGAAGAAAGTACTTACGGGCTTGACCTGGATCTTGGAGCCATTGGCAAAGGCTATGCGCTCGAAGTAGCTTCGAGTCTCCTTTCCGGCTGGGAAATAGACAGCTTTCTGGCCAATGCTGGCGAAAGCACCGTCCTGGCCCGCGGAAAGGAGACCTGGCCGGTGACTGTCGGCAGCGGCTTTGATTTTCTAAAACCAGGCCGAGCGAGCCTTAAAGACAGAGCTTTAAGTGGTTCGGGACATGAAGTTAAAGGGGAGCATATTTATGATCCGCGCCGCCGGCAGTCTCAATCCAGGCAGTTAGCCGTCTGGGTGTCTCATCCTTCACCGGCTCTATCTGATGGTCTGTCCACGGCATTTATGGTCATGGACCTCGAAGAAATAGAAGCGGCGACCGCCGCCCAGCCGGAAATCTGGACATTGGTCGTCGGTCGTGATAAAAATTGTTATTGGTTTAACCGTCCAGACGATTTCAGCCAGGATATTTAGAGCGGCTAAAATTAACAAATTAATAAGCAGAAAACACGGAAGGCTCAGAAGCCAGATGATCAAAGGAGACTGAGATGGAGAGCATAAATACTACTAAATTAGTAGGAATTATTTTGGGCTGCAGCCTGCTCCTGACGATGAGCGGCTTAGCTTCGGCCCAGAGTCAGGATAAAGACAAAGTCGAGCTTAAAATTCAGTTGCCAAAACCAATGTTTGTGGGCACCCCGCGTAATATTAAGACTCCCAATCTTGAACCCATCACCGGCAAGCCGCGCGGCCCGTTTTATGTACCGGCCGGGACTCAGCTGGTTTCACTCAACAAGCCGGTGACTTCGAGCGATAGGCAGCCGGTTATTGGCGAGCTAAGCTATCTCACCGATGGAGAAAAATCAGGTGAAGACGGTTACTTTGTCGAACTGGGGCCAGGACCTCAGTGGGTGCAGATCGACCTCAAGGAGCCTTATTTAATCCAGGCAATTATTATCTGGCATTATCACAGTCAGGCCCGCGTTTATCGGGACGTGGTTGTCCAGGTCTCAGAGGATAAAGATTTTATTAACGGTGTCGTGACGCTCTTCAATAATGACCACGATAATACTCTGGGCCTGGGAGCCGGCCGCGATCGAGAGTATATCGAAACTTATGAAGGCAAACTCATTGATGGCCGGGGAACCAGGGCCCGCTATGTCCGCCTCTGGAGCAATGGCAATACCTCTAACGATATGAATCATTATGTCGAAGTCGAGGTTTATGGTTTGCCGGTTAAATGAAGAAAAAAACATTTGCCTTTGTTCTGGTCCTTATTTTAGCGGCCGGGCTGTTTGTCCGGCTTTACCGGCTCGACCTCCGGCCGATGCATCATGATGAAGCCAATCAGGCTTCTAAGTTTGGTGAGCTGCTGGAAAAGGGCGAATATCGCTATGATCCGGCTGAGCACCACGGCCCGACCCTTTATTATTTCAGCCTGCCTTTTGCCTGGCTGAGCGGCCAGAAAACTTATGCCGAACTGAATGAAATTACCTTGCGCCTGGTAACGGTTTTCTTCGGCCTGATAATGATTCTCATCGCCGCCCTGGCGGCCGGAAAATATCTAAAAGAGTCAGAGAAATTATGGGCAGCGCTGTTCTTAGCGGCCTCGGCACCGGTTACCTATTTCAACCGCTTTTACATTCAGGAATCTCTGCTGGCGGCTTTCGCCCTGGCTTTTGTCATCTGCCTGTGGCGTTTCTGGCAAAAGCCAGATTACAGAGAGGGTGCCTGGCTTGGCCTGACAGCAGGTTTGCTTTATGCTACCAAAGAAACTTCTATTATTATTCTGGCGGCTTCGCTTCTGGCTTTGATCGGGGTCTGGCTTTTAGCCCGTCAGAAAAATAAAGCAGAAAAGAACCGGAAAGATGAGAAAAGCCAGAAGATAGAAACACGAGTGAACGAAGAAAAGACTCCGGGTGGTGATGCCCGGAGAGCCTGGAAGCCGCTTCTTCTGGCCATTTTTATTTTTCTGACTGTTTCTTTTGTCTTTTATTCTTCATTTTTTAAATATCCCCAGGGCTTTCTTGATTCGTTTAAGGCTTTAGCCGGCTATGGCCAGAAGGGATTGGAAGCAGGCTGGCACCGGCATCCCTTCTGGTATTATTTTGGTCTCCTCTTTTACCACCATGGTGCTCCTGGCTCGCCCGTTTTTACAGAGATTCCTTTTCTGGCCCTGGCTCTTTTCGGGATGATGATAAGTTTCATCGAGCTGAGCAAAAGCAAAAAATCTTCTGAAAATTTCCGGGCTTATCTGGCTGCCCTGGCGGTTATAACAGCTCTGGTTTATTCGGCTATTCCTTATAAAACACCCTGGAATATGCTGACTTTCTGGGTTTTTTTCCTGATAGTGGCGGCCATTGGCTTTGATTACCTCTTGAGGTTGATTAAGATCCGGCAGAGCAAGATTCTTCTGACTGGAATACTTCTTATCTGGACAGGCTGGCAAATTTACCTGGTTAATTATTATTTTTATGCTTACCCCGACAATCCTTACGTCTATGCTCAGACTTCACCCGATTTTATGCGGCTGGTAAACAGACTGAACGACTTAAGCCAGGTGGATAGCGAGGGGAAAAACATTTTTATCAGGGTGATTGCCCCGCCGGAGGAAACCTGGCCGTTACCCTGGTATCTTCGCCGCTACGGACAGGTCGGTTACTGGACAGCCAGTGAACAGGTCGAGACACTTAAGCCAGCCAGGCTGATCATCATGTCGGCTGCCGAGGCAGTTAAACGGCAGGAAAAGGAACTGGCTGGCTATGTCGCTCAATATTATAGTCTGAGGCCTGACGTTGTCCTGGTTCTTTTTGTCGATAATGAATTGTGGCAGACTTATCTGCTCAAAAAAGTGGAGGGGCTGCCTCGCCGCCAGCGACCCTGATTTATCTGGTCTGAATCACGGTCTCCCATCTTAAGCCTGCCGATAATTATGATATACTTTAAATAAGATTCTTAAATAAGCTAAGTTTAGACCGTAAAATAAGAATAGGTAAGCAGGAAAGGAGTGTCCCATGAAAGAATCAAAATTAAACGAAGTTTTAAGCTGGTTAAAGGGCGCAGTCGAGATCGAAGGAGAAAAGCTTAAAGTCGTTGATGAGAAAGCTTTAAGGGATAATATTTCTAAGGTTATTTT
>Ga0116187_1003134_pt1 | contig 15648 bp, 9 predicted proteins | sample AD_JPNNA6_MetaG_FD_89755 | JGI IMG/M metagenome (GOLD analysis project Ga0116187, IMG submission 89755) | Active sludge microbial communities of municipal wastewater-treating anaerobic digesters from Japan - AD_JPNNA6_MetaG | ecosystem: Engineered > Bioreactor > Anaerobic > Digestate | place... | reverse complement strand
TTTCAATAAAAGATCAGGAACGATTAGATCTGCTATATATCTTGATAAAAAAATTGTAAATACACCTGCCCGAAAAGATTTTATTCTAAAAAAATTAGTTCCAGCAATTGAAGCTTTCGAAAAAGAAACCAACATCGATTTGCGTGTTTCTGGAATGCCCTACATCCGAACGCTTAATGCACAAACCATTATTAGTGAAATTAGCATCTTCATTGGTGCATCATTATTAGTAACATCTTTACTTTTCTTTTTCTTTTTTAGAAGTTTTAGAGCTACCTTGATTTCTATAATTATTGTGATTATTGGTGTAATGTGGTCTTTTGGCATCTTGGGATTATTGAATTACGAAATCACAGTTTTAACCGCATTGGTTCCTTCTTTAATCATTGTAATCGGGATTCCGAATTGTATTTTCCTCACCAATAAATACCACCAGGAATATAAAATTCATCGAAATAAAGTTAAGGCGCTACAAAGGGTTACTACCAAAGTGGGTATGGCAACACTTTTGACCAACGTAACCACAGCTATTGGTTTTTTTACTTTTATCTCATCAAACAATAAGCTGCTTATTGAGTTTGGAAATGCTACTTCCATTAATATTTTAGCTTTATTTTTCTTATGTATAGTTGTTATTCCTATTTTTCACAGTTACATTCCAGCCCCTAAAGACCGTCACATCGAGCATTTAGACAGAGGTTATGTAAAATCATTTATGGATTGGATACTACGCAATGTTAAAGAAAATCGATTTTCTATTTATGTGGTTGCTGTTTCACTTCTGGTAATCAGTATAATTGGAATTTACAAAATGCGTATTTCGGGAAGCATCATAGAAGATATGCCTAAAAAAGCCCCCTTTTTCCAAGACATTATTTTCTTCGAAAAAGAGTTTGATGGCGTGATGCCTTTGGAAATTATGATTGACACCAAACACAAAAAAGGAGTCATGAAACTTTCTACGCTCAAGCGGATGGACGAACTAGAACAAGCAATTACCGAAATTCAAGGATTATCAAAACCCATTTCGATTGTCAATTTAGTGAAATATTCTAAACAAGCTTACTATAACGGAAATCCTGAATATTACGAATTGCCAACCTCCCAAGAGCAAGCTTTCATCTTGTCGTATGCCAAAAATGCCACCAAAAACTCGAAAGAGAATCTAATGAAAAGCTATGTAGATTCGACAGGACAATTTGCCCGAATTACTACTTTTATGCGTGACGAAAACGGAGGCGAAATACCAAAAATTGAAGCCGAAATCCGAAAAGAAGCTACTAAAATTTTTCCGCCAGATCGATTCAATGTAACTATTACTGGAAAAGCATTGGTTTTCCAAAAAGGAACTGGCTACTTACTCGACAACTTGCTTTCGTCCTTGGTTTTTGCGTTTTTCCTAACTGCGTTATTGATTGGGTTTATGTTCCGTTCGTTCAAAATGATTTTGGTTTCTATAATCCCAAATCTTTTGCCCTTGTTACTAACGGCTGGAATTATGGGATTTTTTGATATCCCTCTAAAACCTTCAACCATATTGGTTTTCGGAATTGCATTTGGACTTTCGGTCGATGATACCGTTCGATTCTTGGCGCAATATCGAGAGGAATTAAAGAAAAACAACTGGAAAATACGCAAATCAGTTTACGCCACTTTTAACGATGCTGGTTTGAGTATGTTCTATACTTCTATCGTGTTGTTCTTCGGATTTTCGGTATTTATGTTGTCTAGTTTTGGCGGAACCATTGCCCTTGGCGGGTTGATTTCATTGACTTTATTATTCGGAATGCTATCTAATTTAATGCTATTGCCTGCCTTGGTATTAACTTTAAACAAAACATTGGCCAACGAGCAAGAATTCATCGAACCAATGATTGACATCATCGAAGCTAGCGATGAAGAAATTGACGCTTTAGAGAATAACTAAATTATTTTAAGAAAGGTTTTAAGAAATTTTCAAACTATTTAGGAATAAAAAAGCACCTGAAATCCAATTTAATGGTTTTTGGGTGCTTTTTATCATTTTAATTAGAAATTCGCCTAGGAAAAATAGCTCTCCATTTAACTTTATAAAAAGTGAGATACAAAATTTAGAAGCAAATAGCTTTTGAATAGCCATTTCAAACAATGCTATTTGAAACAAATCGATTATATTTACACATCGATTGAAGAATTGAAAAATTAAATACGAAATCTACAATGAAATTAAGACATACAAGAGTTAAAGACTTACTAAACAGCACCAATACCCTTCACGAAGTCAATGCAAAAGGATGGGTAAGAACCTTTAGAAACAATCAGTTTATTGCTTTGAACGACGGTTCGACCATCAATAATATACAATGTGTTGTCGATTTTGAAAACACAGCCGAAGAAACTTTGAAAAGAATTACTACTGGAGCGGCGGTTTCGGTTACGGGAGACTTGGTCGAAAGCAAAGGTGCTGGACAGAAATTTGAAATTAAGGTACGAAAACTAGAAATTCTTGGCGATTCGGATGCCGAGAAATTCCCGATGCAGCCTAAGAAACATTCCCTAGAATTCTTGCGTGAAAATGCGCATTTAAGAGTTCGTACCAATGCTTTTGGAGCCATAATGCGAGTGCGTTCGGTTTTGTCTTTTGCGGTTCACAATTATTTTCAGCAAAAAGGGTTTGTGTATGTAAACACGCCCATCATTACGGGAGCTGATGCAGAAGGTGCTGGCGAAATGTTTCAAGTAACTTCGTTGCCATTAGATAATTTGCCTAAAAACGAAGAAGGCAAAATTGATTATAAAAAAGATTTCTTCGGACAACACACCAACTTAACCGTTTCTGGACAATTAGAAGGCGAAACTTTTGCTATGGCTTTGGGTCAGATTTATACTTTTGGTCCCACTTTTAGAGCCGAAAACTCGAATACATCGCGCCACTTGGCGGAATTTTGGATGATTGAACCCGAAGTGGCTTTCAATAATTTGGATGATAATATGGATTTGGCAGAAGATTTTATCCAATATGTAATTAAATATGCAATGGATAAATGTGGCGATGATTTGAAATTTCTGGAAGGAAGACTTTTAGAAGAAGAAAAATCAAAACCACAAGCCGAAAGAAGCGAAATGGCTTTACTAGAAAAATTAAACTTTGTGTTGGAAAACAATTTCAAACGCGTTTCTTACACCGAAGCGATTGATATTTTAAGAGATTCAACTCCCAATAAAAAGAAAAAATTTCAATACCTCATCAACGAATGGGGTGCTGATTTACAATCGGAACATGAGCGTTATTTGGTGGAAAAACACTTTAAATCACCTGTGATTTTATTTGATTATCCAGCGAATATCAAAGCATTTTATATGCGTTTGAACGAAGATGGAAAAACCGTCCGTGCGATGGATATCCTTTTCCCTGGAATTGGAGAAATTGTAGGCGGTTCACAAAGAGAAGAGCGTTTTGACGTTTTGGTCGAAAAAATGAAAGCCTTAGGAATTGACGAAGAAGAATTGTGGTGGTATTTAGACACTCGCAGATTTGGTTCGGCAGTTCATTCTGGTTTTGGATTGGGCTTCGAAAGATTAGTGTTGTTTGTTACTGGAATGACTAACATTCGTGACGTAATTCCTTTTCCAAGAACACCACAAAATGCAGCTTTTTAAAAAACTAGTTTAAAGGTTTGAAATTGTTTAAGAGTTTAATGTTGTTAAAACTTCCACTACATTAAACTCTTAAACCTTTAAACACTTTTAACCCTTTACTGTCAAAATTTTACTTCTCTATTACCACCTTTTCGAATACTAATTTTTGCAGTATTTGTAGTTTTTGAATATTGGATTGTTTTTACGGGCAACAATTCTTTGTCGGTCCATTTTTCGCCCGACTTTTTCCACAACATTAAGGTAGCAAAAATTTCAGAATGGTCTTTTTGAGGCACAAAATTATGACTCAAGTTGATTACAGCGCTTTCGTCGGCAGCAGGATACAAACCTTTTGATTTTAGGACTTCCATTTTATCCCAACCCAAAAGCGGAATCATTGCCAATTGGTATTTTCCGTTGTCGATAATCGTTATTTGATGTCCTTTTACTTTTTTGACAGTAGTTTTAATTTCTATATCTAATTTGGGCAAAGCATAATGTCCTAATCGCATTTCGATTGAATCTGAACTATTGTTTTTATCTACTCTTAAAATGCCATTCGCCAAAGGAATATCGGCCAAATTAAATTTAACATTAGGATTGGTTTCCAAAACGACATCACGGTAATAAATTCCTTCTTCAAACTTTTTAAAAGTGTACATTCTGAAAGGCTCCCATTCTTTTTTACTGTTTTTGAAAACATAATTCATTGCCACTTCCCCATTTGCGCCATCGGCTTGCCAAGGAAACGCACTGTTATAAGAAAGTCGGTTGTAGTTTTCGCTTCCACGAAATTTTTCCCAAGCTTTGATTACAGGAACATTGCACCAAGCTCTCAATTCAGCTGCACCAATATTAGAATAATCGGTGATTAAAATTTCTGATCCTTTTTGGAATTTATTGTAAACGGTGTTTTTTTCAAATTCCTTTCCCCAAGGACCTTCATTTTCTTTTGCAGTCCAAAACGGATTATCATCGGGAACCATCAAACCCAGAAATGCTTTCCCCATCCAATAAACACTTCCTCGACAACTGTAACTTTGCACGGCAGGTTCAAAAGCACCATAAAATCCTAAAGTTGGCACATTGTCTTTCATAAAATTGGGGTTTTGCAAAAACTGTTGCAACACACCAGACGATATTCTTCGCATCCATCCAAAATTCACGGCTGCTTTATCGGTTTCAAATCCCATCAATGGAAACGGAATCGTAGCTCCAATGCGATAACTGATGCTACGTCCCCACATAATCATTTCGCCATTTCGACTAAACATATAAGGATAATTATTTTTTACATCTTTAAAATTATCCTCGAATTTGGCAGCAAACTCAGGATAATATTGCTTTCCGATATATTCTGACCACAGCATTCCATACATTTGAAAAGCCCACATACTATAATAATCAAAAGCAGGATTGTCATTATACCATCCATCGCCACGATAATGGTCTAATGATTTTTGTAAATATTCTACCATCAAAGGTTCGTTGACAGCATAGCCTTTTGATTTGAAAAAACTCATTACAAAAATGTTGAAAAACTTCCAGTTGGAGGGAACTGTTGGACCATCGCCATAACTTAACATCGTTTGGGCAAGTTCATCTTTTTGAACTTGCGGCAGTGGATCCCAAAGTATTTCTGGAGCAATCAACATCGAAACAGACAACGCACCAAATTCGACCAAATTCTGGTTGGGACCTCCATTTTTAGGACGAGGAACAATATAAGATGGACTCGCTGGATTGGTCAATAAACCCATTTGATAGCGGTAATAATCGGCAACTTTTATGTTATTGATAACTAAGTTGGGATTGTCCTTTAATAACGGAGCCGCAATAAATAGCGTTCTACAAAGTCCTTCGAGTTTTTCGGTTGGTACTTTCACTTCATCTATTGGATAACTAACTCCGGGTTGTTTGGGGAATTTCATCGGATCATCCAGATTGTGAATATAGGAAAAAGCACCTTTCAGCAAATAAAAAGCCGCGTCTTTCCAATGCTGCTTGGTCATTCCGGTATATGGACTTAACTCGTAATTGGGGTTTACGATTTTAAAAACATTGTCTTCTGTTGGATTCATAACCGTTTTTTTTTCTTGTGCCACTATGGACAAATTCATCAGAAGCAACAAAATAAACGAATATATTTTTTTCATAATAAGCTTTTAGATTCCATTACATTATTTGCAAACCAAAGTTACTTAATAATCTGATGAAAAAAAATCATCCCTGTTATGCCAATGATAATTTTCAATTGCCTCCAACTTTAGTTGAAGGAATTAGGAATAAGTAAATTGGCTTTAGCCAAAAATCTGATATTTTTTGGGCTAAAGCCATTAAAAATCTACAAATTTACCCCCCCAACTAAAGTTGGAGGCAATTGACACTTTGAAGGCAAACAGGCTAAATAGTAACAGAAAATCAACTTATAATTGGTATATTTGAAACAAAAAATTTAAGTTTTTCCAAGTAGAAATTAATGAAAAACAAAAAAATAATCAAAGGATTTATTTGCGGTTTGCTGCTGTTTTTAACGGCTTGCACTTCTGTAAAAACGGTTCAAACAGACATTGGTTACGGCTGGAACAACAATTCGGTGAACGTTGTAAAATTTCGAAAAAATGCTTTAACCACTTTTCAAAACTATCAATTTACAGCCTATTATGATGAGAATAGTTATCTTATTCTCGCCAAACGAAAAGTAAATTCTTCCGACTGGGAAAAAGTAAAAACTCCGTATAAAGGAAACACAAAAGACGCACATAACGACATTAGCATCGCCATTGATGGCGATGGTTTTTTGCACATTAGTTGGGATCATCACGACACCAAACTTCGGTATGCCAAAGGAAAAAGCCCAATGAGTTTAGACCTTGGCGAAGAACAATCGATGACGGGCAAAGAAGAACTAAAAGTTACTTATCCTCAGTTTTATAATTTACCCAACGGGAATTTGCTCTTTTTTTATCGTTCAGGAGCTTCGGGCAGAGGCAATATGGTCATCAATTTTTATGATGTAAAAAGCAAAACTTGGTCGCAGTTGCAACAGAATTTAGTAAACGGCGAAGAAAAAAGAAGTGCCTATTGGCAATCGAGTATCGACCAACAAGGCGTTATTCATCTATCGTGGGTGTGGCGCGAAAGTTGGGATGTTTCCACCAATCATGATCTGTGTTATGCTCGTTCCAAAGATGGTGGAATCACTTGGGAAAAATCTACAGGCGAAAAATACAAACTCCCCATTACGGCATCAACAGCCGAAATTGCTTGGAAAATTCCTCAAAAAAGCAGCCTTATTAATCAAACTTCGATGGCAACTGACGAAAATGGAAATCCTTATATTGCAACCTATTGGAGTGAAAATAAAATTCCGCAATATCAAATCATTTATTTAAGAAACGGGAATTGGAAAAAAATAAGTACTCAATTCAGGAAAACTCCTTTTTATCTAGGAGGAGGAGGAACTAAGCAAATTCCGATTTCGAGACCCGATATATTGATTGCTAACAAAGGTAATAATTCAAAATTATACCTTCTATTTAGAGATGAAGAAAGAGGCAACAAAATTTCGCTGGCTTATATCCAATTTAACAAAGAATCTAACTGGAAAATTGTTGATTTGACTAAAGATTCCGTTGGACAATGGGAACCTAATTACGACAACTCTTTATGGGAAAAAGAAAATAAATTACATATTTTTATGCAAAATGTCACCCAAATTGACGGCGAAGGATTAGCCAAAATCGCCCCAAGTAATGTAAGTGTCATAGAAGTAAATCATTTGCCTAAATAATTTAAAAACAAACTTAAATGAAACCATTTATTGAATCGAATATTTTGAGAAATTTAAAAAGAACCCTAATTGTTGGAGCAGGAATAGCATTGCTTTTTAGCTCGTGTGCGGGAAATAAATTAGACAAGCAGATTGATTTTGCCCTGAGTCGTGGCGTAAATCAATACAGTTATATGATGAAAAATTTGCCCGAAAACCGATATCCCAAAACCTATTATGCCGATAAACAAAAATTCGAAACCAGCAAATCCGACTGGTGGTGTAGCGGTTTTTATCCTGGAACACTCATTTATTTAGATGAAGCCACAAAAAAATCGGTTTTCGAAAAAGAAATTGACCGCGTTTTTCAAGATTTACAAAAAGAACAATTTAACAAAACCACACACGATTTGGGTTTTATGATGTTTTGTAGTTTTGGAAATGCCAATCGCTTAAATCCAACACCAGAATATGCTACGATTTTGATGAATAGCGCCAAATCATTAGCTTCTCGTTTTGACGGAAAAGTGGGTTGCATCAAATCTTGGGACGCTAAAGATGACAGCTATTTGGTAATCATCGACAATATGATGAATCTGGAACTGTTGTTTTGGGCCAGCGAATATAGCGGAGACAAAAGCTATTATGATATTGCAATAAAACACGCCAATACCACTCTCAAAAATCATTTTCGCCCTGACCACAGCTCCTATCATGTCATAAATTACAACAGCAAAACAGGCGAAGTCAAACAAAAAAAGACGGCTCAAGGCTATGCTGACGAATCCGCTTGGGCAAGAGGGCAAGCTTGGGGATTGTACGGATTTACGGTAATGTATCGAGCTACAAAAGACAAAAAGTATTTAGATCAAGCAGTGGCAATAGCCGAATTTATTTTAAATAATCCTAATTTACCCAAAGACAAAGTTCCCTATTGGGATTTTAATGCACCCAATATTCCCGATGCTTTAAGAGATTCTTCGGCTGGTGCGGTTATGGCTTCGGCATTATTAGAATTGAATTCTTATGTTGACAAAGAGCATTCGAAAAAATATTTGAATGCTGCAAAAACGATACTTGAAACCTTAACTACGAACGAATATATAGCTGAGGAAGGCACAAACGGAGGTTTTTTATTAAAACATGGTGTGGGTCATATCCCTCAAAAATCAGAAATTGATGTGCCGTTAACCTATGGCGATTATTATTTGGTTGAAGCCATGTTAAGATACAAAAAACTAGGTAAATAGATTGCTTTTTTGACACGAATTGCACGAATTTAAATTATTTAAAATTGAATTTCACGAATTGAATTCGTGCAATTAAAACAAATTTTTATTCGTGTAAATTCGTGAAATTCGTGTCTATCTTATTTAAAAAAACGAATCTGTTTGTCTTTGAAACGGGTTAAAATAGTAAATTTGCAAACTGATTATAATCAACTTATTCAATCTGTCTCGTATAACTTGATTAGTAGTCATTTAAAATAAATAATTAGAGACTTTTTCTATTTAATAAAAAAAACGTTGCGCCTTTGTGGCTAAATAAATTAGTGTCTTTTATGTTAAAGCAATTTTTAAATCTAAAATTATCTCAAAAATTATCTCCACAACAAATCCAGTTGATGAAGTTAATTCAACTGCCTACCCAAGCATTCGAACAACGTTTATTAGAAGAAATGAACGAGAATCCGGCTTTGGAATCAGGAAATGATGAGGAAGAAATTTACGACAAAGACGAATTCAACAACGATGATACTAACGACGAATTCGACGATTATGATGACAAAGACAACGAAGACCTCAGTGACATTAATATTGATGACTATTTAAGCAGCGACGAAACTCCAGATTATAAAACCCAAGCCAACAATTATAGCGATGATGATGAAGAACGCGAATCGCCATTGGTGGCACCCATTAGTTTTCACCAAGATTTAATCAATCAACTGAACACTTTTATACTCGATGATAGCGAACGAGAAATTGCCGAATTCTTGGTAGGAAGCATCGACGATATGGGTTATATTCGACGAAGCACACAAGATTTAGTCGATGATATGGCGTTTACACAAGGCATTTATACCGATGAAAAAAACGTCGAAAGAATGTTGCATATCATTCACGAACTCGAACCTTCGGGCGTTGGAGCACGGGATTTACAGGAATGTTTATTGCTGCAATTAAAGCACAAAACCCCAACAGAATACGTAGCTTTGGCCATTGATATCATCGAAAATCAGTTTGACGCTTTTACCAAAAAACATTACGACAAACTCTTGCAAAAATATGCCGTTTCGAATGAGCAACTCAAAACTGCTATTCACGAAATAGAAAAACTGAACCCAAAACCGGGCGGTTCTTTCACAGGAAGCAACAAAATTACCGAACATGTTGTTCCTGATTTTTCTATTCGAATAGAAGAAGACGAATTGGTTTTGACCCTAAACGGAAGAAATGCTCCGTCGCTGCACGTTTCTAAAGATTATCAAGAGATGGTGCAGACTTATAAAAGTTCGCGCGACAAATCGACAGCACAAAAAGATGCCGTTCAGTTCATCAAACAAAAACTGGATTCGGCCAAATGGTTTATTGACGCTATCAAACAACGCCAAGAAACACTGTATGTAACGATGAACGCCATTATGCATTATCAGCAAGACTATTTCTTAGAAGGCGATGAAACCAGACTCAAACCCATGATTCTAAAAGACATTGCTGACATGGTAGATTTGGATATTTCGACCATTTCACGTGTTGCCAATAGCAAATATGTAGAAACGCCTTATGGAACCAAATTGATTAAAGAATTCTTCTCGGAAGCAATGAAAAATGACCAAGGAGAGGATGTTTCGACCCTTGAAATCAAGAAAATTTTGAAAAACACTATCGAAGAAGAAGACAAACACAAACCACTTCCAGACGATCAACTAGCCGAAATTCTAAAAGAAAAAGGCTATCCAATTGCTCGAAGAACCATCGCTAAATATAGAGAACAACTGGATATTCCAGTGGCAAGAATGAGAAAGAAAATGTAGGAATTTTAGATTGCAGATTAACGGTTTTTGATTTCAGATTAGTTGTTGTCAGTAAAGACTCTAAAATTAAATGATTTTGAAAATGATTTAATTCCCATTTAAATATTTAATTTAAACAAGCACACTTGAAAAAAATCCTTCCTTTTTTTTCCTATTTATTCCATCCGTTATTCATTCCGGTATATGCAGCCTTATATTACTTTTTTATCAACAATTCCTATCATACCCATCCAGAAAAATACTTTGCTCTTTTTCAAATTGTCTTAATTACAATTGCCTTACCCATCCTGACGTATTTTATTTTAAAATCTACAGGAAAAGTGAATTCTATAATGATTCCCGATGTTTCTCAGCGCAAAATACCATTGTTTTTGCAATGCTTTATGATCGTTTTATTGATACAAAAAAGCATTACAATCTACCATTTTACCGAATTGTATTTTTTCTTTTTGGGAGGATTGCTAAGTACAATTGTAGCTTTGATTTTGTTGTTTTTCAAAACAAAAGCTAGTTTGCATATGGTATCCAGTAGTGCTTTAACGATTTTTGTACTGGCGCTAAGTCTTCACAATCAAACTCAGAATTTAATTTGGATTGCTTTTCTGGTACTTATGAATGGTTTTGTAGCCTCGTCTAGACTAGAAATGAAAGCACATACGCCAAAAGAATTAGTGATTGGTTTTTTAACAGGCTTACTTCCGCAACTGTTTTTGTTGTCTTTTTGGTTATAGAATATAAAACATGATTCCAACAATAAATGAATTCATGTCTATAGTTTCAGTATTAGTTTTTGCCGATTTAAACAACGGATTCAAACCATAATAAGCATAAACATTTATCGAATTGTACCCTGCAGAAAAATAAGTTCCGTATTGAAATTTATTAAAGTCTTTATTGTTACTCACCACAATTTTACCATTGGCATCTTTGTAAATTGATTTGTCATACATTAAATAGCCTGTTTTAAATCCTGCATACCATCGCCAAAATTTATGGCTTTCAAAAGTAGATGTTCTCCATCTAAACTCAATGGGCACTTCGACTAAAAGCTGACTGAATCTATTTTTATTATAAGTAACATTAGATTCAATTATTTCATAAACCGGAATTTGGTTAGACTCTGTAATCTTAAGATTCTGATTGTAGTTGTTGAATGCAAATCCTATTCCTGGTGCTATGGCAATGGTTCGTTTTTTATTGATAGGAAAGTCTCTAAGAAAACCCAAAGTTAATCCAGACGAAAATTTATTTTGTGTTAAACCTACGGGTTTCTTCTGCAAAGTATTAAGAGCGAAACTAAAATAAAACTGATCTTCTCTATAAAGAGAGTCAATTTTTATTTTAGGAGTTTCAACTAAACTTTCTGTCTCTTGCGAAAAAACAGGAAGAACTAATATGAAAAGCAAACAGCAAAGAAATAATCGCATACCTTATTTTTTAAGGGATAAAGTTATAAAAAAACACAACAGCAAAAATTTCTTTTTTTTGGCAATAAAAACTAATCTCATAAATCCAGAAAAAACTAATCCTATCGACTGTTTAAAACTCTTTATTTTCTGATACGAAAGCTAGTTTGAGTTAAAAAAAGATAGGTAATAGACAAAATAGTATAAAGAAATATTTAGTTAGTTGGCTAATTTTGAAAAATGCTAATTATACCACCTGTCTATTATCAAATTAGCAAAAAAACCTATCTACCAATACGAATTAGTTACTATTAACCCTAAAACACAACTTTGATTGTGTTTTGAAGTTAATTTAAAATATAATAAAAATGAAATACGGCCATTTTGATGATGATTCTAGAGAATATGTAATCACAAACCCTAAAACACCTTACCCTTGGATTAATTATTTGGGGAATGAAGATTTTTTCTCCTTAACTTCAAATACTGGAGGTGGTTATACTTTTTATAAAGATGCAAAATTTAGAAGATTAACTCGTTATAGATATAATAATGTTCCTGTTGATAATGGCGGAAAATATTTTTACATAAAAGAAGGTGACTCCGTTTGGTCTCCAGGATGGAAACCCGTAAAAACAGAACTAGACCGCTACGAATGTCGTCACGGAATGAGTTACACTAAATTCAAAAGTTCTAAAAACGGAGTTCAAGCCGAAGTTTTACAGTTTATTCCACTAGGGTTTTGGGGCGAAATTCAAAAATTAAGCTTAAAAAATAATTCGTCGGAAGTAAAAAAATTAAAATTATTCTCCTTCATCGAATGGGCACTTTGGAATGCTGAGGACGATATGACCAATTTTCAAAGAAATTTCAGTACTGGCGAAGTGGAAGTGGAAGATTCGGTACTATACCACAAAACCGAATTCAAAGAACGCCGAAATCATTATTCTTTTTATTCTGTAAATGAAGCCATCAAAGGGTTTGACACCGATAGAGAATCATTTATTGGATTGTACAATGGATTTGAAGCCCCAGAAGTGGTCACCGATGGAAAACCTAAAAATACCATAGCTCACGGATGGTCTCCTATAGCCTCCCATTATATCGAAGTCGAATTAAAACCAGGAGAAAGCAAAGATTATGTGTTTATGCTAGGCTATGTCGAGGTCAATGCTGATGATAAATGGGAAAGCAAATCAATCATCAATAAAAAACCAGCAAAGGCGATGATTGAAAAATACAATACAGTCGAAAAAGTAGAAGCCGCATTTAATGAATTAAAAATCTATTGGGACAATTTACTTAGCACAATTAATATCCAATCGGGTGACGAAAAACTAGATAGAATGGTCAATATCTGGAACCAATATCAATGTATGGTTACCTTTAATATGTCACGTTCTGCTTCGTTTTTCGAATCGGGAATTGGTCGCGGAATGGGCTTTCGAGATTCCAATCAAGATTTAATTGGTTTTGTACATCAAATTCCTGAAAGAGCCAGAGAACGCATTGTTGATATTGCTTCAACACAATTTGAAGATGGTTCTTGCTACCACCAATACCAGCCTTTGACCAAAAAAGGAAATGCCGCAATCGGAGGCGATTTCAACGATGACCCGCTTTGGCTAATCCTTTCAACCACTGAATACATCAAAGAAACTGGCGATTTTTCGCTACTCGACGAATTAGTTCCATTTGACAATGATGCTTCAAAAGCAAAAAGTCATTTCGAACATTTGAAAATTTCGTTTTACCACGTCGTAAATAATTTAGGACCTCATCAATTGCCCTTAATAGGACGAGCCGATTGGAACGACTGTTTGAACTTGAATTGTTTTTCAAACGACCCGAACGAATCTTTTCAAACTACTGGAAACAAAAAAGGTGAAACTGCCGAATCCCTTATGATTGCTGGATTGTTTGTGGTTTATGGCAAAGAGTTTGTGAAACTGTGCCAACAAATAGGAAAAGAAACCGAAGCAATTGAAGCCGAAACTCACGTAAATAATATGATTGAAGCTGTAAAACAACACGGCTGGGATGGCGAATGGTATTTGAGAGCTTATGATTATTATGGCAAAAAAATAGGTTCTAACGAAAATGAAGAGGGAAAAATATTCATTGAGTCGCAAGGTTGGTGTTCTATGGCCGAGATTGGCAAAGAAGAAGGCTTGGTCGAGAAATCTTTGAATGCAGTAAAAGAACATTTAGATTGCGAATACGGAATCGTATTGAATAGTCCCGCATTTACAAAATATTATATCGAATATGGCGAAATTTCAACTTATCCAGCGGGTTACAAAGAAAACGGCGGTATCTTTTGTCACAACAACCCTTGGATTATGATTGGCGAAACGATGATAGGACGCGGTGATGCAGCTTATGATTATTACACCAAAATTGCTCCAAGTTTTTTAGAAGACATTTCTCAATTGCACAAAGTAGAGCCTTATGTTTATTGCCAAATGATTGCTGGTAAAGAAGCTTTTAAACCCGGAGAAGCTAAAAATTCTTGGTTATCAGGAACAGCATCTTGGAACTTTTATGCCATAACACAATATATTTTGGGTATAAAACCAGATTACAAAGGACTTTGGATAAATCCTTGTATTCCAACTAAATGGGATGGTTTCAAAATGACTCGAAAATTTAGAGGAGCAACATACAATATTGAGGTGTCAAACCCAAAACATATTAGTAAAGGTGTCGAAAAAATAATAGTAAATGGAACTACAATACACTCGAATATCATTCCAATATTAGAAGAAAATAAAACCCATGAAATAATTGTAATTATGGGCTAGGCATTTGTTAGTTAGTAATGAAAAACTCTCTTAGAATTTTAGTCTTCTTTGAGAGTTTTTCTATTATAATGAGGAGTTACAAAACTCTTTTTACCCCTATAAATTGTTTTTTGAATTCCTTTGGAGTTGTATTTTTAGCTTGTTTAAACAATCTATTAAAATTGGCAATATTATTAAATCCGCATCTAAAACTAATTTCTCCAATACTCAAATCAGTCTCTAACAACCATCTCGAGGCAAAACTAATTCGGGTGTCGTTTAAATAATGAACAAATGTTTTTCCTGTTCTTTGTTTGATAAATCTATTAAATGAAACAGGACTCATGTTGACCAACTTTGAAATCTCATCTAATGTGATAGTTTTCGAAAAATTTTCTTGAATATAATCGTACACTTTTTTAATTCGATCACTATTATGAAAATCTTCTTTTTCATCACTTAAAATAGAAAGCGATTTTTGATCTTCAGAAAGCGCAAGGTCATTCAGAATAGAAATAAACTCTAAATAATATGGCAAACCCTTAATTCTTGATAATAGCATAATTCTAGGCATCATCAAATTTGTGGTTTCACGAGAAAAAAGAATACCAAATCTTGCTCTATTAAACATATCGCTGATTGGCTTGAAAATTCTTCTCGACAACATTTTTTTATCTAGCAAATCATTGTGAATATGGATTGTGATTTCATATATTTCTTTGCATACACAATTATGAAGCTCCCAACCATGTACTACATTTGGACCAACCTATACGAGTTCTAGATCATCTATTTCATCCGAATGATCACCAACAATTCGTCTCACTCCTTTTCCTCTATAAATAAAGTTGAGTTCATACTCAGGATGAAAGTGTATTGGGAAATCAAAAACATCCTTTACCCTTTGTTCCACTAGAAAACTATCTTCGGGAATAAGTCTAGTTATTTCTCTGTAGGCATCTTTAATCATAAAAAAATTTTATATACAATAATTAATTTAGAGATTAATTTCATGATTGGTAAAAAATTGAT
>Ga0116187_1003132_pt1 | contig 15652 bp, 12 predicted proteins | sample AD_JPNNA6_MetaG_FD_89755 | JGI IMG/M metagenome (GOLD analysis project Ga0116187, IMG submission 89755) | Active sludge microbial communities of municipal wastewater-treating anaerobic digesters from Japan - AD_JPNNA6_MetaG | ecosystem: Engineered > Bioreactor > Anaerobic > Digestate | place... | reverse complement strand
GGCATCCCACATGGTGGCGTTAAGGTCGTATTCGGCGGGCTCGCCCTGAGGATCAGGCGGAATGGAAGCGCCGAAGACGGCTTCGAAAGCTTCCGCAGAAACGCGCAAAGCGCCGCTGCCGTGGGCGTAGTAGCAGGGAGCGGTCTCGGTGTAATTCGGCACGCGCGCCTCAGGCAGGTTCGTTTCCACCGCGATCTGCGCCTCAAGCGGAGTATCAGCAGAAGATGTCCCCACCAGAAGGCGGTACTCTCCCGCTTCGCAGTGCCAGGCGCGGAGGGATGTGTTCCAAAACGCAAAATCACTGTGTCGCAATTTGAGGCGGACGGTCTGACTCTCACCGGGAGCGAGCACCACCTTTTCGAATGCCTTCAATTCCATCCGGGGGCGAAAGATAGCGGATGCCGGCGGAGAAACGTAGAGCTGGATGACCTCGCTGCCCGCGCGTGAACCGGTGTTGATGACGCGCACGCTGACTTCCAGGTCTTCTCCGGGCGCAAGAGAGCTCCGGTTGAGTTCCAGGTTATCGACCCTGAAGCTGGTGTAAGACAATCCGAAGCCAAATGGGAAGCAGACAGCCTTTTGGAAGGTCTGGTAATAGCGGTATCCCACAAACACGCTTTCACGGTATTGGTTGCTGAAGCGTCCGCCGAACTGGCTGTGTGAGGGTGCGTCCTCCGCCGCGAAAGCCCATGTCTCTGCCAGTTTGCCACAGGGGTTGGCGCGCCCCAAAAGCAAATCAAGCGAGGCTGCCCCCGTCATCTGCCCTGCCAGTCCCACAAGCAGCACGGCTTTGACCTTCGCGAGCCAGGGCAACCGTACCGGCGAGCCGCTCTGCAGCACGACCACCACATTCTGATTTACGGAGGTGATTTTCTCGATCAGGGAGTTCTGCGCCGCCGGCAAATCCATGTGCAGGCGGTCATAACTTTCGGCTTCATCGATGTCGCGCAGACCCGCGAAGAACAGCACGAGCCCTTTCCGCTGGGCAAGTTCCACGGCTTCTTCCGCGAGACGTTGGTCTTGCCTGGCTCCAAGCGTGTAACCGCGGGCGTACTCCCAGCCCAGGTTTTCCTCCCGCAGAGCGTCGAGGAAAGAAACCACCCTTAATGGGTTCACAAGGCTGCTGCCTGCCCCCTGATAGTGCGGTTTCTCCGCCAGCATGCCGATCACCGCCGCGTCTGCGTTCGCCGGGAGAGGCAAGAGTTCCTGCTCATTTTTCAGCAAGACCGCAGACCCGAGGGCAAGCTTCTTCGAGACGGTTTCAAAATCCGCGGTCTGCCAGGTTTTGGAGGGTTCGCGTTCTCCGCGCAGCTTCGCGATAAGTTCCAACAAGTTGCCGACTGCCCGGTTGAGGTCGTTCTCTGTGATGGCTCCCGAGCGTACGCCTTTGAGGATGCGCCTCACCCCAAATTGCCCCACCGGCGGCATTTCGAGGTCGGTGCCGGCGGGAATGGCGGTGGCGCGGTCATTCATGCCGCCCCAATCGGTCATGAACAGTCCTTCAAAGCCCCATTCATCCCGCGCGATTTTGCTTAGAAGGTCCGCATGCTCGCTGGTGTAGGTGCCGTTGAGCTTGTTGTAGGAGCTCATCACGGTCCATGGCTGCGCTTCGCGGATAGCGATCTCAAATGGCTTGAGGTAGATCTCGCGCAGCGCGCGTTCATCGATGACCGAGTTATTGATCATCCGGCAAAATTCCTGATTGTTTGCCGAAAAATGCTTCAAACAGGCAGCGGTGCCCTGGCTCTGGACGCCGCGAATATAAGCGCTTGCCAGCTCACCTGCCAGGAGGGGGTCTTCGGAAAAGTACTCAAAATTCCGTCCGTTGAGAGGATGGCGTTTGATGTTCACACCCGGCGCCAAAAGAACATCCACGCCAGCGGCTTTGGCTTCCGCGCCGAGGGATTCACCGAGCTCGAAGACGAGGTCGCGGTCAAAGGAACACGCGACAGCCGAGAGGCTCGGGTAGCTTGTGGCAGGGACGCTCGTATCCAGACCCGATGAATTCTCTTTGGGCATTATTCTTCTCAAGCCGTGAGGTCCATCATGCAGGGCTAACGCGGGGATGCCCAGACGGGGAATCGCGCATGTGTGCCAAAAGTCTCCTCCGCCTGAAATCAACTGCGCTTTTTCTTCAAGCGTCAGCGATGCGAGGATTTGTTTCGTGCGTTCTGTGTATTCAATCAAGGTTATTTCCTCCTCAGACGGGCAGCGGGGTAGATTAGAGAACTCCGGTCAGCAGTAAGACCGCCAGAATGACAACGACAGCGCCGACCGACAGCAAAATATAGAAGTTGATCGAGGCAGCTTTATCCACCGTGCCCAGGTCGCTCAACACACCCTCTTTGGCTTGCGCCTTGAAGTCCACTTTGCTGATGACCATGTCCAGTTTCTGATAAAGCTCCGTAAGTTCCGGAGAGAGCGGTCGGGCTTGCTCGACCTCCGCGCCCAGGTCTCTCACCATCGGCGCGAGTTGTTCCCCGAAGGACTTAATTTCACTGGTCTTGGTTTTTATCTGCTTTTCGAGGGCTTCGAGTTGCTCATCGATGGGCAGCAGCTCATTCTTACGGTCGTTTTCCAGTGCCTGGATTTGCCCCTGCAAATCATTCAGCGCGGTGCTCAACGACAAAGCTTCATTCTGCAGACCAGGCAGTTGCGCCGCCAGCTCCGGTTCAGCATTGGTGGCATCCAGCAGGGAAGCCGTCAGGCTGCTAAGGCGGGCGTTGAGCTCGCCAAGCTGCGCTGCCTTATCGGGGTCGTCTGAACGCTCCATTTCGATGATCCGGCTGCGCGTGTCTTTCACGTCGCGCTGAAACCGAACCTTTTCCCCCGCAGCCGCATCCAAATCAGCTTCAAGCGCCCGCACGCGGTTTTTTGCTTCGGTCAGGTTGCGTTCCACATCAGCCCGCTGGTTTTTCAGCGCGCCGATTTGCTGGCCAAATCGCTCGACCACTTCATTGCGCTGCTGGTCAAGCTCCGCTTTTTTCTCTTCGAGCGAACGGCGGTAGTCCGCTGCGCCGTCCATCTGCCCTTGGATGGTCAGAAGCTGATTGTATGTGTTTTCGTAACTGGGGTCGCAGACGCGGGCTTCCCAGGCTTTTTCGCCAAGCTCATCCAGCAGCGCGGCTTTGTCGCGGTCCAAACCCTTCAGCTCGCTCTTCAGGCGCGCGTCCTGCGTCCTCAGGCGGGCAGTCGTGCTGCCCGCGGCGAACCAGAGACTCAACTTTCCGGTTCGCCAGAGATAGATGCCCAAGCCCAGATAAGCCAGCAGGAGCAGAATCCCAGCCGCGATAGACACCCAACGCGTGCCAGCGTCGGCAGGATCATTCGCCCGGGAGCAGGCAGTCAAGCCCAAAGCGGGAAAAAGCAGGAGTGTCAAAATGGGGAAAGATTTTTGCAAATTTCGGCGGTTTTTTTTCATAACTCCTCCTCGAGGGAAACGAAAGAATTAAGAACAATCATTTGAAACTAATTAACAGAAGTATACCTTATCGAGCCCCGCTGAAAGAATTTTGGCGGCAATATTAAACCCCTTCATGCGAGTTTAGGGGATACTCCTGCTTTTTCATTCAGAAACGCTTTATCCGGGGCAGATAATGGAAGAAAACATTATACAGAAGCAGAAACAAGCCAAAAACAAAAAAACCATTCAAACTGCTGTTATAATAGACGGTAAAGAATAAAGCGTCCAATATTAGACGCAAAATCACCGACCGTACGAGGTATGCGATGGCAAGAAAAGACGACCGAAGAATCCAAAGAACCCGAAAAGCTCTCAGAGACGCGCTGCACAGCCTGGTGCTGGACCGCGGATATGACGACCTGAGCGTGCAGGATATCACCGACAAAGCCAATCTTGGGCGGGCAACCTTCTATTTGCACTACCGCGAGAAAGATGAACTGCTTGAGGACTTGCTGCGCGAATTCTCGGAAAGCTTTGCCCAACGTTACGGCAGCAAGGTCAACTACGCCGACCGCAAAGTGGTGCAGGCGATGTTTGAGTATGCCGAAAACCATTATGACTTCTACCGCATCATGACCATCGGCAAAGGCGGACTGGCTGGCATCCGCAAATTGCGGGCTATTCTGCAGGAGAGTTATTCGCAATTTTTGGACGGGATCGAAACGGAAGCCGGAGGAAAATTCGGCGTCCCGCGGGACTTCCTGGACAGCTACCAGGCAAACGCCATCATGAACACGATCTTCTTGTGGCTCGAGCAGGATATGCCCTATCCCCCCGCGGAGATGGCGGACATGTATCTGAAATTGGCTTCTCCCGCGCGATTGTCTTTCAGCGTTTCGTCCGATGAGCCTGTTATCGATAAGCAGAAAGCAAAAAATAACAAGGCATCCAAACAAGCCGCTGCGACAGAACAAACGCTGGCAGAAGTCTATCCGCAGGCGGAAAAAGAAAACACAAACGGTAACGTTGACACCGAAGATAAAAAGGAATAGAACATGAAAGTCTTACTCGTTTATCCGGAATTCCCGGATACCTTCTGGAGTTTTAAACACGCGCTGAAGTTCATCAAGAAAAAATCTTCTTCTCCGCCGCTTGGCTTGCTGACCATCGCCGCCATGCTGCCGTGCACGACGGAAAAACGGCTGGTGGACATGAACGTTGCGCCCCTCAAGGACAAAGACATCATCTGGGCGGATATCGTCTTCGTCAGCGCGATGACGGTGCAGCGGAAATCGGTCCACGAGATCATCCCTCGGATCAAGGCGCTCGGGAAACCCATCGCGGCTGGTGGACCGCTCTTTACGATGGAAAAAGACGCGTTTCCGGAGGTGGACCATCTGATATTAAGCGAAGGCGAAATTACTTTTCCGATGTTTTTGCGTGACCTCGCGCTTGGGAAACCCGAACGGGTCTACGAAACCAGCGAATTTGCGGATATCCGCGTGACACCACTTCCGGATTGGGACCTTCTGGACCTGAACAAATACGACTCGATGAGCGTGCAGTACACTCGCGGATGCCCGTTTAACTGCGATTTCTGCAACGTGACCGCGCTGCTGGGGCACAAGATGCGCCTGAAGAGCTCCGGGCAGTTCATCGCCGAGCTGGACGCGCTCTATCAGCGCGGTTGGCGGCGCAATGTGTTCGTGGTGGACGATAACTTCATCGGCAACAAACGCGCTCTCAAGGAGGACCTGCTGCCGGCTTTAATAGAGTGGCGCAAGGGCAAGAAGGGCTGCCTGTTTATCACCGAAGCCAGCATCAATCTCGCGGATGATGATGAGCTAATCGACATGATGGTGAAGGCGGGCTTTACGCAGGTCTTCATCGGTATCGAAACACCGGATGAAGGCAGCCTGGCGGAATGTGGAAAGAGCCAAAACCGCAACCGCGACCTGGTCAGCAATATCCAAAAGCTGCAGCACTACGGCTTGCAGGTGATGGGAGGGTTCATCGTCGGATTCGACAGCGACGATGAGAGCATCTTCCGCCGCCAGGTGGAATTCATTCAGAAAAGTGGTATCGTGACCGCGATGGTGGGCTTGCTCCAGGCGCCAACTGGCACTGCGCTCTACCAGCGCATGCTCCGGGAGGGCAGACTGGCTAGGGAAGACTACTCCGGGGATAACGTGGACGGCGAGACGAATATTGTGCCGGTGATGGAAGCCAGCCGACTCAAGGACGGCTACCGCAAGGTTTTGGACGGGATCTATTCTGCGAAAGCCTTCACAGAGCGTGTGATCACCTTCCTCAAAACCTATAAACCGCGCCGACATGCCGTGACGATTGAATTCCAGGAGGTGCTGGCGCTATTTCGCTCCATCTGGACTCTCGGCATCAAGAGCCCGGAGCGCAAATATTACTGGAAGCTCTTTTTCTGGGCGCTGTTTAACGACCCCGCGAAGTTTCCGCTGGCGATCACTTTTTCGATCTATGGATATCATTTCCGCAGGGTGAACGAGCTGCACGTCACTGCCTGATTTGCGGCGTAGCAGGACACAGCGCCGTGCTATAATTGCGCTGATGTCGAACGCCGCTAAATCAACGCCTCTGATCATCGCCCACCGTGGCGATTCTGCCAATGCGCCGGAAAACACGATGGCTGCATTTCGCCTCGCGCTTGAAAAAGGCGCCGACGGCATCGAGCTGGACGTGATGCTTACGGCTGACAAGCGGCTTGCGGTCATTCATGACGACAGCGTAGACCGCACCACCAACGGGCATGGGCAGGTTGATAAGATGCTCTGGGCAGACCTGCGCAGGCTGGACGCTGGCAAATCCTTCAGCCCCAAATTCGCGGGTGAGCCCATCCCCCTCCTGGATGAGGTCTTTGAGGAGCTCGGCAGTAAATTCCTTATCAACGTCGAGCTTAAGAATTACAAGACACCCAAGGATGAGCTGCCTGGTATCGTGGTGGCACTGATTAAAAAGCACGCCCTGAACGAGAGTGTTCTCATTTCGTCTTTCAACCCTCGCAACCTCCCGCGCGTCAAAACCCTCGCGCCCGAAATCCGCACCGGTCTGTTGACCCTGCCGGGTCTGCCTGGCTTGCCGATGCGTGGTTGTTTGGGGCGGCGCTTCAGCGCGGACGACCTGCACCCCTATCACCGCGATGTTTCTCCGAAGATGGTGCGAGCCCGTCATGAACTGGGGCAGAGGGTGAATGTGTGGACGGTGGACGCGCCGGAAGATTTGCGCCGGATGCAAGTCTGCGGCGTGGACATGGTTATTTGCAACGATCCCTCTCATGCCCGCCTCGTCCTGGAGGGCTGAGGTGAAAACTCGCCGACTGCTTCTGCTCGCACTGGCGCTGGCATTGCTGGCGCAACCCTTTGCCTGGTTTTCCCCAATAGAAAAGGTTTTTGCCATTGCCAGCGTAGACGCCCTGATGGCGGAAATGACGCCTGCTGAAAAGGTGGGGCAGCTCTTTTTGATCACCTTCGATGGGAAAGACTTCAACTCAGAAGGACTGCTGGCGGACCTGATACGAGAGCAGCATATCGGCGGGGTGGTTTTGAGCAGCTCAAACGATAACTTCAGCGGCACCGATACAGCAGCCTCCGCCAGGGAGCTGATAGAAAACCTCCAGCAGATTGCCTGGCAAAAGAGCCAGCCATCCGCAGACCCTCAAGGCGCAGGGACAGGAAACCAGGAGCTTCCGGTTTACATACCGCTTTTCGTGGGCATCAGCCAAAAAGACGAGACCGGCAGGCAGGATCAATTCCTGGGGGATCTTACCCAACTGCCAAACTTAATGGCAATCGGCGCCACCTGGTCTGAGGAAAACGCATTGCAGGTGGGAAGGGCACTGGGCGAAGAGCTTTCCGCTCTGGGATTCAATTTGTATCTTGGTCCTTCCCTGGATGTGGTGGATACGAGCGACCTGCCGCTGGCGTCAAACGCCGGCACAGAGACCTTTGGCGGCAGTCCCTACTGGGTGGGGCTGATGGCGAGGTCATACATTGCCGGGCTGCATAGCGGCAGTGACGGGCGGATGCGCGTGATTGCGCGGCATTTCCCCGGGCTCGGCGGGGCAGACCGCCCACCGCTGGAAGAGGTATCCACTATCCAAAAATCCCTCGAACAGCTCAAACAGGTGGAACTTTCGCCTTTCATGGCTGTGGCAGGCGCGGAAGACCCCCTCTATCAGGCGGATGGGTTCATGGTCTCCCATATTCGCTTCCAGGGGCTGCAGGGCAACATCCGCGCGACCACCAAGCCGGTCAGTTTTGACCAGGCGGCTTTGGCTGAGCTGCTCGGCATGGAGCCGGTCGCAGCCTGGCGCAAAGAAGGCGGTCTGACCATCAGCGACAGCCTTGGCAGCCGCGCGGTACGATTGTTTTTTGACCCGACTGGTAACGCTTTCGACCCAATAACCATCGCCCGGACTGCCTTCTTGGCTGGAAACGACATCCTTTTCCTCGATCAATTCCACTCGAAGAACGACATGGATGACTTCGCTACCATTCGCCGGACGATTGAATCCTTCACAGCAAAGTATCAGGAAGACAGCGTTTTTGCCCAGCAGGTGGATGCCTCCGTGCGCCGTATCCTGGCGGCAAAACTCGAAAGCTATCCCGACTTTAACATCGAAGCAGTCCTGCCTCCCATTGAAGATTTGGATGACCTTGGACAATTCGCTTCCGTGAGCTTGAAAACTGCCAGCGAAGGAATCACCCTGCTTTCCCCATCGCATGAGTTTCTTGCCGGCTTGCTTCCCCAGCCGCCTTCGTTTTCGGAGTACATCACGATCTTCACGGACATTCGCTCAATGAGGCAGTGCGGCGACTGTGAGAACCTGAACCGCCTCTCCACGTTTGCTTTCGCCAACACGCTGATTAACCTTTATGGAAGTCAGGGCAGCCGGCAAATTTCGGACTCCCGCATCAGTTCCTACAGCTTTGTGCAGTTGACGGAGATTCTCAACCAGGTCACGAATCCTTCGGACCCCTACATGGCGGATAACCTCAAACGTTCCAAGTGGGTCATCTTTAATTTCCAGGGCTTGGACGCGGATTTGGATCAGACCTATGCCCTGAAACGCATGCTGGCGGAGCGTTTTGACCTGCTTCAGGGGAAAAACGTGATTGTCTTCTCGTACGGCGAGCCGTACTACCTTGACAGCACGGAAATCGCGAAGCTGACCGCCTACTACGCGCTGTATGATAAAACCCAGGCGGCGCTGGATATTGCCGCCCGCGTGCTGATGCAGGAAGCCCAGCCGGTTGGTTCCCCTCCGGTAAGTCTCAGCATGATCGGTTACGATATTAAGCAGCAGACCGCGCCTGTCCCCGACCAGGTTATCCCGATTGCTCTGCTGACTGCTTCGCTGAGCAGCCCCGCGCAAACGCCCACGCCGGAAGCCTTGTTGTCGCTGCCGGTAACGCCAGTGCCGCTTTTCCGCATGGGCGAAACGGTGCAAATTCAGGCAGGACCAGTCTACGACCGGAATAAACACACTGTTCCGGATGGGACTCCGGTGCGCTTCATGGTGCGCCTGGCAGGCGAAAACCTGATCATTGCCCAGCCTGAAGCCGAAACGGTTAACGGACTCGCCACGATCAGCTACCGCATCGATCGCGACGGGATTTTTGAGGTCACGGCTGCAAGCGGATCCGCCGCGGTCTCCAGCACGCTGGTCCTAAACACGCAAGGCGGTTTGGCGCAGGTGATCATGCCCACCCCGACCCCTACTATTCAGCCCACCCCGACAGCCTCACTTCAACCAACGCAAACTCCTCCTGCCGACCCGACCAAAGAATTGAGAACAAACACGACCGGCTTCCCAAGCATGATGGACTGGTTTCTGATTATTCTGATTCTGGTTGCCGGGTTTGGGGTGGCATATCTGGTTGGCTACCGCTGGTGGGGGAATATTGTCTGGGCGCTGCGCTCAGGGTTCTGCACGCTGATTGGCGGTTTGGCGGCGTATCTGCTGCTTACTTTTGGCTTCAGCAGCCTGGTGGAATTAGTGAAACAAAGCGGCTCGTGGTTCATCGTACAGATGACACTGGTAGGCATGTTGTTTGGATGGATGGCAGCCCTTATCTGGTGGCTGCGCGCCGAGGGGATGAAACCGCATACCGAAGTCTAACTTTTACCCGCGTGAATAAAGCTCTTTTGCTGGGTGTCGTGAATTTCCAAAATTAAAGATTGTGAATGATCGTCATCAGCAGGCTCAAGAAGGCGAGCCCTGCCACAGTCCACGCCAGTCGCACTTCTGAAGGTTCAAGTTTGGCGCCGGGTCCATGGCTTGTCAATTGGCGCAGGCGGCTGGTGCTCTCGCCAGTGAGCGCCTTGATGAACTCGCGGACGGAATTGGGTCGGTCGTTGGGGTGGAGCGACATGCCCCAAAGAATTGCCTCTTCCACCTTGGGCGAAATGGCGGGGTTGAGCGCGCGCGGAGCAGCCAGGCTCTCGGGGTTGAGGAAGCGATCTCGGACGTTGGCGGGCGCTGTCTTGGTGAGTAGGTGGTAAAGCGTGGAAGCGAAGGCATAGATATCCGCGCGGGCGTCTGTGTGGCTGCTTTCGCCGCCGTACTGCTCCAAAGGCGTATAAAGGGCGGTGCCCTGACCCTGCATGATTGTGATGGTCACCTCGCCGGGCGCGAGCAGCTTCACAAGTCCAAAGTCCACCAGCTTTACCAACCCGCTTGGGGTCAATTTAATGTTGGAAGGTTTAATATCCCGATGCAGGATGGACGGGGACTGGGTATGGAGGTAAGTGAGCGCGTCGCCTATCTGGAGCGCCCAACCCAAAACCTCCGATTCCTGTAAGAACTTATCGTTATTTTCGGCTTTTGCCAGAAGCGCGCGCAAATCGTCACCAGGGACGTAATCCATGACCAAGAAGTCGTTATCTTCGATGGAAAAAAAGTCGGAGACCTTGGGAAGATTGGGGTGATCGAGCCGCGCCAAGACGGTGGCTTCGCGCATGAACTGCTCGCGGGCTTCCTGGAGCATGGCAGGCGGAAAGGTAGGGTCGTAGCTCACCTGCTTGACAGCGCAATATCTGCCGGCAAGACGTTCGTCCTGGGCGAGGTAAATAAAACCGTACCCACCCTGACCGATGATTCGTTCAATCTTATAGCGCTCATGAAGCACGGCGCCGATGCGTGTCTGAAAAGGCATGACCTGTATCTTTCTTACCAACTACTGCTGCAATTCTCGCGGCGTAAAATGAGAGCAGTCTGTTTGCATTATAATGTTAAATTATAGTCTGAAATGATAAGAGTGAGAAATGGAAGATCCGGTTCTGATCGCGAATGAAGGTCCTCTCAACGGGCAGCAGTGGGTCCTGAAAGGTCAAATCCTGATCGGGAGGGATGCGGCTTGCGATATTGTCATTCCTGACCGGCAGGTCTCCAGGCAGCACGCTCGGATCAGCAACACCGGAAAAGGGATCATCCTTGAGGATCTGGGCAGCAAGAATGGCACCTTTGTCAACAACAAGCCAATTCTTGAAGAAGTGAAGCTGGCGGAAGCGGATGAGATCCAGATCGCGCTGACACAGACATTCCTGTTCCTCAGCTCCGACGCGACTCTGCCGCTCAGCGATCTGCCCCCCGAACTCAGCCAGGTGCTGACCCTGCGCCTTGAGCCCGCCTCAAAACGAGTTTGGGTGCGTGGGGTGGAGTTGGATCCGCCGCTTTCGGCGCAGCAGTTTAACCTTTTGGCGCTGCTCTACGAAAACGCCGGCGAGGTGGTCAGCCGTGAAGCCTTGATTGAAGCGGTTTGGGAGGAAGACACCCGCTGGGTTACAGAGCAAGCTTTCGACGCGCTGCTGCGAAGGCTTCGCGACCGCCTGAATCAAATTGACCCCGATTATGACTACATCGTCACAGTTCGGGGTCACGGGCTGCGCTTGCAGAATGAAGCGCACTGAGACTGCTTAACCAGCCTTCAAAACCCTCCTCATTGGATAACGCAGGACATCATACAACCGCCGGTGTGTCAGGCGAATTGGGCTGCAGGACCTTGAGCAGATTATAGCCAAGGTCGGTTTCTTTTATTCCATAACAAGGTGCATCCATATCTCCTTCCACACAGAGATTAACCTGGTTGCTAAAGCTGGAAGTGACATCGCCTTCGAGGAAGTTATGGCTCAGATCCAAATGCTTCAAGTTGGGCAAATTGCCCAAACCAGCAAGCATTGTCTAATTCCAGGTGGGAGGCGCGGGTTGGGGCGCGCGACCGCGCTTCTTAAACAAATATCCCACCAGCAGACCGAACACGAAGCCGCCGATATGTGCCCAGTAGGCAGTGCCGCCGCGGTCTCCGAAGCTCAACGAACCAACGCCGCTGAAAAGTTGGAGGATGAACCAAAGGGACAAAACGACCACCGCGGGCACCAGCCGCAGACGGGCGAAGAAGCCGATCGGGATGAAGGTGTAGACCCGGCTGTGGGGGTAGATCACCAGGTAAGCCCCCAGAACTGCCGCGATAGCGCCGCTCGCCCCAACGACAGGGATGGTGGAGGTGGGGTTGGTGAAGTAGTGCGCGAAAGCGGCGACGATCCCGCCCGCAAGGTAAAAGAGCAGATAGCGCAAATGCCCAAGCCGGTCTTCAATGTTATCGCCAAAAATCCAGAGATAAAGCATATTCCCCAGGAGGTGGAACCAACCGGCGTGCATGAACATACTGGTGAAAATGTCCCGAAAATCGCCAACATCCAGCCCCTGGTGGATATCCAGCGGCAGGAGGGCAAATTCATAAAAGACCGCGTTCGGGTCGCGGCTGAGGACGTAAGTCAGCAAAAAGACCGCCACATTCACCGCGATCAGAATGTAGTTCACAATCGGCACGCGATGGGTTTTGATTTCATCACGGATTGGGATCATTTTTAACCTCCATATTAATTGCGATTACTGGATCAAAGCGCGCCCTGTTCGGCAGCCAGCTCCGGCAGGCGCGGGTGATTGGCGTAGACGCCGCGGCGTTCTTCCGGCAGGAGCAGGGCGATATGACACATGATCTCATCCGTCGCCTGCTGTAAGCGGTCTTTGTTGGTGCGCTCGTCACGCGCTTGCGGCAGCATGAAGGGTTTGCCAAAGCGCACTTCCACCCGCGCTTTCCTGAGGCGCAGATTGCTGCGAATCATCTCGGTGGAGCCCAATACCGCTGCGGGCAGCACCGGCACCTGGTTGCGGATCGCCAGCAGCGCCGCGCCGGGCTTGCCGCGCAAAAGCTGCCGGGTACGGGAGCGCGTTCCCTCGGGGGCAATTCCCACGATCCAGCCTTTTTTCAGCCAGCTTGAAGCTTCACGGAAAGCTCCGAGGTCATAGCCATCACGCGAGATCCAGACCACGCCAAGTTTGTTCAGAAACCAACCGAAGAAAGGCGCTTTTTGGTATTCCCGCGCCACCATCGCGATGATATCCTGGCGCTGGGTGGAGAGCATCAGGAAGGGGGTGTCCAGCCGGCTGATGTGGCTGGTGGCGACGATGAAAGGCTTTCCTTCCTGCACATATTCGCCGCCCGTGACCTGGAGGTCGACCAGGCGGTCAGCCAAAAAGTGCAGGACCTTCATCATGCGCGCGCGTTCCATGCCTACGCTTGCGCCTCCTGGCTGTCAACCATCTGAGGGGTGGTGCGTGCTGCCTTAGCGATCAGGCGGAAAAAGATCAGCAGCATCCCCGCGAATAGGACCACCAAACCGACTATGTACAGCGGGGATTGCGTCTCTTTGCCCTGGAGGAGGGGATTGATTCCCCCGACGACTGCCAGCACGTTCCAGGCAGCGTGCAGCGACCAGGAAATCAAATAGGCGAGGAAAAGGGAACCAAATTTTCGATTCTGCCAGAATTTACCGATCGCCAGACCGATCATCCCACTGCTCAGGATGTGGAGCAGACTGCCGCCAAACCTGCCCAGCATTAAGCCTGCCCATTCTGAGAATCCGATGCTCTTCAGCGCAAGGGAGTTGACGCTAAGCAGTCCTTCAAAAAGAGCAAATCCAGCGCCGCAGAGCAAACCCGCGCGGAAGCTTTCAGAGGGATTGGGGTTTCGCACCTTCAGCAGCCATACTCCAATGGTCTTAAAGAGCTCTTCGACCACCGGCATGATGCCGGCAACTGTCAGCAGGACCAAACCAATTATAGTTGGCAGATGAAAGAGTGATTGGTATTCCGTGAACAGCCTGGAAGGGTCACTTGCCAGCCATTCCGGGTTTGCACTGATTTTGGAGATCAGTTCCATGAACTCCGGCTTCCCCATCATAGATAACATAAAAATGGTCCCCAAAAAGATAAAGAGAATCATTTCGATTATCAGGATATAGGGTGTTGAAATTTTGAACGAAAAGATCAGGAAGCCCGACTCGCGTTTGGGGCTCGCGGCTTTTTGACCGCGCGCGCCGAGCCGCAACAACCAAAATACGGGGATCGCGATCGCTGGGATCGCCAAAACCGCGTAGGCGATCGCTCTCACTTTGGCGCTGGCGAGACCGGCAAGCGCCGCCAACCCGAAGATCGGGACCAACAAAAGAATTGAGAAGAGCAGGGCACCGCTGCGCGGTAATCCCCGGGGTTTTGCGACTCCGCGGATTTTTTGGATGGTGCTGATGATCGAAACCAAAGCAATCACGCTGAACAGCAGGGCGGTCAATACCATGTTGATCACCATGCTCAGTTCTAAGCTGAGACCCGCGCTTTTGCCCCCCAGGCAAGCTAAAAGACCCATAAGCCCAGCCCAGCTAAGGAACTGGAAAAACGCGAGGATTGATATCACCAATTGGGCGATATCAATCCAGTCGTAATGCTTTGTCGGTTGCTGATCCAGGTTCATTTTTCGTTGATGGTAATGCCGATGATTTTATCGCCAACCGGCGCATCGGGGTTCTGATCCGCGTCCCGCTCACTGATCTTCTCAAAAACGTCGACGCCGTCCACCAGTTTGCCGAAGATCGTATAGAGACCGTTCAGCGTAGGGTAGGGCACGTAAGTGATGAAGAACTGGCTGCCGCTGGTGCCTGGTTCCTGGGTGCGGGCGACGCCGACCATGTACGCTTCATCAAAGGTCAGATCGTCCGCGATTTCTTCGCGGTATTGATATCCGGCTCCGGACCAACCGGTGCCGGTCGGATCTCCGGTCTGCGCCATGAAGTTGTGATAAACGCGGTGGAAGGTGACTCCATCATAGAATCCTTTCTGCGCCAGGTACACAAAGGAGTTTACTGCCAGCGGGGCTTTTTTAGGATAGAGCTCGAGGGTCATCTCGCCATTTTCGGTCTTGATGGTGGCAGTGTAGGTCTTTTCCACGTCGATCACCCATTCCGGGCACTCTTTCATCAGGCTGTCTTCGACCTTGACCACTTCCACGATGGGTTTGATTCCAGAGGCATACCAGTTGTTGACCGGGCGTCCGTTCACGAGGACGGTCGGGGTGGAGCCCAAGCCGATGCTGTTGGCGTAGTCAATGCCATCCTGGATTTTCTTTTGGAGTTCTTCACTGACCGTATCCTTCGAGAATTGTTCCACGTCCAGCTCGAGTGCCTCTGCTTCGGTGGAGAGCCAACTCAGGAATTCTTCCGGCGTCAGTTCGCTCCAGTCTGCCTGCTTTGTGAAGAGGACTGAATACATCTCCCAAAACTTACCTTGTTTGCCCGCGGCTTCAGCAGCCTGAGCAGCCACCTGGGCATTGGGGTGAATGCCCTCCAGGGGGAGGGAGCGGTATGCCAGGCGAACGTCATCGGGGTACATCTCGACCAGCTTATCCAATTCGGTGTGCGCCATTGAGCAGTAGGGGCATTGGAAGTCAGTGTATTCGATGACGGTGATGATCGCGTCTTCGGGACCCTTGGTCCAGTCTTCTTCGGAAACAGGGGGGAAGACAGCTAACTGGGCTTCCTGCTCGGGGGTTAACTCACCAAAAAGCGGCTCGACGATGGAACAGACCATTTTGCCGTCATCGCCGGTGAGGCGGGTGTCGGCAGTTGGCTGCGGGGTCAGGTCGACTGTGGGATCGGTTTCCCCGTTCTCAGCAGATTCTGTTGATTCGGCGGTTGGTTCCGGAGCGGGAGGGGTGAAGGTCGCGACCTTGCAAGCGCTCAGCGCCAGCGCCGCAACCAGGAAAAACAAGACAAATTTGGAATATTTTTTCATTCGATTATCCTTTCATCTGACCTTTTTGCAGGTCAGTCGTTCCATAACGATTTTCAATGGCACCCAAGACGAGCTGGAAGAGGTCTTCC
>Ga0116187_1003116_pt1 | contig 15682 bp, 10 predicted proteins | sample AD_JPNNA6_MetaG_FD_89755 | JGI IMG/M metagenome (GOLD analysis project Ga0116187, IMG submission 89755) | Active sludge microbial communities of municipal wastewater-treating anaerobic digesters from Japan - AD_JPNNA6_MetaG | ecosystem: Engineered > Bioreactor > Anaerobic > Digestate | place... | reverse complement strand
GACCGTCCTGGCCAAGGTGCCGACGACGGCTCGGCTGTGGCGGGAGGAGGCCTTCGCCCCGGTGGTGGCCATCGTGCCCTTCGACACCGAGGACGAGGCCGTTGCTCTCGCGAACGACAGCGAGTTCGCCCTCCAGGCAGGGGTTTTCACCCGGGATATCGACCGGGCCCTGCGGGTGGCCGGTCGGATCGAGGCCGGCGGAGTGATGATCAACGACTCCTCGGACGTCCGTCTCGATGCGATGCCGTTCGGTGGCTCGAAGTACGGGTCGATGGGCCGCGAGGGCGTCCGCTTCGCCTACGAGGCAATGACCCAGCCCAAGGTCATCGCGATCACCCACCGTGCGTCCAGCACTCCTCCCACCGCAACCATTGCCACCACTGCCACTGAAGGGGCCAAACGATGAACGTCCTGTGGGTCATGGCGACGCCAGAACCGTTGTCGCTCACGGCCTCCCTGCACGCCGAGGGGGTGCGCGTCCTGCGCGAGCTCGGCCACGAGGTGCGCACGTCAGACCTCTATGCGATGAAGTGGAAGCCCGTCGCCGACCGCGACGACTTCGAGCAGCAGATCGACGGCCACGCCCTGATGACGACCGCCTCCAAGGAGGCGTATTTCGGCGGCACTCTGTCGCCCGACATCGTGGCCGAGCACGAGAAGCTCGCGTGGGCCGACACGGTGATCTTCTCGTTCCCGCTGTGGTGGTACGGGATGCCGGCGATCCTCAAGGGCTGGTTCGACCGGGTCTTCGTCCAGGGCTACGCCTATGACGTGAGCGACCCGCAGGACCCGAAGCGCAAATTGCGTTACGGCGAGGGCAATCTCGCGGGCAAGCGGGCCCTGGTCCTGCTGTCGTGCGGCAGCAACGAGTTCGCGGTCGGTCCGCGCGGAGTGAGCGGCGACCTCGTCGAGGTCCTCTTCCCGCTGCTGCACGGGACGCTGTTCTACACCGGGCTCGAGGTGCTGCCGCCCGTCTGCATCCACGAGGCCGACGAGATGACCGAGACGCGCTACGCGGCGGCGGTCGAGACCGTCAACTCGGCACTGGCCGCCATCGAGACCACCGCGCCGATCCCCTACCGCTACCAGTACCGCGGCGACTACACCCGCGGCCTCCTCCGCGACGACATCGCGCCCGGCGAAACGGGCCTGAGCATTCACGTCAACGCCTGACCACGGCATACACCCAAAGACCCACACCGAAAGGCAACCCATGTATCAACCGATCGAGTTCCGCGACAACGACCCGGTGCGCGCCTACGAGCACATCACCCGCAATCCGTTCGGGATCCTCGTGGCCAACAACGTGACTGCGGAAGGTGCCCGGATGAGTGCGACGCACCTGCCCTTCCTGCTCGACGACGAGGACTCGCCGACCGGGCTGGTCACGCACTACGCGATCCGCAACAAGGGTCTCGGCGCGCTCCGTGACGGCGATGAGGTGCTGGCGATCTTCCCCGGGCCACACGCGCACGTCTCGCCGACCTGGTACAAGGTCGAGCAGTCGGCGCCGACGTGGAACTACACGGCGGTCCACCTCACCGGAATCTTCCGACGCACCGACCCGGACCGGCTGCACGAGATCCTCGATCGGACGGTGCGGCGCTTCGAGGGCGACTCGCCGCAGTCGTGGCCGCTGAGCACCATCCCCGAGGAGAAGCAGCGCTCGATGATGCGGGCCATCGTCGGCTTCCACATCGAGACGGTCAGCATCGAGGGTGGCTACAAGCTCAGCCAGAACAAGTTGGGCGAGGACGTCCAGGCCATCGAGCACACCCTGCGCCACCTGGGTCGACCGGGCGATGTCGAGGTCGCTGATGAGATGGTGCGCGCGGGGCTGGGTGGTCGCACCAAGCCGTCGAGCACCGACCCGAACACGTGGATGGGTCCGCTCAAGGAGCCGGTGACGACGGGGAGGTAGAGCCTCAACGGTCGCGGCACGGCAAGTGGCCACATGGGCAAGAGGCCAAGTGGGCAGCGACCCCGGGGGGAGGAGCCCTGAGTTCCGTCGTTATATCTCATTGTGCGTAGGTACAAAGAGGTATATCGAGTCGTCAGGCCCCACTCGCCCCCGACGAAGAATGCTTGGTGCTAACTTCTACACATGCGAATGCACATAGAGCTCGACGATGAGGTCGTGCGCGAGGTTGATCGCCTCGCCGGACCTCGCGAGCGCACGGCTTTTGTGCGCCGCGCCGTGCTCCGTGCACTCGAGGATGCTCAGCGCGCGACAGCCTTGCGCTCCGCGGCGGGCAGCCTGAGGTCCCCTGCGCCGGAGGACACCCCACATGAATGGGATGCCGACCCCGCCGGTTGGGTGCGTGCTCAACGTCGCAGCGACGACCGCCGGGCCGGCTGACTCGTGCTCCTTGCGCTCGACACGACCGTCCTCATCGACCATCTGCGTGGGCGGCCGGTGATCCACCGGATCGATCAACTCCTCGACCGAGGCGTGACGCTGGCGACGACGGCGATCAACGTAGAGGAGATCGTGCGCGGGCTCCGCGACGGCGAGCACACCGCAGCCGAGGGGCTGTTCGCTGGACTCGCGGTCCTGCCGATCACGGCCGACGCGGCTTGGCGCGCGGGGGAATGGCGGCGCCAGTTCGCCGCGCGTGGAGTGACCCTGTGGCAGGCCGACTGCCTCATCGGGGCCACCGCCCTGACCCATGGCGCCGATCTGGCGACGGGCAACCCCAAGGACTTCCCGATGGAGGAGCTCGTCGTTCAGCACTGGCCCGTGGGCGAATAGGCCGCACGCGTGCGTCTCAGGGAGATGCGGTTGGTCGTGGTCTGTCGCCCTTCGGCCAGCGCTGTGCCTACGAGGTTGCGAAGAAGGTGTGCCGCACGCTCCCGCGTGCGAGGTCGCGGAGCATCGCCGGCAGCCGCTCCTCCTCGTAAACGCCGGGTTCGGTGGCCAGCCAGTCCTGGGCGTCCGGGCACGCAGAGCGCACGGCTTCCTTGACCAACTGACCGCCGCGGTCGTGGTCGGCGCTGAGCAACACCTCGACTCCGGCGGAGTGCAGTGCCCTGAGCAAGGACAGTGCCGCGAGGGACGGCCGACCATAGGTGCAGACGAGTGGATGGGAGTCCGCTCCGAGGCGATCGGCGACTGTCTCGATGACAGAAGGGTTCTCGCAGACGAAGACTCGCGTGATGCCGTCGGGGACCTCGATGTCACCGGCGAGCATCCGAGCCGTGAGCCACACCGGCTCCCCCGCGAGATCGGCGAGCGCCGGCAAGCCGGGCGCACCACCCAGCGGCAGGTTGAGGACCAGCACCGTCGACGAGACGCGGTCGCAGGCGACGCCGACTCCCTCCCATGCCGCGCGCCAGTCCTCGCTGCTCCTGACGTCGAGGACGGGCTCGGCCCCCAAGTGCCCGACGGCCCGGGCAGCCGCTCGCCCCAGGGCCATTGACTGGTCGAGGGCGTGCGCATCACCGAAGGCGTCCGCGGCGAGGACGGACAGGAAGGCGCCCTCGTGGGCACCCAGGAGGTCGATCACGCACGCGAGTTGCGACGCACGCAGCGCCCTCTCCCCGGTCCCGGCCGGTGGAAGTGAGCTACTGGTGATGGCTGCCACGAGGCTGTCCACGTCGATCGACAGGTCGCTGACGGGCGCGCGTGCGGCTCGGCGCACTAGCGCGGAGCTAAGGGTGTCGCGGGCGTTGTCCTCCTCTGCTGCTCGTGCCTGCCGCGCCTCGGCCCGAGCCGAGACGCGGTCGTGGATCGGTCCGCCAACGGCGACCAACACCTCCTCGAGGGACACACCTCGTCGGGCGAGGGCGCTGCGCAGCAGGGCAAGGGGGACGCGGCGCCCACTGACCTCCCACTCCATACCGAGGAGGGCACCGACGCCGCGACGTTCGGAGTCGTCGAGATCGAGGGTCAGCGATCCGGTCGCGCCGAGGTGACCCCGCTCGGCCCTGCGACGAGCCTCCGCGAGCACCTTCGCGACACCGGGACGAGCGGTCCAGGACAACACAATTGGATCCAGACCCGGCGAGCTGTGTCCGCGTGACTCAGCCGCCATCGGCACCGCTCTCTCGGTCGGCGAACAGGCTCGGTGCGTCAGCCGAGCCGGCCAGCGCGCCGACCACGCCGAGGCGGTCGGTCGCCGGCTCCAGCGGAGTCAGGTCACCACCGGCCCACAACTCGACGGCAAGGTCAGCACCGGGCAGCGGGTCCTCGGCGCGAATGACCTGATAGATCGCGGCCACCGGCACCGACACTGAGTTGAGCAGTCGGCCCGGGCCGACGACGAGGACATCGAGGTCGAACTCCCCGAGCAGCCCCAGCACGGTCCCTCGGTTGGTCGTGTCGAGTCCGTCGAAGGCCTCGTCCAGCCAGAAAGGGCGCGGCGCAGTCGGCATCGACTCATAGAGCGCCGTCAGCGTGGCGACGAACGGGAGCATCAACATGACGACGCGCGCACCGCCGGAGAGGTGGGCGTAGTTCTGGGAGGTCAAGGGCGTCCAGTGCCCGCCGTCGCCGGTCTTCTTCTGCAGGGTGACCGAGAACCAACGTCGATAGTCGAGCGCTTCGGCCAGCAGGTTGCGCCACTCCCCGGCTCCCGTCTCCGAGTGACGGCGCGCCTCCTCGATGCGGCTGCGCAAGAAGTCGCGCACCCGGTCGGCAACGTCCGGGTCAAGGATGGCGTCACCACCTTCGAGGGCGGACAGGACGGCCTCGGTGGCACCGGCCGCCGGCGCGAGATGGATGCGCAGGCGAGTCCGGGTCGTGCCCGTCGGATGGCGCCCGAGGACGTCATTGATCCGGCCGGTGAGTCGACGCAACTCGGTAAGCCGGTCACGCAGATGCTCGATGAAGGTCGAGCCGAGCAACTCGGTCAGGGTGCCCTGCACGGACTCGTCATAGGCTCCGGCGAGCTCGTCATGGATCTCCTGCAGACGCAGCAACGCCTGCCGAGGCGGGTGCTCCCGGCCACTGGCCTCGAGGACGACCGCGACACTGACCGGGTCGTGGGACAGATCCATCGCCGTGGTCCGGCCACCGGCCTCGAGACTCACACGCAGGGTGTCCAACCGCTCGGTCAGCCGTTGCACCGACGTGCGCACGACGTCCGCTTGGGTCGCGGGGTCGCTGGCCCAGCCACGCGGGTCGGGCACTCGCTCGCGCAGGGCGGCCACCTGGTCGCGTGTGGCTTCGATGGTCCGTTGATCCGACTCGGGCAGGTCGACACCCGCCTGATCGGCCAGTCCGGCATCGACGAGTCGCCAGAACTCCGCGAAAGCGCTGTCCCGTTCGCCTTGTCGCACGGCCCGGTCTGCCTCGGCCTGCCCCAGCACCGATTTAGCGCTGCCTCGAGCTTCAACCGCTTCACTCTTCTCCACACCCAACGCCGTGGCCCGGCTCGTGGCGGCCCGCTCGTCCTCGGCCAAACGGTCGGCCCGCACGAGGATCTCGGCGTCGTCATCGTCAATCGCTCCACGCAGTGCGCTCTCGGTCGCCTCGGCCTGGGACAACTCGCGAGTCGCCTCTGTCTGCTTCGCCCGGCTCGCCTCGAGAGTCGCCCTCGCGCCTTCGCGCCGGCGAGTCGTTGTGGCGGCGACGCCGACCGCGTCAGCGTGGCGCCGTCCGGTCACCTCGATGGTGTCCAGATCCCGCACCACCTCGGTGAGGGCGTTCCCGACCAGCAGTCTCTCCGCGTGCTCGATCGGCAGCGAGTGCTCCCGGGCATGCTCGAGCAGCGTCGCTCGCGCCGAATCGGCCTCTGCTCGGCGGGTGACGGCGGCTGCCTCGGCCTCGTCCGCGACGGTCGCCTGCCGCTCTGCCGCCATGTCCAGGGTGGAGGCCGTCGTGAGCAGTCTCACCAGGTCTGCGTCCTTGGGCACTTGCGCCAAGGAGTCACGCAAGCGGGTCTCGGCGCTCGTCGCCGCCTCGATCACCGCGCGCTCTCCCGCGAGGGCGTCGTCGAGGCCGGCGACCTGCGCGGACAGGTCGTCGATCCGTCGCTGGCGGGCCGCCTGCCGCGCTGACTCACCGATGAGTTCGGCGGTCGCATGGAGTGCCTCGGCGCGTCCGGTCGCCATCGGTGTCATCCAGGACCCGTCACCAGCCATGGCGTATGCCGTCCGCTCACCGTGGCCGTCGACGTCACCGCTGTTGCCCGGCAGCCGATCGGGAATTGCGTTCTCGTGCCACGAAATCCGATCGAGGGCAGTCTGGACCACGAGGGCTCGCGCTCGCTGCTGGGCGTCAGTGGAGTAGGTGGCTGCGGCACTGACGGCGAGCACGTCCCCGAGGGAGGGACCCGCTACGGGAGCGAGGCTGGGGGCGAGGAAGTTGTCGGCCAGTTCAGCCACCCCGACAGTCCCGGCCGGCCCCGCGTCCCCATCCGCGATCAAGCCCGAGGCCAGCACCCACGCATCGAGGATGCCCATGGCCGCCAGCGCGGCCTCGACCCGGGCCAGGACGTCGTCCGCAACGCCCGGCCTCGGGTCGACCAGTCGCCAGAACGGCGCGCCGGCACGGCCGCTGCGAGCGGACCGCTTCCACAGGGTGGGTTCGGCCACGATCGGCTCAGGGGCGGTGCGCAGTCGTTCGATCTCGGCGACGGCCAAGCTGCGCTCGGTGTCGAGGTGATCGCGTCGGGCTTCGGCCGCACGACGGCGGTGGGCGTGTGCTTCGAGCCGCGGAGCGAACCACTCGACACGCACGGTCTCGGCGAGGAGAGCAGGCGCCGCGGCATCGGTTGGCAGCCCCGCAACCCAGCGGTCGACGTCGCCCGCCGTCGGTTGCTCCTCGTGGTCGACGGCATCGGCCCACGCCGCCAGAGCCGTTGCGAGACGGCCCCGCTCGTCCTCGGCCTTGGTCCAGGCTTCCTCCGCCGCCTGCACAGCGACCCTCGCCGCGACGCGGAGCGCCGAGGCGCGTTCCTCGGCCTGGACGGCTTTGCCCTCCACGCCATGGTGAGCACGCTCGAGCACGTCGAGTCGCTGCAGGGCCTGGATCCGGCCGGTGGCCGCGCGTCGCAGTCGCGTCCAATCGCGCTCTGCGGCAAGGTCTCTCGCCGACGACAAGCCCGCAGGACTCGCGTGGCCGGCGAGAGCCAGCGTGAGGTCCTCGAGTTCTCGGGCCAGGGCCTCGACGTGCTGGAGTTGCGCGGTGAGTTCGTCATTGGCCACCGCGAGATCCTGCTCGTGACGCGTGACCCGCGCGGTGACCTCAGCCACGACCGATCGGGCTCGAGTCGACCGCTCGATGGCACGGTCGAGATTCTGGGCTCGACCTCGAGCGTCCCGATACGCGCGCGACTGCAGGTGCGCCTCTCGCTGGTCACGCGCCTGCTCGGCGGCGAGCGTGGACTCGTTGATGGCGTCGTCAAGTCTCTTGACATCGGCCTCGGCGGTGGCGAGCGCTTCGGTGCTCTCACGAACCTTGCGGGTGACGCCGTCGAAGGCGGTCCGGGCCGCCGCAGCCGCGTCGGCACCCTGCCGCAGGCGGGCTCGGGCGTAGGGCATCCAGGCCTGATTGACAAAGGCGCGCAGCGCCTCGACGTTGTCCTTGGCGATGGTGAGGTCGCGTCGCGCCCGATCGAGTTGATCCCAGCCGTCGGCGAGTGCCTGGATCTCGCTGTTCTCCAGGCCGGGGAGTGCATCACGGAGTTTCTCGGTGACGAAGCTCGCGTTGAGGGACTCGCCCAGTTTGGGCGTTCGCGCGACTCGCAGCATCTTCCCGATGCTCTCGAGTTGCCCGACGTCGGCGCCCAACAGCTGCCCGGCCACTTGACTGCGATAGGTGCCCGCGCTGGGGTGCGGGAAGGTGAATTGACCCGGCACGTCGGCCAAGGACTCCCTGATCTCCTTGGGGGAGCGCACCGCGCGACTCACGACCAGGTCCAAGCCGGCCCGAACGCGCGCGGTGCCGTGGGCTGTACACCAGTGCGGGGTGAGGGTTGCGCTCGCTCGTCTCGCCTCGGCATACCCAAGCGTGGTGTAATACTCAGGCTCGCCATCGGCGCTCAGCCGGGCGTATTCGACCCACAGCCAGCCGCGACTCGACGTGGACGAGGAGTCGCGCCGGTCGCCGTCGAGCGTGGTCGGCTCGACGTAGTAGCGGAACTGCTTGCCCGACCCGCCGAGGGTGTCGATGTTGCTCGTCGACGTGTCACCGAGCCACGGGATCAACGTGGTCAGGGCCATGAGTGAGGACTTGCCGGTCTCGTTACGGCCGGTGAGTTGCACCCAGCCGTCTGCATACCAGTACTCGGCCTCCTCGAACTCCCAGAGGTTGACCACCCCGGCCCGCAGGACCTGCCAGCGATCGCTGCGCGTCGGCATGGGCAGGCCACCGTCGATGACCGCCTCACGCCAGCGGGTCAGCTCGTCATTCCCGTAGGCCGGGTGCGGACGTGCGTCGTCAGTCACCGGGCACCTCGGGAGTCAGCTCTTGGGCTTCGTGGACGGGTTGGGAATGCAGGACGGCGTCACGGTATCGCCCGGCGAAGGCGAGCACCCGCCAATCGCCGTCGGCGGTCATGCGCAGTAGTCCGGCCTCCCGCAGCTCGCGCTCCGCGGACGCTCGGACTGCGTCGGGGCCGACCCGCAGCGCGGTGGTGAGACGGTCGCCAAGACGGGCATGGACGTCCGCAGCCGCCTCATCCACGTCAGCGGAGGCCCACGGAATCATGCTCGTCGCACCGCCGGTTGCCCGGCCGTGTGCGCTCGCGGCATCGAGCAGGGCGAGGGCAACCCACGAATCGGCAGTCGCCGCAGGGAAATTCGCGGTCGACGCCTTCGACCACGGCCCATCTGGCGGGAGGATGAGGACGACGCCCTCGGCACGCAGTTCGGCGGTAGCACCGGTCATTTCGATCGCCCGGCGGAGGAGGGTTTGACGCTGAGAGCGCCAGTAGTCTGCATCCTCCGGGGTGAGGTCGCTGAGCAGGAGGCCTTGGGTCTCGACCAAACGGCGGAGGAGACGTTCGCTCCGGGTGTCACGCAGGGTGGCGCGGTCATCGACATCGCCCACCCACGGCATACGGGATTGGCGGGAATCGGCCGGGTCGACAAGGAGGACGAGAGCGTCACGGTCGATGCGATAGCCGGCACCTGGACCGGTGCCGCGGTCCTCCCATTCGCGGACCAGTTCATCGCGGGTGGTGCGACGCTCGAGGACGCCGAAGCGGCCGAGCCAGCTGAGGGCGCGCACGAGCGAGCGGCGTTCGGCGTGACGCTCCGGGTCGTAGGCGAGGTGGACGTCGGCGAGGGCGTCGCGGGCGGCGTCGGAGAGACCTTGGAGGGTCACGGTGTCGCTCGAGATGTCCTCGAGGCAACTGGCGACGAGCAGGGCGAGGACGAGTTCGCGACGGGGTGGATGAGGACCGGCCGGAGCGGCGACCTCGCCCATGATCGGGAGGCGGCGGAGCCGGTGGACGCCACCGATGGAGACGAGGCGATAGCCCAGGCGGGTGGCCCATTGGCTGAGGCCGGCATGGTGGCGCACGACCAATCGGTGCAGCTCGGGCGTCGCGGTCGCCGTGACCAGTGGCTCGGTGAGCAGGCCGACGAAGGCCTCCTGCCGCTCGGTGAGGTCAAAGGTGGCGCGGCCGGCTCCGGTGACCGTCACGAGAGGACCTCGATGATGCAGTCCTCGACGACGAGGCGACCGGCGGGGATCCGGATGATCGCGGAGGCGCGCGGCTGGACCGCTGAAAAGCGCGCCTCCCAGCGACCGTCTCGGGAGGCAGCGACGCGGGTGTCCCAGTCTTTGCCGGGGAGGATGCGCGCGGTCGCCAGCAAGTCGAGCAGGAGGTCGGCCTGGTCCTCGTCGAGGGCGGGCCAGGTGGACAGGGCCGTGCCGGACCGCGCGGCCAGGGCCTGCTCGGCGGCCGCGGTGCGCATCCGGTCACGTGCGGCACGCGCCTTGGCCGCGGCCCGCTGCTTGGCCGTGTCGGGGATGAGCGGGGAGCGGCCGGTCAGGGCTCGCGCACCAGCAGTGCGCAGCCGACGCTCCACCGGTGCCGGGTCAGCGGTCCAGAAGGAGGTGTCGGCCGGGTTGGCGACCTCCTCAGTCTGCAGGCCCAGGTGGCGGGCGCTGAAGAGGCCGGTGGCCGAGCACCAGAGGGCCCAGGCGTCCTCGTCGGTCTGGGCAGCGTCGAGGCGGGAGATGAGGTCGATCAACTCGGCGCGGCGCGAGATCGTGCCGCCGATGGCGAGCAGCGTGCGGTGGCTCCGGACGAGCGGGACGACCGCGTCGCGCATCTGCCGTCGCAGCCGCCGCGCTTGGGAGTGCGGGCCGGAGAACCACGTCTCGAGCACCCGGACGGCATCGTGGATCTCGGTCGCGACAGCCAGCACGGACTGCTCGGTGGCGTCTTCGGGGAGCCGGTGGACCGCCAACTGTCGCCAGGTCTCGGGGTCACCGGCCAGCAGGCTCTGTGCCGCATCGCTGATCGTGCTCGAGTGCACGTCGACCCCGGCGCCCCACATGTCGACATAGTCGGTGACGGTCTGGCGCAGGCGCCGGATCTTGTCCTCGTCGGGAACTCCCCCGATCGTCGCGGCGAGGCGCGACTGCCAGACGCTCGCGGTCTGGGCCATGTCGGCCAGGGTCGTCTGGACGAGGGCGATGCTGGCGGCGGCGTCGGCGAAGCGTCGCTCACGGATGGCCTCGAGCGTCAGGGCTGCCTGGGTGGCGAGGATCGGTGGGGCGAGGACGGCAGTGCTGGACGTGGTCTGGTCGTCAGCCTCGACGGCTCGGGCGAGCCGATTGACCGCCGCGCCGCGCTCAGTGAGTTGGAAGCGCTCGCGATTGCGCAGGAAGTCCTCGTCCGTGCGCGCTTCGTCCTGCCAGGACTCGAAGGTTCGCCACGTCACGAGTTGGCGCAGGCGTGCATCGAGCACCGGTTCCAAGTCGGCGAACAGGCTCGCCGGGATCCGGTCGGCCAAGAGTGACGGCAACTCGGAGCGGGAAACACCGGTCAGGCTGTGACCCTGCTCGTCGGCGACGACATCGACGATGAGACGGAAGTGCGCCGCATTGCCCACGACGAGATAGGTGGCCTCGGTCAGCCGGCCCCGGACGTGCGCAAGACTCCACCGCAGGTCGTCGGCATCGACGTCCTGCAACCCCTGATCTGGGTCAGTGGAAGTCACGCGCTCAGCCTAGGGCGAAGGGGCGACAGCGGAATCTGACCTCTCTCGAACGGGACCAAAGTCAGGAAGCTGTTTGGTTCCGACGTAATAGGTTCGCGGCGGCATCGGAGATCTGACCTTTGCTGAGCATCAGGTCGATGAGCGCCAGCTCGGACTGCGGCGGGTGTCGACGCCGACGTGACATCTCGCGCAGGGCGACTGCTGCCAGATCGGGTTTCGTCGTCACCGCCCACGAGAGGAACTCGTCTGGCCGTTGGACGCGGATGCCCGCAGGCATCCGCTCCAGCGGATAGTCCTTCACGTTGTCGGTCACGATGACGTCAGCCGTGCCCACGATGGCCGCCGCCACCACATGTTCGTCACCCTCGTCCGGAAGCCCAACGGGTCGGACTGCGTTGACAAGCGCCGGCTCTTCGATGACGAAGTTGGCAGCCAGGGTGATCGCGAGCCTTGCCGCTCTGCGATCCGCCTCAGCCTCGGTGACGCCCCGGTCGGACAGCTTGCGCCGTTCGACGTATTGGATCTCGAAGAGCAGGTCCTCGCTGATCACCACTCGGAAGACACCAACAGCAGCCATGGACAGTAGGAAGTCTCGGCGCACGCCTGAGTACAGAACGCACGTGTCGAGGACCGCTGCCAGCATGCCGCCATCCTGATCGCTGCCTCTGACACCGCCCACCTACGCCAACGGTTTGCGCTTCCGCTCCGCGTTGGCGCGGCGAGCTGACTTCAGGAGCTGTTCGAGATCGGTCGGCTCGATGCTGACCTCGTCAAGGTCTGCCGACGTCGCCGCGATCGCCTCCAGTTGGCGGTCCCGTCGACGACGCCGATAGGCCACGACATCCGCCAGGAGGAGGGTGCGTCGCGTACTGGTGCGCTCGCACGGGATCTCGCCCGCATCGATGATCTTGACCAAGGTTGGGCGGCTGACCCCCAAGAGGTCAGCTGCCTGTTGGGTCGTCAAACGCTGCGCATGGGGGGTGACGGTCACGGCATGCCCAGCACGCATGGCTTCGATGGCCTGGACCAGAAGCGCGTGGACCTGCTCGGGAAGCACCACACGATCACGAGGGCCCGCCAATGCGGAATTGGCACCTGCCCTGGTCAGCAATGCGTCGAGAGCCGCCAGAGCCTGCGGATCGGCAGGGACGTAGGTGTGGACCTCGAGTGCATTCACGGCCTCGCCTCCTCTCTGTATTCGCAAGAATCGTAATTGAATTTCGTTACGTTCTCAATGAGTAAGCCTGCCGTCAGGTCACGTGGTCGAGGGGCGGCGGCGGGAGCGCAGAGTGTGGGGCAGCACCGCGAGGGCGCCGAGGAGGGCGACCGCTCCGCCGGCCTGCATCAACCAGACCGGCAAGGACCGTGGGATCCCGAGGTGGGTGACCAGGCCGAGGATCTTCGAGAGGCCCAGGGGCAGGACGGCCATCTGGTTGTTGATCGTCGTCAGTGCGTTCTCCAGGCCCACCCCGGCCATGAGCCCGCCGAGGGCGAGCAGCGGCAACCCGAACCCCAACAGAGGGACGCCCAGGGCGGCGAGGCGGGACACGGCATACGCATGCCTGAAGGTCAGCCCGACGACGACGAGACTCCACAGCAGGAGGCCGATGCCGACCGTGACATAGACGGTGCGCCACGACTCGTCGGTCCAGAAGCGGAGCCAATAGCCGCCCGGCCCCGACACCGACAGCGCGCCGGCGAGCCAGAGGGTGCGCAGGGTGAGGACGCCGCCGAGCCCGGCCCACAGGGCGGTCGCGTCGGCGCCGGGGCGGAGGAGGGCGAGGGCGAGTCGCGCGGATCGCCAGGATCGCGAGACTTCCCAAGGTGACGAGCAGGTATGCCGTGGACGCACCCGAGCTGAAGGCAAGGCGGCTGCCGAGGATGGCGAGGACGGGGACGATGAGCGTGGCGAGGCGCTGCCATCGGGGGGTGGCTGTCTCTGTTGGTGCCATGTCGGCCCGGAGGCGCCACGGCAGGAAAGCCCCACGCCGCAACGGTTTCACGACGATCAGGACGAGTGCGCAGAGGGCGAGAAGGAGGCGTCCGGCGGTCATCGTCCAGACGGCGCGCTCGACGTGGACGAGGCCGGCGTCGGCGACGAAGAAGTTGTAGGGCGGGAGGTCGAGGTTGCCGCCCCAGCGCTTGGTGTGGGCTGCGGACGCTGCGCGGTAGGCGGCGACGTCGGACTGCCACTGGTCGCTGCTCGCACCCTCCACGCCGTCGAGCCACTCGTAGTAGTGGAGGAAGGCGGTGCGATAGGTCTGCAGGGTGGTGAAGAGGTCGACCTCGTAGTCGAGGGAGGCGGCGAGCTCGTCGTAGAGCTTGGGGTCGGTGAAGGTCGCGCGATCCACCGAGGCAAGGGTGGCCCGCATCTGGGTGGCACTGGTGACAGCACGACGGCCTTCGTCGATGGCTTCGTCGACGCGGCCCTTGGTCGCGAGGTAGACGGCCGAGAGGCCGGCCGCGTCACCAGAAACGATGTCCCACTTGAAGATCCACATCATGGGTGGGGGTTCGAGGCCGAGGGCGAAGACGGCCTTCTCGGCGTAGGGGCGGATGTAGAGGCCGTCGAGGACGGCCTGGCGTGACTGGCTCAGGATCTCCGCGACCGCGTCAATGCTGGCCGGGTCGCTGGTGAGGGTTTGCCGGATCCAGTCGCAGTTGACCTGCGCGAGGTCGACGTCCGGGTCCCACGCAAGCCGGCCCGCGGCATACACATTCAAGTCATAGAGCTGCCAGAAGCCGGACTTGAGGTAGAGCGACATCGGTCCGGCACGCCAGGGGCCGCCGTCCTGGGTCCACATCCAGAGGCCGGAGATGTTGGGGTTCGCGGCGCGGAAGTGTTGCAGCGCAGCCTGATGCGTCGGCCCCATGTCGTCGGGGATGGAGCTGAACGCCTCGAACTCGCGGCGCCCCTGCATCTCGACGATGCGCGGTTGCGTGCCCTGGGTGAGGGTCGGGTTGAGCGGGAGGAAGGAGTCGAAGTCGCCGGTGGTGAACTTGGTCGAGACGACGAGGTTGGGCAGGTCGAGGTCGCCGAGGACGCGCTCGTAGGTCTGCGGGTTGGTGTGCATGTCGCCGACGTCGCCGATGCCGACCGACCAGGTGCGGAAGTAGATCGTCTTGTCGTGCCTGGCTGCTGCGGCGGAGGCGGTGCGCAACATGGTCTGCACGCCTTGGGTGTCGGTGACCTTGAGCGCGGAGTAGTAGTCCCAGTTCTTCGCGTTGTAGATCGCGCCGGCCTCGCCGATGCGGATCATCATGCCGCTGGCCCAAGGGAAGCTCGTGAAGAGTTCGTCGATGGCGTGCTCGTAGACCTCCCAGAGGCGCGGGTCGTTGGCGTCGATGCTGCCGAATTTCGTTGTGAGGTAACGCTCGAGCCGAGTGGAGAGGGCGAGCATGTCTGTCTTGAAGACGACGTCGAGGCCCTGGTCGTGGGCGTATCGCCAGAGCGGGCCGATGCGTTCGCGCATGGCGGTCTGTCTGGCGCGCTCGGGCGAGTCCGCGGGGTAGACCTCGGTGCCGGTGCCGAGGGTGTCGAAGGAGACGTATTCGAGAAAGCCGGGGACGAAGATCCCGTTGTAGCCGTAGGCGACTCCGCGATCGACGAACTCATGCCAGTCCTTGGTGGTCTGTGCGAGGGCGGCTTCGTCGAGCCAGGGGGCGTGGTCGAGGACGACGCTCGCGAGCGCACCTGAGGTGTGGGCATAGTCGTCCTGCTTTGCGTATGCCGTGGGGTCGGGGACGACGCCCACCGCACCGGTGTCGAGGAAGCGGTGCTGCAGTGCTGGTTGGCGGAGGTGGCCGTCGGCCAGGACAGTCCAGTCGTGGCCGGAGCGCAGGGAGTCGGCGAGGTGGTGGAGGCCGTTGACGATCCCACGGCTGCTGCCCTTGAGGACGACTGTCGTCGGGTTGGTCTGAGTGAGAGTGAAACCTTCGTCGCTGCCGACCGTGCTGGTGCCGGCGCTGGACGCTGCCGCGGTCTCGACGGGTTCGAGGAGGAGCGAGCGCGTGACGTCGGTGTGTTGGCGGGAAGCGTTGGCGTCACGGACGGCGTCGAGGGCTCGGGTCAGGACGGACGGGCCGGTGGTGTCGAGGGCGATGCCGTCGACGCTGATCGCGTCAACGGGTGCTGGCTTGCTCGCCGGGGTGACCGTAGTCGTGGGCTCTTGCGGGAGCGTCTTGTCCTCGAAGCGAATCGCAAGCTGGCCGTTGAGGATCCCGGCGAAGGCATGCCCAGCGAGCAGACAGCCGATGCCGAGCAGGACGGCGATGAGCGGGGCGACGATGCCTCTGCGGCGCATACCCAGCGACCCTAGTGAATCCGGGGTCGGGTCAGCGCGTGGTTCGCGCCCAGGCTGCCTGACCCGGGCTCAGGACACGAGGCGGAGAAGATCCTCGATCGAGGACCGGACGATGTGCACTGCCCTGTATCCAGAGGCCCGGGCGCGGCAATGTGGTCATCCACTCGCAGGATCGGCACCCTCCCGTTGCACACTCACCGTCGAGGCAGGCCCCGACCATCGGATTCCACACCTCCTGACGCCCGTCCCCATCCTCG
>Ga0116187_1003101_pt1 | contig 15731 bp, 14 predicted proteins | sample AD_JPNNA6_MetaG_FD_89755 | JGI IMG/M metagenome (GOLD analysis project Ga0116187, IMG submission 89755) | Active sludge microbial communities of municipal wastewater-treating anaerobic digesters from Japan - AD_JPNNA6_MetaG | ecosystem: Engineered > Bioreactor > Anaerobic > Digestate | place... | reverse complement strand
TCGGGTCGGCTCGTCGCGAGCGGCGGAACGTGCACCCCACCAGCGAGTGGTGCCCCAACGGCGCCGCTTCGAACCGTCGGCCCGGAGGGTCGACATCCTCCGGCGCCACCGACGGGTTGGTACCCGACCGGTACCGCTTCGAACCGTCGGCCCGGAGGGTCGACATCCTCCGGCGCCACCGACGGTTTGGTACCCCCAACGGGATTCGAACCCGTGCTGTCGCCGTGAAAGGGCGATGTCCTAGGCCGCTAGACGATGGGGGCAAGTGCACGGCCGCGCACGTCCGAATGTAGCAGCGATGCCCACACTCCCTTTCGACCGTCGCCGGTACACTCGGCCCGGCAGTCGCCCGGAGCTACGGAGCGCGGACCAAGGATGTCGATGTACCCCGATCCGTACGGTGCCTACTGGCCGCCTCCCCCGCCCAGCGGACCCTCCGTGCGCACCCGGGTGGGGCTCGCGATGGCGGCAGCGCTCGCGCTCGTGGGGGCGAGCGCAGTCGCCGGCGCCGTGGTATTCGACGGCGGCCCGATCTACCCCGAACGGTGGGACCCCCGGGTCGCCGAGATCGCCCGATTCGTCGAGGAGGAGCGTGGCCACACGTACCGGCATCCGGTGCGCGTGTACTTCCTCGCTCCCGACCGCTACCGCGAGATCGCCGGAGGCGGTCCCGACGAGGCCGCACCCACCGACGAGGAGCGCGAGTACTCCGAGAACACCGTGGCCGAGTACCGGGCCCTCGGTCTGATGGAGGGCGATCCCGACCTTCTCGCCGCCAACGAGACGATGCAGGACTCGGGCACACTCGCCTTCTACTCACCCGAGGACGATGTCGTGAACGTGCGGGGGACCGACATCACGCCCGCGATGCGCGTCACCCTCGCCCACGAGCTGACCCACGCGCTGCAGGACCAGTACTTCGATCTCTCGCCCGTCGGCGACGCGGCCACGGCCGACGAGTCCGGTGCGGCGCGTGCCATCGTCGAGGGCGACGCCGTCTCGGTCGAGGACGCCTACGTGGCGGCGATGTCGGACGAGGACCGCGCCGACTACGAGCGGGAGTCGTCGAGCGACAGCGACGCCGCGGACACCGACCTCGGCGACGTCCCCGCAGTGCTGCAGGTGCTGTTCGGGTCGTACTACGCGGTCGGAAACGCCTTCGTGGAGTTCTGGCAGGCGGATCCGAGCGGGGTCGTCGACCGCGAGAATATCGACGCGGTGCTGCGGCGGTTACCGGAGGGTTCCCATCAACTGTTCGAACCGGCCCGGTATCTGGACTTCACCGAGCCCCAGGTCGTGGAGCCACCCGTCGACGAGTCGTCGAGCGACGAGTTCGAGCGGAGCTCGCACGGGGTCGACTTGTTGTACGTCATGCTGGCCGAGCGCATCGACCCGTTGACGGCGCTGCGCGCCACCGACGGGTGGTGGGGCGATGCCTACGTCGCAGCGGTCGGCGACAACGACAAGATGTGTGTGTCCTCGCGGGTCGCCTTCGGGGCCGAGGAGGACGTGACCGAGTTCCGCGATGCGCTCAACGAGTGGTCGACGACGATGCCGGCCGATGCCGAGGTGGCGATCCGCAACGACGACGAACCGCTGCAGGTCACGTTCACGACCTGTGATCCGGGGCCGCTCGCGGAGATGAACCTGACCGACCAGGCGGGGCCGGCGCTCGCGTTCCCGGTGACCCGGTTGCGCGCTGCAGCCGACGCCGTGTCCAACGGACGGACCCGCGAGTCAGCGCTCTGCTACGGCCAGGCGCTGATCGATCGGCTCACGCTCACTGACCTGCAGTCCGACGAACGCACCCCGGCGATCACGGCAGCGCTCGAGGAAGCCGCGGCGGCCTGCCCCTGAGCGTCGGGCCGAGCGGGTCGGCCGTGGTCAGATCACAGCTCGACCTGGACGCCCAGTTCGATGGTGCGGTCGGGTGGGAGCTTGAAGAAGACGTCGGCCGTCGTCGCGTTGCGCAGCATCGTGACGAAGAGGCGCTCACGCCACTTGGCCATCCCCGGTCGGTCGGTGACCCGGAGGGTCTCGCGTCCGAGCACGAACGTCGCCGCCGAGAAGTCGAGGCCCGTGAGCCGAGCGCCGTCGGTGGCGAGCAGCAGGGGGATGTCGAGGTCGTCGGAAAAGCCGGCGTGGTGCACGAGTCGGTGGACACCGTTGCCGAGGTCGTCGTAGGTGAGGCGTTCGTCCCCGAACACGTGCGGTCGGTTCTCGACCTTCACGGCGAGCACGACCACCGCTGCCGGGAGCACCGACGCGTGACGGAGGTGGGACGACAGCGCCTGCGGCACGATGTCGGGATTGGAACCGAGGTACACGCCGACACCGGGGCCGCGGAGGATCGGCGTGTCGCCGAGGTTCTCGATGAAGTCGAGCAGCTGCAGGTTGCGATGCTCGATTCGCTCGGCGGTGATCTTGCGGCCGGCGAACCACGTGGTCAGGACGATGAGGAACCCGCCGCCGATCACGAGCGGCACCCAGCCGCCGTCGGGGATCTTCGGGAGGTTGGCGCCGAGGAACCCGAGGTCCATCACCATGAAGAGGGTGCAGAGCGGCAACGTCTTGGCGGTACTCCAGCCGAAGCGGGTCCGGGCGACGCGGTAGAAGAGGATCGTGGTGATCGCCATGGTGGCGGTCACCGCGAGGCCGTACGCCGCGGCGAGGTTCGACGACGTCTTGAACCCGAGCACCAGGCCGACACAGGCGGCGAGCAGGAGCCAGTTGATGGCGGGAACGTAGATCTGGCCCTCTTCGCTCTCCGACGTGTGGGTGATCTTCACCCGTGGCAGGTAGCCGAGTTGCACGGCCTGCCTGGTGAGCGAGAACGCTCCCGAGATCAGGGCCTGCGAGGCGATGACCGTCGCGCAGGTGGCGAGAATGACGAGGGGCCACAGCGCCCACCGCGGCGCCATCTCGTAGAAGGGGTTCTCGAACCGCTTGCCCGGGTTCGAGAGCATCATGGCGCCCTGGCCGAAGTAGTTGAGCAGCAGCGCCGGCAGGACCAGTCCGTACCAGGCGAACTTGATGGGGTTCCGGCCGAAGTGGCCCATGTCGGCGTAGAGGGCTTCGCCGCCGGTCACGACCAGGAACACCGAGCCCAGCACGAGGAATCCGAGGATGCCGTTGTGCACCATGAAGGCCACGGCGAAGTGGGGAGACAGTGCCCGGAGGATGCTGAGGTCATCCGCGATGTGGCTGACCCCGAGCACCCCGAGTACGAGGAACCACACCACCATGATCGGGCCGAACACCTTGCCGACGGCTGCGGTGCCCCGCTTCTGCACGGCGAACAGGGCCACGAGGATGACGATGGCGATCGGGATGATGTAGTCGTCGAGTTCGGTCGTCACGACCTTGACACCCTCGACCGCCGACAGCACCGAGATCGCCGGCGTGATCATGCCGTCGCCGTAGAGCAGTGACGCCCCGAAGAGGCCGAGCAGCACGAGCCACCGCGTGGAGCCGCCCAGCAGCGAGCCCGACGGTCGCACGAGCGCCGTGAGCGCCAGGATTCCTCCTTCGCCCCCGTTGTCGGCTCGCATCACGAAGAGCAGGTACTTGATCGAGATGATGATGACGAGGGCCCAGAACACGAGGGAGAGCAGTCCCAGCACGTTCGCCTCGTCGACGACGAGCTGCCGACCATGGTGTTCGTGGAACGACTCACGCAGCGCGTAGAGCGGGCTGGTGCCGATGTCGCCGAAGACGACGCCGAGGGCGCCGAGCGTGAGCGCCTTCATCGACGAACTGTGGTGACCGGGGGAGTCCGACATATGTCTGCAATATCCTAGAGCGATCGGGGGAGGGCGCCGTGAACTCGGGGTCGACGGCCGGTCACAGGCCCCCGCTGAGCGCTTCGACGGTGCGGCCCAGGAGGTGCGTCAGGCTCTCGTAGACGATGCGGTCGGTGCGCGTGGCGCCGTCGGGGTCGGCGGGGAACCCGCTCTCGTCGACGTCGAGTTGTGTGCCGAGCACGAGGCGGGCGTCGTTGAGGCATCGCATGAAGGCGTTGAGCTCGTCCTCGGTGCACGAACGTCGAGTCATGAGCTCCTCAGTGACCTGCAGCGCAGCGAGGCGCTTGTCGATGAGTTCGCCGCGCATCAGGACGTCCCATCCGGCATTGCGCTCGGCATCGGATCCGTACGCCGACGGGAACAGGCGCGAGATCGCCGGGTCGTCGCTGCTCATCAACGAACGCAGCTCGGCGATCGCCTCGCGGACCAGCGCTCGGTCGACCAAGCTCCACCGCAACGTGAACGTCCCGTCGTCGCGGGGTCGGATGCGGGTGAGGAACATGTCCTCGCAGTCTGCTGCCAGTTTGCCGATCGCAGCCACCCAGGCCAGCTCCCGTTCCAGGTCGGCCCCGTCGGGATCGTCCGCCTGGAGGCTGAGCGACCAGATGGTGGTCAGGAGTTCCGACGACTGGGTGAGGTCGACGAGCTCGAGGTAGTCGAGCGTCGCCGGTGAATGCCGAACGATGTCGAGACACGTCGAGGAGGCGTCGTCGATCAGTCGGGCGATCTCGGTGCGCTCGAGCAGTCGCCGCCCGGTGGGGGAGTCGACCTCGACGGTGAGCTCGGTCGAGAACGCATCCGCTGCCTGCTCGAGGCGCGCGACCATCAACGCGAGGCGCTCCGCTGGGACGGCGATCGTGAACTCGTCGTCCTCGCCGAGCACGATCCACGGCGGCTCGTCATCGAGATCGCGCTCGTCGGCGCCGGACCAGGCGTCGGGCATGCCGCTCAATCGTCCTGCTGCATGGTGGCCCAGAGGCCGTGCTCGTGGAGTCGGAAGACGTCGCGTTCGGCCGATTCCCGCGTGCCGCTGCTCACGGCGGCCCGTCCGTTGAGGTGCACCTCCAACATGAGCGCGTGGGCCTTGGACTCGGAGTACCCGAACAGCTTTCGCAGCACGAAGGTGACGTAGGGCATGAGATTGATGGGGTCGTTCCAGACGAGCACGACCCACGGTCGCTCGACGTCGACCGTCTCGTCGGGCTCGAGCACCCCGACGGGACTGGACGGCTCGAAGGTGGGCTCGCTCATCGGGTCGCCGTCACCGACCGACGGGGGCGCCGGCCCGATCGCGGCGGGGTGTCTCGTGCACCGCGCTCGGCGACGGTGCGGCGTCCGCCGTGACGAAACCGACGCGGAGGGCCATGACCCACACGACGATGGCGCCGGCGACATGGAACCCGACCATGAGCGCCGGAACGTCGCTGAAGTACTGCACGTAGCCGAGCGCACCCTGCGCGACGACGACCACCAGGAGGCGGGTGCACGTCTGGAAGGCCGCCGGCGTGCGGTCGCGGAGCCGGAGCGCGGTCACGATCGTCGTGAGGCAGAGCAGCCAAACGAGGATCGAGTGGATCCGCACGACCGAGCTGACGTCGAAGGGCAACCGCTCGACCACGTGCTCGACGCCGGCGGAATCGGGGAGCGCGCCGGGGTGCTTACCGGCCGAGGTCACCATCGTTCCGCTGACGAGCACGGCCGTGCCGAGTCCGACGAGGACCTTCGCTTCGGTGGTCCAGCGGCGCGGCGCCGGCGGCGCCACGGTGCCGTCGAGGACCTCGGGGCGGTCGAGATCCTCGTCGGCGGCCCGGTGCATGAGGACCACGGCGGCCCAGACCAGGACCATGGACACGAGGAAGTGGACGGCGACGACGGAGTACTTCAGCTCGCTCAGCGTCACGAACGCACCGATGATGATCTGGGCGACGACCCCGGCCACGAGGAACCACGACCATCGGGTGAGGTCGCGGCGTCGGGGACGTCGGCGCATCGAACCGAGCACCGCGAGGGCTACTGACGCCGACACCAGACCGGTGATGAGTCGGTTGACGAACTCGACCATGGGGTGGAACTCGAGGGGGGCAACCGGTTTGCCCTGCTCGCACAGTGGCCAGTCGGTGCAGCCGAGCCCCGAGCCCGTCAGCCGCACCGCGGCGCCGGTCACGATGATGGTCGCGAGCCCGGCCAGCGCGATCTGGGTGATGCGGACGTACTGGCGTGGAGTCGGCCGGAATCGGTCAGCGAGCAGCACGTCGCCACCGTACGCCCCGCCGGCGCCGACGGGCCAGCGGGCCCCGGCCGCAGCCTCCGGCCCGGTGTGGCGTGAGGGTGACCGAGATGCGTCGACGGTCGGCGGGGTCGTCTCCGCGTCGCATTGGCCATGCGGCGGGCAACGGACCTACCCTCTGGCCGGTGTCATCTTTGATCGCGACCCCCGTATCCACAGCTCCGGTGACGCACGGTGTGATGGCGAAAGTCGGCGGCTACGTCGCTCTCACCAAGCCCCGCATCATCGAACTCCTGTTGGTCAGCACCGTTCCGACGATGATCGTCGCCGAACGTGGGATCCCCTCGCTCTGGCTGATGTTCGCGACCGTCGTCGGCGGAACGCTGTCGGCCGGTGGTGCCAACGCCATCAACATGTACGTCGACCGCGACATCGATGCCTTGATGGACCGCACCAAGGGTCGTCCGCTGGTCACCGGGGTGATGAGCCCCCGCGCCGCGCTGGTGTTCGCCGTGGGGATCGAGATCGTCTCGTTCGCCTTCCTCTGGGCGTTCGTGAACCTGCTGTCGGCGGTCCTCGCCGTGTCGGCGTGTCTCTTCTACGTCTTCGTGTACACGCTCTGGCTCAAGCGGACCTCCGAACGCAACATCGTCATCGGCGGCGCCGCCGGCGCTGCCCCGGTCCTGATCGGGTGGTCAGCGGTCACCAACAGCCTGTCGTGGGCCCCTGTGGTGCTGTTCGCCGTGATGTTCTACTGGACACCGCCCCACTTCTGGGCCCTGGCCATCAAGTACAAGGACGACTACAGCAAGGCCGACGTGCCGATGCTGCCGTCGGTCGCCGCGTACGAGACGGTGACCCGCAAGATCATCGCCTACACGGTGGTGGTCGTGGCCCTGACGTTCGTGTTCGGCCCCGTGGCCGATCTCGGCGCCGTCTACCTGGTGTCCGCCGGCGTGCTCGGCGCCGTGTTCCTCGCCCTGGCCGTCAAGGTGCACCGCACCGAATCGGCGGCCGCTGCGATGAAGCTGTTCACGTACTCCATCACCTACATCACGCTGCTCTTCGGGGCGATGGCGGTCGATGTACTCGTGAAGCACGGTGCCTGAGGTGGCGATCAGGAACCGAGTTGACGCCGGTAAGATGACCACCCGGTTTTCCCCAGCAGATGGATGCCGAAGTAGTGTCCTCTGCCGCAGTACCGTCCGGGCAGCGCGCCGCCGCGCCGCGACGTCCGTCCGTTCGAACGATCACGAGCCTCGAGGCAACACATGGCACTGACCGAGACCCGACCGCAAGCTGCTGGCGCCGCGAGCCGTCCCGACGGCGGTGCCCCCGAGCGCACGCAGGTGACGGCCGTCGAGAAGGTGCTCGGCACCGGCGACCACAAGACGATCGGCCGCATCTTCATCGGTGCGTCGCTCCTGTTCGTCATGTCCGACCTGGTGATGGCGGCCCTCGTCAACCTGCAGGCGTCCGCCGGTGGTGACTTCCTCGAGGCCACCATCGCCAACCGCCTGTCGTTGAACCACCCGCTCGGCCTGCTCCTCTGCGGCGCGTTGCCGCTGATGCTCGGCCTGGCGATCTACCTGGTGCCGCTGCAGGTGGGCTCCCCCACCATCGCCTTCCCCCGGGCCGCCGCGGCGTCGTTGTGGGGCTGGCTCCTCGGCACGGTGCTGTTCGTCGTGGCGCTCCTCATCAAGGGCTCCTACGGCGGCTCGAGCGAGACCATGACCCGCCTCGGCCACGTCAGCGTCGGTCTCGTGGTGCTGTCGCTGCTCACGGGCGTGCTCACCGTCATGGTCACGGTGGTGAGCCACCGGCCGGCGGGGATGACGCTGTCGCGGGTTCCCTTCTTCTCATTCTCGATGTTGGTGACCGGCGCCCTGTGGCTGAGCACCCTCCCAGTCCTCCTCGCCGACATCACGCTCTGGCAGATCCGTCGCCCCGGCCCGTCGGACTTCGAGTTCGGCGCCTACCCGGCGATCGAGTGGGTGTTCCACCAGCCGGCGATCTACATCGCGGCGATTCCCCTGCTCGGGATCTTCGCCGACGTCTGCGGCTCGCTGAGCGGTCAGCGCCAGCGGAACTACACCGTCATCCAATCCCTGATCGTCGCCTTCGGTGCGTTGTCGTTCGGCCCCTGGGCCCAAGGCGACGCCGCTCGTGAGACCCTCATGTGGATCGTGGCGGCCGTGGCGATCGCCCTCCCCGTCATCGCCGTGCTCGGTGGCTCGATCGACACCCTCCGCCGAGGGAAGTTGGCAGTCAACGGAGGCCTCATCCTCACGCTGTCGTCGATCCTCGTGCTGCTGCTCGCCGTCGTCGCCGGCGCCCTCCAGGGTCTCGCCACCATCGGCAACAAGGATCAGCTGTTCGACCTGTTCGCCGGCGGATTCACGACGTTGACCCCGAGCACGCCCAGCAGTGGCCCCGGGGTCGCCGTGGGCCAGTTCTACCTCGTCATCGCCGCCGTCGTGCTCGGCGGCCTCGGTGCCACGTTCCACTGGGGCAGCCGCATCTGGAAGGGTGGCCTGCCCTCGGGTGCTGCCCTCGCCCTTGCCCCGCTCGGTCTGCTCGGTGGCCTCGCCTTCGGTATCGGTCACGTCGTGATCGGCATTGCCCAGCCCGACGCTGACGGCGCCAAGGCCCTCGCCGCGGTGTCGGGTGTCGGCGCCATCGTGCTGGCCGTCGCCGTGCTCGGGGGCCTCGGTGCCGTGGTGGCCGTCGCTGCCGGCAAGTCGAACGAGACCAGTGACCCGGCGACGGGCCCCGAGGCGCTCGGCGGCACGTTCGAGTGGCTGACCGCTTCGCCCCCCGCGACCGGCAACTTCACGATCGACCTCCCGACGGTCGAGAGCGAGTACCCCGTCCTCGACCGGAACGATCAAGGAGCCAACTGATGGCGCTCATCCCGGCCACCCTCACCGCGCCGCCGCTGCCGCGTCGTCGGCAGCTGCTCTTCGGCACCGCTTTCGCCGCCGTCGGCGTGGGCATGTTCGAGCTGGCACTCGTCGGTACCTACCTCGCCGAGCGCTCGGCGCACCGCGCGACGTGGCTCACCGAGAACGTCATCCCGTTGACGCAGCCCAACATGCAGCTCGGCACCCTGGTGCTCGGCTCGATCTTCATCCAGTGGGCGGTGTGGGCCATCGCCCGCAACGAGCGCGGCCAGGCCTACCTCGGCCTCGGGCTCACCCTGCTCATGGGGGCAGCGTTCCTGAACCAGACCACCTTCCTCTGGAAGACGGTCGGGCTGCGCATGGCGCAGCAGGAAGGTCCCACCTTCTACGCCGCGACCGGCGCCCACTTCGCGATCGTCGGCATTGCCATGGCGTTCATCGTGCTGATGGGCATCCGGACGCTCGGTGGTCAGTTCTCTTCGAGGCTGCCGGACGGTGTGTCCGCCGCAGCTCTGTTCTGGCACGTGTCCGTCGCTCTGTACTCGGTGCTCTGGCTCGCCGTGTACATCATGAAGTAACCGGGGTCTCCTGATGCTCACTCGTGGTGCAAAGTTGTTCTTCGGCCTGGCGATCGCCGGGCTGTTCGGTGCGCTCGTCTACGGCGTCATCACCAATGGGCTCGCCCATGGTGGTGTGGTCGAGGTCCTCACCGGTGACGGCGCCGTCAACGCTCTGCTCGGTCCGCTGACCGTCGGCTACAAGGGTGGCGTCGGCGACCAGCTCGGCTACACCCTGTTCATGGGGTTCGCCCTCAGCTCTGCGGCGATGGGGTTCGCCTCCCTCGCCTTCCGTGACGGCGACCCCGAAGCGCTCGCCGAGCTGGCCCACAGCGATGCCGTGCCGCCGGTGGCAGAGCCCAACGACCTCAGCCAGTGGCCGATCGTGACCGCCTTCTCGCTGGCCCTCATGACCCTCGGCCTCGCCGTCGGCCCGGTGCTGTTCAGCATCGGCGCGGCAGCGCTGGCCATCGCCGCCATCGAGTGGGCCATCAAGTCGTGGTCCGAGCGGGCGACCGGCGACCCCGAGGTCAACCGCACGATCCGCAACCGCATGATGTACCCCGTCGAACTCCCGACGGCTGGTCTCATCCTCATCGCGATCGTCGTGTACTGCTTCTCCCGCATCCTTCTCACGTCCTCCAAGGACGGAGCGATCTGGGTCGCCTCGATCATCGGCCTGCTGATCTTCGCCGTCGCCGTCCTCATCGGCACTCGTCCGCAGGTTCGCCGTGGCGCCCTCGTCGGAGCGTTGCTCGTCGGCGCCGCTGCCGTGCTCGCGATCGGCATCTACGGCGGTGTGAAGGGCGAGCATCCCCTCGAGCACGAGGGTGGCGAGGGCGAGCACGCCAGTGCCCTGGTGCAGACGGGCACGCCCAATTACTCAACCGGTCGCTCCCTGGGAGAAACTGACGCATCATGATTGACCGACTTGCGACGAGCCGAGCCGCCAGGCGAGGCGACCAGGCAGGGCAGCGCCCCTTCTCCAGCCGGCTCCGGCTGGTGGGCTCCAGCGCACTCGTGGCGACGACGTTGTTCGTTGCCGGCTGTGGAGCGCTCCGCGACGACCAGGGCCGCCCCCTCACCACGCTCGACCCCAAGGGCGTCCAGAGCAACCGCATCGACGACTTGGTGACCCCGGTGTTCGCCGTGGCCGGCATCGTGTTCGTGCTGGTGCTCGGCGCCGTCGCGATCTTCTCGATCAAGTTCCGCCGCAAGCCCGGCGATGTCGACGGTGTCGACGAGCCCGTGCAGATCCACGGCATTCCCCGCCTCGAGTGGGCGTGGACGATCGCCCCCGCCATCCTCCTCGGAGCCCTCGCCGTCCTCAACGTCCAGACCATCTGGAAGCTCGAGGATCGTGACAAGGACGCCCTCACTGTCGAGGTGTACGGCCAGCAGTGGTGGTGGGAGTACCGCTACGACGTCAACGACGACGGCAAGCCCGACGTCATCACCGCCAACCAGATGGTGATCCCCGCCGGTCGGCAGATCAACCTCGTCATCCGGTCGAACGACGTCATCCACTCGTTCTGGATCCCGTCGCTCAACGGCAAGAAGGACGCGGTTCCCGGTCGCACCCACGTCTGGAGCCTCGAGGCCGACAAGCCGGGTCTGTACCAGGGCACCTGCACCGAGTTCTGTGGTCTGTCCCACGCGTACATGCGGATGGAGGTCAAAGCCGTCTCCGCCGCCGAGTACGAGACGTGGCTCGAGGATCAGCAGAAGCCGGCCGAGGTCCCGACCGACGACACTCCCGATGACACGACCGACGATTCGTTGGTCTTCAAGGGCTACACCGAGTTCAAGAACAACTGCGCTCAGTGCCACCAGGTCGATGGCCTCGGCTACGACAAGGAACTCAACGACGGCACCCCCGATCCCGACTACGGCGGTGCGAACCATCCCCTCACCTCGGGCAACGCGCCGAACCTGACGCACCTCATGAGCCGCAACAAGTTCGCCGGCAACCTGTTCGACCTGTACACCGAAGACGGCCAGGTCAACACCAGCAACCTCGGCAACTGGCTGCGGAACCCGAAGAACATGAAGCCGATGGCACCCGACGAGAACCGCGGCATGCCCAACCTGAACCTCACCTCCGACCAGATCGAAGCTCTGGTCGCCTACCTCTCGACGCTCAAGTAGAGGATCGACATGGCAATCGTAGAAGCCCGTACCCCGCTGGCCATCGAGGCCGCCGAGCCCGAGGTGAAGCCGTTCGGCGTCTTCGCCCGACCCACCGGTGCCCAGACCGGATGGAAGAGCTGGCTGACGTCAGTCGATCACAAGAAGATCGGCATCATGTACGGCATCGGGTCGATGTTCTTCTTCTTCATCGGCGGCGGTGAGGCCCTGCTGATCCGTCTTCAGCTGGCCCGGCCCAACCAGAAGCTGCTCTCCGCCGAGCTGTACAACCAGGTCTTCACCATGCACGGCGTGACCATGGTCTTCCTCGTCGTGATGCCCATGGCGGCGGCCTTCGCCAACTACCTGTTGCCGTTGCAGATCGGGGCCCGCGACGTTGCGTTCCCCCGGCTCAACGCCTTCAGTTTCTGGTGCTGGCTCTTCGGCTCCCTCTTCTTCAACTCGTCGTGGTTCCTCGGCGGCGGCGCCGACGGCGGCTGGTTCAACTACGCCCCCAACAACGGCGTCCTCTACTCCACGAGCCACGGCATCGACTTCTACGCCGTCGGCCTGCTGATCGCCGGTATCGCGTCGTTGGTGTCGTCGGTCAACCTGATCGTGACCGTGCTCAACCTCAGGGCACCGGGCCTGACCTGGTTCAAGCTGCCCGTGTTCACGTGGATGACGCTGGTCACCCAGTTCCTGCTGCTCTTCGCCCTGCCGGTCATCACCGTGGCGCTGTTCCTCCTCATGTTCGACCGGCTCTTCGGTTCGAACTTCTTCGACGCCGCGAACGGTGGCGACCCGATGCTGTGGCAGCACCTCTTCTGGATCTTCGGACATCCAGAGGTGTACATCATGATCCTGCCGAGCTTCGGCATCGTGTCCGAGATCATCCCGGTGTTCAGCCGCAAGCCGCTCTTCGGCTACCCCTTCATGGTGGTGTCGGGCATCGCGATCGGCTTCATGGGTTGGGGCGTGTGGGCGCACCACATGTTCGCCTCGGGCATGGGCCCGATGTCGGTCATGGCGTTCTCGCTCTCGACGATGTTCATCGCCGTGCCGACGGGCGTGAAGATCCTCAACTGGTTGGCCACCATGTACGGCGGCCGCCTGAAGTTCGCCACGCCGATGCTCTTCTCGGTCGGGCTCGTCTCGATGTTCACCATCGGTGGCTTGTCGGGTGTGACCCACGCGTTCGCCCCCGCCGACACCCAGCAGACCGACACCTACTACATCGTCGCTCACTTCCACTACGTGCTCTTCGGTGGTGCGCTCCTCGGTCTGTTCGCCGGCTTCTACTTCTGGTGGCCGAAGATCTTCGGGTACTTCCTGAACGAGCGGTGGGGCAAGGTCCACTTCTGGGTCACGCTCGTGGGCTTCAACCTCACGTTCGGCCCGATGCACGTCCTCGGCCTGCAGGGCATGAGCCGTCGGTACTTCACCTACTCCGCCGACCAGGGCTTCAGCTTCTGGAACATGGTGGCAACCGTCGGTTCGTTCATCATCGCCGTCGGTCTCCTCATCTTCATGGCGAACGTCTGGAAGAGCCACAAGGCCTTCAAGAAGGAGCCCTACGAGGTGCCCGCCGATCCGTGGGATGCCCGCAGCCTCGAGTGGATGATTCCGTCGCCGGTCCCGGAGTACAACTTCGACGAGATTCCCGAGGTCCACGAACTCGACGAGTTCTGGCACCGGAAGTACGGCCACGACGAGGACGGCCGGCTGGTTCGCATCGCCAAGACCGAGGACATCGTCCAGAAGCCCGGAGCCACGGGCATCCACCTCCCGTCGCCGTCCTACTGGCCGATCATCCTGTCCGCCGGTCTGCCGTTCATCGGTTACGGCGTCATCTTCGACTACTGGTGGGCGGTCCTGGGTGGGCTGATCACCGTCGCCGGCTTCCTGGGCTGGATCCTCGAGCCGTCGACCGACCCCGAGGACCATCACGCCGATCACGGCCACGGCGACCACGATGCCCATCAGCTCGAGGCGGGTGAGGAGCAGCCGGCGCTGGTCGGTAGCACCGATGCGCCCGCCGCCGAAGCATCCAACGAGGAGACGTCCGGTGACTGACACGCTCGAGAACACGAGCCACGACATCGAGGACCCGAACTTCGACATCGAGTCGGTGGGCCACACCCACCTGCCCACCAACACGGGCGTCTCGAACGAGAAGCTCGGCATGTGGGTCTTCCTCGGCTCCGAATGCCTCATGTTCGGTGGCCTGATCTCCACCTACCTGCTCTACAAGAACCGTCCCGGCGCCATCGAGTCCATCCGGGGTCGCGACATCGTGTCGAGTTCCTTGCGGCCGTCGGATCTGTTCGACATCCCGTTCACCTCGGTGACGTCGTTCGTGCTGTTGGCCTCGTCGCTCACGATGGTGCTGGCGGTGAACGCCGCGGCTCGCAACGACATGCAGCGCATGCGGATCTGGCTCGGGTCGACCGCAGCCCTCGGGTCGCTCTTCATCGGCGGTCAGGTGTACGAGTTCACGACCTTCCACCGCGAGGGCCTGGGCTTCACCACGAACGTCGCCAGCTCGGCGTTCTTCACGCTCACCGGGTTCCATGGTGTGCACGTGACCATCGGCATCTTGATGCTGCTGGTTACCATCGCCATGTCGATCCGAGGTCGAATCCCGCATTCCCGGGCCGAGGCGGTCGAGATCGTCGGCCTGTACTGGCACTTCGTCGATGTGGTGTGGATCCTGATCTTCACCATCGTCTACCTGATCAAGTAATCGAGGACGCATGGCTGCCATCACTGCAACCGACGCCCACGGCGCTCACGACGAGCATCCGTCCGACGTCGTCTATTGGAAGGTCTTCGGTGTCCTCCTGGCGCTGACGGCGCTCGAGGTGTCCACCTACTGGTGGCCCGAGGACTGGCACAAGGTCACTGCGGTGCTCTTGATCATCATGATGGTGATCAAGTTCGCCACCGTTGCCCTCTACTTCATGCACCTCAAGTCCGACGCGGCGATCCTCAAGCGGGTCTTCATCGCCGGCATGGTGCTGGCCGTGGGGGTCTATGTCGCAGTCCTCGGAGCGATGGTGTTCTTCAAGGATTCGGGAACGGCGATCCAGGGAGGTACCGGGTTCAACGACCCGCCTCGCGAGAAGCCGCTGCCGCCGCCCGCGACGGACCCGCCGCCGATCATCCGCGACACGGGCCATCACTGAGGGCCTCGGCCACCTTCGCTAGGTACGGTCGCTTCGCTCCCTACTTTCGCTCCGGTACCTCGGCCGGGTAGTCCTTACATCGGCGTCGGCTTTCAGAGCCGGCGCCGATGTCGCGTCTGGGCCCAGGCCAGTATCAGTCCCAACTGAAGCGCCAGGCGGCGAGGAGCGGCATGACCACCGCCCAGGCCGTCAGGACGAGCCACGAGGCGCCGTGGACGTGCTCGCCCTGCTGGAGCGAGCCGATCATGACGTCGGCGAGCGGGGCAGCGGGGAACACCTTGGCAACGGCCTGGAGCGCCTCGGGCATCTTGTCGAACGGGACCACCATGCCACCGGTCACCATCAGGGCGAGGTAGATGCCGTTGCACGCGGCGAGGTTCGTCATCCCGCCCAGCGTGCCGGCCATGAAGAGCGCGAGCCCGCCGAAGGCCGCGGTACCCAGCACGGCGCCGAGGACCGCCGTGGGCCAGCCGCCCGCCGGCGACCACCCGAGCAGGAGGCCCGTCGGGATGAGGATGGCCCATTGCCCGAACTCGATCGTCAACACTGCGGCGAACTTGGCCAGCACCCATCGGGGACGACCGAGCGGGGTCGCACCGAGTCGCTTCAGCACGCCGTAGAAGCGCTCGAACCCGGTGCTGATGCCGAGGCTCACGAGTGCCGACGACATGACCGCCAAGCCGAGCACGGCCGGGGCGAGGAACTCGACCGGGTCGACGTCGTCGCTGTTGAGCACCTTCACCTTCGAGAAGAAGATGAGGAGGCCGAGCGGGATGAACAGATTGACGAGGAGCTGCTCCCCGTTGCGCAGGCTGAGCGCGAGCTCGATCCGGTACTGAGCGACCGTGGCCCTCATGGAGCCTCCGCCGAATGTCCTCGTCGGCGCGCCCTGGCCCCGCCGCGGCCGCCCCGACGGGATTCGGCCG
>Ga0116187_1003098_pt1 | contig 15740 bp, 16 predicted proteins | sample AD_JPNNA6_MetaG_FD_89755 | JGI IMG/M metagenome (GOLD analysis project Ga0116187, IMG submission 89755) | Active sludge microbial communities of municipal wastewater-treating anaerobic digesters from Japan - AD_JPNNA6_MetaG | ecosystem: Engineered > Bioreactor > Anaerobic > Digestate | place... | reverse complement strand
GTCAGCGGTCCGCTGGGGCGCGAAGTGGTGCACTACGAGGCGCCGCCCTCGGCACAAGTGACTGCAGAGATGGACCGCTTTTTGGCGTGGTTTGAAGGCTCCCGGCCTATGGGCGGTGCCACCGCAGGCGCCACGGTGAATGGCATTGCACGGGCGGCGCTGGTGCACCTGTGGTTTGAGTCCATCCACCCGTTTGAAGACGGCAACGGCCGGCTGGGCCGCGCCCTGGCAGACATGGCGCTGGCCCAGGACATGCACGCGCAGGACCCACAGGCCAACCCGGCGCTGGTGCGGGTGTACGGCATGGCCCGCCAGATGCTGAAAACCCGCGCCGCGTATTACGACGCGCTCAATGCTGCGCAGCGCCTGCGCGGCATTGCGCCCGATGCAACTGCGATAGACGCCACGCCCTGGGTGCAATGGTTTGTGCAGGCTTTTACCCAAGCGTGCGTGGCCAGCCAGGCCGTGGTGGTGGATGCCACCCAAAAGGCGCAGTTCCGCCTGCGGGCGGCGCAGTGCCATATCAACCCACGCCAAAGCAAGGTGCTGGAGCGCTTGCTGGAAGCCGGGCATGTGGGCTCGGGCGGCGGCTTTTTGGGCGGCATGACCACCGAGAACTACGCCAAGATCACCGGCACCTCCAAAGCCACCGCCACGCGCGATCTGGCCTACCTGGCCGCCAACGGCTTGTTACGCGTAGAGGGCGTGGGCAAGGCTACGCGCTACGCGGTGAACGTGCCAGGTTGGGAGCAGCCTGTACTCAACCCCTGAGTGCAAGTACCGCACATACCAGCTACCCCGCCCGCCGAAACGTCAGGCTAAACCGCCACCGCAACAGCAGCACGGCGCCCGGGTGCGATGGGGGGGGTGCCGCTTCTGCCAGCCGGTTTACCGCCAGCCGCGGTGCCAGCCATAGTGTGCGTGGTGCCAACCCCAGCCATAACGGCCATGGAACTGCCACGCATAGCCCGGCCCGGGCATGACATAAGTCGGCGCCACATAGACCACGCCCGGAGGCGCGGCGTAGCCGGGACCGCCATAGCCAGGGCCACCGTAGCCTGGCTCCATGCCGACCGGGGCCACGACGCAGCCACTCAGGGCCGCCGTGGCGCAGACTGCGGCAATGCAAGCGGGAATTGAGAATTTCATGGAATGTTCCTGGTGTGGGGCAAGGGCGCTTGCCGTCCCTGTACAACGCCAGCCACAACGCCAAGATGACCGTCCAAGGTAAAGCTGCTGCAAACCTGGCATTCAAAAGTAACAGCATGGCCACCACACTGCGCTGGTAGCGCGCTTCGCGTACCATGCCTGCGAACCCATAACGGAGATAGCTATGTTCAGTCACGTGATACTTGGTGTTAACGACATCGAGGCTTCCAAAACGTTTTACGACGCCCTGCTCGGTACGCTGGATATCAAGCCCGGTATTTACAACCACAACGGCGTGGCCGCTCGCTACTTTTACCGCACGCCCACCGGCTCGTTTGGCATCACCACACCCATCAATGGCGAGCCGGCCACGCACGGCAATGGCAGCACCATTGGCTTCAACATGCAATCACCCGAGCAGGTCGAAGCCTTCCACGCCGCCGGTGTGGCCAACGGCGGCACTACCTGCGAAGACCCCCCGGGCTGGCGCGACGGCTCGGTCGGCAGGCTCTACCTGGCGTACCTGCGCGACCCGAGCGGCAACAAGCTCTGCGCGCTGCACCGCCCGGCGAAATAGCCAGGCGCTACAGCCGCCCCTGCGCCCGCAACAGCTGCGCCCGCTCGCGGATACCCACCTGGCCCTGGCGCAGCGTGGGCGCGCTGGTGTGCACCGAGTACGGGCCCATGTGCAGTTCGTGCGGGTGTTGCACACCTGAGCCCAGCACAAACACCACATCGGTGTGCGCCACAAAATCAATCGCCTGGCCTGAAGCATCAAACGTTGCCAGGTCTCCGGTGGTGAATTCCGCAGGGGCGCTGAGCGTGCCTTCGCCCACCGCCATCCAGGCCACGGTGTGGCCCGCTGGAGGTTCAAAGCGCCAGCGCTCACCGGCTTTCAGATGCACCGCCAGATAGATGATGTTGGAAGGTGCGGGAATGGGATTCGTGTGTCCTGCGTAGGTCCCCAGCAGCACGCGCGCGGGGCCACTATGCGGCACATCTTCCGGGCCGAGGTAGGTACTGTAAGCGGGGGCCAGCTCCAGCTCGGGTGGCATGGCCACCCAGAGCTGAAAGCCCAGCACGCGCGAAGTATTGGCCAGCGCACTGGTGTGCCACACACCGCCGCCCGCCATCATCCACTCCACGCCGCCCGTAGGCAGGGTACCGCGCGCGCCGTGTTCACCGGTGGTGTCTTCGTACACCGCCTGGCCGTGGATCAGGTAGCTCAGCGTAGCGATGCCCGAGTGCGGGTGCATGCCAAAGCTGGGCGGCTGTCCGCCTTCGGGCGCCTCAAAGCGGTCCAGAAAAACAAAAGGCTTGAGCACCTGGCCCAGGTCGGACGGGCTGACCAGCCGGGTGATGGGGCCGTGCGAGCTGCCACGTGTGCGGTGCTGAACGGCGCGCGGGCTTGCGACTTCTGACATGGTGTGGCTCCTGAAACTGTGTACGCAACGAATACCCGTAGGGTAAGCGGCAGCGCCTGGCGTGTATAGACGCAATAATTGGCATTCACTGTCCCATTTTTATAAGGAATGCGGTGCCCACTTTGAACGCCATGCAACGTATGCGCCTTGTACCCGTCGCTACCGTCGTGCTATGGGCATTCGTGACACTCACATGGGGTCGCTTGGCTTTTGCACAAGACACGGACACGCCAGCCGAAGCATCGGCGCAGGCCCAGCCCCGCACCACCGTGTCTGCAGCGGAGATGCAGCTGGCGGTGACGCAGCGTTTTCCCTTGCGCTACCCGGTGCAGGGTTTGCTGGACCTGGAGGTAGAGACCCCGAAGCTGCGCCTGCTGCCCGCACAGAACCGCATGGGCGCCGAGATGGTGGTGCAGGCCGAGGGCCCGGCACTGCAGCGCATGCACCAGGGCCTGCTGGATGTGGACTTTGCGCTGCGCTACGAGGCCAGCGACCGCACGATTCGGGCGCACCAGCTGCGCATACGGCGCCTGCAGTTCCCCAGTCTGCAACCCGGTGTGGTAGCGCTACTCAACACCTACGCACCCGCCCTGGCCCAGCAGAGCCTGCTGGAAGTGGTGTTGCACCAGCTGCGCCCGCAAGACCTGGCGCTGGCCGATGTGATGGGGCTGCAGCCCGGGAGCATCACGGTCACGGAGGCAGGTCTGGTGATTGGCTTTGTGCCCAAGCCGCCAGCGCAATAAATCACCGGACAATCGTCGGGTTCTATGGGGCGCTGGTGGCGCTGTGGGCGTTGCGTTGCTTCAGGATGCGGTAAAGGTTGCCCTCAATCCAGTCGGCCAGGCTGTCGACTTCGTGGGCCACTTCGGTCCCCATGGGCGTGAGGCTGTATTCCACATGGGGCGGTACCACGGGGTAGGCGGTGCGCAGCACAAAGCCATCGGCCTCCAGGGCCTGCAGTGTCTGGGCCAGCATTTTTTCGCTCACGCCACCCACCTTGCGGCGCAGGTCGCTGAAGCGGTAGGTGCCCTCCAGCAGGGCAACCAGCACCAGCACGCCCCAGCGGCTGGTGACGTTTTGCAAAACCTGGCGGGACGGGCAGGCAACGGAGAACAACTCGCCGCGTTTCTTTTTGGGTGATAGGGTACTTACCTTTTTGTGCGTACTTACTAAAAGTTTGCGCTTTGCCTATTATCGCGCCCTGTCTGTTTCTTTACAAGGATGTATCCCATGATCGCTGTTACCGGAGCCACTGGCCAACTGGGCCGTCTCGTTATTCAGGAACTGCTGCGCAGCGTGCCGGCAGCCCACATCGTTGCGGCCGTGCGCACACCGGCCAAGGCCCAGGACCTGGCCGCCCTGGGCGTGCAGGTGCGCCAGGCGGACTACGCACAGCCCGCGACGCTGCAAGCCGCGTTTGCCGGGGTGGACAAACTGCTGCTGATCTCGTCGAGCGAAGTGGGCCAGCGTGCCCCGCAGCACCGCGCCGTCATTGACGCGGCCAAAGCTGCCGGCGTGAAGCTGATTGCCTACACCAGCCTGCTGCATGCTGAAACCTCGGCACTGGGTCTGGCCGCCGAACACAAGGAAACGGAAGCTGCGTTGCGCGCATCGGGCGTGCCGTTTGTGCTGCTGCGCAATGGCTGGTATGCCGAGAACTATGCAGGCACCGTGCCCACGGCTTTGCAACACGGTGCGGTGCTGGGCAGCGCCAGGGATGGGCGCATTGCCGCCGCTGCGCGCGCGGACTACGCTGCCGCCGCCGCGGCCGTGCTGGTGCGCGAGGGGCAGGCTGGCAAGGTGTACGAGCTGGCGGGTGACACATCGTTCACCATGGCCGAGTTTGCGGCCGAGATTGCCAGGCAGTCGGGCAAGCCCGTGGCCTATGTGGACATGCCGCAAGCCGACTATGCGGCCGCTCTGGTGAAGGTAGGTTTGCCCGAGGGCTTTGCTGCGCTGCTGGCAGACTCCGATGCGGCGGCAGCCAACGGCGGTCTGTTTGACAACAACGGCCAGCTGGGCCAGCTGATCGGGCGCCCCACCACGCCCATCAGCACCGTGATTGCCGCCGCACTGAAGGGCTGAGTCGCAGGTCACAAGCGCAGGCAGCTATTGTTTTTATAGCTGCTTGCGCACATTCCGTGCGGGCTAGGGGCCGGTTTGGTCACATAGAATCAGACATGCCTGCTGCCCAGACTCACGCCATAACTCATGCAGTGTTCCGCCTGCGCGCCGCCCGTCTGGCGCGCAGTGCCAAGCCCTTTGTGGCCCGCGGCTCCAACTCCGAGCGCTGCCCGGGCTGCCGCGTGGTGTTCAGCCACTGCCTGTGCGCCCTGCGCCCGGTCGTGCCGACGACGGCGGGCGTGTGCCTGATCATGTTCGACATCGAGCCGCTCAAGCCCACCAACACGGGCTGGCTGATTGCCGACGTGGTGCCCGACACCTTTGCCTTTGGCTGGGCCCGCACCGAGGTCGACCCCGCGTTGCTGGCCCTGCTGGCCGACCCGCAGTGGCAACCGTATGTGGTGTTCCCCGGCGAGTTTGTCGACCCTGCGCGGGTGGTGACAACACTTGTCAATCACAACCAAGCGGCACAACTCGCCGCCGGGCCGCCCCAAGGCGAGTTAGCCCCCGTGGGGGGCAGCGACCCGCGCGGCGGCGGAGCGTGGGGGCCACGCCCTCTCTTCATCTTGCTCGACGCCACCTGGCCCGAGGCGCGCAAGATGTTCCGCAAGAGCCCGTTCCTGAACCACCTGCCGGTGCTGAGTCTGCAGAGCGAGCAGCTCTCGCGCTACCGGCTGCGCCGCTCCACGCGCGACGACCATTTCTGCACTTCCGAGGTGGCGGCGCTGTGCCTGGAGCTGGCTAGCGAGACGCACGCTGCGCAGACGCTGGAAGCCTACCTGGACGTGTTCACCAGCCACTACCTGAGCGCCAAACGGCTGGTGCCCACTGACCTGGAAGACGCCGCGCACCAGCGGCTGCGCGCGCTAGCCGTGGCCGGCTGAAGCCGTCGCCGCGGGCATGCCCACGGTCTGGGTCAGCAGGATCTGCTGGTCCGCATCCAGCCCCATGCTCTGCCCCAGTGCGTTCTGGTCAAACCAGGCGCGCACCACGGCCGCCAGACCGGCAGAGGCGCAATACAGATAGACGTTTTGCGCCATGGCACCCACGGCCATGGACGCATACGACTCGCGGCGCGCGGCCGGAATCGTCTTCATGCGGCCGTGGTCCGCCACGTACACCAGATCCAGCGGTGCGGTGTCCACAAAGTCCTGATACCCGGTGACGCGCCGCACATCCGTGGCGGCCACCAGATGCAGCGCATGCACTTTCGGTGCGTAGCGGTACAGGCCGGTGGCCAGGGCCACATACACATCGACCTCCTGCGCATTCATGGCACTCGGTGCGGTGCGCCCGCCCAGTTCCACGCGGTTGATGCCGGCTGCGGCCCACAGCAGATCGGACAGCGTCTGCTCGGGCAGCGGCGCAGGCTGGAATTGACGCTGCGATTGGCGCGTTGCCAGCGCCTGCATCAGAGGCATGCCGCCGACCGCAGCCGGGGTGGGCAAGTGGATGGATTGGCCCGGATCAAACGCCAGCGGCGTGGATTTGAGTTGCCCGATGAGCCCCAGAGCCATTTTTGTCAGCGTGTTCATCAACCAGCCCTCCTGCTGAAGCGATATTAGAGCGTCGTGCGTGCGGCGACAATCAGAGTCTTACCCAACCGACGGCGCTGCCGGAGAAACCCACCCATGACCGACAACTACAAAGCCGCCGCCGAAGCCCGCGAAGCCGCGCTGTGCGAATCCTGCCGTGGCATCCAGCGCAACTGGCGCCGCGCCCCCGGCCACGCTGAGCTGGTGCAAGGCGACAACCGCAAGGAAGATCGCAACGGTCGCAGCGTGACGGTGACACGCTACCGCTGCGACCGCTGTGGCTCCATCTGGGACTACGAGAACGACAAAACCAACCAGCAGGCGGGTTGGTCGCTGCCACGCCGCTAGACGTGGACCCACGCAGCAGGCCATGAAAGCACCCCCCAGACTCCAATCCCTCATCGAAGAGGGTCTGATTGACACCGTGGTGCGACAACTCATGAGCGGCAAGGAAGCCATGGTGTTTGTGGTGCGCTCGGGCGAGCAGACGCTGTGCGCCAAGATCTACAAAGAGGCGAATAACCGCAGCTTTCGCCAGGCGGTGGACTACACCGAAAACCGCAGGGTCAAAAACTCACGCTCGGCCCGCGCCATGGCCAAGGGCAGCCGCTTTGGCCGTCAGGAGCAGGAGGCCGCGTGGCAGAGCGCCGAGGTGGATGCGCTGTACCGCCTGGCCGCTGCCGGCGTACGCGTGCCGCAGCCCTACAACTTTCACGATGGTGTGCTGCTGATGGAACTGGTGACCGACGCCGATGGTGACGCTGCCCCGCGCCTGAATGACGTGGCCTTTACTTCCGAACAGGCGCTGCGCCACCACGCCACGCTGATTGCCGAGGTGGTGCGCATGCTGTGCGCGGGCGTGGTGCACGGAGACTTGTCGGAGTTCAACATCCTGCTGGCGCACACGCATGGCGTGGATGGTGCCGACGGTGTGGATGAACCGGTGATCATCGATCTGCCGCAGGCCGTGGACGCTGCGGGCAACAACCACGCGCAGCGCATGCTGCTGCGCGACGTGGCCAATCTGCGCGACTTCTTTGGCCAGTTCGCGCCCGAATTGCGCACGACCCAATACGGCCCCGAAATCTGGAGCCTGTACCAGGGCGGCCTGCTCTCCAACGGGACGCCGCTCACCGGCCACTTTGATCCTGCCCACGCCGATGTGGACATGCAGGCGGTGCTGCGCGAGATAGACGATGCGCGCGCCGAAGATGCCGCGCGCCGACTGCGCATGGCAATGGCGGCCGCGTCGTAAACTGGCACAACACCTGTTACTGCAACGCAAGGACTTGCCATGACCGCTGCATCCAATCTCTCTGCATTTACCGTCACCCGCAAATGGCCCGCGCAGCACCCCGAGCGGCTGCAGCTCTACTCGCTGCCTACGCCCAATGGCGTGAAGGTGTCCATCCTGCTGGAAGAAGTGGGCTTGCCCTACGAGCCGCACCTGGTGAGCTTCGAGACCAATGACCAGATGTCGCCTGAATTTGTCGGCACGTTTCCCAACAACAAAATTCCCGCCATCCTCGACCCAAATGGTCCTGGTGGCCAACCGCTGGCGCTGTTTGAGTCGGGTGCCATCCTGCTGTACCTGGCCGAGAAGACCGGGCAATTGCTGCCCACCGAGCCGGCAGCGCGCTACGAGACGATTCAGTGGCTGATGTTCCAGATGGGTGGTGTGGGGCCGATGTTCGGGCAGCTGGGTTTCTTCCACTTTTTTGCCGGCAAGGACTATGAAGACAAGCGCCCGCGCGACCGCTATGCCGCCGAGAGCAGGCGACTGCTGGGCGTGCTGAACCAGCGCCTGGCCACGCGCAGCTGGATCATGGGCGACGACTACACCATCGCCGACATTGCCATCTTCCCCTGGGTGCGCAACCTGGTCGAGCGCTACGGCGCGGGCGACCTGGTGGGCTATGCCGACTTCCCCCATGTGGCACGCGCTCTGGCGGCGTTTGTGGCGCGGCCGGCCGTGCAGCGCGGCTTGCTCATCCCAAAACGCTCCTGATTTCATAGCTGCCCGTGTACATTCTGCGCGGGCTGGAGGCCTATTTGGCTTGAATACGGGGTGGGCATAGGGTTTACCGGCATGGCCCTGCCACAGGGGGCGCTCTACGATGGTGAGACAACAACAGCCCTTCGGAGATCTGCCCATGCGCAAACACCTGTCCCTCACTGTGCTGGCACTTGCCTGCACCGCCACCATGGCCCAAACCGCACCTCCCGCATTGCCCACCGCGGAGCAGACCGATCCGGTGAAACTGGGCTGGATGGTAGGTTCCCCACCACCACCGGACAAGGTGATCCGGTTTGCCGACGGCTCGTTCTACACCTTCCCCAAATTCCGCTGGTCGTTTTCCAACACACGCCAACTGGGTCCGACCACCAATGTGTCGCGCGGACTGGCTCCGGCCGTGGCACTGCCGCGCGCCGAGCGGACGGACATTGACGCGGTGACGTTCACGCCGCTGGGTAAAACCGAGCCTATGACCTGGGCGCAGTCGCTGGGTGCCAACTTCACCGACGGCATTGTCGTGCTGCACAAGGGACGCGTGGTGTACGAGCGCTACTTCGGTGCGCTGAAGGTGGACGGGCAGCACGTGGCCCATTCGGTCACCAAGTCCTTCTTCGGCACCATTGGTGCCACGCTGGTGGCCGAAGGCAAGCTCGATGAAAACGCGAAAGTGGCGCAGTATGTACCCGAACTGAAGGACAGCGCGTTTGGCGATGCCACCATCCGCCAGTTGCTGGACATGCGCACCGGCCTGAAATACAGCGAGAACTACGCCGACCCCAAGGCCGAGATCTGGGACCATGTGCGCGCGGCAGCGTGCTGCCGCGCCCACCGGGATACCAGGGGCCGCAGACGTTCTATGAATTCCTGCAGACCGTCAAGAAAGAGGGCGAGCATGGCAGCGCGTTCGCCTACAAGACCGTCAACAGCGACGCCCTGGGCTGGGTGATCCGCCGCGTGACGGGCAAGTCGGTCGGCGAGAACCTGTCCGAGCGCATCTGGAGCAAGCTGGGCACCGAGCAGGATGCGTTCTTCAGTGTGGACACGGTGGGCAACGAGTTTGCCGGCGGCGGCCTCAACACCGGACTGCGCGACCTGGCCCGCTTTGGCGAAATGATGCGCAACGACGGCAATTTCAACGGGCAGCAGATCGTCCCGAAGACCGTGGTGGATGACATCCGCCAGGGTGGCAACAAGTCCGCATTCCCGGCTAGCTACGCGACGCTGCCCGGCGGCAGCTACCGCAATATGTGGTGGGTGCTGCACAACGAACATGGCGCCTACGCGGCGCGTGGCGTACACGGCCAGACGGTGTACATCGATCCCAAGGCCGAGATGGTGATCGCGCGCTACGCATCCTTCCCGATGGCCGCCAATGCGTTCAACGACCCGACGTCATTGCCGGCGTACCACGCGCTGGCCAAGCACCTGATGGCGCGGCCGTAAAGGGTCATCCATCAATTAAGGGACTGGTGGATGGATCAGTTGGTTTTGTCAACACCGTAAAAATCGTGGAATCCGAGTGGGTGCAACCGGAAATTCACAACCCCTTTATGCACGGGCTTGGATTGCACTGAGTATGCAATCGTGAACCATGGCGCCTGCTCCTTGAACGGAACTTGTACCGCCTGGTAAAGCCTGCTGCGCTCAGCCGGTTGGGTTGCAAGTCTGGCTTCCTGCAAAAGCGCTTCTGTGGGGGGATGACAAAACAGCGCCAGGTTGTGTTCTGAAGGCTTGCCGTCCGGACACCCCAGCATGTTGCCCAGGTAATTGTCAGGGTCGCCATTGTCGCCAAACCATCCTGACATACCCATCTGATGTTCACCGTTTCGCATGCGCTTGATGTACTCCCGCCACTCATAGGTTTTGAATTCCACGGTCACGCCAATCCTGGCAAGACTGGTTTTCATGAGGTCTGCCACACGCCGTGCATCGGGGTTGTATCTTCGTGAAACAGGCATCACCCACAGATCGGTGGTGAAACCGTCAGGGTAGCCCGCATCCGACAGCAGCTTTCTGGCAGCAACGGGATCAAAAGGATCGTCTCTGAGGTCGGCTTTGTGGGACCACTGCGTCGATGGAATCGGACTGTTGGCCACCGCGCCGAAATCAAGATACACCCCGGCGACGATGGCCTTCTTACTGATGGCCATATTGATAGCTTTGCGCACCCGTACATCATCAAACGGCTTTCTGGTTGTGTTGTATGCCACATAGCCGATGCTTGACTCCACCTGCTCCAGCACCATGACATCTGGATGCTGTCGCATGGCATCCAGATCGTCCGGGTGTGCGTATCCCATCACGTCGCACTCCCCTTTTCGCAGCTTGGCCCAGCTTTCTGAGGAATTTGGAGTTATCGAAAATGTAAGGCTGCCAATCTTCGCTTCACCCAGAAAATACTGGGGAAAAGCCTTGTAACGAATGAAGGCATCTTTCTTGTACTCGACCATCATGAATGGCCCCGTGCCAATGGGTTCCTGGTCAATTCTCTCTGGTGTTCCTGCGGCCAGCATCAGGTCTGCGTACTCTTTGGATTGCACACCGGCCCAGCCCAAGGCCAAATTGGCGACGAAGGAGGCATCCGCTTTGTGAAGAGTGATTTTTACCGTGTGTTCGTCAACTTTACTGATGGACTTGAGCAACTTGTCCATCTTCATGCTGAGAAAGCCGGCATGGTTGGAACTGGTGACTTTGTAAAACGGGTGCCTTTCCTTCCATTGCCGCTCCATCGTAAAAACAATATCGTCCGCGTTCAGGGTGCGACTGGGTTTGAAATGGCTGTGGCTGTGCCATTGCACGTCTTTACGCAGGAAGAACGTGTATTCGGTGCCATCTGGCGATGCCACCCAGCGCTCCGCCAAACCTGACACAAGCTGGGTACCCTCAGGCTCAAATTCGACAATACGGCTATAGATTTGCCGATTGGCGTCTGCGGTAATGAGACCTCTTTCCATACCTGGGTAGAAGCTCATCGGGTTGCCCCCGGCACAGAACACCAGTGATTTTGTCGGCGTGATCGGCATGCTCTCCTGGCCGTATGCCATGGTCGCTACGCCCCCCATGCAAAGCAGTGACGCAAGGGATACGCCACGGATAAGGGACTGAGTCTTCGCAATTGCGCCGTTGCGCGGGCAGGCAGGATTAGTCATGATTAATTGTGTGCAATACATGCATCCGAGGTCAGTGCGCTTCGGAGTCGCGCTGAACTTAGGCCTGATTCCGATGGAGGCGTACTTTTAAGCCAGTGGCAAAGCGGCTCGGCGACCGGGCCGGAATAGTCACCCGCAAAGAGCTTGAAAGCAATCTCACTGGCTGCAAAACGATTCTTCATCTTTGCGGACATGAGCAGCAACTGCGCACTCTTCGCGACATCCTGCTCACCCGCAAGGCCATTGAATTAGGCATCCGCCAAAGTGATTTGTACTGCAATCAAGCCCGCGTTCATGCCAGCAGTGTTCAGCCTGCCCGATCGGTAAAGGATCGTTGGAGGTTCGCCCTTACCAAAGGCATATGCATCCAGTGCGGCAATCGTGCTATTGAACCAGCGTCTCTCCACATCCCGTGCAACCGGTTTATCCGCATCGGGAACATTCTGATCGATCCACAATCGATTCAAGGTCCGGGCCGCTGTGATTGCCCGCATATCAGGCTGAATCGCATCCGTGTGCCAAATCTTCAGCATGAACTTGTCAATCGGCTTGAGCGACAGCTGGTTGCCCTCAAAATAACTCAGAACGCTTTCGCCGCTGGGGTGCCCTGGAAAACCCATGGCATGCATGAGTTCATGCAATACGCACTTGTAGGCATATTGCTCACTCAGTACCACATGCACTCTGGTGAGAGTTCCACTATTGGCGTAGCGTTGCGTGTAGCAAGCGGCCTGACGCAATTCAGTTTCATCAAATCGCCGGATTTCAAACTGAAGTTGAACATCGTTTGTACCGTCTGCGACTTCCCTGACAGAAAAACCCATGCTACTGGCAATCTGAGCCAATGCTTCGCGCGCACTATCCGCGTTGCCGGAACTTGCATTTGCGTTAACGCTGTACTTCAGGGTTTTGTTGTCGCCATTGGGCCAGCGGACCGCGTTCATCAGCACTCCATTTTGCTGCCACCGGGTTTCCCACATGACATCGAATGCGCGTATCCATTCAGCCTCTTGCGCTTGGGAACAAGCCATGACAAACCAGCAGACCATTCCCGCAGCCAACCTTTGCAAGGTCATGAACCGTCTCCATTTTTTATGAGAACTCCCTCCGGGTTGGGTTGCTTTCACAACCACCCAATCCAGCAGGCGATATCGTACATCGCATGCGGTAGTAGTCAGATAGCTGCGTGTGCATCGTTATTCAAAGAGGCAGCAAAAGTGGCATGAAAAAAGGCCCCTGCTGTTGCCAGCAGGGGCCTTTGTCATTCGCGTCAGGGCGAATTACTTGGCGACCACGCGCACCATTTCCAGGCACTTGTTGGAGTAACCCCACTCGTTGTCGTACCAGGCCACGACCTTGACGAAGGTGCCGTCCAGGGCGATGGAAGCATCGGCATCAAACACGCTGGTGCAGGTCTCGCCACGGAAGTCGGTGGCCACCACCTTGTCTTCGGTGTAACCGAGCACGCCTTTGAGGGCGCCCTGGGACTGGGCTTTCATTTCGGCGCAGATTTCTTTCAGGGTGGCTTCGGTGTTGAGTTCGCAGGTCAGGTCGACCACGGACACGTCGGACGTGGGCACGCGAAAGGACATGCCGGTGAGCTTTTTGTTCAGTTCAGGAATCACCACGCCCACGGCTTTGGCAGCGCCGGTGCTGGAGGGGATGATGTTTTCCAGAATGCCGCGGCCGCCGCGCCAGTCTTTGTTGGAAGGTCCGTCCACGGTCTTCTGGGTAGCGGTAGCAGCGTGCACGGTGGTCATCAGGCCGCGCTTGATGCCCCATTTGTCGTTCAGGACCTTGGCCACGGGTGCCAGGCAGTTGGTGGTGCAGCTGGCGTTGGAGATGATGGTCTGGCCGGCGTAGGTCTTGTCGTTCACGCCATAGACGAACATGGGGGTGTCGTCTTTGGAGGGGGCAGAGAAGATGACTTTCTTGGCACCGGCAGCCAGGTGCTTTTCACCGGAGGCTTTGTCCAGGAACAGGCCGGTGGATTCAATGACGATGTCGGCGCCGACTTCGTTCCACTTCAGGTTGGAAGGATCGCGTTCTTGCGTGAGGCGGATTTTCTTGCCGTTGACGATGATGGCGTTGCCTTCGACCACGACGGTGCCTTTGAAGCGACCGTGCACGCTGTCGTACTGGAGCATGTAGGCCAGGTAGTCGGGCTCGAGCAGGTCGTTGATGGCGACGACTTCGATGTCGCTGAAGTTCTGGATGGCCGAGCGCAGTACGTTGCGTCCGATGCGGCCGAAGCCGTTGATGCCGATCTTGATGGTCATGGTGGTTTCCTTAAAAAATAATCTGCTTACTGAAAAACTGCTTACTTCTTTGCCAGCACGGATTGCACCGTATCGGCCACGTTGTCGGGGGTGAATCCAAAATGCTTGAACAGCACGGGTGCGGGTGCGGATTCGCCGTAGGTGTCGATACCCACAACGGCAGACACGCCGTACTTCCACCAGCCGTCGGTCGAGCCCATTTCCACCGCCACGCGGGGCAAGCCGGCGGGCAGCACGGAGGACTTGTAGTCGGCGCTTTGCTTGTCAAATGTGGTGGTGCTGGGCATGGAGACCACACGCACCGCAATCTTGCGTTCGGCCAGCACCTTCTGGGCATGCAGGGCGAGCTGCACTTCGGAACCGGTGGCGATGATGACCGCCTGGGGCTTCTTTTTCAGGCCCACTTCGGAAGGCTCGGCCAGCACGTAGGCACCCTTGCTGATGGCATCCAGGCCACAGGCATCGGGGGCCAGCGCGGACTCGGCCTTGGGCGCGTAGCTGATGTTCTGGCGTGACAGCAACAGGGCGGTAGGCTTGGCCTTGTTTTGCAGGGCCACGGTCCAGGCCACGGCGGTCTCGGCCGTATCACCCGGACGCCACACGTCCAGGTTGGGGATCAGGCGCAAGCTGGCGGCGTGCTCGATGGACTGGTGCGTGGGGCCGTCTTCGCCCAGACCGATGGAGTCGTGGGTGAACACATGGATCACGCGCTGCTTCATCAGCGCGGCCATGCGGATCGCATTGCGGCTGTAGTCGCTGAAGGTCAGGAAGGTTCCACCGTAGGGGATGAAACCGCCGTGCAGGGCCACGCCGTTCATGATGGCGGCCATGCCGAATTCGCGCACGCCGTAGTTGATGTGGCGGCCGCCGACGCCAGCCTCGTTCTTCACCACAGCACCACTCATGGCATCAAAGCGCAGGTTGGGCGTGGCCTTGGTGTTGGTGAGGTTGGAGCCGGTCAGGTCGGCCGAGCCGCCCAGCAGTTCAGGCAACGCAGCGGTGAAGGACTCCAGCGCCAGTTGGCTGGCCTTGCGGCTGGCCACGGTTTCGGCCTTGGTGTGGGCCGCAATGACGGTGTCCACCGCGGTCTGCACAAAGTTCTTGGGCAGGTCGCCCTTCATGCGGCGCAGCAGTTCCTTGGCCAGTGCGGGGAAGGCAGCCTGGTAGGCCGCGAACTTGTCTTTCCAGGCGGCTTCTGTGGCCTTGCCCTTTTCCTTGCCATCCCAATCGGCATACACCTCTTTGGGAATCACGAAAGGCGCATGGCTCCAGCCGATGGACTCGCGCGTGAGCTTGATTTCTTCCGCACCCAGGGGTTCACCGTGGGCCTTGGCCGTATTGGCGCGATTGGGGCTGCCTTTGCCAATGTGGGTTTTACAGATGATCAGGGTGGGGCGCTCGGTCTGTGCCTTGGCATCTGCGATGGCTTTGGACACTGCGGCGGCATCGTGGCCGTCAATGGGACCGAGCACATTCCAGCCATAGGACACAAAACGCAGCGCGGTGTTGTCGGCAAACCAGGGCGCCACCTGTCCATCAATCGAGATACCGTTGTCGTCGTACAGCGCAATCAGCTTGTTGAGCTTCCAGGCGCCTGCCAGCGAGCAGGCTTCGTGGCTGATGCCCTCCATCAGGCAGCCGTCGCCCATGAACACATAGGTGTGGTGGTCCACGACGGCATGGCCTTCGCGGTTGAACTCGGACGCCAGCAGCTTTTCGGCCAGCGCCATGCCCACGGCATTGGTGATGCCCTGGCCCAGCGGGCCGGTGGTGGTTTCGACACCGGGGGTGTGGCCCACTTCAGGGTGGCCAGCGGTCCTGGAGCCCAGCTGGCGGAAGTTCTTCAGCTCGGCCATGGGCAGCTTGTAGCCGGTGAGGTGCAACAAGGCGTAGATCAGCATCGAACCGTGGCCGTTGGAGAGCACGAAACGGTCACGGTTGAGCCAGTTGGGGTTGGCAGGGTTGTGGCTGAGATGTTCGCCCCACAAGGCCACCGCCATATCGGCCATGCCCATGGGGGCGCCGGGATGACCGGAGTTGGCTTGTTGCACTGCATCCATTGC
>Ga0116187_1003097_pt1 | contig 15748 bp, 14 predicted proteins | sample AD_JPNNA6_MetaG_FD_89755 | JGI IMG/M metagenome (GOLD analysis project Ga0116187, IMG submission 89755) | Active sludge microbial communities of municipal wastewater-treating anaerobic digesters from Japan - AD_JPNNA6_MetaG | ecosystem: Engineered > Bioreactor > Anaerobic > Digestate | place... | reverse complement strand
GCTCCTTGTTCATGACGCACTAAGATATGTTTTATATCAGAAAATTCATAAAGGGCATCATAGATATCAATTACTTGACCTCCAGGATAGCCAAATACGGTAGTAACTCCCTCTTTTTTCAAGAGTTCGATTAAAATTTGAGCACCCTTCATTTTCAATGCATTCACCTCACAATCACTTCATAGCCGCCCCTTGGTTCGTGGGCAGGGCTCTTTCAATATAGCGGCCGAGAAGGCCGTGGGTATATTTGGGTGGTGGGAGAACCAATTGTTCTTGACGTTTTTGTTTCTCTTCATCATTTATAAATAATTCTAATTTTCTAGATGGAATATCGATGAGAATTTCGTCACCGTCCTTGACCAGTGCAATCGGTCCCCGGTCATAGGCCTCAGGGGCAATATGGCCAATGCAGGGTCCTCGAGTTCCGCCGGAAAAACGACCATCGGTAACCAAGGCGACATCATGGCTTAAGCCCATTCCAACTATGGCCGAGGTTGGAGCCAACATCTCTCTCATCCCTGGACCTCCCTTTGGTCCTTCGTAGCGGATCACGATTACGCTCCCTTTCGAGATTTTCCCTTTAGTAATTTTTTCCATAGCCTCTTCTTCGCTATTAAAACAGACTGCTTTGCCTCGAAAAATTTTCATATCTTGACTAACACCAGATTGTTTAACAACCGCTCCTTCAGGAGCTAAGGAACCCCTTAGAATTGCAATGCCACCCTCTTGGGAATGAGGATTTTCCCGAGGTCGAATAACCTCATGGTCAACATACTGGACAGAGTCTTGTATTTCTCTAACCGAAACACCACTCACTGTAGGATTATCTTCAATTAAATCTCCGAGAATTTTTTCAACGGCAGGAATCCCTCCAGCAAAGTGAAGATCTTCCATAAACAGTTCACCCGCAGGACGAAGGAGTACTAAATGGGGAACCTTCAAAGAAAGCTGGTTAAAAATGTCAAGATTGATTTCATTCAAACCTAACTCATTGGCCAAAGCTAATAAATGAAGGACGGTGTTAGTAGAACCACCCAAAGCTAAATCCATTGTTATAGCATTTCTAAGTGATGCAGAGTTGAGAATCATCCGTGGGGTTAAATTTTGCTTTATCAATTGAACAATTTGTTTGCCGCTTTCATAACTAATTCTTCGTTTTTCTGCTAATACCGCTGGTGCAGTTCCACAACCAGGTAGACTCATTCCCATGGTTTCAGTCAGACATGCCATGGTATTAGCAGTATAAAGTCCCTGACAAGATCCTCCACCTGGACAAGCTTCAGCTTCTAAGGCATTTAATTCTTTTTCACTCAATAGACCGGCATGATATTTTCCAACTGCTTCAAAGGTGTCTCGAACAAAGGAAAGCTTTCTTCCTTGGTAACGACCGGAAAGCATAGGTCCAGCTGTTACAACTAAAGCAGGTATGTTTAAGCGAGCTGCTGCTATAAGCATTCCTGGAGTAATTTTATCGCAGTTGGTGAGTAGTACTAAACCATCAAGGGCATGTCCCGTGGCAACTGCCTCAATGCTATCAGCAACTACATCGCGGCTGGGTAAAGAATACCGCATGCCTTCATGACCCATAGAAATGCCATCACATATTCCTGGAATTCCAAAAATAAATGGAGTTCCTCCTCCTGCTTCAATGCCTCTTTCGATAAAGCGCTCTAATTCACGCATATGGATATGTCCAGGAACTAAATCAGAATAGGAACTGGCTATTCCAACAAAAGGTCTTTCCATTGCAGAGCGTGATATTCCAGTAGAAAATAGCAAGGAACGATGCGGACAACGATCGGGTCCGTTTTTAACTAATTCACTTTTCATAAAATTCCTCCTTCATGATTTATTGTGGCAATCTATAAAGACTTAGAATAATAGTAGAAGTCAGGATAACAAAAAACCCCTCGTCCTCACAGGGACGAGGGGTTCTAAGAACTTCCCCGCGGTACCACCCGATTTGCCAACATATCAGCCAACTCATTACAGGTACGGGTAATTTTACCTACACCATCCTCTATAACGGGAGTTCCCGACCCGGCTTAATAGATACTCGTTCAGCCTGTAACTCCAGGGTGAGTTTCGGTATTTAAGCGGGTGCTTACTTTCAGCAAGTGGTAAGCTCTCTGTGACCCCTTCGATACCTACTGAGCCCCTTCATAGTTTTTAACAGCCCGATTATTATTGAAAAGATTCCAGGCCATACTATAAAAGTAGCAGAAATATACCACACTCAAACTAAAATTGCAAGAAAACATAAAAAATTTAATAAAACAAAAGAATATAGATAGTTCCTTCTCTCTTGGTGGGAAGAGGCGAGGATACCGGTGAAATAAAATATTTACTATTCATTACTCATAATTCGCTTCTCACTGTATTTTCAAAACAGATATTTAAATATTTTTCCTTTATTTACCCAAGGAAATTTCTTTTTAAAAAGCTCCAGTATATATTGAAGTTCTGGATAATAAGAATTATAATTGTTGATGAGAATGATTATCATTATAAGTTGGTTGAGAGATGTTTTATAAAGAATGGCAAAAGACTTTATGGAAAAATAAAATAAAACTCACTTCCTGTCGACAAGCCATAATTAGGGTATTTGAAGAAAATCGAAAGCATCTTTCTGCTGAAGAAGTTCATGAATATCTTAAAAAAGGGGACCAAAAAGCAGGGATAGCTACAGTTTATCGTAATCTTGATTTGTTAACCAGAATTGGAATTTTACATCGAGTTAATTTTGGGGACGGTAAAGATCATTTTGAAATTACTCATAAACCCATTCATCACCATCATTTGGTCTGTAACAAATGTGGGAAAGTGGTTGATTATAGTGAGATTATGGGAGAAAGTGAGTTTGTTTCTTATCTAGAAAAAGAATTAACCAATCGATATGAATTTAAAATTGAGTCTCACCAAATTTATTTTTATGGACTCTGTGATAAATGTCGACGAGATTTAATTAAAGGGGATGGTTTTTTTGATCCTAAAACGAAGCATAGCTCCTAAATCAGCTGATTCAAATTATTCCTTAATTGACATGCTTCCTGGTCAAATCGGAACAATAACTGAGATTGATCATGGCCATGGGTTGGTGAGAAAACTTTGTTCAATGGGCATAGTACCCGGGAAAAAAATAATGAAAGTAAGCCAAATTTTAGTTGGTGGACCAATTGTAATTCGTATTGATGATCATGACCTTGCCTTGGGGCGTGGGATTGCAAGTCGGATTAAAGTTAGAATGGAAATATGAAAAAAGTTGTCTTAGCAGGGAACCCAAATGTCGGGAAAAGCGTTTTTTTTACCCGATTAAGCGGTATATATGCGGTTTCATCAAATTATCCTGGAACAACAGTTGAAATTTCTCGGAGTCAAATAAGTCGCGATGGAGTAAAATTTGAGTTGATTGATGCTCCTGGAACATACGCTTTGGAAGCCGATGCGGAAGCGGAAAAAATTGCCGGAAAGCTGATTGATGAAGCTGATATAGTTGTTAATGTAATTGATGCTGGTAACCTCGAGCGAAACCTTTACCTTACTTTTGAGCTTTTAGAAAAAAAGAAACCGATGGTGATTGCTCTTAATATGTGGGATGAGGTTCAGCGAAGGGGAGTCAGAATAGACATCCAAGCTCTTTCGCATATTTTAGGCATACCGGTTATTCCAGTAGTTGCTACTACTGGAGAAGGCATGAAGAAGCTCATTCAGACTCTTGACCATGCTCGAGTACCAATTATTGTGCCGAGTTCACACCAGGAACGTTGGCATGAAATTGGTCAAGTTATTCAAGCTGTGCAATCTTTTTCTTACCACAAGCCTACCTGGGTTGATCGTTTAAAGGAAGCCACCCTGTTACCGGTCAGTGGATTTCTCATTGGTTTAGGGGTTTTATATGGAGTATTTTGGGTAGTTCGGTTTATTGGTGAAGGACTGATCAACTATATTCTTGACCCACTTTTTTATCGATTTTACTATCCTCTCTTATTGGGCCTTGATAGGCATTTATCTTTTTCTCCTTTTTTAAGAACTATTTTAATCGGACATCTGGTTGACGGAAAAATCGATTTTGAACAATCACTCGGCTTGCTTTCTACGGGAATATACGTTGAATTGGGAGTTGTTCTTCCCTATATTATTTCCTTTTATTTTATTCTCGGGTTATTGGAAGATACCGGATACCTTCCTCGTTTAGCGGTTTTGTTGGATGGATTTTTTCACCGAATTGGTTTACACGGTTATGCCATAGTTCCTACTTTGTTAGGTTTGGGATGCAATGTACCAGGAATAATGTCTACTAGAATATTAGAAAGCAAAACCGAACGATTTATAATATCAGTTTTGATTTCGATTGCTGTTCCCTGTGCTTCACAACAAGCCTTGATTTTTGGGGTTTTGGGGAAACACGGCACCATGCCGGTCATGTTGGTTTATTTCATCCTTCTCTTAGTATGGATTATCTTGGGGGTTATTTTAAAATACGCTGTAAAAGGATATCGTCCAGCTCTTGTTCTGGAAATACCTCCTTACCGTTTCCCCTATTGGAAAACTCTTCTTCCTAAATTGTGGCTTCGAGTGAAAGGGTTTTTAAAAGAAGCTCTTCCGATCGTTTCTTTGGGAATTCTGGCGGTTAATCTTCTATTTATGACCAATCTTTTCCCCTATATTGCGCAAGCTATCGGTCCTTTTTTCCAAAAATATTTAGGTCTTCCCAGTGAGGTTTCCTTGGTATTGGTGCTTGGTTTTCTTCGGAAAGATATAGCCATGGGCTTGCTCGCTCCCTTACAACTCACAGTAAAACAATTGGTCATCTCTTCGGTGATATTAGCTATGTTTTTTCCCTGTGTGGCAACTTTTATGGTAATTTTAAAAGAACTTGGAGTGAAAAAACTGATTCAAGGTACTATAATTATGCTTTTTGCATCTATTCTTACTGGATTAATCTTGAATTTGGTTTTATAATTTGACAACAATGAAAAGAATAAGATTTATCTTTACTTCCCCTTTATTGAGTCTCAAGTAAAGATTGAAAATTTTGAGAATAGAAGGGGTTGTTTAATGTGAGTGAAGAATTCATTCTTGTTTTGCAGCAGTTTTCTAATCCGGTTTTAGATGTTCTCTTTCAGTTTTTTTCCTTTTTAGGATCGGAATTATTTTACTTGTTTTTTCTCTCTTTCGTCTATTTATGCTTGAACAAGAAGATGGCCATCCAACTTGGTATTGTAATATTTTTTTCAATGTATATTAATTTTACTTTAAAGGAATTTTTCAATCTTCCTCGTCCTCAACACCCAGGACTACGGATTTTAGAAAATCCCGAAGGAAAATCTTTTCCTAGTGGCCATGCTCAATCGGTTGCAACTGTTACCTTTTTTTTAGCTTGGTCCTATCCCAAGAATATTTATTTCCTTTTAGCGATTATTATTAGTTCTTTTGTTGCGATTTCTCGGATTTACTTAGGGGTTCACTATCCACGTGATGTTATTGTTGGTGCAGTTTTAGGATTTATAATCGCTCTTTTTTTCTGGTATTTATTTCATCGGTTTGAGAGATTAAAGTTGAAATTTATGCCAGCAAGAGCCATTTTCTTGAGCTTGCTGGTGGGAGGGTTACTCTACCATTTTTCTTTCGACCCTTTATCAGCCCGGGTTGCCGGATCCCTTGGTGGAATTTTTTGTGGAACAATTCTCGAAAAAACTCTAATCAATTTTGTTTTACCATTGAACTTTAAGACTCGCTTAGCGCATTATGGATTAGGTATGGTTATGGTGATTGTTCTTTACCTTGGAATGAAAGTCGTTTTTCCGGTCTCGCTCTGGGCTTATTTTTTGCGATACTTTATTCTTAATTTTTGGATTGTTTTCATCACACCTTTGATTTTTTATAAGGTTTTGAAAAATAAGAAAAATTAAATCATTGTAACGATAAGGATTATATGAAAATCGAGGTAATAAAATCAAAGCTTAAGAAAAATGTTTTCAGCTGCATTCTAAGTTTGTATGGTTTTTATTAAACCTATCTTATAAACTATACCTGGATATCGACCCACAACTAAAGATTAAAAAACAATTTAAAAAAGAGAAAAAAGGTAGATTGCTTTTATTTTCCCGATCATCCAATATCATGAAGTAGCATGAAGGCCTATCCTGAAAATCCACGGGCATGATAAATCAAGCACCTACCAAAGAAAATAAAATTGTAGGGGCACAATGTATTGTGCCCATTCTTTAATTAATGTAGCGGCATGCCATGATGTCGAATCCTTGGTTTTCATTTTCATATGGTGCCACAAAAGTGGCATGAAGGCCTATCCTGTAAATACAAAAATGAGTGAAAAGTGATCAAATAAAAATGAGAAATGCCCACCCCCCATTAATGGGTGAATGAATTGATACAATTGTTTTATTCAACTCAATACCACAACACGGCGAAATTCAGCTCCCAAGGGGAGGTGGGCGCCGTTCTATTTTGGATGGTTATCCTGAGAATTAGAAATAGAAATATTAATAAAAGAAGAGGTTGCCATGTCGCTATGCTCCTGGTAAAGACGGTTTTAAGAAAAGTATTTTTATTATCATCTGGTGCTGTAAAGCGGTAAGAGGATCTATCAAAAATTAAAGGAGGAATAGAAAAGTGAATTCAGTTGAAAAAATTGAAAGTGAACTTGATAATTTTAATTTTTCTGATAGAAAAAGAGCATTTTTAGAACTTAAGGCGCTGGCTGATCAGAAAAAGATTCTATTGCCCGATCCTTCCCCAAAAGTAAACCTCCATTTTCATACCTTTTTTTCCTTTAACGCTTATGGTTATTCCCCTTTGCATATTATCTGGCGGGCTCGAAAAGAAGGATTGTCAATGGCTGGCAGTGTTGATTTTGATGTTTTGGATGCAATGGAAGAATTCCTTTGGGGTGGGTTTGAAGTAAATTTACCAGTATCTAGTGGTATTGAAACTCGAGTGTATCTCCCTGAGTTTCACGATCGGGAATTGAGTTCTCCCAAAGAACCTGGAGTGGCTTATTTCATGGGAAATGGTTTTACTCGACTTCCTGAATCAGAGACAAAAACGGGTAAAACCTTGAGATATTTAAAAGAAACCGCCCAAAAAAGAAACAAAAGTGTTTTAAAAAGGGTGAATTCATACTTGCAACCGGTTGCGATTGACCTGGAAAAAGATGTTCTTCCGTTAACACCATCAGGAAATCCAACCGAGCGCCATTTAGTTATGGCCTATGCCATCAAGGCAGATCAAATATTTTCCGACCGGATAGAACAAGTAAAATTCTGGTCGGAAAAATTAGATATCTCCCCAGAGAAGGTTGAAAATTTTTTGAACCATAAACCTGATTTTTATGATTTTATTCGATCTAAATTAATGAAACATGGAGGTGTCGGATACGTCAAACCCGATGTGGGCGACTTTCCGACTCTCGAGCAGGTAACTGATATGATACTGGATTTGGGAGCGATTCCATCATTTTCTTGGCTTGATGGCACTCGAAGTGGAGAAAAAGATCCAAAAGAATTACTGGATTTCTGTGAAGCGAAAGGTATAGAAACTTTATTTATCGTTCCTGATCGAAATTGGGACCTCCCCGATAAAGAAGAAAGCCACTTAAAGCTTGCCAAGCTCTATGAAATTGTTGAAGAAGCGAAACGGAGAGAAATTCCCATTTTTGTAGGGACAGAATTGAATAAATTTGGTCAAAAATTTGTAGATGAATTCGAATCTCCAGCGCTAACTCCACTGACACCATATTTCATTAGAAGCGCTTGGATGCTTTGGGGCCATATTATTATGGAAAAATCTTCAAAGCGTGGATATACCAGCGAATGGGCAAAAAAGACTTTTCAAGATCGGAAAGTAAGAAATCGATTCTACTATCAAGTTGGTCAAACCGTGCCCGCAGATAGATACCAATTAGAACAAATAGGATCACTTTCATCTGAGGAATTGATAAAACGATGGGCATGATTTTGGTTGTGACTCCCAATCCATGCATTGATAAAACTCTTTTTGTTGAAAGTATTATTCCGAAACCAAAAATTAAGGTGGAAAAAGTTAAAGAAATTGCCGGTGGGAAAGGTTCAAATGTGAGTCGAGTATTGCGTCAGCTCGGCGTTGAAGTTGGGCATTTCGTTCTTTTAGGGGGATATACTGGACAAAGAGTAAAAAGCTTAATAGAGTTAGATGGAGTCTCGGTTTATCCTGCTTGGATTTCTCAATTAACCCGGGTTGTTACGACTATTGTTGATCGAAGCTGGCAACAAGTTGCGTATTTTGAGCCAGGACCGGTTATTTCCCCCCAGGAAATGAATCAAGTATTGTTGACCTTTGAAAAGATTATTCCATCAGTGGAGTTAATTGTGTTTTGTGGGAGTGTTTCTGACCAAAACACTCAAACTATTTATTATCGAATGATTCAGATTGCAAAAAAAAATAGGATAAAAACCATCATCGACAGCCGTGGGGTACCCTTGATTGAAGCCTTAAAAGCCCAGCCTTGGATGGTGAAAATGAATCGTGAAGAAGCGGAAGAAACCTGGGAGAAAAAAATTAATTGTGGCGATGACTTAAACAAATTTTATGAATTTCTCAATAGCAAGGGAGTTGAATATCTAATTCTCACCCTGGGAGAAAAGGGGGCTTGGTTTCGAGGAGAAAGAGTGTCTTGGTCAGGTTATCCCCCAAAAGTGGCCTCAATTAACCCAGTTGGGTCCGGAGATTCTTTTTTAGCAGCATTCATATTTGGTCTTATAAATGGGAAAAAATGGAATGAATGCTTAGGTTTGGGTATTGCCGCAGGAGCTGCTAACGCTCAGACCTGGGATGCTGGTGCGATAACCTGGAATGATATCCAACTTCTTCTGCTCGAAGTGAGAGTTGAAACTGGAAACATTTTTTAGGCAAGGGATCTCATCCTTCATCATTGAATAACAAATTGAAAAAGATGTTCTTGTCTGAATATATTAATTTCTTTTCCTGATCACAAGAGAAGGTTGGAGCAAACCTCAACATTGCTTTGGGATTGATAAATTAAAAAATTTTCTTTTTAAAACGAAACTTTTTAAGGTTTTGCATAATATTATATAAGTATAGAAAAAACGAACCACCTTACGATAATAAATGGGATAAAAGATTTTAAAAAAGATTGAAACAGCAGTTTTAGATTAATTTATTAAAAGTATAAAGAGTCTTTCCCCTCCTTGCATTTATGGGGGGCCGACACTATAATCGGCCCCCCATAAATGTTTTTAAACTGGTTTAAAGCACTTTTTGAATTATTTGGTTTAAGTCAACCAGCTGGAAAGCATGGAGATATTTATCCATGCTTTTTTCTATAGCTGAAATAACAATAATTTCCGCCTGGTAACCATTTTTTATTAAGTTTTGATACAAACATAATCGAGATTTTACGACTTCTGGTAATGACCAGATATAACGACACCCAGTTTTGGTTAACCAGGCTCTCCTTTCGGGAGTTAGCGAGAAAAAATCAGTTCCTATTTCTTCGGTTAAGAGCCATTTTTTCCAACGACCACTTTGGTAGACTGCTTGTTCTAAACTTTCCATTAATTTGGATAATTTAGCAATAGCTCCTTGTCTATTCAAGCGGATTTCAATATTTTCACATTCGAGGAGGGAGTTGTATTCTTCTTCGGTAAATTCAGGACCAACATTTGCACCGCCCATACCTGATAGAGGGTAGTCAATGGGATTTTCAACATAATCAGTATAATGGCCTTTGATAAATGATCCGTAGATTTTAGCTATTTGAACTAATTGTCGGGCTACCTGAGGATCAAAAGTTGTGGTATGAAGATCAGTCCCGACTTTTCCCACGACAAAAATTGGCCACACATCCGATAAACCCCGATTTTGAAGCTGAGTCTTTAAGCCCTTAAGAAAACTTTCAAAAACTGACAAGTCGGCTAACCCCCCATGCACTTCTTCAGTTCCTACTTCATAGGATATTGGGGGAAATTGGTGGCGTCGACGGAAAACCTCAGCGTGTTCAATTAATTCTACTGTTCTGGTAATCACGGTATCGATAGGTATAACTGAACCAGCGGGTAGAGTTTTGTCTACTGTAGGATCTACATGGATGAGGTCATACCCAGCTTCAATAGCAGCCTCGAATGATTTTTTTATCCATTCCATGCATTTTTTTAGAGGCCAGTGTTCTTGACTTTGTATATCTTTAAGCCAAGGACCGCCATGATCGATAGCAATAATGATTGGTCCATTGTAATTAATAGCTTCTGCCTCAAGCTTTACCATTTTTACAAATTCAAACTGATTCATCCCGGTATATCCGCCGTCTAAGTCAACTTGATTGAGAGTAGCTGCAAATTTTATCGGAGCATTAGCCCTTTGGGCTGATCTTAGGGCGGCTTTTATAACAGTTTCAGAATTAGGACAAGCAGCAAATAGCGTCCTTGGAATATTCTCAAAACCGCTTAATTCCATCATTTTTCTCATCAATAGATCACAGGTTGGTATGCCAAGCTTTTTTGCTTGTTCACGGATCTGACTATTGTCGATAGATTTTCGTTCTAGCATAAAAATCCTCCCTTTCTATAATTAACAATTAAATTCTAAAAGAGTTAAACATTTTTAAAACAATTGGTTCTATTGGTTAGTTTATCATTCAATTTGGATCATTGTGCGGATAAAACAATATCTTCTTAATACACTGAACAGAATATCTGTTTAATTTCTTTTTTACAAAGAAGGAAAACAGGTAACGAGTTGATTTTTTTATAAAGATACTGGAAATTATAAGATTAGTTTATATAAATAAGCAAAGCATTGGAGATTGATAAAAACAGTTAATGGTTTAATAAAAGACATCCGAACTCTGGTGTATAATAATCGAATAATTTCTATCGTAGCAATTTTAATTTTTTAGCAACAATAGTATAATAAACTAAGTATATCGAATAACTAATAAAGGTATGGTAATAAGCCATGTGGAATTACACTGAAAAAGTTAAAGATCACTTTCTTCACCCCCGTAATGTTGGAGAAATTGAAAATCCTGATGCCGTGGGTATTATTGGGAATATTGTTTGTGGTGATGCTTTAAAAATTACCCTCAAAGTAGATAAGAAAACTCATAAAATAATAGATGCTAAGTTTCAAACTTTTGGATGTGCCTCAGCCATAGCTAGTTCATCAGTTTTAACTGAGTTGTTGAAAGGAAAAACCATTGAAGAAGCCCAAGAAATTAGCAATCAAGATATTGCTGATTACTTGGGAGGTCTTCCTGAAGAGAAAATGCATTGCTCAGTTATGGGCAGGGAAGCTTTAGAAGAAGCCATCAAAAATTATAAAGGGGAAATCCAGCCTATTGAACTTCAAGAAAAAATTGTTTGTAAATGTTTTAATGTTTCAGAAGAAAAAATTCGTAAAGTTGCTCAAGAAAATCATCTAACGACGGTTGAGGAAATTACCAATTTTACCAAAGCCGGAGGCGCATGTGGATCTTGTCTTGGAGAAATTGAAGCTATTCTTAAGGATGTTTGGTCAATTAAAGAACCAATTAAAATTGAAACCAGTTCTCCAAAAAAACTCACCAATTTGCAAAAAATCGCCCTCATCCAAGACATTTTGGAGAGAGAAATTCGACCGAGGCTACAAGCCGATGGAGGCGATATCGAATTGATTGATATTGAGGGAAATAAAGTTATAGTAGGTTTTCGTGCCATGTGTGTATCCTGTCCTATGGGTGGGATAACACTTAAAAGTATCGAAGATAAACTCAGGGAAGTTGTTGGTGAAGAAATTATGGTGGTTGAAGAATGAATACTTTATATTTTGATAATAATGCTACCACTCAGGTTGCCCAAGAAGTATTAGATAGCATGCTTCCTTATTTTCGGGACTATTATGGTAATCCTTCCAGCATGCATACCTTTGGAGGACAGGTCTATCGAAGGATAGAAGAAGCCCGAGAACAAGTCGCATTGCTTATTGGAGCAGAGCCAGATGAAATCATTTTTACCAGTTGTGGAACCGAAAGCGACAATACTGCAATTATGAGCGCTATCGAAACCAATCCAGCAAAAAAACACATTATTACAACCAAAGTTGAACATCCGGCAGTTTTAAACTTCTGTAAAAATTTGGGCCGTAAGGGATATCGAGTAACCTACTTACCGGTTGATAACAAAGGAAAATTAGAAATTGAATCATTTTTGCGGGCTATTGACGATGACCTAGCAATAGTTTCAATTATGTATGCTAATAATGAAACCGGAGTAATTTTTCCCATAGAAAAGATTGGGCATATTCTTAAAGAAAGAAAGGTAGTTTTTCACACTGATGCGGTTCAAATTGTTGGCAAATTACCAGTTAACGTAAAAGACCTTCCAGTTGATATGCTTACACTTTCAGGGCATAAAATCCACGCACCCAAAGGGATTGGAGCTTTATATGTGAGGAAAGGAACCCGGTTTTATCCTTATATAATTGGTGGCCATCAGGAAAACGGACGTCGAGCAGGAACGGAAAACGTTGCTTTCATTATTGGTTTAGGGAAAGCTTGTGAGATCGCAGCAAAAAGTATTCAAAAGGAAATTAACTTCGTTAAAAAACTCAGAGATAAGTTAGAAAAGGGTTTATTAAATAATTGCCCGGATGCCAGTATCAATGGCGACAGAGAAAACCGTCTCCCAAATACATCTAATATTAGTTTTGAGTTCGTTGAAGGAGAAGCTGTCCTTCTCCGATTGAATGAATATGGTATTTGTGCTTCCTCGGGTTCGGCCTGCACATCAGGATCATTAGAACCAAGTCATGTATTACGGGCTATGGGGGTTCGTAACACGGCTATTCATGGCTCAGTGAGGTTTTCTTTGAGTCGGTATAATCAGGAGGAAGAAGTGAATAAGGTTATCGAAGTTATGCCGGGGATTATCAAAGACCTTCGGCTTATTTCTCCTTTCGGCCGGGAAAGACTAATGGGAAAAAGATGTTCTACTTGAAAAGGAAGACAATAAAAAGGGCGATAGATAATATCGCCCTTTTTTTATTTCCAAAATAAACCACAATGACACCGACCATTTTTTTCAACATCCCCCTGGCGGGTGTAAATACAAGGGCAAACATTGTCTTGAACGTTGTCAATTCTACAAGGACAATAGAAATCTCCAAATCGCTGCTGCTTTTTAAGCAAACCTTCCACCAGGGCTTCCTTCATTTCATTGAAATGGTAACCACGGAATCGAGCAAAATTATCCATTCTATGTCTTATTTCATCTTCTAAAGAGATATCCTTAGGTCGCTCTAAAACTATTTGATCTTGTTTTAAAACCATTACTAAGACTGCACCACAGACTGGACAAATGATCCTTTTCCCAGCTTCTTTTGTTTCTTTCAGAATAAAGTTGACCTGGCAGACTGGGCAGAGGATTTTTTCTTGGGCATTCATTTTTCTAAAGCCTCCTTGATACGAAGTTCATCATATCCAACAATGACTTCATCATCAATAACAATAACTGGGAATGCTCGTCGACCAGAAATTTTCTGTACTTCACTTATGGTTTTTTCTTTTTCATCCTCTTTGAGAAGATCCACATCTACTGAATCATAAATAATCTGATGGTTGGTAAAATATTTCTTTGCCATGGTGCAAAAAGGGCAGGTACTCAATGCATACAACATAATTTTTTTCATTTCTTTTGATACCTCCTCTTCTTATTTTCCGCTCATTTCAACTTAATGATAGGCATTGAATGCTATACGAGCTAATTTTTTAATCTTTCTTAAGATATCGACTGAATAATGATAGATGTGTTAAAAAAAGGTTTTACAAAGGAGATTAAATAAACATTTTAAAGAATACACATCACAATGAGTATTCTGTTCGATTTTCATTTCTAATGACAATAAAAGTTAAAGTTCCTTTTAGGAAGTTTTATGATTCTCTTTAAAGATATATAATAAGTGTGATTTATAGCATCATCCTTCCATTAGTTAAATTAGGAACTTCATCCTATTATATCTTAAACTCATCTTTTATTAATTAATTCAAAAAATTTAAAAAAATTATTTAAAAAAGAGATTACATTATTTTATTTGGAGTAAAATATTTTTAGAGAAATTACCATCAGTAGTGCATAAAACCGTTTTTTTATCAGAATTTATGATGTAGCTATAATTGAATGAATATGAGTTAAAGATGGTAAAAACGGGAGGGGAATGTTAATGAGATGTAAAGATTTATTTGTTAAATTTTTAATTTTGAGTTTATTGTTGTTCGTTCTGTTTTCTCAACCTTTTCCTCACAACAGGGATTTGTTCAACTCTTCAGCTTTTGCCCAGGAAATGAATATTCTTTTTCTGCACCATAGCACCGGTCAAGTCATTTGGGAGGGTGGTGTTCCCGATTTAATTGATCAATATAACAACAATCATGGTACGTCATATTTTATCGAAGCCCAAGAATTTCCCAAAGATTATCCTTATGGATGGAGTAATTATCCCTATGACTATTGGAATATCTGGGTTGAACATGCTGGAGAAGAGCCATTTATGGATGAACCGACTCTGGAAATACTCACTCAAGATTACCAAATGATCATTTGGAAACATTGTTTCCCGGTGAGTGATATTGAGGGCAATAGTGGAGAAGCAGACGTGAGTTCCGATGTTAAATCCATTGAAAACTATCAACTTCAATATTTGGCTCTTAAAGAAAAAATATATGAATTTCCTGAAACACTTTTTATTGTTTGGACTGGAGCAGCGCAAGTAAGAGGTGCTACCACAAAAGAGAATGCACAAAGAGCACAGAAATTTTTTAAATGGGTTAAAGAGGAGTGGGATCAGCCCGGAGATAATATTTATATTTGGGATTTTTTTCAGTTAGAAACCGAGGGTGGATTTTACTTAAAAAATCAGTATGCTGCTTCCAGTGATGATTCTCATCCAAATTATGAATTTGCAGAAAGGGTTGCACCCCTGCTCGTACAAAGGATTGTTGATGTTATTGAGGGAAGAGGTGATGAAGGAAGTTTGACCGGTGAATAAGCTCGGTTCTAAAAATCCTTTTTAAGTTATTGGAAAGAAGCGGAGCTTAGGATTTTTATTCATATCGTAAAGCCGTAATTGGATCAAGCTTACTGGCTCGTCGGGCGGGGAGTATGCCAAAAAACAAACCGACAGCCAGTGAAACTCCAAAAGATATAACAATAGAGCCAAAACTGACAGTAGTAACCCATTGGGTTAAATTTCCAATTATTTTTGCGCCGATTGTTCCAAAAATAATCCCAAGTATTCCTCCCAAACAACTCAGCACTGATGATTCAACCATGAATTGGAAAAGAATATCATTTGGACGAGCTCCGATTGCTTTCCGAAGGCCAATTTCTCGAGTTCTTTCTGTAACCGAAACCAGCATGATATTCATAATTCCGATTCCTCCAACAAGGAGAGAGATGCCAGTTATTGCTCCCAGAAAAAGGGTTATAGTTCCCGTGACCTGATTAATAGTATCAAGAATATCTTGCTGATTCATAATAGTAAACCGGTCAATATCACCTAATTTTCGAAGAAAAAATTTTTCCACTGATTGAGAAATAGTATTCATATCCTCGGCAGAATAGGCTTGAATGGTGATGCTTTGTATATATCTTGAGCCAGTTAATCTTTTTTGAAGGGTTGTGAGAGGAACAAAGATTTGATTTCCCAAATCTTGAGGGCCCATTGATTTCTTTTCCATAACCCCAATCACTTCAAAACT
>Ga0116187_1003096_pt1 | contig 15749 bp, 17 predicted proteins | sample AD_JPNNA6_MetaG_FD_89755 | JGI IMG/M metagenome (GOLD analysis project Ga0116187, IMG submission 89755) | Active sludge microbial communities of municipal wastewater-treating anaerobic digesters from Japan - AD_JPNNA6_MetaG | ecosystem: Engineered > Bioreactor > Anaerobic > Digestate | place... | reverse complement strand
CTTGACTTCGATGCTTCAAGCGAAACAACTAGTAAGAATAAGCAACTTCAAAGTACAAGGAATTGTTTAGCTTTGTAACTTCTAGCTTCCCACTTCTAACTTCTAACTTTGGCAAACGAACGCATCATATTAGGAATCGACCCCGGAACCACGATTATGGGTTTTGGATTGATTCGTGTAGTCAATAAAAAAATGGAATTCTTGCAACTCAACGAATTGCAATTGTCCAAATACGACAACCATTACCAGAAACTGAAAATCATTTTCGAACGCACCATAGAACTTATTGATACCCGCCATCCCGACGAAATTGCGATTGAAGCCCCTTTCTTTGGCAAAAACGTTCAATCGATGTTAAAACTTGGAAGAGCGCAAGGCGTGGCAATGGCAGCGGGACTTTCGAGAGATATTCCCATCACCGAATACGAACCCAAAAAAATAAAAATGGCCATTACTGGCAACGGAAACGCCAGCAAGGAACAAGTGGCCAAAATGCTCCAACAACTTTTGGGACTGAAACAATTACCCAAAAATTTAGATTCCACCGATGGTTTGGCGGCTGCGGTTTGTCATTTTTTCAATTCCGGAAAAGTTATTGGCGAGAAAAGTTATAGTGGTTGGGATGCTTTTGTGAAGAATAATGAAGAAAGAATTAAGAAGTAGTGTTCAGTGTTCAGGTTTTTATAAATCGATTATAATGTTTAAAGAATTGTCATTTATAGGTTTCATATTTATTCCATTAATTTTTACAATTAGCAGAAAAGTATTGAGAGAGCGAAAGTCTTTTTTAATAATATTAAGCTTCTCATTTTTGGCTTCAATTCTTGCTTTATGTGAAATGAATTCTGAAACAAGTGATTCTCCAAATTTTATATTGTTTTGGTTTTGTCCTTTATATTCATTGTTGCTTTATCGATTAATGTTAATTCCTTTTTGGGCACGAAAGAAAAGAGATCCTAAAATTCCACCAAGAGAATTGTTTTATTCAGGCAATGTGAACCTTTTTGCTGATAAATTTTTTGGATTTGTTTTCATGTTATTGAGTACGCTCTTGCCAATGATTTTAATAATCAACTTAAGCTAACAACAAAATATGTCTGGAATCTACATACACATACCATTCTGCAAGCAAGCGTGTCATTACTGCGATTTTCATTTTTCGACTTCGATGAAGAAGAAAGACGAGATGGTTTTGGCTTTGGTCAAAGAAATTCAAATGCAAAAGCGAGTTCAAGGATGAGGTTGTAGAAACGATTTATTTCGGTGGAGGAACACCCAGCAGATTGCAGATTGTAGATTTGAAATTGCAGTTGGATTCGATTTATAAAAATTATAAAGTTTCGGAAAACCCCGAAATCACGCTCGAAGCCAATCCCGATGATTTGTCGGAAGGGTATTTGATCGAACTTTCAAAAATTGGAATTAATCGCCTTTCTATCGGGATTCAGTCTTTTTACGAAGATGATTTGCAAATGATGAATCGGGCACACAATTCGGTGGAAGCCAAGAAATCTCTGGAATTGGCAACAAAATATTTCGACAATATTTCCCTAGATTTGATTTATGGAATTCCGGGAATGAACAATGAGAAGTGGAAACAAAACATCGAAACAGCTTTGAGTTTTGGCATTCCACACATTTCGAGTTATGCTTTGACTGTCGAGCCGAAAACAGCTTTGAACAAACTCATTCAAACCGGAAAAATCGCCCAACCCAAAGACGAAGTGGCCGAAGAACATTTTCAAATTTTGGTCGAAACGCTCGAAAACAATGGTTTTATTCATTATGAATTGTCGAATTTTGGCAAGGAAAATTATTTTTCGAAGAACAATTCGGCGTATTGGTTAGGGAAAAAATACATCGGAATTGGGCCTTCGGCACACAGTTATGACGGAATTTCCCGAAGTTGGAATGTTTCGAACAATTCCATTTATTTGAAATCTTTGGAAGAAAATAAATTGCCCAGCGAAATTGAAATTTTATCAAAATCCGATCGTTATAACGAATATATTATGACGAGTTTACGAACCATTTGGGGTGTATCCTTGGATAGAATTTTGGATGAATTCGGCAATGAATATTTAGATTATTTGCAAAAACAAGCACATAAATTTATAAATGATGATTTGCTTTCTATTGAAAATAAGATTTTAAAACCAACCCAAAAAGGAAAATTTTTGACGGATGGAATTGCCAGTGATTTGTTTTACTTAAATTTGGAATAGTCTTAACCACTAAGAGCACAAAGAAGGCACAAAGTTCACAGGGCTTTGTGTTTAAATAAAATATAAATTTATGATTACCGTTTCAACCGATAAAACTAAACTCAATGTTCCTTTTATTCAAGATTTTTTGAAGGATATTTATTGGGCGGCAGGAAGAACTATCGACGAAGTACAAACCACGATTGACAGTTCGGTTTGTTTCGGGATTTATTTGGATGATATTCAAATTGGTTTTGCCAGAGTGGTTACAGATTATGTAGTTTTTGCCTATTTGATGGATGTTTTTATTGCCGAAGAACATCGAGGAAACGGCTATTCCTCTATTTTAATTGAAGCGATGATGAACGAACCAGTTTTGAAAAATATTAAAATATGGCGATTGGCCACATCCGATGCGCATTTTTTGTATGAGAAATTCGGTTTTAAGGCATTGGCACATCCCGAAAAAATGATGGAAAAAGTAACGATATGAATCTAGAAACTTACTACGAATATTGTCTTTCTAAAAAAGGAACAACCGAACATTTTCCGTTCGATCAAGATACTTTAGTTTTTAAAGTGGGAGGAAAAATGTTTGCTCTTTCCTCTTTAAATCAATGGGAAAAAGGAGAGCCGGCTGTCAATTTGAAATGCAATCCCGATTATGCCCAAGAATTGCGAGCCCAATACAGCGATGTCAAACCAGCATTTCATATGAGCAAAGTGCATTGGAACACCTTGGTCATCAACAACGAAATTCCAGATAAATTGGTCAAAGAATGGATTGACGATTCCTATGATTTGGTTTTCAAAAGTTTGACCAAAAAAATTCAAACCGAAATACTTCAATTAGAAAATTAGGCATTACTTTTGTTAAATATTCTTAGAACACTATTCAAATAAAAACACAATGATTGACAATATAAAAAAATTCTTGAACGAAGAACAAGACCCTAAAGCCATCGAAAAAATCACTTCAAAACTGAATGATTTATTGATGAAAAACGAAGAAATTGGTTATATCGCTGTTCAAAAAAAACCGGCCATTACCGTTTTTCCGGACAGTATCGTGGTAACCAACAAACGAATCATCATTTGCCAACCCAAAAATATGGGACTCTCAATGAATTTTACCGATTTTACTTGGGACGAAATTGAAGGAACTTTTATGAAAGAAAACATTTTGGGTTCTGAATTTTCGTTTTCGACCAAAACACAAATTCAAGTTTCTATTGATTACATTCCAAAAATTCAGGCCAGAAAAATTTCTACTTACGCCAAAGAGCAATTGGATTTGCTGAAAAATCCCGTGGTTGCTGAAGAAGCAAAACCACAAATTCCAGAATATATTCCCGAAGAAATCGTGGAAGAAGTAGAAACAGAAGAAGTCGTAAATTATGCCGAAATTATGCCAGCAGTTGCTAATTACGCAGAGCCTATTGTAGAAAACACGGCTGCTTCAACTGAAAAACCAACAACCGAATTGACGCAAGACGAGCTTTTTGCTAAACTTCAGAACTATAAAAAATTGCTTGACAACGGATTGATTTTACAAGGCGAATACGACGCTTTCAAAAAAGAAATTTTGAGTTTGATGTAATAATCATCTCGTTTTAAAACAACAAACCCGACAAGTTTCGATTTGTCGGGTTTTGTTTTTTTATAAAGTTCTCTTTTGTTTTTCCACAAAATTATGCGCCTGGAGTTCCAGTAATTCAGTGGCTTTCTGACGTTGCAAATCATACAATTTCTTGTCTTGCGCGATATCTTCATAGACTTTGTCGTGCATTGCTGCGCTGGTTTTTACCAACAAATCACGCTGGTATTTATCTTGCAATAAAGTGACTTTCAAAGCGGTTTCCAAGTCTTCCAGTTTATAGTCGTATTCGCCTTTTTGGGACAATAATTTGGCTATAATTGGCGAAGTTTCAATGGCCAAAAACAACAACATAATAAACAACGAAGGAATCAACGGCAGTTTGTTCAAAGCGTTGATTCTTGCCATCAAACCATCAAATCCATCAATTATGGGTTGGGTTTCTGTAACTTTTTTGTCCAAATCAGCTTGCAACGTTATTGCTTTTTTGTCGTTGACGGCAATTTTTGCTAAGTTGGTTTTTCTGACGGAATCTAGTTCGGCTGAAGCCAAATTGTGCTTGGCAATTTTTTCCTTGAAAACAGGACCTTTCCCCAGTTTCATTGTACCTTTGGTTCCTTCGGCTTCGGCAATGTAAGTTTCATAAAGCGTATTTACTTCTTTTTCTTTTAAAGCAATTTCTGCTTTCAACTTATCAGTTTCCGCTTTATTTTTATCTAAATCTGATTTGAAATAATTGGCGACTTCCTTCTTGTTTTTCAAAGCCATTGCGTTTTTCTCTTTCAATAAAACGGTATTGATTTCTTTTTCAAAAATTTTGATTTCCAAAGGTTTAGAAATCACGATAGCAATGATTATCGCTAAAATAATTCGTGGACTAGCTTGCAAGAATTCACTCTTGAAACGGTCTCTTTTTCGAATAGTGGAAACAATGAAGCGATCCAAATTAAAAATAAGTAAAGCCCAAACTATTCCAAATCCCATTGCAATAAAAGGATTGTCGAAAACCGTGAAAAGTGCATAAGAACTGGCAATGAAAGCCATCACGGCAGTAAAGAAAACAGTAGCGCCAATACCAACATACTTGGTTTGTTCGCCTTCGGAGCAGCCTTCTAGCAAGGTTTTGTCGGCTCCAGAACAGAGAATAAAAAATGATTTTAACATTGTGATTGATTTGATTGATGATTGATTAGTAAAGTTTTAACGGAGAACGTTACATTTTGTTGTTAGAACTATTTTTGGTAAAACAAAAAGAGTCATGCTATAAACATGACTCTTTCTTTAAAGTGAATAACGTATTTGTATATTTTAAAAACTTCTTAAATAGACAATAAGAATAGTTATGACTTTTTCTTGAGTAAATTAACCAATAAAATTCCCCAAGCCAAAATCAACAGCAATCCGCCAATTGGAGTGATAAATCCAATGGTTTTAAAATCAAACGAACTCAGTTTATTGGTAGCCAATCCGTATATCGAACCCGAAAAGAAAATGACTCCAGTAACAACTAAATAATAAATGGTTTTTTTTGCTTTTTCAGAAAGTTGGGAAGTCAGCCCTATAAACAATAAAAACAAGGCGTGATACATTTGATATTTTACTCCCGTTTCGAATGTTGTAAGTTCTTCAACGGCTAATGCTTTTTTCAAAGCGTGTGCGCCAAATGCGCCAAAAATGATAGCCAACATTCCAAAAATTGCTCCTGTAGAAATTATTTTTTTATCCATTTTAATTTATTTACAGTACAAAAGTATCTCTTTCTTGTCAAATTCAAATCAATTAGAATAATGATTTTTACTTGTATTATTTTTGATTTTAAATCATTTGAATTTGTTGTAAATGCAACAATTACATATATTTGTGTTAAATATTTTACAACAATGAGAGCAATTTTAATCATAGGAGCTGGAAGATCATCTTCTTATTTAATTCAATATCTTTTAAACAAGTCGGTTGAAGAAGATTTGCATCTTATTATTGGGGATTTGTCATTAGAATCCGCTCAAAAAAAAACAAACAACCATCCAAATGCTATGGCAATTTCATTAGATATTTTTGATGAACGTTCCAGAAAAGAAGCAATTCAAAAAGCGGATATTGTTATTTCGATGTTGCCAGCCCATTTGCATATTGAAGTGGCTAGAGATTGTATTGTTTGCAAAAAAAATATGGTTACTGCTTCCTATATTAGCGATGCAATGCAGGAATTGGATGCTTTGGTCAAAGAAAATAATTTGGTTTTTATGAACGAAGTGGGTCTCGATCCCGGAATTGATCATATGAGTGCGATGAAAGTCATTCACGAAATCAAGAATAAAGGAGGTAAAATGCTTTTGTTTGAATCTTTTTGCGGAGGTCTTGTAGCTCCTGAATCGGATACGAATTTGTGGAATTATAAATTCACTTGGGCTCCTAGAAATGTCGTCTTAGCGGGACAAGGTGGAGCGGCAAAATTTCTGCAAGAAGGAACTTATAAATACATTCCGTATTGTAATTTATTCCGCCGAACCGAATTTCTAGAGGTTGAAGGTTATGGAAAATTTGAAGCCTATTCGAACCGCGATTCTTTGAAATATCTTGATGTTTATGGATTGAATGATGTGCTGACTTTGTACCGAGGAACCATTCGTAGAGTCGGTTTTTCTAAAGCTTGGAATGTGTTCGTTCAACTCGGAATGACTGATGACAGTTATGTAATGGAAGATTCCGAAAATATGAGTTACCGTCAATTCGTGAATTCTTTTTTGCCGTATCATCCAACCGATTCTGTTGAAATCAAGATGCGTTTGATACTTAAAATCGATCAAGACGATATAATGTGGGATAAATTATTGGAATTGGATTTGTTCAATCCGGATAAAAAAGTAGGTTTGAAAAACGCCAGTCCAGCTCAAATTCTCGAAAAAATATTGAAAGACAGATGGACATTGGAACCCAATGACAAAGATATGATTGTGATGTATCATAAATTTGGTTATGAAATAGATGGTATAAAACAGCAAATAGATTCCAAAATGGTTTGTATGGGCGAGGATCAAACTTATACAGCAATGGCAAAAACCGTTGGTTTGCCAGTGGCTATGGCTACATTATTAATCTTGAACGGAAAAATTAAAACTACGGGAGTTCAACTTCCTATTCGAGAAGAAGTGTATCTGCCCATTTTGAAAGAATTGGAAGAATATGGAGTTGTTTTTAAGGAGCAAATTGTGCCTTATTTGGGGTATAATGCTTGATGGATATTAAAATTGGACGCGGATAAAACAGATTTAACACCTAAAAACACGGATAAAAAATGATTTCTAAAATTGCATTTAACTAGAAATAAAATCCGTTTTTATCCGCGTTTTCGCTTTGGCGAATCTGTTTCATCTGTGTCCAAAAACAACTACTTCGACATCTCCACAAAATACTTGTAAAACAACGGAATCGTTTCAATCCCTTTCAGGTAATTAAAAATTCCGAAATGTTCGTTGGGTGAGTGAATGGCATCGCTGTCTAATCCAAATCCCATTAGGATGGTTTTGCTTTTTAGTTCTTTTTCGAACAACGCAACAATAGGAATACTTCCTCCAGAACGTACTGGAATTGCTGGAACTCCAAAGGTTTCGGTGTAGGCTTTGTTGGCGGCTTGGTAGCCAATGCTGTCCGTTGGTGTTACATAACCTTGTCCACCGTGATGTGGTTTTACTTTCACTTTCACTCCGATTGGAGCAATGTTGATAAAATGTTGGGTAAACAATTCGGTGATTTCCTCCCAATCTTGATTGGGAACCAATCGCATTGAAATTTTGGCGAAAGCTTGGCTTGCAATAACCGTTTTTGCTCCTTCGCCAGTATAACCGCCCCAAATTCCGTTCACGTCAAGTGTTGGTCGGATTGAATTTCTTTCGTTGGTTACATATCCTTTTTCGCCATAAATATCATTCAAGTCTAATGACTTTTTATAATTTTCTAAATTGAAAGGTGCTTTGGCCATTTCGGCTCTTTCTTCCAGTGACAATTCTTCGACTTTGTCATAAAAACCGGGAATGGTCACGTGATTGTTTTCGTCGTGAAGTGAAGCAATCATCTTTGCCAAAACATTAATAGGATTAGCAACTGCGCCACCATAAAGTCCAGAATGCAAATCTCTGTTTGGACCTGTAACTTCCACTTCCACATAACTCAACCCACGCAATCCAGTGGTGATAGAAGGTTGTTGGTTGGAAATCATTCCGGTGTCGGAAATTAAAATCACATCATTTTTTAGTTTTTCTTGGTTGCGTTCTACAAACCAAGCCAAACTATTAGATCCAATTTCTTCTTCGCCTTCAATCATAAATTTGACGTTGCAAGGCAAAGTATTGGACTGAATCATATATTCCAATGCTTTTACGTGCATATACATTTGGCCTTTGTCGTCACAAGAACCTCTTGCAAAAATGGCTCCATCGGGATGAATTTCGGTTTTTTTGATCACGGGTTCGAATGGTGGAGAAGTCCATAATTCGATGGGATCGGCGGGTTGAACGTCATAATGTCCATAAACTAGAACGGTTGGTAAGTCCTTATTTATTATTTTTTCGCCATAGACAATTGGGTTTCCTGGTGTTTCACAAATTTCTACAAAATCGCATCCTGCTTTTTCTAAACTGGCTTTTACGGCATTGGCAGTTGTGATAATGTGTTGATGATAAGCGGTATCGGCACTAACGGAAGGGATTTTTAGAAGCTCAATTAGTTCGTTGATGAAACGGTTTTTGTGCTCTTGAACGTAGGATTTTAAGGTTTCCATTATTTGAAAAATTTAAGTGTTTCAAAAGTACAAAAAAGAGCGTAAATATTTTTGAATAAATTCCTTTGAAAATTGGAACTTATGATTATCTTTGCACTCACAATTTTAGCGGATATGGTGAAATTGGTAGACATGCCAGACTTAGGATCTGGTGCCGCAAGGCGTGTAGGTTCGAGTCCTATTATCCGCACGAAAAAAGCTTCTCAATCGAGAAGCTTTTTTTATGCTTATGTTTAAATCATTTTCTTAATAGAATGTAGTTTCTAATTTTTTAAACTTATTTTTTATTTATAAAATCTTACATTATATTGGTTTATAATCAGTTAAACAGCAAATTTTAATATATTTGTAAACTCAGATTAATGTAGAATATAATAATTCTCAAACCGATTTTTGTAATGAATAAAAAACCACTTATGCTAACATTAATACTGGCATTTCTAGGATGTGTTTTGATAGGACTTTCTGTCTATTTCTTCTTTGATGGAAGTTTTGATGCCAATGAAAAAATAGAAACAGCCGAAAAAGAATTGGAAGTAGCAAATAAAAAAATTGAAAGTTTAAGTCAAGAATTGCGACTTATGACTAAAAGCAATGGAGAAGAAAAAAATAATTCAATTGGAGCTTTTAGTAAATTAGCAAGTAATAATATTCCTATTGTACAGATTACATCTGTAGATCTTGGTGAAGATGTTGGAGTTGAGGGCAATGAAAAGAAAACAAATCGATTAACTTACAGTCACGAGATTAGATTTTTTATTTTAAATATCGGTAAAAGTGCATTAAAGGAAGTTATTTTTTCAATTAAGGATATTTATAACGAACCAAAATGGAGGAAAAAAAATAAAAAAGCTAGAGTTGAATATGATTGCTTTGGGCAAGTTATCAATAGCGCCGAGTTTGGTTCTTACAACAATATTGAGATTAATACATTGAACCTTAAATCCAAAAAAATAGCATACTCTAGCAATCTTCCTAGTAGTTTTGGTGATGGCGAATATTTTTTTGATATAATTCTAGAGTGGGAAAAAGGCTCGTATCAAATAAAGGTTGTTATTGTAGAAGCAGCAGGCAAATTAAACTTCAAATACGAGTTTTATGATGCAGACGGTGAACTTCTTGATTTGAAAAAACTGCCAAACAACAGCAAATAAAAAAAGCTTCTCAATTGGAGAAGCTTTTTGGTTTAGTGCCAATAAAAAAATTAAATTTTCATATTAGAAACTTTATACGATTTTCCGTCTGCAGCTGCTTCGACCACTTTTGTTATCTTTTCTGGGGATAATATGGTTTTGTCAAAAGAAACCGTTGCAAATTCTTTTTCAAAATCTACGGTTGCTTTTTGTACGCCATCAAGTCCGTTTAATTCTTCTTGGATTGTTTTGGCACAGCCAATGGCACAAGTCATTCCTTTGATAGTGAAACTTGCTGTTTGCAAATTAGCTGCTGCTATTTCCTTTTTAACTTTTGGAGTTGCAGTTTCAGAGGTAGTATCTGAAGAGGTTTCGTTTGTTTTATCTTTACAACCCACAAACAATAGGCTTGCAAACAGTATTGCTGAAATAGATTTGATGAAATTCATTATTGTTGGGGATTAATGATTAAAAATTAATAAACAAATTTAATAAAAAAAGTGCCGGTAATTCATAAAATAATTACAATTTTGAGCCAAAATTTAAGTGTATGAAGTCGAAACAATTGAAATGGGTTTACCTGATAGCTTTAGCATTTGTTTGGGGTAGTTCATTTATCTTAATCAAGAGAGGTTTGGTCGGTTTGACGCCGATGCAATTAGGGTCGTTACGTATCATTTTTGCAGCCCTATTTTTACTGCTAATTGGTTTCAAAAGTTTGTCAAAAATTCCGCTTCATCAATGGAAATATATCGCTTTGACAGCCACTTTAGGGACTTTTATTCCGGCATTTCTTTTTTCGATTGCACAAACCCAAATCGACAGTTCTGTGAGTGCAATTCTAAATTCTCTTACGCCATTAAACACTATGATTTTGGGAGCTTTAGCTTTTGGATTAAGCTTTAAAAGGTCTCAAGTTTTTGGAGTTATTATTGGCTTAATAGGAACATTTTTGTTAATTATAAACGGTGCTATTCATCATCCTGAACAAAATTATTATTATGCTATTTTAGTTATCATAGCTTCAGTTTGTTATGCAACGAATGTCAATTTAATCAAGAAATATTTATCCGATTTGAGCCCGTTGAGCATTACGACAGGAAATTTTTTGGTTTTGCTTTTTCCAGCTTTGATTGTTTTGTTTTTCTCTGGTTTTTTCGAGGTGATTTCGGTTGAAAGTGTTCAACAATCGGTTTTGTATATTATGATTTTGGGAGTTGTAGGAACTGGAATTGCCAATATCATTTTCTTTAAAACTATTCAAATATCGTCGCCAGTTTTTGCTACTTCGGTCACTTATTTGATTCCTGTAGTTGCTTTTTCTTGGGGATTGTTAGATAATGAAATGCTTACTCCAGTTCAGTTTTTGGGTGCTTTTATTATTTTGGTTGGAGTCTATTTGTCGGCTAAAAAGTAGTGGTCAGTATTCAGTGTTCAGTGAGTGGTGTTCAGTGTCTGGTTTGATGAATATTAATTGTTCTAGGTATAAAAACGAAAACCTCTTGATTTCTCAGGAGGTTTCCGTTTTTGTAATTATTATAACTAACAGCTAATTATTGGAAATCTGCATCTGAAACTCCTTCGTTAATTTTTACTTCAGACATTTTGATGTCTAATTCAAAACCTACATTTTGGATGATGTTAAAAGGCATTTTCACTCCTTTCACTTCTCTATAATCTCCATAATTAGTGGTTTGAGATATTTTGTTTCCAGCTTGTTCTACGGTTTTAGTTTCAGCAACTTTAAGTCCTGATTTGGTGTCATAATACAAAGTTGTTTTACCGTTTTGTATGGCATAAGCATCATTGCCATTAATGGTTTCTATTCCTGTAATTGCTATTTCTGCTTTTTTTGCCAATTGTAGTTCTTCAAAAGGTTTTGCACTGGCTTGCATTTCGGCTAAATCTGCTCCTTCAATGTTTTTTCTTTGCCCTTGTTGCACTACATAAGCTCCTTTTTCAGTAACGACTTGTTTCATTAAACTCATTGGTCCCATAGCTATTTCGACCATTATTTTGCCTCTTGAATCGGATTTGTTTGTAAAAGTCAAAGGAGAAGGTGCTTGCGGAATAGTTGTAGAGCCTAGCATTGCAATTGTTTTTACAGTGCTAACGGCTTTTTCGCCACCAATTGCTTTGATGTAATTATCTAAAACTGTTTTTGCGGTTATTCCTGCTGGAACTTCTTTTTTGGCAACAGGTTTTTCAATCGGATTTCCGTATTTATCAAAATAAAATATTGGAATTTTTAGTTTTTCTAAACCGGGCAATACGTCCGAACCTTTTCCTGTGATCACAATTCGAGTATTGTCGATAAGGAAATATTTGTTGGCAGCTTGCATTATTTGTTCTGGAGTTACCGCATTAATATTGCGAATGTAATTTTCGTAAAAGTCTGCTGGAAGTTTTTCGGTTTCGATATTTAAAGCATATCTAGCTATGGCTTGTGGTTTTTGGACCTGCATTACAAATCGTCCTACGTAACCTGCTTTGACATTATTAAGCAATTCATCGCTTACTTTTTCGATTCTAATTTTTTTAATTTCTTTGATAAATTCCACCACAGCGCTATCAGTAACCACATTTCTTACTGCCGAAGCCGATTTTAATTTAGTTACATATTTTCCAGATCCAATAATAGCGTTGGCTCCGTAAGTCCAGCCGTGTTTTTCTCTTAGATTCATATTCAAATAACTGTTGAAATCGCCTCCTAATATATAGGTAGCAAGGGCAGCAGGGAAAAAGTCAGGATCGCTCATTTTTAAATTAACAGTATTGACTAATGCAATTTCTGATTGAACAGAATTAGGCATGTCTATAAAATTAATTTGGGTGAACTCCACGTTTTTTGGGTCGGTATAAGCTAATTTAGGAGTGCTTTTTTTTGTCCAAGAACCAAATAATTTTTCGACAAGAGGTTTTATTTTGTTGTATTTGACATCGCCAATAATAACTAAATAAGCGTTTTCTGGTACAAAATAGTTCTGATAATTGGTTTGAACATCGGCTAGAGTAACATTGTTTAAGGTTTCTACTGTTACAAATTCACCTGAAGGATGATTTTTCCCGAAGGCCAAAGCATCGGTTACTCTGTTGTTGATAGTTGGAACGCTTTTTTCTTCGGCCTTTAAGCCTTCGATCATTTTGGCTTTTTCTTTATCAAATTCTACTTGGGTAAAGTTTGGATTCAATGCGCCATCAGCCATTAATTCGAGTATTTGGGTGGCATATTTAGAGAGCGTATTGGCATAAGCACCTTGCGAACTAAAGTTGACGTTGGCTCCAAAGAAATCTATTTCTTCGTTAAAAATATCTTTTGCGATTTTTTTTGACCCATTTCCTATCAAGCTACTTGTTAGATCATCTACACCTTTTTTGTTTCCTTCGGCAAAAGGAGGGTTGTCTAAAGTAAGGTTAAATGTTACTCGGGGCAATTTATGGTTTTCTACTACCATTACTTTTAATCCATTCGATAAGATAAAAGTTTGTGGTTTTTTGATGTTTACTACTGGAGCTTTTCCAGGTTTTGGTTGCGGACGGTCTTGTGCTTGCATAATTCCGGTTATGAACATAATGAGTATTAGGACGCTTGTTTTTTTCATAATAAATGTCTTAGTTTTGAGCTTGCTCAGTTGAAGGAACATAGTCTAAAATCAATCTTTGATTTGGGTTTAAATATTTTTTGGCTACCTCTCTAATTTCTTCTCTTGTTATGGAGTGATACAAGTCAATTTGGTTATTTATTAGTTTTACATCTCCATATAATAAGTGGTAGGTAGCCAAATTTTCGGCAATTCCCTCCACATTGGCATTGGCATTTACAAATTGATTTTCGAAAGTGTTTTGTAATTTTTGAAAGTCTTTTTCAGAAATTAAATTAGTTTGAATTTTCACTACTTCTTCATCGATTTCTTTTAATAAATCGGCCGAAGTTGCGGGAGTCATTGGCAAGCCATAAATAATATACATTCCGTAGTCTTCCTCGCTCAAACCAACAGCGCCAATTTGCAAGGCTATTTTTTTCTGATCTACTATTTTCTTGTATAATTTAGAACTTTTTCCGTCACTTAAATAAGAAGAAATTAAATCCAGAACTTTAGCATCCCTAGTTTTCATTGATGGAGTTCTGTAGGCTGTCACCAACATCGGGATCTGAATGTTTGGGTCTTGATATGTTGCTTTTATGGTTTTAGTTATTGGTTCTTCGGCAAAGACTTGCTTTTTTAAGATTTCTCCCTTTGGAATTGAACCGAAATATTTTTGTATCCATTCTTTGGTTTGGGCAACGTCTATTTGACCTGCAACTACTAAAACCGCATTGTTTGGAGTATAGAATTTTTTGTTGAAAGCTTGAAACTCTTCTAATGTCGCGGCATCTAAATCTTTCATTGAGCCAATAGTGTTCCAGCGATAAGGATGGTTTTTGAAAAGATTTTCTTTTACAGCCATTAGTATATTTCCGTAAGGGCGATTGTCGAAATTGGTTCTTTTCTCTTCTTTTACAACTTCATTTTGCGTGTCAACCCCTATTTGATTGATAATTGGATGCAACATTCTTTCAGATTCCATCCAAAGTCCTAATTCTAAATTATTAGATGGGAATACTTCGTAGTAGTAGGTTCTGTCATCGGTTGTATTGGCATTGTTAACGCCACCATTAGCGGTAACAATTTTCATCCATTCTCCACGTTTGATGTTTTGGGTTCCTTCGAACAACAAATGCTCAAAGAAGTGAGCGAAACCTGTTCTTTCAGGATTTTCATCTTTGGCACCTACATGATACATTACCGAAGTAACAACCACTGGAGCAGAAGAATCGTTGTGCAAAATAACGTGTAATCCGTTATTTAATGTGTATTCTTCGAAATCTACTTTTTGAGCTGAGGCAATTCCTCCTAGCAAAAGTGAAGCACTTAAAGCCATTATTGTTTTTTTCATAAGGATTAATAATTTTTTTTCAATAGGTGTGATAACTTATTATATTGTTACACCAAATGTAACACTTTTTAATATTCAATGACAAATTTTTCTTACTTTATGTAAAGTTTAACAATTTGATGAAAATTTACTTAAAAATAAGTATTAAAGTCCTTAAAAACAATGAATTAAATAAATGAAATATTTTTTTTGGATAACTAATTGCAGAATAAATATTTAATTGTATATTTGCAACCTTAAAAATTATAAAACAATTTGTTATGTATGCAATCGTAGAGATAGCAGGGCAACAATTCAAAGTTAGCAAAGACCTAAAGGTTTACGTTCACCGTTTAGCAAATGAAGAAGGAACAAAAGTTTCTTTCGACAAAGTTTATTTGTTAGACGACAACGGATCAATCACAATAGGCGCCCCAGCTATAGAAGGAGCTTCAGTAGAAGCCAAAGTGTTACAACACTTAAAAGGAGATAAAGTAATCGTTTTCAAAAAGAAAAGAAGAAAAGGTTACAAAAAGAGAAACGGTCACCGTCAGTATCTTACCCAAATTGTAATCGAAGGTATTTCAGTATCAGCTCCTAAAAAAGCCGCTGCAAAAAAAGAAACTGTTGAAGTAGCTGCTGAAGAAGTAGAAGCTCCAAAAGTAAAAAAAGCTCCAAAAGCTAAAAAAGAAGAGACACAAGAATAATAACAATATAAAACTAATACGTCATGGCTCACAAGAAAGGTGTCGGTAGTTCCAAGAATGGTAGAGAATCAGAATCAAAACGTTTAGGTGTTAAGATTTTTGGTGGACAAGCTGCTATTGCAGGGAACATCATCGTAAGACAAAGAGGTTCAAAACACAATCCAGGAGAAAACGTTTACATCAGTAAAGATCATACTTTACATGCAAAAGTAGATGGAGTTGTTCAGTTCCAAAAGAAGAGAGATAATAAATCTTATGTATCTATACTTCCATTTGAAGTTGAAGCATAATTGATTTTTTTAATTCATTAAAAAAGACCGTTTCTCAAGAAACGGTCTTTTTTTTGTTATTAATATAGATGAATAGTTTTGAATTTGTTTGCTTAAAACATCTTTAATTCACGAATTACACTTT
>Ga0116187_1003065_pt1 | contig 15861 bp, 18 predicted proteins | sample AD_JPNNA6_MetaG_FD_89755 | JGI IMG/M metagenome (GOLD analysis project Ga0116187, IMG submission 89755) | Active sludge microbial communities of municipal wastewater-treating anaerobic digesters from Japan - AD_JPNNA6_MetaG | ecosystem: Engineered > Bioreactor > Anaerobic > Digestate | place... | reverse complement strand
ATTGACGATTCTTTTTGCTAGTGCTCCTGCTATTTGGCGATAAAGAACTTCTCCAAAGGTTTTATTTTCGATTACAATGGTTGTTCTTTCGTTTTCTTCGCTCGCTTTTGGATGCCAAGCTACCAAGAATTTTCCAGGATGGTATTTGCTGAATTTCACCAAACCACTAAGAGCATAACGGGTTACATGTACATTTATTGGTGACATAAATATAGAAACCTGAATTCGTTTTTCTTTGAAATATTCGCCTTCATACACTTCTTCAATTACAACTACTTTTCCATCTACTGGAGAAATAATTTCATTTTCATTGAGTATAAAGTTGCGTTTTGGGTTTCTGAAAAATTGCAAAATGATAATCAATAACAAAAAAGTTATGATTTGAATGGACATTTTAATCCAATTGGTGTCAATAAATTTATCTGTTAATAAAAGTACAATTGCTGTAACAACAGTTCCTATTAGTATTGATTGAGCGCCTTCTTTATGAAACATAGTTTAGAATTTGGTAAAATAAAAATATTATTGGTGCTACAAATATAACACTATCTAGTCGATCTAGGATGCCTCCGTGTCCAGGCATTATTTTTCCGCTGTCTTTTACTCCAGCAATACGTTTAAATTTGGATTCAATAAGGTCTCCAATAGTTCCAGCAACTCCAACAATTAATGCTATCGAAGTCCAAATCATTATGGATTTGTCGCTAAATTGCGGACTAGCTTTTATGTAATATTTGGATATTAAATACCCTGCTAAAATGGCAAAAATAATTCCACCAATGAATCCTTCTATTGTTTTTTTTGGTGAAATTTTTTCATATAATTTGTTTTTTCCAATCGATTTTCCAACGATATAGGCAAAGGTGTCATTTGTCCAAATTAGTATGAATAACCCAATGATAATTTTTGGATTATAATCATTGATACCAAACGATATTTTTGTTATAAATATGAAAGGTAAGATGATGTATCCTAATAAATATAAATATTTTGAAGAGGTACTTATTTTTTGAAATTTATCATAAAATAAAAATAGAATACATTTTATAGAAACTACCAAGGACACCACTAATAATACAATATCTAATTCTTGTATGTTTACAGGAATCTCAAAATCAGTATTGAAAAACGTATTGACGGTATTGGTTGTGATTTTATTGTAATGGCTTACTAATGTTATAGCGATATATAATAAAGTTCCAAAAAGAATAGGAAAAAGTTTGTGAGTTTGAATTAAATTACAAAATTCATAAATAGCAATTACTAAAAATATTCCAAACAAGATAAAAAAACTTTCAGTCGAATATAGTATCGATGATAGTAATAAAATTATATAAATCGCACCAGATATTGCTCTCTTGAGTGTTTCATTCATCTTATAAATCTTCTAAAAGCAATAAATAGAGATTTTTTGCAATACTACCATATTGTGTAAAATCTTCTTCAACCACTTTTTTGAAATATTTTATAGTTGTTATATTCGTAGGATAATCTTTTATGTATTTCTTTTTAATTACGCTTAAACCATCACTTTTTGTTTCAATTATTTGACTAGTAGTTGCAATAATCACAATATTTGTTGGAAGTTCGTTAGGTTTATTTTGTTTGATTTGTTTGGAAGAAAATAATATCGAACCTTCATCAGCAATTAGATTTTCGCAATTTGCTAAAAGAAAGGAAGGGTTATTTGCATTTTGAAAAACAATTTTATTTTCTTCAAGAATGCCAAAAAGGTTAGGCTCATAACACAAAGCTTCGCCTTCAAACCAATCGTTTTCTTCGAGAATGTTTTCAAAATGGTCTTTTACTTCTGATTCATTTTCGCAGTACAAAAATTTACCTCCATTCTTCTTGAAATTATAGATGAATTGCTCTTCTAAAGGGGCATCATTTTCTAGGGAAAAATCAATGTTTTCCTTATTTTTTCCTTCTTCAGAATCGGGGTTATTTGAACCAAAAAATTTTTTAAAAAGACTCATACTTTTTCTATGCTACTTGATAAACTAATTGAAAACGTCCAAAGATAAAAAAATCTTAATTCAAAAGGCACTTTTGAATTAAGATTTTAAAATAATATGATTTTTTATTGAATTAAGAGACTACTTCACCTAAATTAGAGTCAAAAGTTCTTTTTCCGAATATGTTTTCTAAATCATCTTTAAAAATAACTTCTTTTTCAATCAGAATATCGGCAAGTTGATTTAATTTGTCTTTGTTTTCTTCTAAAATTTTGATGGCTCTTTCATATTGACCTTCAATAAGAATCGAAATTTCCTCATCAATTGTTTTAGCAGTTTCATCAGAATACGGTTTAGAAAAACTGTATTCACTTTGCCCCGACGAATCATAATAAGTAACATTTCCAATTTTTTCATTCAAGCCATATATGGTTACCATAGCACGTGCTTGACGAGTAACTTTTTCTAAATCACTTAATGCGCCAGTTGAAATTTTATCAAAAGTTACTTTTTCGGCAGCTCTTCCGCCCATTGTAGCACACATTTCGTCTAGCATTTGGTCAGTTCTCACGATTTGTCTTTCTTCAGGAAGATACCAAGCTGCTCCTAAACTTTGTCCACGAGGAACAATGGTTACTTTGATTAGAGGTGCAGCGTGTTCTAGCATCCAGCTTACAGTGGCGTGACCTGCTTCGTGAATGGCAATTGCTTTCTTTTCTTCGGCAGTAATTATTTTGTTTTTCTTTTCTAAACCTCCAATAATTCTATCCACAGCGTCAAGAAAGTCTTGTTTATCTACTGCAGGTTTATTATTTCTTGCAGCAATTAAAGCAGCTTCGTTACAAACATTGGCTATGTCAGCACCAGAAAAACCTGGAGTTTGTTTGGCTAAAAAGTCAGTGTCAAGATTTTCCACTTTTTTTAATGGAGCAAGGTGAACTTTGAAAATTTCTTCACGCTCGCGAATGTCTGGTAAATCCACAAAAATTTGTCTGTCAAAACGACCTGCACGCATCAAAGCTTTGTCTAAAACATCGGCTCTATTGGTTGCGGCTAAAACGATTACATTCGAATTGGTTCCAAAACCATCCATTTCGGTAAGTAACTGGTTTAAGGTGTTTTCTCGTTCGTCATTTCCACCTGACATATTGTTTTTTCCTCTAGCTCTACCTACGGCATCAATTTCATCTATAAAAATGATGGCAGGAGATTTTTCTTTGGCTTGTTTGAACAAATCACGAACACGTGAAGCACCAACTCCAACAAACATTTCAACAAAATCAGAACCTGATAAGGAGAAAAAAGGTACTTGGGCTTCGCCTGCTACAGCTTTTGCTAATAATGTTTTACCTGTTCCTGGAGGGCCAACAAGTAAGGCTCCTTTTGGAATTTTCCCTCCTAAATTGGTATATTTTTCTGGGTTTTTAAGGAATTCAACAATTTCTTGAATTTCTTCTTTAGCACCTTCTAAACCAGCAACATCTTTGAATGAGGTTTTTATATCTGTTTTTTCATCGAATAGTTTTGCTTTCGATTTTCCGATATTGAAAATCTGTCCGCCACCACCACCAGCGCCGCCACCCATTCTTCTCATGATGAATATCCAAACTCCAATGATGATGATAATTGGAAGAAGACTTATGATGATATCACTCCAATTGCTAGCATCTTTAAAATCATAATCGACTAATTTTTTTTCAGACTTGGCTTTATCTAATTTTTCTTGAAATGATTTAAGATCTCCAAATTTTGTAGTATAATGTGGTCCTTTGTTAGGTTGATCCAAAACATTTTTGGCTACTTTTTTATTGGCAGGATCTTTTAATGCTGCATCCGTTAGGTAGATTTCGGCATCTTTATTATTAAAAATAATGACATTTTTGATTTCGCCCTTAGATAGCATGTTATCAATATCAGACGATTTTAGTTGGGCAGGTTCTTGAAAATTAGTCCCACCAGTAATAAAACTTATAGTCAAGAAAATTAATAAAATTGCAGTATAAACAAGCCAAGGGCTTACTTTAAAATTATTCGAATTTGGTTTATTGTCTTTAGCCATTACGGGTATATTTCTTTAATATTTATTTTCGATTTTAGTGATTTTGGCATCTCCCCAAAGGCTTTCGATGTTGTAATACTCTCGGATGTGCTTTTGGAAAACGTGAACCACAATGCTAACATAGTCCATAAGAACCCATTCGGCATTGTCAGATCCTTCAACATGCCAAGGTTTATCTTTCAATTCTTTTGAAACTACTTTTTGAATGGAGTTAACAATTGCGTTAACTTGTGTATTTGAATTACCGTTGCAGATTACAAAATAGTCACAAACGGCGGTGTCTATTTCTCTTAAATCCAAAATATCGATATCATTCCCTTTTACTTCTTCAATTCCTTTGATGATGTTTGCCAAAAGAACATCATTATTTATTGCTTTTTTTGTCATGAATTATTTTTAAATAAGTTTGTAAAGTTACCATTTTTTGTGATTATTTTTGAACCTTAACATAATATTAAATTCTGTTCCACAAATAACTTCCTATGAAACTAATCAAACTCGATGCCATAGATTCTACAAATGAGTTCTTAAAAGGGTTATCGAGCAATCAATCACTTGAAAATTTTACCGTTGTTACTGCCGAAAATCAAACCAAAGGCAAGGGGCAAATGGGAGCTGTTTGGGAGTCTGAACCGAGTAAAAACCTTATAATGAGTGTTTTGATTTCTGATTTTGTTACAGATATTAATCAGATATTTGATATTAATATTGCAGTATCATTAGCAGTAATTCAAGTATTAGAAGATTTTAATATTCCAGAATTAAGCATCAAATGGCCAAACGACATTATGTCATACAACAAGAAAATTGGTGGAATTTTAATCGAAAATAGTATAAAAAATGGCGGAAATATTAATTCAATAGTGGGTTTGGGCTTAAATGTCAACCAAATGAATTTTGAAAATTTGCCTAAAGCATCTTCCTTGGCGGTAATTTGTAATACGACTTTTGATAAAGAAGAAATCCTTTTGGAAATTATCGAAAGTTTAAAACAAAACATCAAGAGTTGGAATCAAAAATCCGATTTATTATGGTCAGAATATAGTAATAAACTCTACAAAAAAGGAATTCCGATGCCATTCGAAGATCAAAATAAACAAAATTTTATGGGAATTATTCAAGGAGTTACTTCCATTGGAAAACTTGAAATTCTTTTGGAAAATGATGCTATAGCTGAATTTGGTATTAAAGAAATTCAGATGTTGTATTGAATAATATGAACCTATTTATAATAAAAAAAACCTCTCAGTTTGAACTAAAAGGTCTTTGGTTTGTGAATTATCTAATTTTTACAATTTCGACATGTTTCCAGCCAAAGTTTCAATAAATTTCGAAATAGGTCCTTTGATCATCATAGCCATCATCGGATTGAATTCGCCTTCGAAATCTAGTTTTACATCGCTCGAATACTCTGAAATTGCATTAATATTTGCTACCAAAGTAAACGGTAATTTGTCGCTGGCGGCATTCAAAATTATTTTAGAATAAGGAACACCTTCTTTTAATCTTAGTTTAATTTCAGGCATGCCTTTTAACCCAAAATTAAAAATATCATCACCAAGAACTTCGAATTTAGCAATGTTTTCGGGCATTAATTTTTCGAAATTTCTAACATCTGACAATTGAGTGTATAAATACTCAGCTGATTTTTCTACTGTGACTTTGGGACTTTCTAAGTTCATTTTCTAAAAATTTATATTTATCCCGAAGTTTTGGGATACAATCAACAATGCTAAATTAAATCAATTTATTTTTCAACTCCCCAAGTCGAAGGACTCAAATTCCATTCTCTTAGAGTAGCTTCTTCTTCTTCAGTAATGTATCTTTTTGCAACTGCCAAATTCAATAGATTTTGATAATTACTAAGAGTAAACAAATCGACATTGGCGTTTTTAAAGTTTTCTTGAGCAACATCAAAACCATAAGTAAATATGGCAGCCATCCCTTTTACATTGGCTCCTGCTGCTCGCAAAGCTTCTACAGCCAACAAACTACTGTTTCCTGTACTAATTAAATCTTCTACAATTACTACATTTTGACCACTTTGTAGGAAGCCTTCCACTTGGTTTTGACGGCCATGTTTTTTGGGTTCTGGACGAACATAAACAAACGGCAATCCTAAGCTTTCGGCAACTAGCATGCCAATTCCAATGGCTCCAGTGGCAACACCCGCAATTACATCAGGTTTTCCAAATTGTTTTTCGATGTTTTTTGAAAATTCGTCTCGAACATAATTCCTAATAGTTGGAAATGAGAGAATTATTCGGTTATCACAATAAATTGGTGATTGCCATCCCGAAGCCCATGTAAAAGGATTTCTTGGATTCAATTTAATTGCATTAATTTGCAAAAGTAATTCGGCAGTTTTTTCGGCAGTATCTTTATTAAATATCATAGTACAAATGTATAAAGTTTTTGTGAACGACAAACCACTTTTTTTGACAAATGAAATCTCCAAAGAGACTAATTTTCAGTTATTTTTATTAGAAAGCGTTGATATAGTGCAGCTTATAGTAAAAATGTTTCAAAATAAAATTCAAAAAGCCTACCTCTATTATCCTGATGAAAAGGAAATTATGAAAACTTTGAAATCCAAAATTCCTGTTTCTAAAGCAGGAGGAGGATTGGTTTATAATAAAAAAGGCGAGGTCTTATTTATTTTTAGAGGTGGAAAATGGGATTTACCCAAAGGCGGAACAGAAAAAGGGGAAGAAATTGAAAAAACCGCAATGCGGGAAGTCGAAGAGGAAACAGGAGTTAATCGATTGACGATTACCAAAAAGCTTCAAAAAACCTATCACGTTTTCAAACGAAACGGTGTTTATAAACTAAAAATAACACAATGGTTTGAAATGCAGTCAGATTTTGATGGAATTCCAGTGGGACAAATTGAAGAAGGAATCGAAAAAGCAGTTTGGATTAAACCAAATGAGATTCCAGAGGTCTTAAAAAAATCGTACGAGAACATTAAATTATTGTTCGAAGAAGAGAAGATTAGTGTTCAGTAATCAAGTGATCAGTAATCAGTGTTCAGTAGTCATTCCATTTTCTATTTCAGTTTTCATATCTGAACACTAAAAACTGATTACTGAACACTTTTCTACTACCTTTGCAAAATGAATAAAAAACACCATTCCAACAATATATTGTTCAATTTAGGAATCGAAAACCTAAATGAAATGCAGGTTGCCGCCCAGGAAACCATTTTGAGCGACAATAATGTTTTACTGCTTTCGCCAACAGGTTCCGGGAAAACTTTGGCTTTTTTGTTGCCCATTTTCGAAATGCTTAAACCCGAAATTCTTTCTGTTCAATGCTTGATTCTCGTTCCTTCGCGTGAATTGGGTTTGCAAATTGAGCAAGTTTGGAAAAAAATGGGAACCGATTACAAAGTAAATGTTTGCTACGGCGGACATTCCATTGAAACAGAAATTAAGAATTTGAGCAATCCTCCAGCAGTTTTAATTGGAACTCCAGGAAGAATCGCCGATCATATTGATAGAGGAACTTTTCGTTTAGACAAAATAGAAACTTTGATTCTGGATGAGTTTGATAAGTCGTTGCAGTTGGGTTTTCACGAACAAATGTCTTTCATTATTGGAAAACTTTCCAAATTGAACAAACGGGTTTTAGTTTCGGCCACTTCCGATATTGAAATTCCAAAATATACCCGAGTGGTCAATCCTACAATTTTGGATTTTATTCCTAATGAAGAAGAAACGAGTAATCTTGCCACCAAAATGGTGATTTCGAAAGAAAAAGACAAAATGGGAAGTTTGTTCAATCTGATTTGTTCCCTGAAATCGCAATCAGCCATTGTTTTTTGCAATCATCGTGACGCTGCCGAAAGAATAAGTGACACCTTAAACGAAAAAGGAATTTACTCTGTTTATTATCACGGCGGAATGGATCAAGATGAACGTGAACGCGCTTTAATCCAATTCCGAAACGGAAGCGTGAGTTATTTAATAACGACGGATTTAGCTGCGAGAGGATTGGATATTCCTGAAATGAAACACGTTATCCATTATCATTTGCCATTAAAGGAAGACGAATTCACGCATAGAAATGGTCGAACAGCTCGTATGCAAGCTTCTGGAACGGCTTATCTTATAGTAAACGAAAGCGAGAAAAAACTCGATTATATCGATTATGGAATGGAAGTTTTGGAAGTAAAAAACAATACAACTTTACCAAAACCACCCGAATTTCAAACCATCTACATCAGTGGTGGAAAGAAAAATAAATTGAACAAAATTGATGTTGTAGGTTTCTTTTCCCAAAAAGGGAAACTCGAAAAAGGCGACTTGGGATTAATTGAAGTCAAGGATTTTATTTCATTCGCCGCCGTAAAATTCAATAAAGTGAAAGACTTGCTTCACAACATCAAGGACGAAAAAATGAAAGGCAAGAAATTCAAAATTGAGGTGGCGAGAAAAGTTATCAAGAAAGAAGAGGAGTAGATTTCAGATTAAGAAGGTTAAGCATTCCTATAAAAAACGAAAACGTCTTGATTTATCAAGACGTTTTCGTTTTTTTTGGTACTTCTAACTTCCCACTTCAAATTATATTTTCTTCACGTATTGCGTGATAATCACGATGGTTTGACCATCTACACGACCTTCAATATATTCGGCATTTTCGTGGTCTAATCTGATGTTTCTTACGGCAGTTCCTTGTTTGGCAACCATACTCGACCCTTTTACTTTCAAATCTTTGATTAAAACTACCGAATCTCCAGTGGCAAGAATTACTCCGTTGCTGTCGCGGTGAATGACTTTGTTTTCGTCATCTTCGCCTTCGCCAGTAGCTTGTGCCCAAGCTAAAGTATCTTCGTCAAGATACATCATTTCTAATAATTCATTATTGCGTAAACGGCTCAACATGCGCCACGAAACTACTTGCACCGGAATATGTTCGCTCCACATACTTTCGTTTAAGCATCTCCAATGATTTTGGTCTTCGTGTCCAGGATTTTCTATTTGGTCGATACAAGTGGGGCAAGCCAAAATATTTTCGTCAATGCCTCCTTTTTTTGTTGGTAAAACGGTATATACTTTTAAGTTTTCGGTTGCTGCACAAAGTTCACATTGTGATCCGCTGCGTTTATTTAATGTTCTTTCCATTTCTGTTTTTGTCTAATTTTTTGCGAAAGTAGTGTTAATTAAAGCCTTTTACAAATTTAAGGAGGAAACACTATTTTTTTACTCTCACTGCATCGGGAACCAATAATTCATATTGGCCTTTATGTCGAATCACATCTCTGACGATACTCGAACTAATGAAAGATGTTTTTGCAGCGGTCAATAGAAACACGGTTTCAATTTTAGACATTCTTCTGTTGGCGTGGGCAATGGCTTTTTCGAACTCAAAATCGGCTGGATTTCTTAGTCCACGAAGGATGAAATTAGCACCTATTTTTTTGCATAAATCAATTGTCAAACCTTCATAAGTGATGATGGAAATTTTGGGTTCGTCTTTGAAAGTATCTTCGAGGAAGTGTTTTCTTTCTTCAAGGGTAAACATATATTTTTTTTCGGCGTTGACACCAATGGCAATTACAATTTCGTCAAATAGAGTAATTCCTCTTCGGATAATATCTTCGTGACCTAACGTAATTGGATCGAACGAACCTGGAAAAATAGCTTTTCTCATTTTAAAGTTTATTTAATTGTTTTTCAATTCTTGAATCTGGAATTACCCAAATTAGGGCTACTGCAATATATAGTAGTCCAGAAATCCAAGGTGAAACGAAAGCCAATGGGATTGCCGAAATATAGCAAGCCATCGATATTTTGCCTTTAGTGTCACTGTTGACTGCACGATGCAAAACCGAATCATTGCCTTCGAGTTTGATGATTTTATTTTGAAGAATGATATAAGAAACGGCACACATCAACAAAACAAAGCCGTAAACACTCATAGGTACGGCCGAAAATTGATGTTCTCCAATCCAACTCGTGGCAAAAGGAATCAAGGAAAGCCAAAAAAGCAAAAACAGATTGCTCCACAAAATAGAACCACTCACTTTTTTGACCACCTGAAACATATGATGGTGATTATTCCAATAAATTCCAACATAGACAAAACTCAAAACATAACTCAAGAAAACAGGAATCAGGTGTTGCAAGGATTCGAAACTATCGTCTTCGGGTGCTTTTATTTCTAAAATCATTATCGTAATGATTATGGCTAATACACCATCGCTAAAGGCTTCGAGTCTGCTTTTGTTCATATTTTAATCTTTTTATTTTATTTTTAAACAAACAATTTCTGAATAGTCTTTGGCGTTAATAAAATCATTTATAACTGAATATCTGGAGTTTATGATTGAAGCAATTAAATCATTTGTAGTATTGCCAAACCGTAACCAAATTATCTTTGGAGGATGTCCATTTAAATGAGATAAATCATAAAAGTCTGTATCAAAAGTCACAATTGTAAACTTATTATCTCTGGCAAATTCCCATATTTCAATATCTAAATAATTTTCGATTCCAAGTTCTTTTACTTGTTTTGCCTCGGGAAAATTATTTTTAATTTTAGAAATAACTCTAAGAGAGATGTTTTGATCCAATAACAATTTCATAATGTAATTTGAATTTTATGTTCTCTATCGGCAGAATAGGCAAGACAAGCTTTGATTTGGTTTTCATTTAGTTCTGGAAAATCTTCAATAATATCATTTATGCTCATTCCGTTTGCCATCCAATATAAAATATCAAATACGGTTATTCTAGTACCAATAATCGTAGGTTTCCCAAAACGAATTTGAGTATTTATTGCGATATATTGTTTATAGTCAATCATTTTTAAGTGGTTAGTTTCTAAGGCTCTAAGTTACTAAGAATATCAGAAACTGAGGCGTTTATTCGAAAAAAAAAACTTTGTCCCTCAGTTACTTAGCTTCTTAGTTGCTTTTTTATAAAGCCAATTCAATAGCATTCGTAAACAAATCCGTCAATGAAATTCCTGCTGCTTTGGCTTGTTGCGGAATCAAACTTTCGGTTGTCAATCCCGGAATGGTGTTCATTTCGAGCATATGAGGTTCGCCATCTACGAAGATGAATTCGCTTCGGGAGAAACCTTTCATTTTCAAAACTTCATAAGCACGTTTGGCTGCTTCACTCACTTTTTGGGTCATTTCTTCGGAGATTCTGGCAGGTGTGATTTCCTGAGATTTTCCTTGGTATTTGGCTTCATAATCAAAGAAATCATTTTCAGAAACAATTTCGGTGATTGGCAAAACAATTACTTTTCCTTGATAATTGATTACTCCAACAGAAACTTCGGTACCATCCAAGAAACTTTCAATAATAATTTCGTTGTCCTCTTGATAAGCCACTTCAATAGCAATTGGTAATTCGGCTTCGGTTTTTACTTTCGAAATTCCAAAGCTGGACCCTGATTTATTTGGTTTTACAAAACAAGGTAAGCCAACGGTTTTTACGATTTCGGCAGTATCGATGTGTTCTCCTTTGTTCAAATAATAAGAAGTAGCTGTTTTGATTCCGTATGGTTTTAAAACCGAAAGCATATCGCGTTTGTTGAACGTTAATGCCGCTTGATAATAATCGCATGAAGATTGCGGCATTCCAATTAGTTCAAAATAGGCTTGCATCAATCCGTCTTCGCCCGGAGTTCCGTGAATGGCGTTGAAAACACAGTCGAAAGTAATTTTAGTTCCGTTTACGGTAGTCGAAAAATCGTTTTTGTCAATAGGGAATTCAGTTTCATTATCGTCAACATAAACCCATTTTTCTTTGAAAATATGAATTCTAAATCCGTTGTATTTGGTTTTGTCAAGAAATTGATAGACAACGTTTCCGCTGATTAAGGATATTTTATATTCGCTTGAATATCCGCCCATTATGATGGCAATGTTTTTCATGTTTTAGGTATTGGGTTCTGGGTATTAGGTTTTAGTTTGAAATAAATAGTTTTGATTGTAGGATGCCCTAGCCCCGATAGTAGTGAATTAATCTTTTGTGCCGAACACCGGCACAAAAGATTAATTCACTAAACTTTTATTTTAAGCGGAGTTCATTGAACTTCGTTTGTAACGGATAGCGGGAAATAGCTCCTTAAAAAACTATTAACAAAATTAGAATTTTTTTTGGAACGAAATAGCTTTATCTTTGCGACTTATAAAAATAAATTTATGAGCTTACGTAAGTATCTTACCAGTCGTGTGTTTTTTGGACAAGCAATTGCAGCTTTAGCTATTCTTGCCGTTTTGAGTTATTTGTTTATGCATTGGTTGACTTTTACCACCGATCATGGTCACGAAATCACGGTGCCCAATTTGGCTAAATTGACCGAGGAACAAGTGGAAGAAAAGCTAGACGAGTTGGACTTAGATTATGTGCTTTTGGACAGTGTGGATTATAATAGTGATTATCCAAAATACAGTGTGGTAGAGCAAGATCCGTTGCCGGGAGCAAAAGTAAAAGAAGGTAGAAAAGTATATATAAAAATTAACGCTTCGGGGTTTTCGTCTGTGAAAATTCCTGATTTGATTGACAAAACCTATCGTGAAGCGGTTCCCACTTTGAAAGCTTTGGGACTTGAAGAAGGAACAATTACCTATATTCCGAATCTTGGAAAGGATATGGTGTTGGAAATGCGTTACAAAGGAAGAAATGTTAAAGCAGGCGACCGAGTTTTGAAAGCTTCTAAAATTGATTTGGTTTTGGGCGACGGAAAAGAAAGTTATGTAGAAGAAGTGGATAGCTTGGCTGTGCAAAAAGATTCCATTCAATGAGCGAAAATAACGAAGAAATTGTAGATTTAGAAGACGAATTATTTGAACATTACAGATTTGACGTTCCTAAAGGACAAGAGTTTTTGAGGATTGACAAATATTTAATGAATATGATTCCGAATGCTACTCGAAATAAAATTCAAAATGCAGCTACGGGTGGTGATATTTATGTAAATGATATTCCTGTAAAATCGAATTATAAGGTAAAACCCTTTGATGTGATTCGAATAATGTTGTCGCATCCGCCTTTTGAAAATAGGGTTGATCCCGAAGATATTCCTTTGAACATTGTCTATGAGGATGATGCTGTTTTACTGATCAATAAACCGCCCGATTTTGTAGTGCATCCTGGTCACGGCAATTATACAGGAACTTTGGTGAATGCTTTGGCATTTCATTTTGAGAATTTGCCAATGAACAGCAGCGAACGCCCAGGACTGGTTCACCGAATTGACAAAGACACTTCGGGGCTTTTGGTTATTGCCAAAACCGAAGCCGCAATGACACATCTCGCCAAGCAATTTGAAGCCAAAACCACCGAAAGGGAATACATCGCGCTAGTTTGGGGAAATGTAATTGCTAACGAAGGAACGATTGAAGGCAACATTGCCCGACACCTAAAAGACCGTATGCAAATGGCTGTTTTTGCCGATCCCGAAATTGGGAAACCAGCTGTGACGCATTACAAGGTTTTAGAGCGTTTTGGGTATGTGACTTTGGTTTCTTGCATTCTCGAAACAGGAAGAACACACCAAATTCGGGTTCATATGAAACACATTGGTCACCCACTTTTCAACGATGCCCGTTATGGAGGTGATTTAATTTTAAAAGGAACTACGTTTACCAAATACAAGCAATTTATAGAGAACTGTTTCAAGGCATTGCCTCGTCAAGCATTACACGCTAAAACACTTGGTTTTATGCACCCTACAACAGGAGAATATATGCGTTTTGATACCGAATTACCACAGGATTTTCAGGATTGTCTCGAGAAATGGAGAAGCTATTCAAAAACGCATGCTAGCGAGGAGGAGGAGTAAGGTTTGGGACGCTGATGACACTGATTTTGGCGGATAAACGGAATTTTTTATAGAATAAAAGCCCTTTCAGAATTGTTGAAAGGGCTTTTATTTATTGAGAATTATTATTGTTGATTTTGATTTTCTTTTAACCAATCAATATATTCGTTGAATACAGGATTAAAAAGCGGTCTGTCTAATCCTCCCCAATTGAAAGCATTGTGTTTGATGTGAAGTAAAATTTCAGCATTTGTAGGATTGATTACTTTGTATTCAAAACTGAAATCGTAACCCCCTTTGTATTCCACATTGCTTTCGCAAATTAGAAATTTACCTACATTTTTGCTTAAATTGAGCAATCCAATATTGTCGGAAATGCTGGTTACTTTATCTGTTAAACCATTCTGAATCACATATTGTTCTAGTTCAGTTTGGATATAATATTTTTGAAAACCTCCAATATTTTTTAAAGTGCCTAAAATATAGGTTTCATATTTTTCCATATTTAAACCGCTTTTCTTTACAAATAAAAACTGATTGTATTCTTTTAGGTTTATATTCTTTTTGACTAAGATTTCAGATTGAGTAAGAGTAGTTTCTGTAGGCAGTTTTCCAGTTTTGGCATCCAATTGTTTTACTTTCAAAGTTGGACTGCAAGAAGTTAGTAAAATTGCTATTGCAATGGCAAGAAGAGATTTTTTCATTTTTTTTTGATGCTTTTTTTTTATTTTTTTGTTTGTATTGTGTCAAATTTTCTTTCAACAAAGTAATAGAAAAGATACTACAAAACGAAAAAAAAAGGATAGTTTTTCAAATAATTATTAAAGAATAATTTTGTATTCAAATGGGTTCTTTAAAGAAGTTCCAATTGCACAAATTGAAAAAGGTTTTATGGGTATTTTAAAGGATAAAAATTAAAATTTCAATCGTTTTCGTAAAGTTACTATTAAATCTTGCTCCTTTTTATGATTCTTTTGCAAAGAACAGTAAAGACTTGCATTTTATTTTTTACTATATTTACTGTCAAGATTAGTGAAAAAACAGAAGGAATAATTTCAATAAAGACATATAATGAAAAGAGTTTTAGTAGTTACGGGTGGTGGAGATTGCCCTGGTTTAAATGCCGTAATTAGAGCAATAGTAAAAAGAGCTGCTCAAGAAAAAGATTGGGAAGTCATTGGCAGTGTTCAATCCTATGATGGTATTCTGCGCGAACCCACCGAAATCATGATTTTGGACGATAAAGCAGTAGCTGGAATCCATGTCGATGGAGGAACAATCATTGGAACGACCAATAAGGGAGGCCCTTTTGCTTGGCCTGTAAAAAATCAAGATGGTACTTGGGAATCTGTTGATCGATCAGATGAAATGATACGCAAGTTGCAATATATGGGAGTTGACGCCGTAATCAGTATTGGTGGTGATGGTTCTCAAAGAATTTCTCAGCAACTTTTTGAAAAGGGGTTGAATATCATTGGTGTTCCAAAAACGATTGACAATGATTTATCTGCCACCGATTTTACTTTTGGATTTCAAACCGCTGTTCATACGGCTACTGAAGCTGTCGATAAATTAGTAACTACAGCTGCGAGTCACAATCGGGTTTTGGTGCTAGAAGTGATGGGTAGAAATGCAGGTTGGATTGCCCTAAATGCAGCCATTGCAGGTGGAGCCGAAGTATGTTTGATTCCTGAAATTCCTTATGATATTGAGGCTGTTGCCAAAAAATTACAAAGTAGATACAATAGTAGAGGAAAAGGAAATGCTATTGTTGTAATTGCCGAAGGAGCAATGCCAAAAGGAGGAACTTTACTATCCGAAAAAAGTGATGAAATAGGTTATGAAAACCTTCGTTTGGGTGGAGTAGCTCGTAAATTGGTAAATGATTTAAAATCCATTGGTTTTGAAGCCGATATGCGTGAAACTGTTTTGGGGCATTTGCAAAGAGGTGGTAGTCCCATCGCTTATGATAGAATTTTGGCGACACAATTTGGGGTGAAAGCTTTCGAAATGGTGCTGGAGGGTAAATTTGGTGAAATGGCGGCTTATCGTCATCCCGAT
>Ga0116187_1003057_pt1 | contig 15889 bp, 9 predicted proteins | sample AD_JPNNA6_MetaG_FD_89755 | JGI IMG/M metagenome (GOLD analysis project Ga0116187, IMG submission 89755) | Active sludge microbial communities of municipal wastewater-treating anaerobic digesters from Japan - AD_JPNNA6_MetaG | ecosystem: Engineered > Bioreactor > Anaerobic > Digestate | place... | reverse complement strand
TTTTTCTCGGTGACGACGACAACATCGTATTTCCCATCTGCGCTTTTGGTCACCTTAACTGCGCCTCGAATTTTCGGCGTTTCTGTACCTGCGGCGGTACCTTGAGCTACTGCGGTAGACTGTGTCGGGGTTCCCGCTTGTGCAGGTTTCTGCGCTTCAATCTTGCTGCCGTCTTTCGCTTGGATTTGTGCGCCATCTATCCGGTCACCAAAAACATACCCAGTGGCTGCATTGAACTCGTCGATCAATTTCTGAATAATCGAGAAGCCGGAGGGATCCGTGAAACGAACCGGGTTATTCTGCGCATAGCTATAGCGATTGAAGCTCTGGAGGTCGCCGGGGAACTGGACGTGAATATCCGCGCTGAGGAACCTGCCCAGGAGCGGGTCGTAGATGCGGCCGTTCATGTGAACGAGGCCTAAGTCGTCGAGCATCTCGTGGCCGGTGAAACCGCGCGGAGTGGCATCGTCGGCGCCGCCATCGGCGGTGGTCTCGGGTTTGCCGGACCAGTCGTTGGGATCGCGGCGCTGGCCCCAAGCATCGTAGCTGTACCGGGATTGCCGCCCTGCCCCGTCGAGCACGTAGGCGGTGCCGGTGGAGCCGTAGGGGGTGAGGCGTTCGATGGAGCCGAGGTGGTCGTAGTGGTAGACGAGGGCCGTTTCGGGCTTGGTGCTGCGATCGGTGGGGCCGAACTCCATCGTGCCGATCAGGCCTTCCGGACCGGGCACGTAGATGCGGAGTTTATCGAGCTTCCAGACAGGCGCCGGAACGTCGCCGCTACCCTTCTTGGCGTCGTTGCGGTAATCGGCTTCGAGCTGGGGGCCGAGGCCGTAGACCTTCTTGCGGGCGTAGTGGGAGGGCGCGCCGTTGGCCATGGCGTCGAACTCGAGATGGACGACGCGGGAGCGGTTGGCGTTGTAGAGGAATTCGGAGCCGGTCGTCTTGGCGGTGCCGGTGCTCGAATCGGTCTTGGCAAGCCAGCGGGGTTTGTCGAAACCGGCCCAGCGGGTGGACCAGGTTTCCTTGAGGACCCCACCCTCGCGACGCTCGCGGGTGGTGAGATTGCCGTTGGCGTCGTAGTCGTAGGAATAGGTGGCAACTGCTGTGCCGATGGTGGCGGTGACGCCGGTGACGGCGTGGGGCTTGGTGCCACTGTAGGTGTAGTCGGAGAGCGTGGTGCCATCGACGGCGGACTTGGAGAGGATGTTGCCGTTGTCGGCAAAGCTCATGCCGCCGGTTTTGAGGCGGTTGAGGGAGTCGTAGGTGAAGGACTCGGTGACCGGGCCGGTGCGTTTCTTCAGGTTGCCCAGGCCGTCGTAGTCGAAGGTGAGATTCTGGATGGCGGAGGAGCCGGCCGTGGGCCCGGTCTGGATGGAGGAAAGAAGTCCATCGGTGGCGCGGTAGGTGCGCACGGTCCAGTGGCCGTCGCCCTTACGGACCTTCACGGGGCGGTCGAGGTGATCGTAGCCTTCGGTGGAGTCGGCCTGCCACCAGGGGAGGAGCTCGCCGCTGGGGAGGCGCTTCTCCTTGATGGCGACGACGTAGCTCTTGGAGGTGGGACCGGAGCCGTCGTAGGTATAGACGTAACCCCAGTCCTTCCAGAAATACGGGGTATCCGAGACGGAGCCGCCGGAGGCGTTGAGTTTCACGGCGTCCTCATGGTCGGCTGGGCGCCAGAAGTAGCGAACACCGGCGGGGCGCCAGTAGTCGTCGTACTCGTGGGCGGTGTAGAAGTACTTCCCGTCGGCGAGGTTGAGGTTGAGGTAGGGCAGGCCCTTCTCGTTGTAGTAGTGGATGGAGGCGGCGCCGGGATCGGCGTAGCCGGCGGTACCATTCAGATCGGTCTGGGAGGTTTCACGTTGGGGGGCGCCGATCCAGCCGCGGCCGGCACTCGAAGACCGGTTTCTCCGCCAGTGCCGCCGCCGCGATCACCGCCCCGCGCGCGCCGGCCCCTCGGCGGGCGAGTCCGGGCGCCGGGTATGTCGCGGCCCACCGAGCCTCTTCGAGCGACTGAACTTGGGCTAAGCTCCCCCTGCTTCCGGCCGATGGGGCTAGGATCGCCTCCCACTTATCCAGAATACTCCACCGAATCGGCCCGTGGCTGTTCGGTGTTGCGGGCTCGCCCTCATCGTCGAGGGCAGGCCAGACTGACCGTGGCATGACCAGTGAAGCCGCCCGCATCTCGCGCATCGTCCACCTTGGCCTGCTCGCCCTTGTCGTGCTCGGCCTCGGAGTGAGTCCGGCCGGCGCGTTGGACCCCAGTCGCTCCATCCACCAGTACAACGTCCGCACATGGCGCCGCGTGAATCTCCTGCCGGCCAACGCGGTCAACGCGATCCACCAGACCGCGGACGGACACCTCTGGCTCGGCACTCCGCGCGGACTGGTCGATTTCGACGGCGTCGAATTCAAGGCCCTCGGCCTGCCGGGGCAGCATGCCTCCCTGCCGCGCATCGTCACCTGTCTGGCGCCGCGGCGAGCCGGCGGTCTCTGGGTCGGCACCGACCGGGGTGGCTACGGCTTCTTCGACGGCACCCGCTTCACGCCCCAGTCCGCTTCTGGTTCGGCCTCGGAATCGCCCACCGTGCGCTGCCTGCTCGAGACCGCCGACGGCACGCTCTTCATCGGGTTGCAGGGCAGCGTGGGCCGGCGACTGCCCTCCGGGGAGTTCCACCTGATCTCGTCCTCGCTCGACGTCCTGAGCCTTCACCAGGACACCCGCGGCCGGGTGTGGATGGGGACCGCGGGCAGCGGCCTGCATTACTGGCAGGACGGCCACCTCACGAAGATCGAGGGGCCCGCCGCAGCGCTCTGGGGCAGCAACGTCATCTCCACCATCACCTCCGATCCCACGGGCGTGATCTGGGTCGGCGCGGCCAACGGCCTGCACGGTCTCAATGCCGACCTCACGCCCCGCCCCCCAGTCGGATTCAGCGGCCAAGCCCGTGCGCTGCTGATCGACAGCCACGGCGTCGTCTGGATCGGGGGAATGTTCGACGGGGTGGCGCGGCTGAAGGACGGCCGGCTCTCCGCCCTCGGTCGCCGCGACGGGCTTGCGAGCGACCACGTCCTCGCTTTGGCGGAGTCCTCCGACGGCAGCGTGTGGGTGGGCACGCAGGACGGGTTGTCCCAACTCTCCGAGGTGAAGTTCCCCATCCTCTCCACCACCGAGGGCCTGCCGGCCGAGGCCTGCCTGAGCGTGGCGGCGTCGCCGGAGGGCGGGATCTGGGCGGGCACCTCCAACGGCCTGGCGCACATCGTCGACGGTCGCTGCGTCGCGTTCGGCATCGATCGCGCCGACGGTTTTCCCTCGGAGTGGATTCGGCGCGTGTTCGTCGCCCGCGACGGCGACGTGTATCTCCTCGGCGGCCGCCAGGAGCTCAACCGTTTCCGCGACGGCCGCGTCACCAAAACCTGGTATCCCGGCACCTGGTCGCAGGCGATCGAGGAGGACGCCGCGGGGCTCCTGATCACCGTCAACAACAGGCTGGCCCGTCTCGTGGACGACGAACTCGTGCCCTACCGGCTGCCCGACGGGCGCGAACCCGAGTTCGGCTGGATCACGGACCTGCTTGTCGCCCGCGACGGTTCGTTGTGGGTCGCCGCCCGCCCCGGGCTCGTGCAGATCAAGGACGGGGCGCTGCGCGACTGGATGAGCGACCGCGCCGACGCGGACAAGGGCTTCGCCAGCCTCTGCGAGGACGACGACGGCGCGGTGTGGGCCACGCGCAACACGGGCCTCGTGCGGATCCGCGACGGCCGGGTCGCCACGGTCGACCACCGCCAAGGCCTCCACTCGGACCTCGTCTACACCATGGTGCCCGATCGCCTCGGCAACTTCTGGATGGACTCGCCGGAAGGCTTCTTCCGGGTCAGCCAGCGGGAACTCAACGCCGCCGCGGACGGCACGCTCGCCCGCGTCACCTGCACGGTGTTCGACGGCCCGCAGGTGATCAAGACCTCGGAGAAATTGAACACCGAATACTCCGGCTGCCGCTCGACCGACGGCCGCATCTGGCTGCCCAGCGCGAAAGGCGTCATCGAGATCGATCCCGCACGCCTGCCGCTCAACTCGCAGCCGCCGCCGCTTCGCGTGTGGCGGGTCCGGGTGAACGGCCGCGAGCAGCCGGTGGACCGGGAGCCCCGCCTCGCCCCGGGCGAGCGCAACCTCGAGTTCGACTACGTCGCCATCGACTATCAGGCGCCCGAATACATCCGCTACCGCTACCGGCTGGAAGGCTTCGAGCAGGAGTGGGTCGAGGCCGGCGCCCGGCGCTCGGCCTTCTACACCAACCTGCCGCCGGGCCGCTACGCCTTCCAGGTCCAGGCCTGCAACGCCGACGGCGTGTGGAACCTCGCGGGCGCCCGCTTCGCGTTCACCCTCCCCCGCCGCCTCACCGAATACGGGTGGTTCCAGGCGGGGGCCGGCGCGGCGCTGCTCGGCCTGGTCGCCCTCGCCTGGGTGGCGCGCGATCGGCGGCGCCGGCGCGAGATCGCGGAGATCCGCCATCGCGAACTGCTCCAGATGCAGATGATCGAGAGCTCGCCCGTGCCCATGGTGATGCTCGACCGCGCCCACCGGGTCCTCTACGTCAACGCCACCTTCACCCGCGTGCTGGGCTTCACCGCCGCGGAGATCCCGGATCTGGAAACCTGGTGGCGCCTCGCCGCCACGGACCCCGCTACCCGCGACGATTGCGCCGTCGGCTGGAGCCGCCGCATCGCCGAGGCGGCCGAGGAGCGCCGCCCCATCGAGCCGGTGGAGACGACCGTGGCCCACCGCGACGGCGGCCGGCGCCACCTCGTCATCACCACCTCGGCGGTCGGCGAGCGCACGCTGGTGATCTGCTCCGACCTCACCGACCGCAAGCAGGCCGAGGATGCGCGGCGCCAACTGGAGGAGCAGTTGCGCCAGAGCCAGAAGATGGAGGCCATCGGCCGCCTCTCCGGCGGCGTCGCCCACGACTTCAACAACATGCTCACGGTCATCCTCGGCAACGTGATGCTGATGGAGATGGCCGACAAGGTGCCGCCCGAGTTCGCCGAATCGATCCGCGCGATCAAAGACGCCGCGAAACGCGCGGCGAACTTCACCCGCCAGCTCCTGGCGTTCAGCCGCAAGCAGCCGATGCAGCCCGCCGCCCTCGACCTCAACCAGGTCGTGCGGGAGATGACCGACGTGCTGCAACGCCTCGTGGGCGAGCAGGTGCGCATCGCGATCGAGCTCGCCCCCGCCCCCGTGCCCATCCGCGCCGACGCCACCATGATCGAGCAGGTGCTGCTCAACCTCGTGGTCAACGCCCGCGATGCCATGCCCAACGGCGGCCGGCTCGATCTCGCCACGGGCGTGGTCGACATCGCGCCCGACGCCGTGCCGAAGACCCTCAACGCCCGCGCCGGCAGGTTCGCCCGCCTCACCGTGGGCGACACCGGCATGGGCATCCCCCCGGAGGTCCTGCCCCGCATCTTCGAGCCCTTCTTCACCACCAAGGCGATCGGCAAGGGCACGGGCCTCGGGCTCGCCACCGTGTTCGGCATCGTCGATCAGCACCGGGGGTGGATCGAGGTCACCAGCAAGGTTCTTCGCGGCACCGTCGTCCACATCCACCTGCCCGTCGACACCGAGGCGGCGCCGGCCCGAGTAGTCGCCACCGAAGCGGTGGGCCGTCCCGCCGCCGGCGCCGGCCGCGTCGTGCTCCTGGTCGAGGACGAGCCCACTGTGCGCGCCCTCGCCCGCAAAACCCTGGCCAGCGAAGGCCACCGGGTTCTTGAAGCCGACTCGGGACCGAACGCCGTGCGGGTGTGGAACGAGCACCGCGACCAGATCGAGATTCTGTTCACCGACATCGTCATGCCCGACGGGATGAACGGCGTGGAGCTGGCCCGGCGGCTGCAGAGCGAGAAACCGGGGTTGAAAGTCGTCTACGCCAGCGGCTACAGCGCCGACGTCGCCGGCGCCGATTTTTCCGGCCGCGAAGGCCTCGACTTCCTCGGCAAGCCCTACACGCCGGCGGGAGTGTTGCGCATCATCGCCCGCGCCGCCGCCGAGCTGCCGGCGCGATAATCGCGCCCCGGGGCCGCTGGCGCCGTATCGCCACAGGGTGCCACCGCGGAGGACGGGGGCGGCGTTGCTCGTCGTGGAGCCCGCCCCTCCGTGGAGATCTCGGGCCATCGCTCGATCACTCCACCTGCGGTCCGGAGGATCGAACTACGGGCAGGCCGGCCGCCAAGAGGAAAAGCCTCGCCGCGCGCCCCTGTTCCGGCCTGATTCCTGCCCCCGAGGGACGCCGCCGCCGCCGCCCAATCGAGCGGTTCGCCGCCCCCGATCGACCGCCCACCTTCCAGCCGTCCCTGCCCGTACCGCCATGGCGCTGCCCCACCTCACCGACGAACAGATCCGCACCTGGTCCCGCGAACAGAAGGACCGCTGGTGGTTCGAGAACGTCTTCCGCGGCGACATGCCGCAGCTCACCCTGCGCTCGGCGTTCACCGGTTTCCTGCTCGGCGGCATCCTCGCCGCCACCAACCTCTACATCGGGGCCAAGACCGGCATCTCCGTCGGCGTCGGGCTCACCTCGGTCATCCTCGCCTTCGCGCTCTACCGCGGGCTGGCCCGGGCCGGGCTCGCGGCGGACTTCACGATCCTCGAGAACAACTGTACCCAGTCGATCGCGACCGCCGCCGGCTACATGACCGCGCCGCTCGTCTCCGCGCTCGCCGCCTACATGCTGGTGACCGGTGCGGTCCCGCCGGCCTGGCATCTGGTCGTCTGGCTGGTGGTGGTCGCCGTGATCGGCGTGCTGCTCGCCTTCCCGCTCAAGCGCCGCTTCATCAACGAGGAGCAGATGCCCTTCCCCGAGGGCCGCGCCTGCGGCGTCGTGCTCGATGCGCTCTACCACGGCAAGGGCGACGAGGGTGTCCTCAAGGCCCGTCTGCTCGGCCTCACCGCCGGCGCCACCGCCCTCTACCAGATGTTGGCGAGCGACGGCTGGATGCGCCTGGTCCAGTTCAAGATCCTCCAGCTCCATCGCTGGGCCGGCCTGGCGGAGCCCTGGCACTTCCAGGAGCGGCTCGACACCTACTACTACGACCTCGCCGCCCGGCTGCACTGGTGGACGCCGCGCATCCTCGGCACGGATATCCGGCAGCTCGGCCTGCGCCTCACCCTCGACGCCGCCATGCTCGGCGTGGGCGGCCTGATGGGCATCCGCGTCGCCTCCAGCGTGATGCTCGGCGCCTTCGTGAATTTCTTCGTCCTCGCCCCGCTCATGATCCAGCGCGGCGACATCGTGGCCCGCGCGGCGGCCGACGGCACCACCATCGCGATCTCGCGCACGGAGATCGTCAACCAGTGGGCGCTGTGGTGGGGCGTCACGATGATGATCGTCGGCTCGCTCGTCGGCCTGCTCGGCAAACCTGACCTCTTCACGAGCCTCTTCCGCCGCAAGCGCAAGGCCGCCACCGGTACCGCCGGCCCCGATGTGCTCGCGCACATCGAGTTGCCGCTCTGGGTTTCGTGGGTCGGCCTGCCGGTCGGGGTCGCCGCCGGCGCGTGGGTGTCGCACACCTACTTCGGCGTGCCGTGGCTGCTGGCGGTGGCGTCGTTCCCGCTGATCGCGGTGCTCACCGTCATCTGCACCAACGCCATGGCGCTCACCTCGTGGACGCCCACCGGCGCGCTCTCGAAGATCACACAGTTCACCATGGGCGCGGTCGACCGCTCGAATCCGGCGAGCAACCTCATCCCGGCCGGCATGACCTCCGAGATCGCCTCCAACGCCGCCAACCTGCTCTCCGACATCAAACCCGGCTACATGCTCGGGGCGAAGCCGCGCCAGCAGGCGATCGGCCACGTGATCGGCATCGTGGCCGGCTCGCTCGCCGCCGTGCCGCTGTTCTATCTGCTCTTCCTGCCCGCGCACGCCGACGGTACCCGGTCCATCAGCACGATGGTCTCCGACCAGTTCGCGTTTCCCGCCGCCGTGCAGTGGAAAGGCGTGGCCGACCTGATCGCGCACGGGCTGAAGAGCCTGCCGGCCTCGGCGCTCGTCTCGATGGCCTTCGCCGCCGTGGCCGCCGCGTTCTTCGAGATCGCGCGCATCGTCACGCGCGGCCGGTTCCCGATCTCCGCGGTCTCGGTCGGGCTCGGCGTGGTGCTGCCGCCCGAGGCCAGCTTCGCGATGTGGGTGGGCGCACTGGCCTTCTGGTGGTTCGGCCGCCGGCAGAGGGTCGCCGGCACCCGCGGCCATGCCTTCTGGGTCGAGGGCTGCGAGCCCGTCTGCGCCGGCCTGATCTCCGGCGCCGCGCTGGTCGGCATCGGCAACGCCGTGCTCAACGTGCTGCTGGGCTGAGCCGGCCGTATTCGGGAAACACGCCGCGGGGGGCCGGCCGGGTGCCGATCGGGGTCGCCGGCCGGGTGCGCCCGCAAGCTGCGCGCCGCGCTGTTTGGTGCGAAAGTCCACCGTGGGCAAACTTCCCTCTTGCCCGTACCCGCCAAACCCGAAACAAATTCCCTCTCCCTTTTCGCGTCGCCCCCTCGGGGAATGACGCGGCGTTCCTCGTCACACCACCGTTTCATGCAAAGTTTCTCGGCGCAATGCCTCGACATGGCCCGCTCCATGTTGAGCCACAATCTCGACGCGATTAATCCCGACGGCACCGTCACTCCCGTCACTGGCGAAATCCAGCGTTCCGACGATCCCGGCCACGCCGCCATGGCCATCGGAGAGTTCTACCGGGCCACCGGTGAGACCACCCTGGCGGGCAAGGATCTGGTCGACCTCGCCGCCCGTTGCATCACCGCCCAGGCCTTCACCGAGCCGATCGCCGAGAACGGTCTCGCGTACGCCGCCCTCGGTCTGCTCGCCTTCGGCCCCTCCAAGGAGCGCAACCCCGTGTGGGAGCGCCTCGTCGAGGAGACCCGCGAGCGCCTCGACAAGCAGCTGCTCACCCGCAGCGACTACGACAACCACTGGCAGGCGTTCAACGTCGCCAAGGCCGTCGCCCGCTATTCCCTCGGCCTGTCCAAGAAGGACGAGACCTCGCGCCTGATCGAGCGCATGGTCGAGCGTATCGACGCCACCAGCGCCAACGGCTTCTTCGACGACGCCGGCGAAGGCATCGGCGGCAACTTCAACCTCTACGGCGTGATGAACTTCGTCTTCATCCGCCAGGCCCTCCAGCTCCACGCCAACTCCGGGGTGCGCGAGCGCAAGCTCCCCACCCTCCGCACCTACGCGGAGAAGTACGTGAAGCTCATGCCCGACATGGTCCGCGCCGACGGTCTCGGCTGGGCCTACGGTCGCAGCGCCGGCGCCTACGGCCAGATGCACTGCATCAGCCTCATCCTCCAGGCCTTCCGCGATGGCTGGATCGCCGAAGACCAGAAGGCGAAGTACCACGACATCCTCCGTCGCCTCTTCTTCTTCTTCTACGCCACCTACCTCGACCAGGAGCACGGTTTCATGGTCGTGCGCGACGCCGAGCGCACCTCGATGGAAGGCCACACCACCCGGTTGGCCAACTTCGATGGCGCCCGCTACCTCTGCCAGTGGTCGCGCCTCGCCAAGACCTTCACCGCTCCCGCCAACCCCAAGGTCGATCCCGCCCGCACCTCCGGCCGCTTCGTCATCTTCGACAAGGCCAACCGCAAGGAACAGGGACTCTTCCTCTACCGCAGCGCCGACACCGGTCTCCATATCCAGCTCCCGCTGGTCAGCTCCGGCGGCACCGCCACGGCCGACAATCTCGCCTTCCCGCACGCCCCGGGCCTCTTCGACTGGGCCAACGACGTGTACGCTCCGGTCATGACGCCCGAGCTCACCTTCGGCGAGAACGTCACCGTCCCCTCGTTCTACGGCAAGCAATGCGTCACCGGTCTCGGTCTGCGCAATTCGTTCTTCTTCCGCTACGAGCAGCCCGATCTCATCAACCTGCAGGAGAAGATCGTCCCCGGCGTCGGCAGCGTGAAGGTCAACTGGACCTTCTCCGGCAACAAGGTCACCGCCGAGTGGATCTACACGGTCAAGAGCCAGGTCACGCTCGACAAGTTCCGCTTCGCCCTCTGCATCGCCGCGCCCCACTCCCACCAGCGCCTCGGGATCTCCCCGATGCTCGGCCAGGAAGGCATCCGCTGCAGCGTCATCAAGGACGACTTCCAGGGGGTGTGGCAGGACACCGAGGTCGTCAGCCAGGACCCGAACTACCGCACGAACTACGGCAAGGTGCACTACATGCAGTATCTCGTGCGCGACCACGCCTTGGTCATGCGCCCGGGCCAGCAGTACCGCTTCTCCGTCAGCTTCGAGCCCGACATCACGCTGATCGAAGCCTAAATTTTGCGCGTCCCGCGCAAAATTATGCTCTCCCGCCGCATCATTCCCTGTCTGGACGTCACCGCCGGCCGCGTCGTCAAAGGCGTGAAGTTCCAGGAACTGCGCGACGCCGGCGACCCCGTCGCCTGCGCCCGCGCCTACGATGCCCAGGGCGCCGACGAACTCGTCTTCCTCGACATCACCGCCTCCAGCGACCAGCGCGCCATCATGCACGATGTCGTCGCCGCCACCGCCGAGCAGTGCTTCATGCCGCTCACCGTCGGCGGCGGCCTGCGCACCGTCGAGGACATCCGCAAGATGCTCCACGCCGGCGCCGACAAGGTCTCGCTCAACACCGCGGCCGTCCAGAGCCCCGAGCTCATCCACGACAGCGCGCGCAAGTTCGGCAACCAGTGCATCGTGCTCGCCATCGACGCGCGCCGCGAGCCCGACGGCCAGTCTTGGAAGGTCTACACCCACGGCGGCCGCAAACGCACCGAACTCGACGTCGTCGAGTGGGCGCGACGCGGCGTCGCCCTCGGCGCCGGGGAGATCCTCCTCACCTCGATGGACTGCGACGGCATGCTCAACGGCTACGACATCGAGCTCACCCGCCGCGTGAGCGAAGCTGTCGAGGTGCCCGTGATCGCCTCCGGCGGGGCCGGCACGCTCGAACACCTTGCCGAGGTCCTCACCAAGGGCGGCGCCAGCGCCGTGCTCGCCGCCTCGATCTTCCATTTCGGCACCTTCACCGTCCCCCAGGCCAAGGACTACCTCGCCAGCCGCGACATCCCCGTCCGCCGGTAGCCGCGAACTCCCGGCGCCTTGGCAAACCTCCCGCTTGGCGGTTGCGCCGCCCACGCCGTCCCCCAAACTCGCGGACATGCAGGACCGACTCGCGGAACTCCGCCGGCAGCGCGCCCTCGTGGCCGAGCACCTCGTCTGGCTGGATCGCGAGATCGCCGAGACCGAAGGCAAGGCGTCCCCCGCCCCGCTTCCGGCACCGACACCGCCTCCGGCGCTTACCGCCGCCGCGGTGTTGGCCAAAGCCGCTGAGATCCCGCCCGCGGTCGCGGCAGGCGCAAGCGATCAACCCGACGCGCCCCTGCTGCCCGAGCCCCAGCCAACCGACATCAAGAACGACGTCCGCCGCGGCTGCCTGCTCTACTTCGCCCTCGCCTCGTTGGCGGTCGTGGCCGGCACCGGCTTGCTGGTCTGGGCTGCGCGGAGTCCTTGGTTTCGCGAGGAGGTATCCCCTTACTTCTCGAAAGCGGCCTTCATCCTCCTGGTGCTTGCGCTCGCCGCAGGTATCCGCGGCTTGGTCGCAAAGTTTCGCTCCCGCTAGCCATCGCCTCTCCGCCGTAACGATGCAATCGGCGCAGTTTTCACTCGGACGGGCCACTGCTTCCGGTTGTAGGGGCTGAGCTTGCTCAGCCCGGTGGCGTTCGCTCTTGCCGAGCGGTGCGAGCTCGCACCCTACGCCGGAGACATGACCACGGCTCCGCAGCGGAACCGCGTGGTTCGCGCTCGAACCCTACGCCAGCTTCCGGCCGCTGGTCGCGCCGGTCTCGCGGTCGTGCCACTCCACGATCGGGTCGTGGAGGTCCGCGCCGATCGCCCGGATGAACCGGCACGTGGCGAACTGCTGCCGGGCCGCGTCATACGCGGCGACCCAGGCGCGGTGCTCCGTCTCCTGCGCCGTAGCGAGACGCGGATACACCACTTTGTGGGTGCGGCATTTCATGCGGTGCGGCTTCGGGGTCAGCCGCGCGCGGAAGCAGCCCTGCCGTCGGCACAGCGCGCTGTACAGCCAGTCCGCGTTGAACCGCCGCAGCAACTGCGCCGTCGACTCCGCCTTGGGGTCGAAACTCCGCCCCGTCACGATCGCCCGCACCCCGCTGTGCGTCTCGTACAGGCGCACCCCGAGCCCGCGCAGTTCCGGTGTCGCCGCCACGGCCTTCGCGACCTGCGCCACGATCATCGCCGTGCGGCGCGCCCCGGTCGGCTTCGCCCGGAACAGATCCCAGAAACCGAGCCGCGGCTCATCGATGTCGATGAACAACAGCCCCGCGCTGTTGAGCACCGCCGCCCCGTACCGGTTGCGGGTGACGACATTGCGCTCGTCCACTCGCGCGAGCACCTCCTCGCGGATGTCCGCCTCGTAGGACTCGTCCTTGCGGGGCGCGACGCCGGCGAGGCGTTGCCGCACCTTCTCCAATCGGCGCGCGGCGTCGTCGGCCGCCGCCTGGGTCGAGAGGTCGGAGCCGCCGAAGGCATGCACCTGCAGCGACCGACCCCCGACCGTAACCGAGCCTTCGATGCGCGTCCAATACCGGAAGATTCGCATGGGATGGAAACCGGGGTCAGAGCGCGACCCGCACACCGCCGTCGCTCCAGGAGCGCCAGACGGCGTCGGTCACCCGCATGTAGCGCACGCCGGTGGCGAAGCCGGTCAGCCGCACCGGGGCGCCCTCGCGGATGCTCGCCACGAAATCCTCCTCCACGCGCCACCCGCGCCGTTGCGCCGCGGTCGGCTCGATCGCCGTCTCCGTGCCGCCCAGCGGCGTGTGCCAGAGCAGTTGGGCCGCGAGGTCGAGCCGCAGCGCGCCGCGCGCACCGTTGAGCCGGATCTCGTGCCGTGGCCGGCCGAGTTCGACTCCGCTGAAGTGCATCGCCAACCGTGCGCCGTCCGCGTAGCGCCCGAGCACGCTCACGCTCTCGGGGATCTCCACCTCGCCCTGCCCGCCCTCGGGGCGCGAGCGGCGCGCCGTGAAGATCGCCGCATCCGCCTGCACCCACTCGGGGTCCCGGCCGAGCCAGCGTTGCACCATCTCGTAGTTGATGCCGAGCATCAGCGTGTTCACGCCGCTCAGGGCGAACTCCTGCCGCCAGCCCAGCGGTGTCGCCGGGTCGGCGAACTGCCCGCCGGTGTGGGTCACACACACCTCGCGCAGCGCGCCGAGCTCGGGCAACCGCTCGGCGATCGCGGCATCGAAGTCCAACGACATCGGCGCCGGCACGATCTGCGCCACAAGGTCCGGGCGCGCCTTCGCGGCCGCCGCCATCGTCTCGGCCTGCGCGAGGTGCGCGGCCATGCGGGCCTCGGTGAGCACATGTTTGCCGTTGGCCAGGGCCGCGCAGGTCGCCTCGGCATGGAGATTCGGCCAGGTGCCGATCACCACGGCATCGATGTCCGGCGCCGCCACGACCTCGCGCCAGTGTCGTGCCACGCCGGGGATGCCGAAATCCTTCGCCACGGTCTGCGTGGAGGCCGCGGTGCGATTGGCGACCATCACGACCTTCACGCCGGGGAGGCGCTGGAGGCCCGGCAGGTGGCGCGCCCGCGTGTTGGCTCCCGCCCCGACGATCCCGATCCGCAGCGTTGCATTGGCCATGGTGCGACGAGTAAACGGACCGGCGCCGGCGCCTCAAGACTGCGTTGCGCCCGAAACGCCGGCCCTTGCCGAAAACCCGAAACCGCACAGGGTATCCACGCAACCCCGCAAACCCCGTCGAACCCCGTTCGTCCCATGAAACACTGCATGCCGCCTCGCCCGGGCGCAGCGCTGCTCGCGCTCGTGCTCGCCCTCGCCTCCCACGCCCAGGTCACGATCGACGTCTTCCCCACCCTCGCCCCCAACAGCTACGGCTCGCCCAGTTTCGCGGCCTGGACCGACAATGCCTTCGCCGCGCTCTACGGCGGGAGCATCGTCCCCGGGGACGCCGGCACCCCGTCGTACTTCTCCGTCGCCCCCGCGACGCTCGAGGCCACCGATGTATTCGTCACCTCGTTCCCGAGCTGGCGGGGCTTCGCCGAGCCCGGCACCGTCTTCGGCCCGGCCTTCGCCAACGAACTCGGCAACCGGTTGCACTTCGCCTTCGTGGCCGACGGCCACGGCCGGCAGTTCGCCCTCTCGCAACTCTCCTTCGCCTTCGGCACCACCGATCCCGCCCACACCCTCGACTTCACTTTCGCCGCAGGCGACTACAACTACAGCGCCAGCTACGTCGGGATTCTCTTCGGGGCCGACAACCAGCTCGGCGGCGGCGACGACTTCTTCGTGACCAGCGGCGCCAACACACAGCTGGTCGATGCCGTGATCGGACGCGGCAGCGGCAACGCCTGGTGGCCCGTGCACACGGTCGGCGACGGTCTCTCCGATCAGGAGGTGATCGACCTCACCGCCGCCGCGCTCCTCCCGAGCCTGTCCACCCGGGTCACCGCCACCTACACGCTCGACTTCGGGGGCGGCGACACCGTCGCCGGGCAGGCCGCGGTCACGATCATCCCCGAGCCGTCGACCTACGCCCTGCTGCTCGGCGGCGCCGCGGCCGCAGTCGTTTTCTGGCGACGCCGGCGGCGCGCGACGACCTGACAACGCAGCCAACTCTCCGTCCACGCCGCGGCCGGGCTTCGTGCCCGCCGCGGCTTTTGGTGGCTCGCGGCGCCGGCCCTCGCCCAGGTACGCGACCGTCGGCGGATCTCACTCCTGCAATCGCAGATGTTGGCGCGAAAGGAAGGCCCGCTCGTTCGTCCGGCCGGCATGCAGGGCGTTGTGCGTGACGACGACCAGACTCGCCTGCTGCTCGGCGCAGACCTCCAGCAGCACGGTCATCACGCCCTCGCCGGTCGCTTCATCGAGGTTGCCCGTGGGTTCGTCGGCCAGCACGGCGCGCGGCCGGTTCATCAGCGCCCGCGCCACGGCCACCCGCTGGCGTTCGCCGCCGGAGAGATGCGCGGGCACATGGTGGGCCCGCTCGGCGAGCCCGACACGGGCCAGCAGATCGGCGGCGCGCTTGCGCTCGGCCGGACCGACCTTGCCGACGATGCGCGCGGCCATGAGCACGTTGTCGAGCGCGGTCAGCTCCGGGATCAGATAGAAGGACTGGAACACCATCCCGAGGAACGTCGCGCGCCGCCGGGCCAGTTCGCCGCGACCGAGCGGCCCAATCGGTTCGCCCGCCCAGCGGATCTCTCCGGCATCCGGAAACTCGAGACCGGCGAGCAGGTTCAGCAGCGTCGTCTTCCCGCAGCCCGATTCGCCGCGGATGCTCAGGCTGGTGCCCGCCCGCACCGTGCAGCCCACGCCCTCGAGCACGGCGATGCGCCCGTCGCCGCTCGGATAGCTCATGTGCAATCCGGTCGCGGAAAGGATGGTGTCGTTCGCCTCACTCACTGCGCAGGGCCTCCGAGGGTTTGAGCCGCGCCGCGCGCCACGCCGGCAGCACCGCCGCGAAGAGCGCGATCACGATCGAGCTGACGACGATCAGCAGCAGGTCGGTGGCGGCCAGATGCGCCGGGATCTCGGTGAACATGTAGAACCGCTCCAGCGCGGCCCTGCTCTGGGTGAGCCGCGAGAACGCCTGCACGACATCGTTGCGGAAGTACACGGCCGTGAACCCCGCCAGCGTCCCCAGCGCCGTGCCGACGATGCCGATGAACAAACCCTGGTAGCAGTAGCAGGCGGCCACCCCGCGGGCGTCGCCGCCGAGCGCGGCGAGCAGGCCGATCTCGCGCGTCTTGCGCACGACCGAGATCAGCAGCGAGCTGGCCACCGAGAAGCCGGCGACCACGA
>Ga0116187_1003036_pt1 | contig 15948 bp, 7 predicted proteins | sample AD_JPNNA6_MetaG_FD_89755 | JGI IMG/M metagenome (GOLD analysis project Ga0116187, IMG submission 89755) | Active sludge microbial communities of municipal wastewater-treating anaerobic digesters from Japan - AD_JPNNA6_MetaG | ecosystem: Engineered > Bioreactor > Anaerobic > Digestate | place... | reverse complement strand
TTTCGCCGCGCAGGCTGTCGATGCGCTGTTCGTCGGTGCGGGTCCCGAGGGTGGCCGTGACCAGTCCAAGGGTTTCGCCGCGCTGGAACAGGGCCGAGCCGTGGGCGCGAGGAAGGACCTTCACTTCGCACTCGGCCTGGCGGGTCTGGTCGCAGGCGCGTCCGTCGGGACGGATTCCGTCGGTCAGGATCACCTCGCGCATGGCGTCGCGCTTGATGTCGTCCAGGTAGGACATGGCGGTCTTGAGGACTGCCGCGTCTTCGATGTCGGCGAGCGCCGCCTTGGCCTCGGTCTTGATGGCGTCCAGGGCCGGGTACAGCACGGTCTTGGGATGCTTGCCGCGGAACGTGGCCAGGAACTTGGCTTCCACCAGGTCCTTGACGCGAGCGTAGAGGGCTTCGTCCTTGACCGGAGCCGCCCAGACGTTCTTCACGATGCCCAGCTCGGTCTTGAGCTGGTTCAGGCCGGCGATGATCTTGCGGATCGCGGCGTGGCCGACTTCCATGGCTTCCAGCAGGCGATCTTCGGGAACCTCGAAGGCTCCGCCTTCGACCATCGAGATCGACTTCTCCGAAGCGGCCATGACCAGTTCCATGTCGGCGCGTTCGGATTCCTCGTAGGTGGGGTTGACGATGAATTCGCCGTCGACCAGCACCACGCGAACACCGGCGATGGCCTCGGCGATCGGGAAGCGAGGCGAGAGCCACACGGCGGCGGCGCCACCCACGAGGGCGAGGACGTCGGGATCGTGCTTGTCGTCGGCCGAGATCACCGTGCCGATCACCTGGACTTCGTTCTTGTACCCGTCGGGGAACGAAGGCCGGATGGGGCGGTCGATGACGCGGCAGGTCAGGATTTCCTTTTCGGAAGGCTTGCCTTCGCGCTTGAAGTACCCACCGGGGATGCGACCGGCGGCCCAGGCGGCCTCGCGGTATTCCACCGTCAGCGGGAAGAAGTCGAACGCGGCGGGATTGCCCTCGCAAGCGGTCACCAGAACGGAGGTGTCGCCCATGCGGACGACGGCCGAACCGTGCGCCTGCTTGGCGAGCTTGCCCACCTGGATGAACATGAATTTGCCAGGAGCGATCTCGACCGAGATCTCCTTCTTGGTGTCGTTGAGTAGACCCATGGTCAGGCTCCTTGGTTAGCGACGGATCTGAAGGGTCTTGATGAGCTCGCGATAGCCCTCGAGATTGTTCTTCGCGAGGTAGTCCAGAAGACGACGACGCTTGGAGACCAGGATCAGCAGGCCGCGACGGTTGTGGACGTCGTTGCGATGGATCTTGACGTGCTCCGTCAGATTCGCGATTCGCTCTGTGAGCATCGCGATCTGGACTTCGGTGGAGCCCGTGTTCGAGGCCTTGCCTCCGAACTTCCCGATAAGCTCTTGCTTCTTTTCAGCGGTGATGGTCGACATGGATGCTTTCTCCTACGCCGCGCTTCTCCTCACCATGATCAATTGCGACTTCACGAACCTACGGAAGTCTGGCAACCTTTTTCCACGCTGTTTCCGCATCGTGCCCGATTTGGGCGCGCAGCGCGTCGAGTGACTCGAATCGGCATTCTTGACGAAGCTGGAAGTATAGATCCAATTGGCAAATCTGACCATAGTCAGGACCAGGTCCTTTTGGAACATGGACCTCGACCACCCGGATTCCCCGCTCGAACGTGGGGGCGGTCCCGATGTTCACCACCGCCGGATGACAGATTCCATCGCCCCAACGGAGCCTTCCCGCGTACACTCCGGAGGCCGGCAGGAGCTTGCGCGGATTGAGCGGTTCCAGGTTCGCGGTGGGGAATCCCAGCACGCGGCCGCGGCCGTCGCCGCGAACCACCTCGCCCAGGAGCATCCAGGGATGCCCCAGCATCCGCACGGCTTCCTCGAACCTCCCCCACTCGGACATCGCGGCTCTCACCAGCGTGGACGAGACCGGCAACCCCTCGCGCAGATGCGCCCCCACCACGGAAAGCGCCACCCCTTTTTCCTGGCAGTGGGGCGTGATGGCCTCGGCGGTCCCGGTGCCTCCCCGACCGAACCTGTGGTCGAACCCCAGCAGGAGCTCCACCGCGCCCAGGTCGTCGGCCAGAAGATCGACAAAATCCGTCGCCGCGAGCTTGCGCACGTCGTCGTCGAACCGCAGCGTGACGGTCTTGTCCACTCCGTGGCGCGCCAGCAGGCGCTCGCGTTCGCACCAGGTGGACAGAAGCTGCGGGCCGCCGCGCGGATCCAGGAAATGCCGCGTGTGGGGCTCGAAGGTGATCGCGTAGAACGGCACGCCGAGCGCGATCGAACGCTGCTTGGCGGCAGCCAGCAGGGCCTGGTGGCCCAGGTGGACCCCGTCGAAGTTCCCCACGGTGACGACGCAACCACCGTTCGGGCGCAGCGAAGCGACCGTTTCCAGGTCGACGGGATGTCCTGTGGGTCTTTGGATCCGAAGCATTCCCCAAAAGCTACTCGCCCGGGAATGGACGACCATCGGATCCATCGGGGACCCAAAGAAAGGCCGCGCCCGACGGCAAGTCGCCCCGGAGAGGCCGGTTTTCTATTTCACCCACTACCACCATGAATACAAGCCACCACCGTTCGATCGTTCCACTGCTGGCATCCGCCATCGTCCTTGCGGGGCTGGCTTCCTGCAAGGACGACAAATCGTCCGCCGCCGCGAACAAGGGCGGCAAGGGAGCGGGTCGAGGCCCCGTCTCGCTGGAAGCCGTCGTCGCGGCACCCACGTCCCTTGAGATCGTCGCCAGAGTGCCCGGCAACCTCTGGGGGGCGCGCAAGGTGGAACTCAAGACCGAGACGGGCGGGCGCGTCGCGCAGATCGCCTTCCGCGAAGGGGCCTTCGTGAAGGAAGGACAGCTCCTTCTGCGCCTGGCAGACGAGGACCTCGTCGCCTCGGTGGCCAAGGCCCGGGCCAGGGCCAGGATGGCGGAATCCACCTTTGACAGAAAACGTCAGACGCAGGCCGCCGACGCCATTTCCCGGCAGGATCTGGACGGCGCCGAGACCGAACTCGCGTCGGCCCGGGCCGACCTCGCCCTGGCGCAGGCCCTGTTGCGCCGATCGCGCGTGGTGGCGCCGTTTTCCGGAACGGTGGGGATCCGGTCGGTGGAGGTCGGCCAGACGGTCGCGACCGGCCAGACCGTCGCGCAGCTCTCGCAGCAGGATCCGTGGCGGATCACGTTTTCCGTCCCCGAAGACCAGGCGGGTCTCGCGAAGGTCGGACAGCCGTTGACCTTCCGCGTGGCCGGGTCCCGGGATTCCTTCCCGGCCAAGGTCGTGGCGCTCGATCCCGTCCTGGACGAAGCCACCCGCACCCGCCGGCTGGTCGCCGAAAGCCGCGCGAAATCGCCTTCCCTGTTCCCGGGCCAGATGGTCGACATCGCGCTCGAACTCGCCCGCGAAGAAGGCATCGCGATCCCGTCGGAGGCGCTGTCCTTCGACGCCAAGGGGCCGTTCGCCTGGGTGTACCGCGACGGCAAGTCGGTCCAGGCGCGGCTGGTCACCGGACTGCGGACGGTGGACCGCGTCCAGGCGCGCTCCGGGTTGGCCAAGGGCGACACGGTGCTGATCGTGGGAGCGGCGAACCTCAGGCCCAACGGCGAGGTCAAGATCGCCAGGATCCGGAGCGCGAAGTGAAATCGGGAGGTGCGAGATGAGCCTGGGCGTCACCTCCATCCGGCGTCCGGTGCTGACGCTGGTGATGTCGACCTTCATCGTGCTCCTGGGGTGGCTGGGACTGCGCCAGCTGGGCGTGCGCGAATACCCCATGATCGATCCCCCGGTGGTGTCGGTGTCCACCAACTACCGCGGGGCCTCGGCGGAGGTCATGGACAACCAGGTCACGCAGGTCCTGGAACAATCGTTGAACGGGATCGACGGAATCCGTTCGATCTCGTCGCAGAGCCGCGACGGACGCTCCAACATCTCGGTGGAGTTCGAACTGGGCGTGGAAATGGAACGCGCCGCCAACGACGTGCGCGACCGCGTCTCGCGGGCGGTCCGGTCGCTGCCCGAGGACGTGACGCCTCCCACGGTGGCCAAGGCCGACGCGAACGCGTCTCCTGTGGCCATCTACACGGTGCGCAGCAGCGGCCGCAGCCTGCTGGACCTCAACGCCGTGGCCCAGGAGCTGCAGGAAAAGCTCCAGACCATCCCCGGCGTGTCGGAAGTCCGGATCTGGGGCGAACGGCGCTACGCGATGCGCCTGCGGCTGGATCCGATCCGGATGGCGTCGGCGGGCACCACCCCGCAGGACGTGAAGACGGCCGTGGCCGCCGAAAACGTGGAGCTTCCCGGCGGGCAGATCGAAGGCGAAAGCGTGTCCATGGCGATCCAGGCCAGCACGGGGCTCCGCACGGCGGAGGATTTCCGTCGGGTGGTCGTGAAGGCCGTCGACGGCAGGATCCTGCGGCTGGAGGACCTGGGAAGCGTGGATCTCGGTGCGGAAAACGAGCGGTCCATCATGCGCGGCGACGGCACGCCCATGGTCGCCCTGGCGATCACCCCCCAGCCCGGATCCGACCAGATCGCGATCGTCGACGAGGTCGAACGCCGTCTGGCGCAGCTGCGCCCCGACCTGCCTCCCGACGTGCGGGTGGTCCAGGCGTTCGACAACACGCAGTTCGTGCGCAAGGCCCTGCTGGAAGTCGGCGAGACCATCGCGATCGCCGTCCTCCTGGTTGTGTTCGTGATCTTCGCGTTCCTGCGCGACTGGCGCTCGACGCTGATTCCGCTGCTGGCCATCCCCGTGTCGCTCGTGGGCGTGTTCTTCTTCGTGTGGATCGCCGGGTTTTCCATCAACATCCTCACGCTTCTGGGTGTGGTCCTTTCCATCGGAATGGTGGTCGACGACGCGATCGTGGTCCTGGAGAACATCTACGCCCGCATCGAAGAGGGGTTGTCGCCCATGCAGGCGGCCATCAAGGGAATCGACGAGATCTTCTTCGCGGTCGTGTCCACCACCCTGGTGCTGGCCGCGGTCTTCACGCCGCTCCTGTTCCTGCCCGGATTCACGGGGCGCCTGTTCCGGGAGTTCGCGTTCGTGGTGGGCGGATCGGTCCTGCTTTCCGGGTTCGTGGCCCTCACGCTGGCGGCCATGCTTTCCAGCCGGCTGCTGCGGCCCCACGGCGACGAAAACCGTCTGCACCGCGCCACCGAACCGTTCTTCCGCTGGATGACCGCCGCCTACAAGGGATCGCTCGAACGGTTCCTGGAGCATCGCTGGATCGCCGTCGCGATCCTGTTCGCGGCCCTGGGCGTCGCCGGGATCGCCTTCAAGGTCCTGCCCCGCGAACTGGCCCCCATGGAGGACCGCTACGCGTTCACCGTCCAGGTGACCGGCCACGAAGGCGCGACCTTCGAACACATGGACCGGGCCATCCGCAGATTGACGGATTCCGCCCTGTCCCGCATTCCCGAACGCCGGACGGTGATTTCGAACACGTCGCCGGGCTGGGCGGGGAACACCAACGCCGGGCAGCTGCGCGTGTTCCTGCTGCCCTCCGACGAGCGGGACCGCACCCAGGACCAGATCGCCCTGGATTTCCAGCGGAACGTCCTATCGAGGCTCGCCGGGTTCCGCGCGTTCGTGTCGCAGTAGCCCACGATCAAGACAGGGTCCAGGTCGTCGCTGCCGGTGCAGATGGTGATCCAGGCGGCCGACATCGATTCGCTGCGCGCCGCGCTCCCCCGCTTCCTGGCCCTGGCGCGCAAGGACGAGACGTTCTCCACCGTCGAAGAAGACCTGAAGTTCACGCGTCCGCAGCTGGACGTCACGGTGAACCGCGATCGGTTGAGGTCTTCCGGAACCACTCCGCTGGAGGTCTCGCAATCCCTGCAGTTGGCGTTCGGCGAACAGACGTGGGGCACCTTCCTCAAGGACGGACGCCAGTACAACGTCATCGGCGAACTGGACAGCGCCTCGCGCAATTCGCCCGCGAGCCTGGACCTGGTGCACCTGCGCAACGCCCAGGGAAGGATGATCCCTCTGGGATCGCTGCTGGAGACCAGGGAGACGTCGGTCCCTCCGCAGGTCTTCCGGTTCAACAGGTGGTTTTCCGCGACGGTGTCGGCGGGGCTGGCCGAAGGCCGGACCCTGGGCGAAGGCAACGAGGCGATGCTCCGCACCGCCCGCCAGACCCTTGGGCCCAGCTTCAGGACGGAATTCGTCGGAACCTCGCGCGACTTCGCCGAATCGTCCAGGAGCACCGGACAGGTGTTCCTCCTGGCGCTGGTGATCGTCTACCTGATCCTGGCCGCGCAGTTCGAAAGCTTCCGGGATCCGTTCACCATCCTGCTGACCGTCCCGCTCGCCCTGGCCGGGGCGCTGGGCACGCTCTGGATCACCGGGCACAGCCTGAACCTGTTCAGCCAGATCGGACTGGTGCTGCTGGTGGGGTTGGTGACGAAGAACGGGATCCTGATCGTGGAGTTCGCCAACCACCGCCGCCACGCGGGACTTGCTCCGGGGCTGGCCGTCCTGGAAGCCGCGAGCTCGCGCCTGAGACCCATCCTGATGACCACCCTGGCCACCACCCTGGGCATCATGCCCGTGGCGCTGGCCATCGGAGCGGCCTCCCAATCCCGCGTCCCCATGGGCGTGGCCGTGGTGGGAGGCCTGGTGTCGGCGCTCGCCCTCACCTTGTTCGTGATCCCCGCAGTCTATGTCATGATCGCTCCTGCACAGATGAGCAAGGAAGAGTGAGTCTTGGTTCCGGGATCGCGCGCCATGGAGTACCTTTGACGGTTCTCGTACCTAACTCCTGATCTGACAAGGACCTATGTACCTCTCCAAGCTGCGCGTATTCGGCTTCAAGAGCTTCGCCAACAAGATCGAAGTGAACTTCCCGGGCGACGGGATCACCTCGGTGGTGGGGCCCAATGGTTGCGGCAAGTCGAACATCATCGACGCCATCCGCTGGGTGCTGGGCGAACAGCGCGCCAAGGCCCTGCGCGGCCACAAGATGGAAGACGTCATCTTCGCGGGGACGTCCGACCGACCGCCGTTGAACATGGCCGAAGTCACCCTGATCGTGAAAAACGACAAGGGCGTGCTCCCCAGCGAATTTTCCGAGATCATGATCACCCGCCGCGCCTATCGCGACGGGGCGTCGGAATACCTGATCAACAACCAGCCCTGCCGCCTGCGCGACATCCAGAACCTGTTCTACGACACGGGCCTGGGGGCGGCGTCGTATTCCGTCATCGAGCAGGGCCAGGTGATGACCCTGGTGCAGGAAAAGCCCGAAGAACGCCGCGTGCTGTTCGAAGAAGCCGCAGGCATTTCGCGCTACCGCGCCCAGCGCAAGGAAGCCATCCGGCAGTTCGAGAAGACCGATCAGGATCTGGCGCGCGTCGCGGAAAACCTGGGGGCGGTGCGCCGCAGCGTGGCGAGCTTCGAGCGCCAGGCCAAACAGGTCGAGACCTGGAAGCGCATCAACGGCGAACTGCGCTCGCTGGAAGTGTCGTGGATCCGGGACCGTCGCGCCAAGCTCAAGGAGATGGTCGCGATGTCGGAATCCCGCATCCGCGACTGGAAGGACGAATGCGACCGGCTTCGTTCCGAGATGACCACCGCCGAGGCCGGCGCCGCCGAACAGCGCCTGGAAGCCGCCCAGCTGGAGGCGGAGCTTCGCGAACGCGAACGCGAGTACGCCGACGCCCGCGCCGAACTCCAGGCGCTCGAAGGCGAACACCTGCGCGCCCAGGACGGCGTGAAACACCTGATGCAGACCCAGGAGCGCATCCGCGACGAGCAGACGCGGCTGGACGACGCCGAAGTGCAGGCGCGCGAGATGTCGGAAATCGCCCGACGCGGCATCGAGGAGGCCAACGCCAGCGGCCAGGAATCGATGCGCAACCTGGAACGCGCCCACGAAGAGAAGCGCCTGCGCACCGAACGCCTGGAATCGCTGCGCGCCGGCGCCAAGGAACAGTCGCAGGCGCGTCTGTCCATTCTGGAAGAATTGAACATCGCGCAATCCGAACTGCTGCGCTCGGAAGCCGAACTCGCCAAGGCCACCACCGAGCTGGAGCGCCTGGAGGCGGAAATCGAACGCGCCGAGCAATCCGCCGGCGAAGTCGAATCGCGACTTTCCGAACTGCAGAAGAACCGAGATCTGGCCGAAGGCCAGGTCGAGACGCTGGAATCGGACAAGGAACGGATCAACGAAGAAGGCCAGCTGGCCGCCCGCAAGGTGGAAGAACTGGTGGACCGCGAAAAGCAGGCGGCCTCCAAGCGGGCATCGGCCAAGAGCCAATTGGAGACCATCCAGCGCCTGAACCGCGGCCTGGAAGGCCTGGGCGAAGGCGCCAAGGCGCTCCTGTCCGACAGCCAGAAGCCGTCGGGAGTGCGCGGAATCCTGGCCGACCACCTGCGCGCCGACCCGGCCATGCTGGAACGCGTGGAGGAAGTCCTGGGAGACTCGCTCCAGTACGTGCTTTCCGACAGCCGCGACACCGCCGAAGCCGCGTTGCGCCTTTTGAAGCAGGGCGGCAAGGGCACCGCCGTGCTGGTGCCGGTCGACGCGCTGCAAAGCGCCAGGAACCGTCCATCTGTCTCCGGCGCGGGAGTGATCGGGTGGGCAACGGATTACGTCCAGTGCGACGCGGGCCTGCGTCCCGCCGTCGACCTGCTGTTGGGCAATTTGTGTCTGGTGGAGGACGAGGCCACCGCGCTGCGCCTTTCGCAGGAGCACCGCGGCGCCGACGTCTGGTTCGCCGCTCCCGGACTTCGCGCCCACGGATCGGGCCTGGTGGCCGGTGGCCGCAAGTCCGGCGAGTCCATGGGCCTGCTCAAGCGCCACCAGATGGCCGAGGACCTGGTCAAGGAACTGGAGACCGCCGAGGCTGAACTGGAACGCGCCCAGGAAGAGCGCCAGGAGTGGAATACCCGCCGCAGCGAGCTGCAGGAACGCTGGCGCGAAATCGACCGCCAGCTCACCGACGCCCGCCGTCGATTCCAGGAGGCCGACACGGCCTTTGGCCGCTTGGAGGCCCAGTCGGGCGCCGCCACCGACCGCGCCGTGGAGCTTCGCAAGCGCCTGGAGGTGGTGACCCCGTCGGTGGAGCCGCTCGAAGCCCGCGTGGCCAAGGCGCGCGACCAGGTGGACACCCTCACCGAAGAAAAGCAGGTGCGCGAGAACGCCGCCCGGTCGGCGGAAGAAGCCCGGGCGGAAGCGGAAGACGAACTCCGCGAAGCGGAAGAAAGCATTCGGCAGGCCGAACGCGAGATCGCCCGGCTTTCCGGCGACGTGCGCCGCATGGAAGCCCAGGCCGAGGCGTCGGAACAGCGGATGTCGGAAATCGAGGAACGCCGCGAACGTCTGCTGGTCGAACTCGATTCGCTGGAGGCCCAGGCCGACGAGAGGACGGAAATCGTCGCGAAGCTGGAAGACCAGGCGTCGCGCGCGCGGGAAGACCTGGTGCAGGTGCAGCGCCGTCGCGACCAGGCTCGCGAAGTCTACGACTCCGCCGTGCTGGCGGTGGAAGAAAAGCTCGCCGGCGTTCGCGGCCACACCAAGCGCATCGACGAACTCTCGCAGGCCATCCACGCCGCCGATCTGGCCCGCGCAGATTCGTCGGGCGAAGACGGACGCCTGCGCCAACGAGCCTTCGAGGCGTGGGAGCTGGACCTCGACAACGAAGTCGAACCCGAACCCGTTCCCGAAGGCTACGACTTCGAATCGGCGCCAAAAGCCATCGAAGAACTGCGCGGCAAACTCAAGAACCTGGGGCCCCTCAACCCCCAGGCGCTGGAAGAATACGAGCAGGAAAAGGCTCGCCTGGACGAGGTCCAGAAGCAGTGCGACGACCTGGAAAAGGCCAAGAACAGCCTGGAACGCGCCATCAAGCGTTTGGACAAGATGGCTCGCGAGCGGTTCGTTGCCACCTTCGAGCAGGTGCGCGTGAACTTCCAGAACGTGTTCAGCACGCTCTTCGGCGGCGGCGAAGGCAAGCTGGAACTGGACCCCGACGCCGACCCGCTGGAGGCGCGCATCGACATCCACGCGCGCCCCACCGGCAAGAAGATGCAAGCCATCTCGCTCCTGTCCGGCGGTGAACGCGCCCTCACGGCCACGGCGCTGCTGTTCGCGCTGTACCTGATCCGGCCTTCGCCCTACTGCATCATGGACGAAGTCGACGCGCCGCTGGACGATGCCAACATCGGGCGGTTCGTGGACCTGCTGCGCAAGTTCGCGCACCAGACCCAGTTCATCGTGGTCACCCACAACAAGCGCACCATGGGCGCTTCCGACATGCTCTACGGCGTGACGCAGGAGATCAAGGGCATCTCGCAGCTGGCCTCGGTGCAGCTCGACGAGGCCGTGAAGCTCGCCGACTGAGGTCGGCGGTGCGCCTTGTCCGCATCCTGCCCGTCTGCTGGCTCGCCCTCGCGGGCCCCGGCAGGACCGAGACGGATTCCGTCGAAGCGTCTTTCGCGGACACGGCGACGCGCGGGATCCCGCTGCGCTGGCTTCCCATGGAGGTGCGGCGCTACCGGCTGGAGGATCTCGATTCGGCGGCCACCGCGCCCCAGTCTCCCGCGACGGCGGCATCGACGGCGAAGGACGGCTCGAAGCTCAAGGTGGGCGGATCCAAGACCGTGAAGGTGGGCGTGGGCGGCGACGGCGGGGTCGCGCTGGACCAGACGCTGTTCCTGACCGCCGAAGGCGAACTGTCGCCGGGCGTGCGCATGAAGGCGAGGCTGTCCGACGGCGAAATGCCGCTTTCGCCGCAAGGATCGAGCGCGGCGCTGCGCGAAGTGGACCAGATCTTCCTGGAGGTGGAATCCGACCGATGGCGGTTGCGGTTGGGCGACCAGGATTGGACGCTCCCGGGCGGGATCGCACCGGGCGCCGAGCGGAAGCTGCGCGGGATCTCGGCCGGCTGGACGACCCCCGTGGCATCGGCGACGGGAACCCTGGGCGGACCGCAGGCCAAATGGAAGCGCGTGACGATTCCCGGCGTGGAAGGCCGCCAGGAAGGCTACGTGCTGGCCTCGTGGCAGGGCGGGCTCCACGGCGTGGTGGTGCCGGGCAGCGAACGGGTGCGCGTCAACGGCGAGAACATGGTGCGGGGGGCCGACGCCGACTACACGGTGCGCTATTCCGACGGCCTTCTGGACTTCACGACGCGTCGACGGATTTCGTCCGGCGACGTGGTGGAGGTGGAGTTCCAATCGGCCGAACTGGACTACGAACGGACCTTCGCCGCCGGACGCGCCGAAGGACGCGCCGGAGGCCTGCGCTGGGAGGCCTGGGGAGCCCGCGAGTCCGACGACGCGGCGTCTCCGCTGGCCTTCGCGCAGGACACCGCCACGCGCCGGATCCTGGAGTCGGCGGGTGCCGACACCGAGGCGGCCAGGACCGGAGACGGACAGATCCTGCCCATCCCTGTCCAGACCGGCGAAGCGGGCCTTCGCCTGCGCCTGGGGGATTCCGGCAACTGGATCGCCGCCGACATGCGCGCATCCGAACACGACGCCAACGTCCTGTCCGGGATCGATTCCCGCCGCGTGGGCCTGTTCGGGACCGGCGCGGCGCGGATCGGCGCGGGTCGGTACCTGGACCAGGGCGGCATCGGGAGGTTCTCCCTCGGCTTGTTCGGGCAGCGGATCGGATCCGATTTCCTGGGGATTTCGGCCACCGACAGTTCGGCGCAGGCAAACGACGGAATCTGGGCACCGGCTCCCGGCGGATCGCGCACGGCCGGCCAGGTCGGCGCCATCTGGCAGGCGCGCTCCGATCTGGCCTTGAAGCTGGACGCCGGAGGCCGAGACGACGCCAACGGATGGTCCAGCCGGACCGCGGGCACCCTGGGACTCGATCGCGGGACCGACAAGCGGATCCTGGCCGGGTTCGACTGGAACCGTCTGGACGACGGGTTGCCGCCCCTGGACAAGGTGCGCCTGACAGGCGAACTCGCCTGGCCCGTGGGGCGTTTTTCCCCTTCGGTTTCGATCGAAGGGGAATCGCGGGACAGGCGATCGGGGCGCGCAGGCGGGGTGGAACACATCAAGACCGGCGCCGCCGCGAAATGGCGCGCCCCTGCCGCCGACCTGGAGATCCAGACGGGTGCCGATTTCCGTCGCGACGCGGTCGGCACGCTGCGGGCGTTCGACCAGGCCAACGACACCGCGCGATCCGTCGGCGCGAAATCGTCGATCCGCTGGACGCCGCGCAAGGGCGACCTGGACCTGGCCTTCGACTGGAAGCGCCTGCGCTCGCGCGAGCTTCCCGATCTCCCGTGGATCGAATCGTCGAGCTGGCTGGGCAGCGCCACGGCGGGGATCTGGCCGGTCAAGGGTCTGCGCGGGCAGGGTCGCTGGAAACTGTCGTCGTCGTCCTACCAACCCGAGATCGCCCGCTACGACACCGTCCCCGCGGGCACCGGCACCTGGCGCTACGACACGCTCCTGCGGATCGTGGTTCCCTCCGACGAAGGCGACCTGCGGCTTGCCGGGATGCGACTGGACACCTCCCGCGCGGCGGTCCTGGCCTCGCAGCGAGAGCTTTCGGTGGAAGCCGAATTCGAGCCGGGAAAGGCCGTCGCGGGGCTCGGCGGATTCTTCGCCGACATCGGGTTGCGAGGGCACGCCGAATGGAACGAAACCGACAGCTCCCCCGCCATCCGGATCTGGCCCCATTTCTCCGACGACGAACTCGCGCGCGCCATCGACGGTCGGTCGGAACTCTCGGTGGGAACCTGGTGGACCCGCGGAGCGCACCGGCTGGAATTCGATTGGACACGGATGCTGTCGGTGCAGGCGTCTCCCATCCTGGCCAGGCTGCGCGACATCTCCGAACGGGCCCGCTGGGCCTCGAGCGCCAAATCGGGGCATCGCCTGGACATCGCCGTGGAACACGGCGATCTGCGCGACGCCCAAAGCGACCGCCTGCGCCTGGAATCGCACTGGTCCACCGATCCGTCGGTGGGGATCCGCCTGGCCAAACGCGTGGAACTGCGCCCGGGTTGGTACTCCAAATGGGGCGAAGGTTCGGAAGGCAAGCAGGCCTTCGAGGCGACCTTGCAGGCACCCTACGCGAACCTGCGCGCCGACCTCCCTCGCGGACTGGCCTTGCGATCCGAGGTCCGCCGGGTGCAGGCCAGGGTCGACGCCCTCGCGGGATCGCGCCTGTCGGACGGCTACCCCGAAGGCGCCACCTGGAGGACATCGGCATCCCTGGACTGGTCGTGGAAGGACCACGTGCAGGCCAAGGCGGAATGGGTGGCCCGCAAGGAACCCGACCGCGCCTGGTTCCAGAAATTGACCTGCGAGGCCAAGGCGATCTTCTGAACCGCGTCGCCGGATCGACCGCGACGACCATCTCTCCCCCTTTCCCGGATATCCGGGGCCGGGGAGACCATTCACGCTTCCCCGTTCCCACCAACGATTCCCGCCACGCCCCCCATCGAGCCAAGGCGAGATGGAGCCGCTCCAATTACATTTGGGGCCGCTTATGATCATCATCAACGAACTATCCATGCAGTTCGGCGATCGGGTCCTGTACTCGAACGTCAACCTCAAGCTCAAGCCCGGCAACCGCTACGGTCTCATCGGCGGCAACGGTTCCGGCAAGACCACCCTGATCAAGATCCTGCAGGGCGAAGAAACCCAGACCGACGGCTCGATCGAATTCGACCCGGGCCTCACGCGCGGCTACCTGCGCCAGGACCACAACGCCTTCGACGGATTCACCATCATGGAGACCGTGCTCCAGGGCCATGCCAGATTCTGGGAGGTCATGAAAAAGCGCGAGGAGCTCTACGCCAAGGCGGAAATGACCGAAGAGGAAGGCCATCTGGTGGCCGACCTGGAGATGGAATTCGCGGATCTGGACGGCTACATGGCCGAAGCCCGCGCGGGCGAGCTGCTGGAAGGCCTGGGCATCCCCACCGAACAGCACAACGATCCGCTCACGAGCCTGGTCGGCGGCTGGAAGCTTCGCGTGCTCCTGGCGCAGGTGCTGTTCGCCCGCCCCGACATCCTCATGCTGGACGAACCCACCAACCATCTGGACATCCACACGATCTCGTGGCTGGAGAAGATCCTCAAGCAGTACGAAGGCCTGGTGGTGGTGATCTCGCACGACCGACACTTCCTGGACAACGTGTGCACGCACATCATGGACGTGGACTACAAGGAGATCAACCAGTTCACCGGCAACTACAGCCAGTGGGAAACCGCCGTGCGCCAGGCGCGCGAACGCGCCCAGGCCCACAACGACCGCATGCAGAAGAAGAAGGAAGAACTGCAGGACTTCGTGGCCCGGTTTTCGGCCAACGCGTCCAAGGCCTCGCAGGCCAGTTCGCGCCAGAAGCAGCTGGAAAAGATCAAGGAAGACATGGTCGAACTGCGCCCCACCTCGCGCGTGGCTCCCCGGCCGGTCCTCAAGATCGAGAAGCCCTGCGGCCGCCAGGTGGTGGGTCTCAAGGACCTCACCATGGGATTCGAGGCCGACAAGATCCTCTATTCCAAGCTCAACATCGACATCGTCAACGGCGAGAAGGTGGCGATCATCGGCGTGAACGGCGTGGGCAAGACCACCCTGCTCAAGCTGCTCATGGGCCAGCTCGAACCGCTTTCGGGTTCCATCACCTGGGGGCAGGCGGCGATCAAGTCGTACTTCCCGCAGGATCCGTTCGAACTGCTGGATCCCGAAATGTCGGCGTTCGACTGGCTCTACCAGTTCCGCCCCACCTGGGGCCAGCAGGAAATCCGCGCGCTGCTCGGGCGCATGCTGTTTTCCGGCGACGCGCAGATGAAGCTGACCAAGGTGCTGTCGGGCGGCGAAAAGGCCCGATTGCTGTTCGCCATGCTCATGGCCCAGCAGCCCAACACGATCATTCTGGACGAACCCACCAACCACCTGGATCTGGAAGCGATCGAAGCGCTCAACGACGAACTGAAGGACTACGAAGGATCGCTCGTCTTCGTGTCGCACGACCGCACCTTCGTGAGTTCGCTGGCCACCCGGATCATCGAGATCATCGACGGACAGGTGATCGACTACCAGGGACCGTACGAAGACTACGTGGGTGGCCCCCGCGACGAAATGATCGCCCGCCTGAAAGGCCGCGCCAAGAAGTGACGCCCACCGGTGCCGGAACCCTCCGGCATCGATCGAACTCGAAACGAAAGAGGCATCCGGGATCCCGGATGCCTTTCGTTTTCCCTGCCCCCGCTGGAGCCGGTCAGATCACCAGTTGTTTTCCAACCGAAGCTTGACGCCCACGTTCACGAGCTGGTTGTAGATGTAATTCCCGGTCTTGCCGCGAAGACGTTCTTCCTCCACAGGTTCACGGTAGGCGATGAGCCGGATCGGATAAACACCCGAACCAACCAGTCGACCATCCGCTCTTTGGCCCTTCCAAAGAATACCGACATCGACCATCCCAGTTCGGCTGGTCGTGACCTTGGCCAAAGCGTCGAGCATTTCTTGCGTGATCTGCTTCGATACCTGCCCGACGAACACGCCCATGTTGTCGTAGATGTAATACTTGATCAGCGTAGGAACATTGGTCTGGACGAACAGGACCGTTCCCAATCGGTCTTGCGGTTTGCTGCCGGGCTTGGGCGTATAGGTCGGATCACCCTTGATCGGATCCCAACTTCCAGATCCTCCCAGCGTCTTCCAAGGCTCGTCGCCATTTGGAGAAGATGCGCGTGCCACAACTTCAAACTGCGGGCCGTCACCCATATCTCCCGACTTGCGTGTCGGATCGAACAACAGCGAATTGGTGAGCTGGATGACCGGTGGGAAGACTCGCTTGTTCGCCACAACCTGGGTCCATTTGGCTTTGGCTTTCGGCATATTGCCGGCCTTGTCTTGCACCCCCACCCACGAAAGCCGCAAACTGTCACCGGTTCCAGGGTTGGAGTATCCTAAGGGGAAGGGCTTGAGAAAGACCTTTATGGTTCCCTTGATGCTGTCGTACACGAT
>Ga0116187_1003017_pt1 | contig 16016 bp, 21 predicted proteins | sample AD_JPNNA6_MetaG_FD_89755 | JGI IMG/M metagenome (GOLD analysis project Ga0116187, IMG submission 89755) | Active sludge microbial communities of municipal wastewater-treating anaerobic digesters from Japan - AD_JPNNA6_MetaG | ecosystem: Engineered > Bioreactor > Anaerobic > Digestate | place... | reverse complement strand
GATAGAGGATACTTTGGCGCAAAGGCTAAAGGTGTGGATTTCACTATGAAACGCAGAACGACTGACAAGCCTCTCAGCGATCTTGATCGGGAGAGAAACAGATTAATCAGCAAGCTGAGAGCATCCGGCGAACGACCTCATGCGGTTCTCAAAAGGGTATTCGATTCGGGAAGGGTCCTTGTAACAACTGTCAAGAGAGTTGGTGTCAAAATGATGGCTGCTGCATTCACTTTTAACCTATATCAGCTCTGCACACTGAAAAAAGCAAATATTATCTAAGATTAGCGGTAGCTGTCGAAGAATAACCGAAAAAGATGGTTAATCAAGGAAATTTGGCGCCTGAAGAGCGGAAAAATGGTTGAATCGTTGGCCGAGCCGTATATCTGATAGGAGACCTGAAGTAATTAGGAATCCTCAGGTTTCAACTGCGTAAGTCCTAAAAAGAATAAAATATCAATCATCGAGTAGTTTAGGATTGATATATGCATCGTCTGCTACGTCGGGGAGATTGCTGTAGAGGAAGTTATCCCAGTTGATTCTTGAGGCGGTTTCTTTAGTCATTGTAAACGAAGCCCCAAGTGTCGTTCCCTCATTGCCATATTCGTCAATTCCCTTTAGATTGGTGCTTATTCTAGCGCTGGTAACACGTTGGTCTTCGAATAACTTTTTGAACATGTCTGTTGTATCGCTTTCTATTGATATTAGGCTCCAATATTCTTCGTCAGGACGCACAATGACAACATAGCCATCATCTGATACAGCAATAGATTTTTGCCTGCCGACCAGGTCTTCAACATCTTCTTCGGTCAAATTATCTGATTCTTCTTGGCGTTCAGCTGCTTGAGAAGACTCTCTGTCGCCAGACGGCGCCGGTGCCATCGCTCCGATAATCATCAGGATAACGAAAGCGTACAGGACATATCCAATAATCTTTACTATTTTGCTTTTGCTATTCAATAGCGGAAGCTTATCAGTAATTCCCATCAAATCCATCCTTGTGGGCAGTGTGCCGAATTTGCTGTAATTTCGTAGCGGCCCTGTATCCTAATATCATTACTCCTCGTCCATCGTTAAATACTTTTTACCCGTGATCCAGATTCACGACCATAAAATTTATTCCTTCAGAAATGGGTATAATACCGCCAAGCAGGCCGTCGATGATTGGGTAAAGGGACTTAATACAGATATCAGGGTCGATCGAATGAAGCAACTTCTAATCAAGAAATTTGGATCTTAGGGGTGTTAGACATTTCAGAATCTAACGAGCGCCAATACTGGCTTTGGGTGACTCGTCCTGATTACTATTTGGATGAAGATGGCTGCGATCGGGAAGATCTTGATCCCACATTGGGGGCTGACTCAGATGGCTGGTGGACCTGCAATAAAGCAACCAAGGAGGGAGACCTTGTTCTTTTATGGAGGACTTCACCTAAAAAAGACATCCGCTATTTGATTCAAGCAGAGAGCGATGCATATTCTATTGCAGACGACAATGATGAGGGATGGGATTATGGCTGTGATTACGAAGTGCTCTATAAGTTCGAGCATTCCCTTCATGTAAAGGACCTGCGACAGAATCCATATTTTGATGAGTGGGGGCCTCTCCGATGCAGTTTCCAAAGAAGCAATTTTAAAATATCTCTAGAATATTGGGACAAGCTTAATAATTTGCTTGCTTTAAATAATCCAGGATATAAAGATTTCATTCAGAAGACTCAACGACAAACCATAGCGGAAAGCATAGGATTGGAAAAAGAGCTGGAAGATGCATTGGTAGCTGATTTGGGTATTTTAAAAAGGTTTGGATATAATCTTGAATTATATGATGACCCGATCTCAAATCAAACAGGAAGGCAATTTATCTGCAAAGGGAATGGCGGGCGAATTGATCTACTCTGTTATGACCGAACACAAAAACGATATGTAGTGATAGAGTTAAAAAACGTCAGAGCTGGCCAAAATACGTTCGGACAGATCTCGAATTATATGGGATGGGTGCAAGAAAGGATTGCCAAGAGTGTTCCCGTCAAAGGACTTGTAATAAGTAGAGGGTATGATACTAGATTTGAGTCTGCTCTCAAGATAACGGATAGAATAAGCCACATTAACGTAGAGGAGCTTGGATTCTCTGTTGCCCCTTCAAAGAAAGCTCAGGCAGTTATCGATTTCAAGGATTCCGATGAACCAAGAATAAGAATCCCGAAATCTCGCGAAGCAAGTAAATGGCTCAAGAAAGGGAATGATCTATATGATCAAGGAAAATATAACGAAGCCATTTCATGCTATGATAATGCCATAGGAAAAGATCTCAAGAACAAACTGGCATGGGTGAATAAAGGAGCCGCCTTATTAGAATTGATGAAGCCGGATGAGGCTATCTCCTGCTTCGATAAGGTTATAGAGCTATATCCCAAATCTGCCGAAGCGTGGAATCAAAAAGGCTATGCCCTAAATAGATTGGATAGGTTTGGTGATGCTATAATTGCTTTTGATAATTCAATTGCTATAAATCCCAAATCTGCTGATGCTTGGAATGGCAAGGGAATAGCTCTGGATAATATGAGAAAGCATGATGAAGCCATTCAAGCCTATGACATAGCTATCAAGATAAGACCTAAGTTTGTTGAGGCTTGGAACAATAAAGGAAATGCACTGGTTGACCTTGGCATGCATGACGAAGCGATCAAGGCATACGACAAGGCCCTTGAGCTAGATCCAAGAGACGCAATCCTCTGGAATAACAAGGGTGCTGCACTATTTGGCATGCGAAAGTATAAAGAGGCCCTTGAATCCTTCAACAGGGCCAATGATATTAATCCACAAGAGGCACTTATTTGGCATTTCAAAGGTGAAGCCCTGAAGGCACTTAATCGGTCAGAAGAGTCAGATGCTGCTTTTTCAAAGGCAAGCGAGCTGGGATACAAGGAGGAATGAAGCCATGAATTGCGGCCACATCGCGCAGCTTGCCCAAAGCATCAGCCAGCTATTATTGAAGCCCGGCGAAGAGGAGATCAAGAAAAAACGGATGATGGTAATTCTGGAAATGATCTATTTTTATTCGCGGTTCGTTTAAAATTGATTTAATGTTTTCGCCGGTCACAAATTTGACCCCTTGCACCGATCCGATTTTGACTCCCTATTTAAAGCGAGCGTCCTTCTTGCGTATAAAACGTAACTCTACAATCTGCGGAAGCTCTGCCCGTTCATGTTCAGAATCATTGCGTGCCCACAGCACACGATGTCATAATAAATCAGTTCTATGACATTCTCACCAATTCCAGCCAAAATGTCATAGAACTAACTTCAGCATGTAGTTTAGCCGGTTGAAAAATTATAATTAACTTTTATTGATAGTCGTCTATGAAAATGTTTTCCAACTCCACCATTCCACGCACTATAGGAATAAGCACCACCTGGTGCGCAACCGTATGCGTATCAAGGCGGAAAACATATTTATAAAAATGCGGTGCAGTGACTGATAGCGATTTTGGTGAATAGCGGTTTGCGGCAGGTCTGAAGGGATATCTTCAGAAATATATTAATGCTTTATGCTTGGCCAGTCAACTCAATAACGGTAGACTACCAAATTTTCCATGCCTTGATCCACGAGTGCAGGCAGGTGCCCTCTAGCCGAGAAAAATATTTACCGAAAAATGAAACCACCCCCGGCAAAATGCAGGACCCATGCAACGATCGCGGGATCGACTTCCCATTTGGAGAAGGTCCACAGGTTGGTCGGCATTTTGCCTGCCAGCCTAGAGAGGCCCCCCGCACTTCACAACGGGAGCCCCCCCGGTCTTTAGGCCGGAGTAGTTGACGCATCCACCCCAAAAATCTCTTGAAGCTCCGGGTCGGCATCCGAATTGGCTACATACCATCCGTCATTGTAAAAGACTCCGTGCCGATGCAACCACCGAGTGACCTGACTGGAAGGCGCCTCAGCATATAGTGCGATCTTCCAGCGATACAGCCGCCACCCGTGATCATGCATCAATCTCAACGCGGCCCACATCCGAACGTCTAGGTTTGCCTCCTCCTCGGCCTGTCGCCGGGCTTCCAGGTCGGACAATAGCTTTTGTTGTGCAGCTTTCCAAGGGCGGAGATCACGCTTGCGAATTTTGCCCTTGTCCTTGCGAATGGTTTTTTCAGTTGTAACGAGCTCATAACTTCCCCGGTCCACATCGATACAATGCAGGAGTCGCGTGCCGTAATCCTGCTTGGTAATGTCGCCGTTCGATCCGTGCCAGTGAAATTCACCGCAGTACGGGCACAGAACAACTACGTGCTCCCGGTCTACGGCCACTACTTCCGCTTTAGGATATTCAAGAATGTTGTATTTCATGAACTTTCCTCCCAATATGTTTGGGGCGCGCTGTAAACACGCCTCGTATTAATCTTCTATACTCCTTGCCCCGTGTGTGTGACGCACACGGGCCATCGAAAACTGTCCCTTGGTTCCGTCGATTCCACCCAAGATGAAAGTAGCAACATGCTACCTTCATCAGGATCAACGCAAAATTGGCCTTACAATGATGCGGATCGGAGAACTGCATCCGCCTGTCACACCCCTCGTGAGGTCTGCATTTTAACAAGTGAGGGTAATTGCGAAGACCAGGGCGCATCGTCACCTAGCGTTTGGCAGCTATCTTGTCGTCAAAATCTTGGGCGGAACCGGATGCAGCAACGTTCGGGATTTGCTTTACGTATATATTATATCCTCGGGAATCCGTTTCCTTTGTTTTCACATACCTCTGCTCTAGCAGGCATGCAAACACCCATAACGGATTCTCGAGATTCAATTCGGTGATTATATCGTATGGAATGATACTTTTTCCGACTTTTTCATGCTCTTCGACGACCCTCCTGATATCTGCTTGTATCTGCTCGCGATTGCCAGGAATTGCGGAATATGATATTGGAGCATCCGGCGGCGCTGCGGTTACACTTTCCTCAACATTGCCTCCCTTGAGGGCGCCTCTTAGCAAACCTGTTTCCGGTCTGCCAGAATTGTCCTGCGAATTGGCGGCTACTTCGGCGGCCTTTTCTGCAAAGTGCTGATCCCGGACGGCGTCTTGTGCGGCGGGGCTATCCACGGGGTGAGCTAAGCCTGCCATTTCGGCATCAGGAGAAGATGGGCTAAGTCGGCTAAGTATGAGCTTAGCTTCGTCTTCGCTATCAGTAGAGATGGGCTTAGTAAACTTAGTATTTTCCTGAGATGAGAGAGAGTTTTCACAAAGAACCTTCTCCTTCTCCTTAACATCATTCTCCTTAGTATCTTCTTCTTTTATACTTAGCTTACTTAGCTCATCTCTCTGCATCGTGGTTACAGTACTTAGCTCATCTATTAGCTCATGCTTAGTTGACTTAGGTGGCTCCTCCTCCCTGTGGTTACCTCCATCGTCTCCTGTGGCTGGCCTAGGCCGGAGCCGGACCACAGCGTCAAAGCCTTCGAAGTGGTTGTAATTTTGGATAGAATACGTCTTCTTTTGTGTACTTCTGCGAATTCCGCCTGAAATTTCTTCCATATCGGAAAAAATGGTGATCTTAAGCTGAACTTTTTGCATTAAGCCACCTCTGCCCCTTTGCCCATTGAGGATTTGTGTTACTCTATCAGTCGCCACAGGTGGCTGTAGCCTGGCTGCTATCTCCTCGCGGGTAAGTCCGCCCGGGTGAGCTATGAGAAGTTCTATAACGTCTCTCTCCCGCTTCGTGAACCGCCTTACCAACTCCTCCGCGTCCTGATCATTAAACAGCTCCTTAGCTGCCACAAAATCATCTTCCGTGGCTAGATAGAATCCTTCGGAGTCCTTTTCACGTTGATATCGGAACATGGCTGTATGCGCTACCACCAAATCCATGAAGATCGACGGATTCCGCCGGTTTGAGGTATCTATCCACTCAATCCTATCATAGAATGGCACCCTAACGTCGACATAGCCTTCATCCCGTAGGATTTGAAACATGGCACGGCATATCAGCACGGTGTCATCTAGCAACTTAGCCGGTTCGCCTTTTCCGTATCGTTCGACGGTGTGGTTGTTCACGCGCCGCGTAAGATCCTCTGAATCATCAACGTTAATCGGAATGGCACGGTTGAGAACCTGAATATCCTGCTCATTATCAATTGAAGTAATTGCCCAGGTTTGCTCTGATCCGATTTCAAGCGTGGCTGGCTTTTGTTTGATCACCGTGCGGTGTATGAACTTCTCATGAAACTCCGAAGTGGTTTGTTTAATGACAGTGTCAAGGTCCTCATTTCCGGCCTGGTAATCGTCCAAAATCCGAAACACCCGGTCGCCGTCGTAGTGATAGAATCCGGCTTTGGCGCTCATGCTGCCTTTCACCACTGCCTCCTTCGGCAAGTGATGCGCAAAAGTATATGCAGTCCACGTCTTGCCACCGCTAGAATTTCCGGCCAACTTAGGATGCAGCCCGGAGCTTTGGCGGATGTTTTGCACTGATACGCAGCAAATAAGCTTCTTAAACGCCTTTTCCGCGCCTAATGCCATCCGCCCACAAGAATCTACCACATACTGAACAGGATCGCCGGTTTGCAGTATCTCAAGCGCCCTAGCCTTGATATCATCCGTGAACGTCTCCTGTGCAACGGACTTTATGGCAGGATCACTCCCGGCATCTTTTTGTGGGTTGTCGGGCACGTCAAATCCTCGGTCCCTGGCTATCTCCAGGGCCTTCTTGAACAGCCCATTGCTCAGGCAGCCCGGTTTTGCATCCTCGCACCGGATCAGCCCCGCCTCGATAGCCAGCCACTCAAGCGGCCCGCCGCCGGTATTGTGCCGGAAGCAGTGCCAGCAGTTTTTCGTCAGATTGATTGAGAAATTGCGGCCGGTCTCCGATCCATGCACCGGGTGCGCCCCCTGTATCTCCACCCCGTCATTTTTGACAGGATCGACAGGCATCGCTACCTTAGCTATGGGAATGTCACTATCGGCCGTTCCGGTGGCAATTTTCTTCCAGTTCGGCTTCATAGCCGGCTGTAAAATTTGCTGCAGTTCCTCCTTGCTGATGGAGGCTATAGGCAGATCCTTCTCAACCGCGTAGAAGTTGCCGTTCGGATGCCTCGACCCAGGCCCAACAACTTGCTGACCCGCCGCCTGAAGTTCGCCCAGGTGGACGCCATTATCAAGCACGATTTTCTCCTGTCCGGGGCAGCGAAGGTAGAAATGCAGCCCGCCACCGCCGGTTCGCACAGTAAAGGTATCCGGCAGGGTGCCTATAATATCCAGCAAGGCGGGGTCGTCGACATCGAGCACTACAATGCCGCCGACACCGCACATTACCCCGTAGTTGTCGTGTTCGATCCACTCAAGGAATTCCGGGTCATCGTACTCATAATTATTCAACCGGCCTCTAAACTTGTCCTTAGCATGCATCTGCAATTCCGCTAAATCAAGAATATTCCAGCCGACTTCAACCGGCGACTTCTCGCGAACCTTGATGAAACGGAATTCCCTCGTGGCTAGCTGCGGCGGAAGATTCATTTAAACCGCCTCCAGCCGGGCTACCTGCCCACGCTTAATGATTATGCGCTGTCCACGATTGCCTATGATAAACAATCGGTATTGGTTGAATGCGTCTAATTTTCCGTAAAACTTGGATCCGCTATCAATCCACCCGATTATTTCTTTTGTCCTTTCCATGGTTCGAGACATCGTGTTCTTATTCCGTTCAATCAATCTAGGGTTGATTTGCTGGGGAGTAAAATAGATGTCAACGTTCTGATGCTCCTGGATCCAGGTGTCGGCTATCTCTGCATTATCGAAGTACCCGACAAATTCTTTTTTCCCGTGGTTCATAGAGCACAGTTCAAATGTAAGCAGTTGGATCGAGCGTATTCCTGCGCTATTAACCATCCATTGCAGACCGCTCAGGCGTTCATCAACGGTGCGAATATCCATCATTCTGGTGTTATTGATTTTCATGGTCAATTAAATATTATATTGTACCTAGAAAATACTATCTATACGCTATTGATATCGAAATTTTCCAGAAGAATCTCAAGGGCCAACTATATTAGCCTTAAACGTCAGCATAGTCTAATTGAGTTGGATGCCATGAGATATGAGAGAAACGCGGCTACTAAGAAGATCAAAGACCGCCTTGAACAGGCCCCGGCTCGCCCTAAGCAGATAATGGATGATACAGGGCTGGGCAAGAGCACTGTGACTCATAATCTAAGCGAAAAAGGGCTATTGGTGAAGTTAGGCCTCATAAAAAAGCTTGACGACGGAAGATATGCTATGAAGGGTTTCGATCTTGAAGAAGAGAGAATTCGGGATGCACATAATCTGTTCAAAAAGCGGTTCTTGAGGTCGCCACGACCGGGAGAACTAGCTTATGCAATTAGGGAAACACCTGAGAAAACAAGAGATCTCCTCTACAAATATGTACCGGGATATTCTGAGCCGTCTGATGAGGAAATTAGAGCTGCAACGGATGACGTCTGGAATTTAATATTCTGGGGGATTGATTACAGCTCTATCGAAATACCTGATTATGACTTGAATATTCATGAAGTTACATTTAAAAGCATCGATTGTTTTGGATTTTGTGAAATCGAAGAATATCGGCCAGTTTCATCTGAGAGAGCAACGAATTATCTTAGGGAGTGCCCAGAAATGAAACCAGAGTTTGTATGCACATGGAACGGCAACAAATTGATAATCGAAGCAGTTTGGAATGAAGAAATATCTGGATTCTTAAAAAGATTCCCTCAATATGGTGAATTAGAAAATATTGGGTGAGCACGATTTATGCGCAGTATGTTGCTGTTCCAATAGAATACAGCCCCCATATGATAGAACAAATGCGCGATACCTTCTTGCCAAGCAGCTTTGGCAGGAATTGTGGCGGTTGTGACTTCTTAGTGACTGGTTCAGTCGATGTATCTTCAGCCATTTTTCACCTCAACGATCTTCGCGACGGGTTCACGACCATCTAGCTTCGCGATGGCCTGATCTTTACTGCGGGCCTCCACCACATCACATATTGGCCCGCCTCCAGTTAGATAGTAGACTAAAAAGAGGGGCATCCTCAAGCCACCTCGCCACTTGCAGTCCTAACTTTCACCGGGCCGTCGTCCTCATAGGGCCTGAATGGCTGGCTCATCGCGGGCAGGATGCTTTCATCCTCCTGCTCCTCAATCGATGCCTGCAGGGCCTTCATGTGCTTACACGGAGCGCCAGGGTTGAATGCGCGAGCCGGGCAGCTGCAGTTTTTTGGCGTGGTCAAGTAGTAGCCCTTGCCGTCCTTTGACCGCGTCAACCGCATGCGATCCTGTAGCTCCACAAACTCCGGGAGAGGCTCAGCCGGCCGATGCATGTAGGCGAGAAGCGCCTTGACTGCGTCTACGGTTTGCGTTTTTGGGTTTGCTGTTTCAATTACAATTTTTCCTGACATCTGACTCACCAATAACTTAATACATACTATTTGTATTTAAGTGTATTGGTTTGAAATTAGACCAAAAAATATATAATACTTCAATGCACTTTTAATTATCATGCAAGCAACTGTGAAGATGTCCAGGGCAGGGTCTGTGGTGATCCCGATAGAAGTTAGAGAAGCAATGGGCCTCAATCCAGGCGACTTAATTGTGATCGATGTTCTGAACAGGATCGTTCCTAAAATGAGTATGCAAGAACAGGGAAACGATAAGAGTGTTATCCCTGTTCCGGCTTAGACATTTAATGGTGAGTCAAATGTCCCTAGATACTAAATCTCCCAATGACATATCAACCTTTTCAGTATCGTCGCTCATCACCATCCCCGCCGCCGTCCTGCAGGATCTTCTAGGAGCCACCCAAGAGCTCAAGGATGAGGTTACCGTCTTGAAGAATGAACTCGCTATCCTCCACGAAAAGGATAAGGAGATCGAGAAGCAACAGGATAATCTCGCCGAGAACCAGCTCATCCAGCTCAGGATTATCAGTGGATTAAAAGAGGATATGAGTGCGGCAGAGCCGCCAGCGACTACCAAGAAAACTACCGACCACGTAGATGATCTCTATCGGCTTATGGTCGAAGACCGCAGCCAACAGGTCAGCATCGCGAAAGCTGCAAGACTTTTAGGAATAAGCAAGGAAAGGATGAGACAGCTTAAGCCGCTTATCCTGCGAGATAGTAGATTTGAGATGGGATGGGATCAAGTTAAAGGTAAGAAAGCGATAGTCATTAGGATTAGGAGATTTCTCTGATTACTACCAAATTTGGTAGTGGTGGTTAACCAAGCACAGTGGATACAACAAAAATTATCTCTAAAATATAAACAAAAACGATCTGTGATTATCAGATTGCTTATGATATGCTTTAGTCCGAGAAAGAGAAAGATAGAACAAGATGTATATAAAACGATATGAGTTGAATTTAATAAAATCATGTATATTTTTGTGTATATAAAGAGATGAGATTACCGCCAATACCAAATTTGGTAGTAATTTTCTTTATCTCCCTCTCAAAATGTCATAGAACAAAATGTGATCTGCTATCTCCGCCTCCCCCGTTGTTCTTACTAACGAGAAATTAGAAGATTTTATAAGGATTTAAAATAAGAATCCTACTATGCAGGAAAAGAGAAGGAAGGATCAGATCATATCTCATATCCTCGCCCTGTGCCGTGAGGGTGCAAATAAAACAAAAATCGTCTACCAGGTAAATTTGAATTTCAAAACAGCAAGTGCTCACCTGGATTCACTGCTAAAAAAGGGGCTGCTTGAAGCCACTCAGGACAAGAGACCCATCTATAAGACAACTCCGAAGGGTGAGCGGGCTTTGGAAATCCTGCAGAAGGCTGAAGAGATCTCTTCCTAATCCCACCAGCTCCCGGGGTCGAACTCGTTGTTCTTGAAGTCGTCTATCTTGGCATGGCCGGAATCCACAAGCATCTTATTGAAGTTCCGCCCTGGCGTGCTGTTCTCGCTGAGGTAGACTACGGCAACCCATCGGCCATATGGGTCTTTTCCGGTCTTATCATCCAGGTCTAGGAATATGTAGTTGCTCAGCAACCATGCCCTGGTGTAGTTGGTTGCCTCCTTTCCCGCTTGGCAGGCTTTGGAGCCTCTCGTCTCTGGGCAGTCAATATCTGCGAGCCTGACTCGGATGAGGTCCTCTGAGATGGGGCTGTCCTGAAGCTGCACGTCAATAGTATCGCCGTCTATAACCTTGGTGACCCTGCCATATGCTTCATCCGGAGCTCCGTTGGCCAGGGCGATCAGGAGCAATAGAGGCAGCACAAAGATGAGTTTGCGGAAGTTCATGGATTCATTCACTTTTTTGTATGTTATTCAAGCTTTCCCTTAATGCTAAAATGAGCTACTATTATCTTTTTCCGGCCAAATTACTTAACCTTACACGCAGTATTTACTCATCATGTCCGGAGTCCTTGAGCACCTATTCAGGCCGCAAAAGAAGGCCATTCCCCCGAAGGCTATGGAGCTGCAAGCTGCTAAGGAAATTCTGGCGGAAATCTTCCAGGTCAGGCTCTCTGAGGTCGATGAGATGATCCGGTGTCGCTCCGAAGCCGGGGAGAGGGGCTCTAATGATGGTGGGTTATGGCCACAGGAGTTCTGGCTGGAGGGGTGAGTCGATTTCAGGCTCACCCGCATTGCCTGATATCTTTATTGTGTCTCAAGTGAAAGATCCGATTCCGAGTAACCAAATTTTTCAATCAAATTTTTTGAAAGTTTTTGTATGCTGTCCGCACTTAGATTTATTTCGGCGTAGATATCAGTTCCCTCTATTTGGCTAGCCTTCATCAACTCTGCCGGATTTCGTGAAAAGAACTTTCTTTTCCGACCAGAAATAGTTAGGATATCATCAAAATTCTCTTTGTGCGACTCCGCTATAATACTGGCCATCTTGAGTAAGAAATCTTTCCAGTATCTCGTTTCATACCGTTGTCCTTTAAATACGAATGCTATAAGTGACTTGCCAGTATTATCTGGGGATTTCTGTGCATCATAGTATTGTGCAATCGACTTCAATCTATCTTTATACTCATAAATATCATCTAATGTTTGGATGGGAATCTTTTCTTCACGCTTTTGATCATCGAAAAGACCAAGATACTTGTTAGGGCTATTAAGGTACAAACGGGCGAGGGGCTTCCGTGAATTATCATCGAGTAAGATTCCACAATAATTGATCGTATCACGGATATGAACTCTCTTAGAGTCAATGATCTCTCTTAAGATCGTTTTAATTATATAGTATCCCTCTAATTCTTCTTCGGTAATTACTATTCGATTGTCCTTTTCAACTTCCTCGTTTTCGGCCGCTTTTGAAGTGCTCTCCCCGGCTGCTTTTGCTTCATGACTGGTTTCGCTTGCAAGAGCGATGTTCAATCTTTCATTGATCTTGTCATTTATAAATTGCTTAAATGTTTTCTTTGTAATTTGAGTAAATTGCTCCCTCACTGGTTGGGTCAGTTTTCCAGAATACACTTGCGACGCAAAAAATTTCACAAAATCTTCAGATGGGTTATTTATTTGATCTTCAAGGATCTTCCTGATCTCTCGAATGTATTTTAGTTCACTAGCAGTAAGTAAAATATTATCTAAATCAAACGTAGATTTTGAAAATTTTTTGACTTCCTCAACAAGTGGCTCCTTTATGTTAAGTAGATCAAGTTCAAGAAAAGGTTTTGCATCCATCACATTTTGATTTTCCAAGTCCGAATAAAACCGATATACAATGCCATTAGTCAATATTCCGAACCTTGCCGGCGTGACGCTAAAGTACCTATAAAGCTGAGATGCGTTCTCTGAATCCAAGTCGCTGCCGCACCATTTGCATTCGAATAGAATTATTGGCTGCCCATCCTTTAAAATGGCATAATCAACTTTTTCTCCTTTTTTTGTTCCTACATCAGCGACTAGTTCAGGAGTTACTTCTGTTGGATCAAACACATTATACCCTAGAGCTGCAATAAAGGGCATTACAAACGCTGTTTTTGTTGCTTCCTCTGTTTGAATCCCGGCTGCTTGTTTCTGAATTCGAATAGATAAATCTCGGAGATGATCAATGAAATCCATCACATCCCTCCATTATTATGTGTATGAATTAAATCATCTAACAAAAAGCTTTGGGTTGTTCTTACTTCTTCCATTTGAACGAGGCAGCCTTTCTTGGTATATTCACCTCCTATGGTACTGATCCTGTCTTTTCAGGCCAGGCTCTCGGATAATTCCCGTGAGATACGATCACGGGAATTGAGATATCACCTCCAGAATTGCCACCAACCCCTTTTCTTGATTTCCTCTTCGCCCGGCTTCAGGGATAGCTGGCTTATGGACTGCGTGAGCTGGGCCACGTGGGCACGAAGAAATGATACCTCATCATCTTTGATCTTTAAGGCAGATTCAAGTTTTGAGACTTCCTGCTGGGCCTGCATAACATCTGCATACACATGATTAAGCTTTTCTTCGACCTGCGTAACGTCTTTTGATTTTGATTCTATAATCTTGTCTTTCTCAGCAAGCTGATTCTCCAATACTGCTATCTTTCGGCCTAGCTGCATAATTTCTGTTTGTGATTTATTCAGTTCTATTTGGGCGTTATGCAGTTCAATATTGGCCTGATTACTGCCTGTCACATATGATTCAATAGCATTAGCCACATACTCAGATCGAGATAAGCCGCTTTTATGCGCTTCTTCATCGGCTTTAATCAGGATTGAATCAGACAGCGAGACTGTCACGCGAGGCATGAATTAAGCATACGTTATGCAAGGTGATTAAGATTTGCATAGCTCTTGTAGGAAGGTTAAAGGCTTGAATAGCTAATCAAGGTTTGACCGCAATGAAAGAGGTAACTTCCGAGAAGGTTATACAGATTCATGATTATCTCATTGAGGAAACAGGTGGGAATCCCGGCATTCGTGATTCTGCGACCCTGTATTTTTTGGTCGATGCCATCAATCGTGAAGCCGACCTATTTAGGAAAGCCGCTTACGCATTACTCTTGGCAGAACGTCATCCTTTTTGGGATGGCCAGAAGAGAACGGCATTTATGTTAGCTGATGGCATATTGCGGGAAGGTGGCTACGGCTTCGATAAAAAGGACATCGCTGAGATAATACGTGTATTGGTAAGAATAGCTCAATACACATGCCCGGCAGGGGGAGAGATAGAAAAAATAGCACAATGGGTAAAAAAGACGGCCGTGCGGCTGGGATAGTTTATATTTTTGCGAGTTCTACCAGCATATCTTTGTGGTATGCAAAGCTTTCGAGGAAGTGCCTGCGCTCGCTAGGTGATAGCGCGCTTAGCTTCTCTTCCGGCTTCATCAAGGCCACGCTGGTTTTCATTTGTACCGTCGCTCCCTTGAATGTGTCTGAGCATACCGTCGTAAAACACCTTCATATTGAAGGCTTATTAGATCATATATGAATTTATCGAAAATTAAATCCCCAGTTCTGCCACATTCAGCCTCTGGGCCTTCTGCAGGGCTTCGGTCTCGCTTACTTTCCGGCAGCTCCCCGGCTGCCTTCCCACCAGGATGCCATCCAGTAGTAATCTGAGCCCACACCCCCTCCTGAACGTCTCTTTTTCATTCCCTCTTTCTAGTAATTTCTCCGGTAAATATTATATATAATACCTTGACAAGACTCTCTACGTAGCGCAGGGTGGAGGGATTTATCGTCATACCCAGCACATGGATGATATGCAATGAACCACGACACCATTTTAGCTGTCCTCCCTGACAGCAAAGATGATGCACTATCCCTGAAGGAGATCGCCCAGGCATTGGGCCTGGAGATGAATTCCTATGTCGACTGGATTCGCGCAGAGAGGCGTCTTGCCAGCTCATTGAGAGCTCTGGCCAAATGGGGTTGGGTTACCAGTGATCGGAGACAGAAAAAAGATGGCCACAGGTTCTGGTATAATGCCTACTGGAAGACGGAATTGGGGAAGGAGTGATGAAGGGAGGATATTTGTTGTAGTGGTCAGCTGGATAATCGCTTTGGGGGTATAGGCGGAACTTCCGTGTCCAGCATCCACACAACCCCTGAGTTTTGATGTCAGGGATTAGCAGCTGGTCAATTTTATACCGCCACTATTGAGCATTTTTAGACCGACAGTGACACAATGATGATATGCGGAGATGGGAACCCAAGACGCCTGCCATGGCTGCCGGCCTAACTGATCATATCTGGACAATTGAAGAACTCATGATGACTGTAGCGGTGCCAGTGAATAACAACACATAATGGGGAGACTACCCAGAATCATGTGCTTTGTTCATCCTGTTTTTTGCCCACTCGTTTTCTTCTCCAAATAATGTATCTCCTGGCGTGATATTATCAAATATGGCATCCATGCTGTATGACACGGATCGAATTTGACCATCGGTTCTAGTGTAAACGGCCATGCGCTCGCGTTGCTTCTTCTTATTGTCCTCTTCGAGGTATTTTAGCAGCTTGGCATGATGTTCCATACATTCGAAGATTTCCTTTTCGAACCTAACACGCTCGCTTTGATAGGTCTGTTTAATGCCGTCGCGCTCATGACGCATAGAAATATTCAAGAAAATGACAACCAAAGATAAAAGGAAGAATATAAGAGATAATAATAGAAAAATATTTGATTTTTCAATAATTTCATAAGACCAAACAATTACGCCCATAATAGTAGCTCCAAACCCAATTAACCCAATTACCCACGATGCACGTTCTATAATTCCAGCATTTTTCCATTCGTGTTTTAATCGGGAGAATAAATTCATGGAGCGTCCATTCGATTCCATGAAATATAACTTGACTTGTTCATATTTAGATTCTTTTTGCAATCAATTGCCCACTACTTGATCATCGATCAATCAATTTCATAACACATGAGGATTCCTATAAACCTCTGCTCTAAAAGTATCGAAAAGTATATATATACTAGTAATACTATTAATTATTATGAATTCTTTTGTTGGATGGGCATTTAAAACGGTAAGAGAGAATAAGAAGATGCCTGAGAATAGGCTATTACAGATATCGGATCTGATCGATT
>Ga0116187_1003003_pt1 | contig 16050 bp, 13 predicted proteins | sample AD_JPNNA6_MetaG_FD_89755 | JGI IMG/M metagenome (GOLD analysis project Ga0116187, IMG submission 89755) | Active sludge microbial communities of municipal wastewater-treating anaerobic digesters from Japan - AD_JPNNA6_MetaG | ecosystem: Engineered > Bioreactor > Anaerobic > Digestate | place... | reverse complement strand
CGCTGCCGAGGTCGTCGATCTCGCGCACGTCGAGGCGGCCGCGCATGACTTGGCCGATGAACTTGGACTTCCGTTCGATGGCTTGCCACATGTAGGCGGCGAAGGTGTGCTCGGTGACGTACTGGATCACCTCCACCTCCGCGTTCTGGTTGCCTTGCCGGAGGATGCGGCCGTGGCGTTGGGCGACGTCGGCGGGTCGCCACGGGCAGTCGACATCGTGCAGGGCGATGGCGCGGGCTTGCACGTTGGTGCCGACCCCGGCCTTGCTGGTGGAGGCGATCAGGATGGCGACCTTGCCGTCGCGGCAGGCGGCGAAAAGGCGCGCCTTCTCGGCGTCGTTGCGGGCCTCGTGCACGAACCGGACCCCGCCCTCGGGAACCCCACGGGCGGTGAGGCCGATCTTGAGGTAGTCGTAGGCGTTCCACTTGGCCGGGTTGGGGGTGCCGAGGTCGCAGAACACGATTTGCAGCGCGCCGGGCAGAGGGGAAGGCTGCCCGGTGCGCGTGTCCAGGTAGGTGTTGCCGGCGTGGGCGTGGTGGATGCGGGAGATGCGGTCGGCGATCTCGTCCAGCGGGACGATCGCGGGGTTGACGGTCGGGTCGACCATGCGGATGTCCAGCGCGGCTTTGCGGCCGTCGGTGGAGATGTTGAGCATGTTGTCCTCGGACGGTTGCACCGCACGGTTGGCGACGCGTTCTGCGCGTTCGCCGAGTTGGGCGACGTAGTCGCGGACTTCCTCGCCTGGGATGAGGACGACGGTTTCGGGGATGCGTCGCCCGTCGGGTCGTTCCTTGATGAGCGGGGTGGGCAGGTCGAGATCCTCGGCGGTTTTCACGTCGGCGAAGACATGCCAGATGCGCAGCATCTCGGGGACATTCTGGAACTTCGCGAACCGGGTCTTGACGCGGAAGTTGCTGCCGCCGGTGGGGGCCATCTCCACCTCGGTGACGGTCTTCCCGAAAGTGGCCGCCCACGCATCGAACGGCAGCACGCCCGCCTCGGCCAGCAGGTCCGGGCGAAGATACCGGGTCATCACATGGGCTTCGGTGATCGAGTTCGCGATCGGTGTCGCGGTGGCGAACGTGGCGTACCGGGACGGGTGGCTGCGGCGCAGGTAGTCGACCTTCAGCGCCAGGCCGAACGCGCGGGCCGAGCCGTCGATCGCGGCGTCGGGGATGTTGGAGGTGGTGACCAGGTTCTTGTAGTCGTGGGCCTCGTCGACGATGGCGTAGTCGATGCCGGTCGCTTCGAAGGTGACCCCGGCATCCCTGGGAGTTTCGAGCATCTTCTTGACCTTCTCCTCCTCACGGGCGATGGCCTTCTCGATCTGCTTGAGGGTGCGGCCGTCGTCCTCGGCGGTGAAGTCCAGCGCCTGCTTCAGCGCCCGCAGGTGCTGGTCGGTGAACGCGGTGAGGTTCTCCGGTTCCAGGTCGAGGCGTTGGAACGCGGTGCGGGTGAGGATGATCCCGTCCCAGTCGTTCGCCGCCGCGCGGGCGACGAAGATGCGCCGCTTGTCGCCAGCGAGGGTGTCACTGTTCGCGGCGAGGATGCGGGCCTGCGGATACAGCTGCAGCCACTCTCGGGAGAACTGCTCGAGCATGTGGTTGGGAACCACGATCGCCGGCTTGCGAACCATTCCGAGCCGTCGGAGTTCCATCGCTCCGACCACCATCTCGGCGGTCTTCCCGGCGCCGACCTCGTGGAACAGCCCGACGGCGGGTTCGGCGATCATCCGCGCGACCGCGGCCCGCTGGTGCGGGCGCAGCTCGAACGCCTCAGTCATGCCCGGCAGGGACAGGTACTCGCCGCCGCTGCTGTAGTCGCGTAAGGCTATCGAGTTGAACCGGCGGTTGTACTCGGCCGCGAGGTCGCGGGCACGGTCGGGGTCCTCCCACACCCACTCCTCGAACCGTTCGATCAGCTGCCCCGCCTTGTCCTGCGCGGCCGCAGTCTCGGTCGGGTTGAACGCGGACCGTTCCCGGCCGTCGGCGTCCTTGTAGGTGTCGTCCACCCGGATCGGGGTCTGGTTCGCGATCAGTTCGAACAGGTCAGGTGCCGGGCGGCGTTCGCTGCCCCACTCCTGGGAGGCGCGGACGGTGAACCGCATCCCCCCGCGCACCTTCCACGTCGCCGGCAGCGGGCAGGTGACCTTGACGCCCTGATCGCCGAGCAGTTCGCGCAGGAACTGCTGGTGAATGTCGGGACTGATCCAGACCGCGCCGATCTTCGCGGTGATCTCCTCCGGCCCCAACGGGTCAGGCAGCACCCGCTGCAGGGCTTCCACATTCACCAGGAACCGGTCGTCCTGCTCGGCAGCGAACCGGGCGGCCTCGATCTTCGGGTAGATCGACCCAGACAGATACGCGGGGGCGTGCACCAGGCCGCCGTCCTGCTCCGGGTCGTCGTAGACCAGGTCGCCGAGCAACTCGCGCGCCCGCTCCGGAGGCTCCCCGAGCAGCTCCGCGATCGTGGCCAGGTCGATGCGGCCCAGCCGGTCCAAGCAGATCTGCACCGCCTCGGCCGGCGTTTCGGCGCCCAGCCGCTCCGGCCGCGGAGCCACCACCCGGCGCGTCAGCAGGGCTGCGGGTTCGGCTTCCTGGGTGTCGTCGTCGAAGATCTCCAACGCGAACACCAACGGCCCGAACGGGTCGCCGCGCAGCAGCCGGGTCGCCGCCGGGGTGCGGCGCGCCATGATCGGCTCCCCGTCCTCACCGGTGCGGCCGGTCGGGGTGCGAGTGAAGCGGTTGATCGGCCCGAACCGGTAGAGATAGGACCGCCACTCGGCCAGCAGCCCCGCCCGGCTGGTGCCGATCTCGATCGTGTCGTCCACCGTGGCGCGCTCCAACGCTAGCTGCCGGGAAGCCTGGTCCCGCAGCCGCAGCAGATGCCGCAGCTCCTTCGCCGCGGACGCAGGCACCCGCAGCGGCTCCTTCCGACCTGCCGTGACGATCGAGAACCCGCCCTCCGGTTCGGCGCTGATCGTGCCGTCCCATCCGGTGCCAACATCCTCATCCACGAGGTCGGTGGTGTCGGCCCGCTCGAGCGGACGTTCGGTGACGTGCAGCCCGGCGGTGTGGGCGTCGGTGACGATGCGGTGCAAGGCGTCCCGCAGCCTCGGTGCCACCTCGGGAAGGGCACCGCGGACGTGCAGCGCCTCCGCGTTGTACATCCCGTGCCGCATCGTGAAGGTACCCAGCACGTTCTCCGGATGCTGGTCCCAGTACGCGTTCACCTTCACGGTCGCCCCGTCGATCTCCCGATCGACGACGCCCTCCCAGGTGGTGTCGTGCGGAGCACGGTCGGGTTCGCGGCGGCGGAGGATGAGCAGATCCGTGACTGCCTCGGTCCCGGCGGTGCGGCGGTGCGCCCCGCTGGGCAGCCGGATCGCCCCGAGGAGATCGGCGTACCGGGACATCTCCCGGCGGGCCGCCGGGTTGGCCGCGTCGAGGGTGAAGTGCGAGGTGAGTGCGGCGACGATCCCGCCGGGCCGGGTGAGCCGCAGTGCTTTGAGCAGGAAGTGGTTGTGGATCGAGTGCCGGTTGGCGTTGTCCACCGGATCATGTAACGCGATGTCGGCGAACGGCACGTTCCCGACGGTGGCGTCGAACCAGCCGCCGGCGAAGCGGGTGTCGGCGAACGACTCCGCCCGCACCTGATGCTGCGGGTAGAGCGCCCGCGCGATCCGCGCGCTGGTCGAGTCCAGCTCGACGCCCACGACGCGGGCGCCCTCGGGGGCAAGTCCCAGGAAGGTGCCGGACCCGCAGCCGGGCTCCAGCACCCGCCCGCCGGCGAAGCCGAGGTCGGTGAGCGTCTGCCAGATCGCGGCGACATAGGTCGGGTCGGTGTAGTAGGCGCTCAGCACGGTGCGGCGGGCCTGCGTGTATTCCGCCTCGGAGAGCAGTTCCTGCAGCAGGTCGCGTTCTGCCGCCCAGGCGGGGTCGCGTTCGTCGAAGACGGCCGGGATCGCACCCCAGCTCGACCAGCCGGCCAGCACCAGCTGCTCCGCCGCGGTGGCGGGCCGGTCTTCCTCTTCCAGGGTGCGCAGCATGCGGATGGCGGCGAGGTTCGCCTCGAACCTGGCCCGATCCCCGGTCGGTGTCCGCGGCGTCTCCGGGTCGGGCCGGAACGCGACTGCTATCGGTCGGGCATCTCCGTGGTCCGGTGCCGCTCCCAGCGCGCCTGCACCGACGCCTCCCACGCCTGGGGGTGCTTCTTCCAGAACTGCCAGGGAGAAGAGGCCGTCGTCATCTCTTCGAGGTACGCCCTCGGCAGCATCCACTCCGTCGCCGCCTGCTCGAAGTCCAGCGTCGTCTCCGCCAGCCCCTCCTGCTGCGCCTGCATCCGCCACGCCCAGTCGATCAGCGCGTCCTCCTGCGGACTGGTCTGTAGCCACTCCTCGAAGGTCGGCTCCGGCTCGGGGAACATCCCCGACTCCGCCCGCGCGATCTCCTCCGCCTGTGCTCGCACCCGGTTCAGGCGGGCCACCTTGTCCAGGTAGTCCTCCCCCGGCAGGTCCGGACCCGCCAGCTCCACCGTCATCGCGTCCACCTGGGTCAGCATCTCCTTCCCGGCCCGGGTGAAGAACGCCTCCGGGTCGGTCAGCTCCCGGTACGCGGTCGGCCGGTGCAGGCGCCAGTGCTCCATCGCCTGCCGCCCGTACTGGTTCATCCGCCCACTCTCCCCGATCCTCAGCAGCATCGCCATCGTCCCCGCCAGCACGGTCAGCCACATCGGCGTCACCCGGCTCATCGGTCTGCTCCTTCCCCTGGTCCGGTTCCTCCTCGCCCCACAGGTCGAAGGCGAGTTGCGTCGGCGAGGGCTCCGTCCGGCGCCGCACCATGCGGCTACCTCCGCGGTGCGGTGTCGGTTCTCTGCCCATCCCCGAGTTCGAACAGGGCCGGCCCCTGCGGCATGGGCGGCGGGTCGTCGAGGACGGAAGCGCGCAACTCGGCCTCGCTGTTGCCGACCAGCCGGTCCGCCCGCTCCAGCAGCAGATCGATCCCTACCCGGATCAGCGTGTTCTCGGTCAACCGCGGCCCGCTGCGCACGGTGCGACGCCGCCCGAGCACCTGCACCAGCCGAGACAGGGCGACGTACTGGTCCTCCCGCACCCGCGCCTCCTTCCGCGCCATCCGCTGATACAGCGGCGTCGACGGTCGCCACCGAGCCGATGCCGGTGCCAGCGCCCGCACTCCCGGCGGCCGCGGCTGCCTGGACTCACTCATCACACCCTCCTTTGTATATTCGCGTCATGTATTGGCAATATGGAACCACCCTTGATAATCCGTGTCAAGGATTACCGGGAGTCGGCGAGGGACTTCAGGTGATGGATGAAGCCCTGGCGGTCCGCGCCGGGGTCGGTGATGAGCGCGCGGATCCGCTCGCGGAGTGCCTCGAGCTCCTCGTGCGGCAGTCGCTGGAGTGGGCGGAGGCACCAGTCGAGATCCTCGTCGATTGTGTAGCCGGGTTCGACCTCGGGCCGGTCCGGATAGTAGGTGAAGGCGGCGACGGCGACCCGGTACACGGCGGCGTCGACCTGCGACCGGTCAAGCATGGGATGCTCCCCTTCTCTGGGTGGTTGCGGTGGGCGGTTGGCAATGTGGGCCGCCGCGGCGAGTGGACGGCGGCGGCTGAACGACGGCCGAGCGGCGGGATGGGTCGCGGCGGCCCGGCCACGCGGCGGGTGCTTCCGGCTCGGAACGGCGCTCATAGTCCGATCCCTCCGCTCGAAGCCGACGGCCCGACCGGCTCGTAGGGGTCGGGCTGCGGGCACGGCTCCGGGCGCCGCGGCGTCATCCGTAGCCGGTCGTTGATGACGCGGGCGATGGCGTCCATGCGCTCCTCCTCAGCGGTTCGACGGTTGACGACGGCAGAACTTGTCTCGGGATGCTTCAGCGCGTACTGCGCCGCACGGAACCGCTCGCAGTCCCGCTCCCACGCGGCGATCAGCTCGGGCGGGGTGCGCAACTCCGCCTCGACCCGCTGCCGGTACTCCGGCGTCACCGCGCGGGCGAAGAAGTCGCGAGCTGCGGCCGCGTTCGCGGCACGCTCCTCGGCACCGATCCGGTGCAGGCGCCGCACCGGCAGGCCAGCTTCTTTGCGGCGGCGCTCGCGGGCGCGCCATTGCCGCGATCGTTCCCGGTCCTGCTCACGATGCTCCGCGCGGTACCGGCGGCTGTACTCCCGGCGCTCCTCGGCGTGCTCGGCGTAGTACGCCTGCGCGCGCCGCGCATTGGTGCTCGGGTCGAGTCGCTTCTTCTCCCGCTGCCGCCGGTTGACCTCTTCGCGATTCCGCGCCCGCCAGGCATCGTTGCGGCGCTTCTTCCCCTCCCGGAAGCCGTCGGGGTCCGCGGCCCGCCGTCCGGCGAGGTACTCGCGGACCTTCGCCCGGCTCGCCTCGACATCGGCGTGGTAGCGGGCACGCGAGTAGTCGGCCTTCCGCTGCCGACGCTCCTCCGTCTTGCGCTCCTCGGCAGCACGCCGCCGCATGTACTCCCGATTCGACTCCCGAGCGTGATCCAGGTTGGCTTCGCGCCACCGCTTCCGGTAGGCGGCGATCTCCTCGGCGTGCTCCTCCCGATACTTCTTCGTGTAGGCGGCCCGCTCCTCGGCATGCTTCGTGCGGTAGCGCCGGCCACGCTCGAGGCGCTGCCTCCGTTCCCGTTCTGCCTTGTTCATGCCGCCCGTCTTTGTTAGTTCGTGTCACGGATTGACACACGATAGGCAGACGTGTAGAACCGTGTCAAGTAATCGCAATGGCGAATCCGTGACGCGGAAGGGCAAACTAGGGAGGTGAAGATCGACGTGCGTACCCCCGACGGCCAGCGCATGACGTGGAAACACGCCACGCTGCCGCTCGGGTCCGCGTTGCGGATCGCCCCGGCGTTCACCGCCACCGCCACCGCTGACGACATCCAGGTGGAATCCACCATCGAGGCCGTCTACTCAGCAGACGCCGGCCGATACCGAATCGCCGCCACCCGCCACCGTCCCACCAACGATGCGGCCGAGATCACCCCGACCGTGCTGCGGCAGGTGCGGCTCCGTGAGCTCCTGTCTGCCGCTGTTCCTCACTGCGTCGCTGTGGAGTTCGAGAACAAGCAGGCAACCGTGCACGACTTGCTCGGAAAGAACGACCGCATTCTGCCTACCTGGATGGCCGAAGCCGCCGCGAAGTCGGGCCCCACCGCCGAGACTCTCGAGCTGGTGCAGCTGTTCTATGGGATCGCGGCGTTGGCCGCGCTTCCCCCGATGCGCGCGGTCGCGTCGGAACTCGGGATCCCCGAGCGCACCGCCACACATTGGATCACCAAGGCACGCGCCGCCGGGCTGCTCGATGGAATCACGTACGCCGTCGGTCGCCAGCCGGATGGACCCCGCCGAAGCAACTAACCCCACTGCTCGCCCTCCCGTCGAGGGAAGCAACGGCAGCCTGTTCTACTCCGAACCCGAGGCTGCCGCCAGGCTCGGCGTGCATCGCACCACCCTGCGGGCACTCGCGCTAGCGGGCCGGGCGCCAGTCGAACCGATCGCGATCACCGCGCATCGGCGGATCTACCGCCGCGCCGACATCCATCGCCTCGCCGGACTGGAACCATGAGCATCGAGGCACGCCGGAACAAGTCCGGCGCGACGCGCTACACGGTCCGCATCAAGAACGGCGGACGCACCGTCGCATCCCGCACCTTCGGGCGCAAGAGCGACGCGGAGTCGTGGGAACGAGACCAATACCGGGCGCTGCAGTTCGGCGAGTTCATCCCACCCAGCCACAGCAGCCGGCCCTTCTCGCAAGTCGCCGAGGACTTCCTGGAAGCCCGACGCGGGCAGGTGGGCGCCCACTCCTGGCGCACTGACCGGGACCACCTCAAGAGCATCCCGGCATGGTTCGCCGCGCGCCCGATCTCGTCGATCGGCGAGTCTGACGTGCTGAAGCTACTCACCGAGCAACTCAGCACCCGCGCACGGTCCACGGTGCAACGCGCCAAGACCACCCTCGGCACCGTGTTCGCCTACGCGGTCCGGGAACGACTTATCAATCGCAGCCCGATGCGGGACCTGCGGATGCCGCCCGGCAACAGCCCCACCTCACAAGGCATCCAGACCTTCACCGCCGCGGAGCTCGCCGGCACGCTCGAGCAGCAGCGAGCCATCAAGCCGCGGCTCGCGGACGTCACAGAGTTCCTCAGCCTCACCGGGCTGCGTTGGTCGGAGCTTCGCGCACTGCGCATCGGTGATGTGCACGAAGTTCCGTTCCATGCGGTACGGATCTCCCGCGCGCACTCCGACGGATACGCGGAAAAGAGCACCAAGACCGGGAAGGCACGAATCGTCCCCCTTACGCAGCGCGCGTGGCAGATAGCCGAAGAACGCATCGACGGTCGCCGACGCACCGACTACCTGTTCACCAGCGAGACCGGGCTCCAACTCTCCGGCGGACCCTTCCGGAAGTTCGTGCACTGGTCCGAGACCGTCCCGCCCGGCCGCACGATCCACGACCTGCGCCACTACGCCGCCTCAAGCTGGCTGCGCGCCGGCATCCCGGTGCACCAGGTCTCACAGTGGCTCGGGCACTCCAACCCGAACACGACGCTGCGGGTCTACGCCCACGTGCTGGGCGAGTCCCAAGACCTGGCCGCTATCGCCCGTCTGAACAGCACGGAGCAGCAAGCATCGCCCGGACATGCCGCGAACTGGGACCCCGTCATCGGCCCGGGGGACAGTTCGGGTCTCTCGCTCTGAACCTGGTTCAGGCATCGCGAAGGCTGTTCCGTAACGTGCTATGTTCCATGTTGTGCGGAACGGCAGTGAAAATGGAACGCTCGATCTGGTCGAGCGGTTTATGAGCGCGCTCCGCACCATGGTGCCGATCGGGACGCTGAACCGCATCCAGTACGAACAAGCAGCGGACTCACGGTGGGACGCGGTGCTCGCCTGGGACGTGGGCAGCGCGTCGCTCCGGCTGGGGGTCGAGGTGAAGATCAGCTCCGTGAAGGTCGCGCCGCAACGTCCTGCGGCAGGATCTGCGCTGACGCCGGTCCTCGTCGCCGCATTCCTCCCCCGCGCCGTCAGACGCGAGCTGGAAAACCAGGGCTGGTCGTATTGGGACGCCACCGGCAATACCCTGATCCAGTCCGAGACGCCGTTTGTCGCGATCCGGCTCGACGGCGCCGACAAAGACCCCGACCCCGAACCCCGGCCGCCGACCAAACTCCGATCCCTGAAAGGCCGCGCGGCCTCCGAAGTCATAGTGGCTCTGCTGCAGAACGGCGGACGAGCAAGCACAATCCGCGACTTCGCACGCGAGCACCGACTCCCGCTGGGCACGGTCAGCCGCGTCGTGTCACTGCTTCGGGAGGAGAACCTGCTCGAACCCACCGGCGGTGGACCCATCGTCGTGACCGACCGGCTCGACGTCGCACGGCGCTGGGCGGATGACTACAGCTTCATCAAGTCCTTCCGGGCCCGCCGCTACTACTCCCTTAACGGACCCGACCTCGCGCTGTCGAAGATCGTCAACTCCGGCATCCCGTGCGCCATCACCGGTGTCCGCGCAGCCCAGAACTGGCTCGAAGACACGCCGCAGTCCGCGGGCCTGCCAGCGACCGACAGCTGGCTGTACGTCGCCGACCGCGCCCAGGTGGAACGCATCGCGGACCTCGCCGTCGATGCTCGCGATGGCCAGATCGTCGTCGCCGAGTGCGACTTCCTCGATCGCGAACGTCCGAGGGTCTCCAACGGACTGCCCTACGTCACCCCATGGCGGATCGTCGGCGACTTGCTCTCCGCCGGCGGTCGTCAGGCAACCGTCGGCGAGCAAGTCGCCGACGACCTGATACGGAGATGGCCATGAGCCCGGAGCAGGTCGCCCCGGAATACGTCGCCGCTCGGCGCGCGCTCCTGGATGTGCTCGAGCTGCTGGAGCCGCAAAGGGCCGGACTGATCCTGGTCGGCGCCCAGGCGGTCTACCTCCGTGCACCCGCGGACGGAGCACAGCGGGCCGCCTACACGACCGACGGTGATCTCGCCATCGACCCTGACCTGCTTTCCGACGACCCCGACATCGGGCAAGTCCTGGTGGACGCCGGCTACCAGCGGCTGGGCAATCCCGGAGCGTTCCTGGCACCCAACGGGGTGGAGATCGACCTGATGGTGCCAGAAGGCTCGGTCGGCACCTCCAGTCGACGAAGCGCCGCCCTGCCGGGGCAAAGTCGCTTCACCGCGCGTCGCACGGCGGGCCTGGAACTCGCACTGCTCGATGCGGACACCATGCGGATCGCAGCACTGGAAGAGACGGACGCTCGAGTAATCGAGCTACTCGTCGCGGGAGCGGCGGCGCTCGCCGTCGCGAAGCTGGTCAAGCTGGAGGAACGCCTCGGTGGGCCACGACGCGATCGCATCCTTTCGAAGGATGCCGGCGACCTGCTCCGACTGCTGCGCTACTGCGACGCCGAAGTGATCGGCGCTCGTCTCGCGGAGCTGGCGGTCCACGAGGGGGCTGCACCCGTGATCGAACGGTCGCTCTCGTTCCTTCGCACTGAGCTCGCCCAGCCCGAAAGCAACCTGGTGGGGCTGACCGTCGAGGACCGCGGTCCCAACGAGACCGATCGCCAGGTCGCGGACGCCACCCGCGAACTCGGCCGCCGTCTCCTTGAGGCGTACCGTCCACGCGGCTAGCCCCGCCCCGCTATCGCTTGGGATCTGAGCGAACGGCCAGTAGCTCACGCCATCCCGGCGTACCTTCTGGGGCTCGCAGCGGGCGACTGATCAGAATCCCGGTACACAACCAGTACACAAGCACTCAGAACCGGGGAAACCCCACCCGGAACCGTCGGAAGTGCGCCCGACTGAATAGTGAGCGTGATCAGGGGTTTTGAGCGGAGACGGAGGGATTTGAACCCTCGGACCCCCGGAGGGGTCTCCACCTTAGCAGGGTGGTGCACTAGGCCGAACTATGCGACGTCTCCAGTAACGTCAGCAATCATAGCTGGAACCCACGGGATGTCAGGAATCGGGCATCCGAGCAGCCGGGGCTGGTTCGCCTCTTGTCCTCCAAAAGGTGGACACCTAAGATCGACTCACGGTATACCCGATGCCGACCCGTGTCTGGCTGGCTCCTGAGCGACGACTCGGAGCCAGCCAGCTCCACGAACTAGTCCTCGTCGCCGCTGGAGACCTGGGTGATCGAGCAGGTGTAGTCGGCCGCAGTCTGACCCTTCACCCCTTCAATCACCGGCAATCCACTGTTGTCGACCGGCGCTGCCGTCGGGTCAGGCGTCGCGACCGGCGCGTTGGGATCGATTGTCGAGCCGCGGCCATCCGTCGTCTCAGCGAGCACGAACGGCTGATCAGCCGCGATGAGGGCCATCATCTCGTCGCCCGTTGCCGTATCGGGGCGCACCTTGCCCGCGTAGATGCCGTCGCCGCCGGTGTTGCCCGGGTACTGCACGAACGTCACCCGCTCGAGAGGGATGTTCTTGAGCGCCAGAGCGATCGACACCATGGTCGACACATCCGCCAGACTGCTCGACAGCGTCATGCTGCTGACCGCGGCGTTCGCCAGGTTGTAGAGCTTCTTCACGTCGCCGAGAGTGTCCTGGCTCTTGAGAGTGCGCACGAGCGAGGAGAGGTACACCTGCTGCGAGCTGATGCGGGTCAGGTCGCTTCCGTCGCCGACGCCGTGCCTCGAGCGAAGGAAGGCGAGAGCGTTGAAGCCCGACAGCTTCCACGTGCCGGCCGTGGGAAGGTCGATGCCCGTGTACGGGTCGTACATGGGGGCCGTGATGCACACGTCGACGCCACCGATGGCATCGGACATGTCAACTACACCGTCGAACGTGATCATGCCGGCGAACTGGATAGGCAGGCCGGTCAGTTCCTCCACGGTGAGCACCACGCAGGGCAGGCCACCGTAGTAGAGCGCCACGTTGATGGGCTCGGTCGAGTAGCCCTTGGTGTCACCGGAACCGTCATCCCACGGGCACTCGGGGATTCCGACGACCATGTCGCGGGGGAAGCTGATGGCGACGGCGTTGGTCTGGTCTTGCGAGACGTGCAGCAGGATGTTCACGTCGTTGAGCACCGAACTGTCGTCGGCCACATCGCCACCGATGCCGTACTGGCCACCACGGGTGTCGCTGCCGACGATCAGGATGTTGAAGCCACCCTCGATCGCACCGATCTGCGGCGGCGGGCCCTCGGTCTCACCCACCAGGGCAACAACCGTGCGCTTCGAGTAGATGCTGTTGAACGCGATAGCACCGACGGATGCCCCGCTCACGAGGATCACGGCCAGTGCGGCCGCGACGAACTTGGCGATCGTTCCCCACGGGCTCGCCTTGCGCAGTCGACCGTGCCGAGCCAGACCGGGCGCGGAACTACCGCCGCGCACCCGCAGTTCTGATCGGGAGCGCATCTCCGGTTGCGGTTGCAACTCGCTCATGGAAGTTCCTTTCGTCACCCGACGGGACGTGATCTATAGACGCGGAGGGCGTGGGATTCGAACCCACGAATGCTTTCACATCACCAGTTTTCAAGACTGGCTCCATCGGCCGCTCGGACAGCCCTCCCGAAACCCAAGGTCCGAGTGTATCCGATGCCCGACGCCGGAGCCTGTAGCAGGGTACCGACGGCGGCTGTCAGAAAGCCGAGAGCAGCACGGCCACGCCGTCGTCGAGGTCGCTGAGGGTCTGCTCGTTGGCGACCGCTCGCACCTCTTCGGGCGCCTGACCCATAGCGACTCCCCGGCCCTCGGCCGACGCCCACTCGAGCATGTCGATGTCGTTGCGACCGTCACCGACCGCCATGACGCGGGAGCGCGGCACCCCCAACAGCTCACGCACGCGCTCGAGCGCCGTCGCCTTGTTGACGCCGTCGGGAGCGATGTCCAGCCACGCCGTCCATCCCACGTTGTAGCTGACCTTGTGCAGACCCATCTTCTCCACAACGGAGAGGAAGTCCTCGATCTTGTGCTCGGGGGAGATCACGACGACCCGGGTCGCGTGCGTGATGAGGAGCTCCTCGAAGCTCACCTTCTCGCTCACGGCGCCGAGGGTGCCATCGGGGAAGTAGCCGGTGTACCGGTAGTGCCCGTGCTCGTCCTCGACGGCGTAGTTGGCCGAGTCGAGGTTGCCCCGAATGGTGGTGAGCACCTCGCTCGGGTCGAAGGTCTCCACGTGGAAGCGCGAGTACCCCATCACGGCGTCGGGATCGCGCTTGAGCGTGATCGCGCCATTCGAGCAGACGACGTACTCGGGTTCGATGCCGAGCCGCTCAAGTATCGGCAGCGTCATCGCCACGGAGCGGCCGGTGGCGAGCATCACGGCGTGACCCGCATCGCGCACCCGGCCGACAGCCTGCACCACGGGATCGTTCATCACGCCGTCCTCGCGGAGCACCGTGCCGTCCACATCGAGCGCGATGAGCCAGCGGTCCGTCATGACTGGGGCTCGAACAACTCGAGGCCGCCGAGGTAGGGGCGCAGGGCATCCGGAACAACAACCGAGCCGTCGGCCTGCTGGTGGGTCTCGAGGATCGCGACCAGCCAACGGGTGGTGGCGAGGGTTCCGTTGAGGGTGGCGACCGGGGTCGTCTTGCCCGACTCGGTGCGGTACCGGACGTCGAGTCGCCGGGCCTGATAGGTGGTGCAGTTGCTGGTGCTCGTGAGTTCGCGGTAGGTGCCCTGGGTCGGCACCCACGCCTCGATGTCGAACTTGCGGGCGGCACTCGAACCCAGGTCGCCGGCCGCAACATCGATCACGCGGTAGCTCAGCCCGCAGGCCTGCAGCATCGACTCCTGCCAGCCGACGAGGCGCTCGTGCTCCTCCTGCGCCTGCTCGGGCAGCACGTACGTGAACATCTCCAGCTTGTTGAACTGGTGCACCCGCAGGATGCCCCGGTTGTCCTTGCCAGCGGAGCCCGCCTCCCTGCGGTAACAGGTCGACCACCCGGCGTAGCGCAGTGGGCCCGCGGACAGGTCGAGGATCTCGTCGGAGTGGTATCCGGCGAGCGCCACCTCGCTCGTGCCAGTGAGGTAGAGGTCGTCGGCGGGTAGGTAGTAGATCTCGTCTGAGTGCTCACCGAGGAATCCGGTGCCCGCCATGATCTCGGGTCGCACGAGCGTCGGGGTGATGAGCGGGATGAACCCCTCGGCCAACGCCTTGTCGAGGGCGAGGTTCATGAGCGCCAGCTCGAGGCGGGCGCCCACGCCCTTGAGGAAGTAGAACCGACTGCCCGACACCTTCACGCCACGAGCGATGTCGATCGCGCCGAGTAGTTCGCCAAGCTCGGCGTGGTCGCGCGGCTCGAAATCGAAGGTCGCCTTGGTGCCGACTTCACGCAGGGTGACGAAGTTGTCCTCGCCTCCGGCGGGCACGTCATCGATGACGACATTGGCGATCGAGCCGGCGATCGCGGTGAACTCGGTCTCGGCATCCTGTGCCACCTGCTGGGCGGCCTTCACTCGCGCGGCCAGCTGCTGCGCCTCGGCGACGAGGGCCTGCTTCTGCTCTTTCGGGGCCGCCGCGACGGTCTTGCCGAACGCGTTCTGCTCGGCTCGAAGGCTCTCGAACTCGCCGATCGATGCGCGTCGAGCACCATCGGCGGCGATGGCCTTGTCGACGATGTCGACGGATGCCCCGCGCGACTCCTGCGAGCGCCTCACTGCCTCGGGGTCGTCACGGAGCAGCTGAGGGTCGATCACCCGTACAGCCTACCCAGCGGATGCCGTACCGTTGGCAGAGTGACGAACCCTCGGGATGGGAAGAAGAACCGCGCGGCGGTCGTCTACAACCCCGTGAAGGTTGAGCTCAAGAAGCTTCGCAAGTCGGTCACTGCGGCCACCAAGTCGGCGGGCTGGGCCGAGACCGTGTGGTTCGAGACCAGCGAGGATGACCCGGGCCAAGGAGTGACGGCGAGCGCCCTGCGACGCGGCGCCGATGTGGTTCTCGCGGCCGGTGGCGACGGCACAGTGCGGGCCGTCGCGGAGGCCCTCCGGGGCACCGGCGTTCCCTTGGCCGTGCTGCCGTCGGGAACCGGCAACCTGCTCGCCCGCAACCTCGACCTGCCGCTGTCGAATCTCGATGCGAGCGTCGGTGCCGCCTTCACCGGCGACGCCCACCCGATCGACCTGGGCGTTGCCGAGATCACCCGCCCGGACGGCGTGACCAGCGAACACGCATTCCTCGTGATGGCGGGGCTCGGGCTCGACGCCAAGATGATCAAGAACACCTCGACGCGCCTCAAGAAGGCCGTCGGCTGGCTCGCGTACATCGACGGCATAGCCCGGTCGCTTCCGGAGCTGAAGCCTGTGCGCGTGCACTTCCGCCTCGATCGCGAGATCGTGCGCTCGATGAACGTGCACACGATCATCGTGGGCAACTGCGGGGTGCTCCCCGGCGGATTCCTTCTCATGCCCGACGCCAAGCCCGACGACGGCATCCTCGACGTCGCCGCCCTGCGCCCCCGCGGACCGTTCGGCTGGGCGAAGGTCTGGCAGAAGGTCGCGTGGGAGAACGGGGTGCTGCGCAAGTCGGCGATCGGGCGCAAGATCATCGACCTGTCCAAGGACGTGCGCGACGTCACCTACTTCACGACCCGCGACCTGACCATGACGGTGGATGTGCCGCAGGAGTTCCAGCTCGACGGCGACGAGTTCGGGGTCGCGGCATCCGTGCACACCTGGGTGGACGCGGGCGCGCTCACCGTGATGGTGCCGCGCGCCTAGCGTCACCCCCTCTTCGCCGCGCCCCCACCCCCCATCCCCCCTCGCCGAGTTCGCCTGGATGACCAGTCAGGGGCGTCATCCATTGGACATCTAGGCGATCTCGGCGCGAGCATTCGCTCGGAGCTGTGGATGACGGCTGCGCGCGACCGCAGGGTTCGTGAGGCTGAAGGCGTGAAGCGCACACCGTTGCCGCCTGCCCTCGCTGCGGCGCCCTTTTCCGTTGCTGGCTCGGGTCTGTCGCGAAACAGACTCCGGGCGGCCGACCTCGACCGCTCGATCTACGGGATGCGCGTGAACGCGAACCAACCCCTGGATCTAGTTACGCGCTG
>Ga0116187_1002993_pt1 | contig 16094 bp, 19 predicted proteins | sample AD_JPNNA6_MetaG_FD_89755 | JGI IMG/M metagenome (GOLD analysis project Ga0116187, IMG submission 89755) | Active sludge microbial communities of municipal wastewater-treating anaerobic digesters from Japan - AD_JPNNA6_MetaG | ecosystem: Engineered > Bioreactor > Anaerobic > Digestate | place... | reverse complement strand
GAGACATTGTTAGTATTACGATTCAAGATGGGAGAACATACATATCGTGTCAGATGGTTAATGACGGACAGTTACAACTAGATATGATTCAAGAGCAGTAGCTACAACCTTCCTTAAGATCCTAGAAGAAATATTACAATATAAACCAATTTTGAATGAAAGAGATCTCGAGCTAGGAATAAGAATAAAACTTGGTATTGATAAGCATTATGGTTGGTATAATGGATCTGGTAGGTATTGTGAAGTTATCCGTAATAGAATATTGACCGAACTAGAAGAACTACTCAGAAACTATGGCTACTCATTGTCGCCAGAATGGCAAGCAACACTCGTATCAGCCGAGAGACAAGACAGTTTAAACGACACAGCTGCATCAAGTCGATTGTATTTCCCAACTGGTGGTTGCTCTAGCCTAACTAATGTATGGATTGCAACCTGCTACGCTATCCAAGATGCATACGAAAGGGAGCAAGGAGACCCCGGTATCAAAGTAGATCCCCAGAAACTAGATTTCTTAGTGGTAGATAAAGGAGCTAGGTCAATAGGTCAATATTAGAAACGAATCAATTCATGTAGAAAGTAACTTGTTGGTCACTTCAAGAGAGATAGGTCGGAATGAGATTGTTGCATATAAAGACCCCGTTGGAGCTAAAAAACTGATTATACGAGTTCAGGTTAAACCACATCATCCTGACAATCCAATTCAAACTCAAGATATTAAAAAGTTGAAAGAGGCTTTATCACATGATGATGATATCGGAATATCCGTAACATCAGGAAGTTTTTCCTCTGCATGTACAAGAGAAGCTAGAAGTTCAAAATCTCATATTGAAATGATAGGCTTTTCAAGATTAATTGAATTGTGGATACAATTTTATACTAAAATGTCCGATGAAGATAAAAAAATACTTCCATTATATTCAGTATATTTTCTGAAATTAGACGATTAAACTAAAAAATAAAAGAAAAAATATTAACTAACTATCTTGAATAGATTCCATTTAATAGAAATTTAATTATTTGTTTTTCTCAAAATAGTATTTTCTACATCATTTCATACAAAGTCTTTAAACAAGAATTTTATGAACCTACAAAAATTTTATATTATCCCCTTCAAGAATTGGTTTAAATATTTGCTTCCAATTACGATACTTTTCACCTTCTCTTGAAACAGAAGAGACGTAGTTTGGAGAATAACCATGACGCCCATCAGTATACAAGATAAATATAACCTTAGATACATCTGCAGGTAGTGAAAAATAAGGGTTAATCAGTGTATAAACCCAATCTTCGTCATTTACTATTGTATGGGAATGAAGACCCGGTGGAAGGCTAGTATTTAAAAAGTCTAAATACAGATTATCATTTGGATCTGCAATCAAAAACACAAAAGGTGCCTGAGAAGATTGTATATGACTAATAATCTCATCCATTTGACTAGCAGGTCGTACACCTGCATGAAGTCCAACACGTACAACATCAATTTCAGTAAGTCCTTCTACCTATTTAATTACCATCTGAGTGAAACTTGTCGAATCATATCTTGGTCCATTTGGATCATATTCTGGACTGAAAATTCTTGGTCGAAGATTCGACAATGCTGTTTCAGAGAGATTCAAAACAACACTCATTATTTTAATTAGCTCAATTTAATTTTATTTTTTTCATCTACTCCATGCACTTCAACACAGTAACAAGCATGTGGGGTCGGTTAGTTGATGTTATCATAAACCTTGAACCAAACGATATTTCACTAGTAGATAGGGTCATAAATATTCTTATATCAGGTAAACCTGACTACCAAGCAAATTAAAACTGCTTCCTATCAGTGTAAAATGTTATAATTACAGCTAATAATGTAGAAGATGTATTGATTGGAAGTAGAAGATGTAGTAAAACAACTTGAAAGAATCTTTGAAGCTATAACTAGATATCAGGAATCTAGCCGTTATTTTGACTTTGTTATGGAATATATTATCTATGTTTCAGAAGAAGAACAGTATATTCCAAATGCAATAAAGCATCTATATAAAAAGGGAGAACTCGAATTTAATGATATTTACTATTTATGCTTTGAGTATGATTTATATAAGGAGTATAAGAATGGGAAGAATGGTAAAAAGGGTAATCACCAATTCTTTAAACCTTTCTTCTTGAATAAGAGATTCGCTAAAGAGATAAACTATTGGCAGAGAAGTTACAAATATACTAAAGAAGAATATGAAAGATGTAAGGATGAAAAACACCTAGAATCTATTGCTTTAACAAGGTCGCCACAGAAAGAGGAATTTGTTTTTGATATTGAGAAATTACATATAAAGTTAATTAGAGAGCTACAGGAAAAAACAGAACAATCTGTCTGTATAAAAAATGGGAATGTCCTTTTTAATGATGGTAAAGTTGTTATTAAATTCCGAGATACCTTGATGAGCAGTATTATTGAACAATTAAGTAATATCAAGATGGGTTCATACATCAGTTATGATGAGATTGCAGAGAATATTGGTGTTGAATATAACAAAAGCTTTAGGGATAAGATGTATCAAGCATCAAGGAGAATTAACAGTAAGATTCTTAAAGAAGTAAAGGTTGATAACTTCCTTGAATATGATACAAAACAAGTCCGAGTAAATCCAAGAACATAGTGTTGCTAAACATTTAGCAATAACCTTTCCTGTAACCTTATATTATGACTAAACAGGTTTCAGGTAATAATCAAAAATATAGACATTTAAAGCACTTACTTAAGGAAAAAGCAGGTTTAAAGGCTGAAAGTGAACAGATGTTTGCAATTGAAAAGCTTATTAGCTTTGTAGTCCTTTTAGATGAAATTGAACAAGAAAACATTAAGTTAAAGCAACAGGGCAATGGAAATAAGTGAAATAAGTATTGATTTAGTAAAACCGAAAGATGGGTTAATAGGATTCGCTAGTTTAGTCATCGAGGGAAGCATCTATCTAGGTAACATAGGAATTATTAAAAGACTAGAAGATGATTCATTTCGACTTACATATCCAACGAGAAAAGTTGGAGAAAAAAGTTTCAACATCTATTACCCAATTAATCAAGAGACAGGGAAGATAATAGAAAAAGCAGTAAATAAAAGATTAAAAGAAGTATTGAAAAAGAATGATAGACACAATAACCCTATCTATACCAGTAACAAAGGTTGATATAGGTAATTTAGAACAATTTAGTCCTTCTGCTAGTAATGTATTTACTACTGATAGAGGATATCGAATATATACAAGGAACCCTACTCCCATGGAAAAAAGGTTAAAGATTTATGTCCCTGTCTATACATTATATAGAAGGTATAGGGATTCTGTTGATATAAGTTTAAATATACAATTCTCTATACCCAAATTGCTTTATGGAAATAATTTTCAAGAAGTATCTGATGATGACTTTGATAGTGTTATTAATATACTTGAAAACAAGTTACCATCTCATCGGATACATATATCAAAAGAACGGTTAATAAATAGTAAGGTTGTTGCAATCCATTTCTCAAAAAATATTTTACTTTCAGAAGGTTTGAATTGTTCAATGGTAATTAATCAATTGGTAAAAGCAGTTGATACTAACCTAAAACAAGATGTTAAGCAGGTTCAATTTAAAAATGGAGGTCAAATACTACACATTCATACAAAGGACAGTGAATTTGCGATATATGACAAGGTAAGAGAGTTGGAACAAGGAAAAATTAGTGAAGATAGAAGCATTGATAAGCAAGTATATACTCAATTGTATCTCCTAGATGATGCCTTACTTAATAATTACTTACGATTAGAGTTTAGAATGGTAGGACAAAAAGCAATAACAAGGAAGTTAAGAAGTTATGCTGATGAGTTCTCTAACACACCATTAACCTTTAAGAATTTGTTCAATAAGGACATATCAAAAAAGATGTTAAGTAATTTTTGGAAGAGAGAGATAAGGGATAGGTATTTGAATATTATATGGAAAGATATGGACTCATATGAGTTACTGTTATCCTTAAAAGAGAAAAATGAAGATTTAACGGAAAGAGAGTTAATAGAATTAATATTTTTACAAAGTATGATTTCTGAACGAGGTATCCCTACTCTACGAGCTACAATGGGTTGGATAGGTAAGAAAAGTTATAAATGGACTAAACACAGGAAACTATTAAGAAAGATATGCATAGAGGATAGTAGGAGTTATATTATTAAAGATATTGATAATCAATTAGATGAGTTTTCTTTGTTTAAGAAGATTCCGGATAGATTAAGGGAAAAAGTTAATATTTTTTAGGTTGAATTAGCTTGAACTTTATTTTAAAATGATAAATAATGATAAAGATGAGTAAAGAAGAATTAAATGCCCAAAAGTTTTATACTATAGAAGAAGTAGCAAATCTATTAAAACTTTCCTATTTAACTGTGTTTAGATGGATACAAGCAGGTAAACTATCTGCTTATAAAGTTGGTAAAAGATATAGAATTGAAATATCTGATTTAAATAACTTTTTAGAAAGAAGTAAAAAATATGGCAACACTACAATTTAAAGGTAAAAACATAATATGGAATCATCATATGTCTGTTCCATACCATACTTTAGATTTAGATGAGAAGTTATCATATAAGCAGGATAAAGCAAATGGAAATCTAATAATAGAAGGTGATAACCTACCTGCCTTGAAGAGTTTATTACCACAATATGCAGGAGAAATTGATTGTATTTATATAGACCCTCCCTATAATACAGGACAGGAAAAGTGGGTCTACAATGATAATGTTAATAGCCCATTGATTAGAGATTGGATTGGTAAAGAAGTTGGAAGTGATGATTTAACTAGACACGATAAATGGTTATGTATGATGACACCTCGTTTAAAGTTACTTTATGAATTATTGAAAGAAAGAGGTGTTATGTTTATTAGCATTGATGAGCACGAAATTGGCAATTTGACTGTTCTGTTAAAAGAGATTTTTGATGATAATTGTTTAGACTATTTAATTTGGAGAAAAACTGGTAAGCAAAGTAATACCAAAAGAATTGATAGGGTTAAAACTACACACGAATATGTTCTTGTTGTGTATAAAAATAAAGCAAATACAAGATTGAATAAGATAAAATTGCTACCCAAGTGGGCAAACAAATATACAAATCCAGACAATGACCCTAGGGGAGTTTATAAACAAGGTATCATTTCAAACAAAGAAGACAAATCAAATCCAAATAAACCAAACTATTATACAGTTACTACTCCAACTGGTATTAAGTACACGAGGGAATGGTATATTTCAAAAGAAGAGTTTTTAAAACTAGATGAAGATAATAGAATTTTTTATCCGAAAAGTGGGAATGGGGTTCCTTCATTAAAAATATTTGAGAAAGAGGAACAAGATTACTATCTGGATAGTATTATGGACAGGTTTGGAACATTTACTAAAGCAAAAAGTGAGATTGAGGAATTTTTTGGTGACAAGAATTTATTTGAAACGCCAAAACCTACAAAGTTGCTAAAAGAGATAATCAGGAGTGCTACAGATACAAATTCAATAATCCTTGATGCTTTTGCAGGTTCAGGGACTACAGCCCAAGCAGTATTAGAGTTAAATGAAGAAGATGGAGGTAATAGAAAGTTTATCCTTATTCAAATGCCAGAAAACAGTAAAAAAGAACCTAATAAAAATATTTGTAGAGATATAACAAGAGAAAGAGTTGTTAAAGTAATAGAAAAGAAATTAGAAAACAAAGAAGTAGGATTTGAATATAAAAGAGTTGGACAGCCAATAGATGCTGAAACAATCCTATCAGGACAATTACCTACATATAAAGAACTAGCCAAATATGTATTCTATCTAGCAACAGGGCAATCATTAAAAGAAGAAGATATTGATGAGAAAAAGTATCTAGCAGGAAAGATTGACCATACTGAAGTATACCTACTCTATACTCCTAATATGGAAGAATTAAAGAAAATGGCAATAACCTTTGAATGGGCGAAGGATATATCAAAAGGGAATGAAAATAAAAAGATAGTATATGCACCTGCTTGCTTTATGGATGATGAATATTTAGAACAGTTCAATATGAAGTTTGTAAGTATTCCATATAACCTATTTGAAAGAGAGAAATAGTATGATATTTAAACCTTATCAAACAAAAGTAGCTAAAAAGTTAAAAGAATATTTAGAGAAAGCATCTGAATTAAAAGAAGTATTAAAAGATGTTGACCCAGATGCTTGGGTTCAACTTTCATTTACTAAAGTAGGACTTACAACAGTTCCTGATACGCCCAGAAACGGTTTAGGAAAGCTATACCCACGATTATGTATTAAAGTGCCAACAGGAGGCGGTAAGACCCTTCTAGCAGTAGAAGCAATACGACAATATCAAGAGTTGTTTGTTAAAAGAAAAACGGGATTAATTGTATGGATAGTCCCTTCTGAAATAATATATTCTCAAACAGTTGAGAGGTTAAGAGATAAAGCAGACCCATATAGACAGTTACTTGACCAAGCTAGTGCAGGGCATACTTTAATTGTTGAAAAGAATCAAGAATTAAGAGCAGAAGATATAGAAGGAAATCTTGTTGTATTAATGCTTATGATTCAATCTGTAAACAGGCAGACCAAAGAAAGTCTGAAGGTATTTATGGATAGTGGTTCATATAATTCATTCTTTCCACAAGATAATAGATATGATTTACATCACGAATTATTAGAGAAAGTTCCTAATTTAGATGTATTTCAAGGTATAAACTCCTTTATGCCACAAGTTAAAACTAGTTTAGGAAATGTATTAAGATTAACTAGACCATTAATTATTATTGATGAGATACACAAAGTATTTTCAGAAAAAGCAAAGGAAACTATTAATAGCTTGAATCCATCTATGGTTGTTGGATTTTCTGCTACCCCAAAAGCAGGAATGAATATCCTAATATCTGTTACTGGACAAGAGTTAAAGGATGCTGAAATGGTTAAACTAGATATGAATATTATCTCTCCAAGAAGCAATGAAGATTGGCAAACAATGGTTAAAGAGGTGAAGGATTTTAGAGAGAAGATAGAGAAAACAGCAGATGAGTTTAATAGGAATACAGGACAATATATACGACCAATAGCATTAATACAGGTAGAAAGAACAGGTAAAGAGCAAAGAGGTAGAGGTTATGTTCATAGTGAAGATGTCAAAGAGTATCTAATAAGTATAGGTGTAGCAAATGAAGAGATTGCTATTAAAACTAGTAGTGTTAACGACATTGAAAATGTAGATTTGTTATCAAGAGAATGTGTCATAAGATATATTATTACTAAAGATGCCCTAAAAGAAGGATGGGATTGTCCATTCGCTTACATTTTAGGAATAATTCCAAATGTTAATTCAAATACAAGTGTAACTCAACTAGTTGGAAGAGTGTTAAGGCAACCATTTGGGAAGAAAACATCTATTCCCCTACTTGATGAAAGTTATATCTATTATTGTAGTGGACATACAAAAAATATACTCACTACTATTAGAAACGGGTTCAAAAACGAAGGTTTGGATGATTTAGCAAAATATCACCTTAATACAGAGGTAGATGCAAGTGAATCTGTTAAAAAGATTGTTGAGATTAAAAGAGAAATAAGAACAAAATATCCAGAAAGTTTATATCTGCCAATATGGTTAATAAAGGAAGATAAGAATCTATATAGAGAATTTAATTATAGTATAGATATTAAACCTAAAATCAATTATGAGGTGTTAAATTTTGAAGAAGTAGTAAATACTATTATCCCATTAATTGGAACACAAACCTTTGAGACGGCACTAATAAAGGTTGGAATTGATGAAGGACACATAACAGAGGAAATGACAAAAGAAGTTAGAATTAGTGATGTTAAGTTTGATACAGAATACTTAACTCGTAGGTTAAATGATTATATTGAAAATGCTTTTCTATCAAGAGATATCTCTGAAAAATTGTATTCCCTACTAGAGAGAAAAGTGAGAAATAAAGAAGATTTGGGTAAATATAATGGATTTGTTATATCTGAAATAATAAAAGCTTTTGAGGAAACAAAAAGAGTTCAACAGAAAGAAATCTTTGAGAAAATGGTTAATAATAAAACCTTAATACTAGCAGTTAGTGATAAAGAAATTGGTTTCAGATTCCCAGAAAAGGATAGTATAAAGGATTATCCTCATAATCCATACAGTTATTACCTATATGAAGATTTCGATATTACAAGTATTAATGGTTTAGAACTAGATGTAGCTAAATATATTGATGAGCAAAAGAATACTCTTTGGTGGGTAAGAAACAAAGCTGAAAAAGGTTGGTATGCAATACAAGGATGGCAAGATAAAGTAAAACCCGATTTTGTAATAGCTAAAAAAGATGATAATGGAAAATTGGAATTTGTATATATAGTTGAGAGTAAGGGAGAACATCTAGAGGGTAATAAAGATACTTTGTATAAAGGTGATTTGTTTAATTTTATTAACTCAATGCCTATTGAAAAATTAGAAGCTGAAGGTGTAGTGAAGGCAAAGCTGAATGACAAATTCTATTACGAATTAGTCAAGCAAGATAATTATGAAAATAGAATAAGTTTTAGAATGAATTACACCAATGAAGGCAATAATAATAGCTAGAGTTTCATCTAAAGAGCAAGAAGATGGTTTATCTTTAGATGCACAATTAAGAAGATTAGATAATTATATAAAAGATAAGGACTTTGAGTTACTCCACGAACCTTACCAAATAGTTGAAAGCTCAACAAGAGGCGAGAGAAAGAAATTTCTGAAGATAGTTGATGATGCTATTGAGCAGACAGGGAAAGAACCATTAGCCATAATTACAGATAGAGTTGATAGATTTCAAAGAGGATTCAAAGAACAAGTGTATTTAGATGAAAAGATTAGGAATGGGAAAGTAATACTACATTTTGTATCTGAAAATCTCATAATAGATAGTAATTCGAGGACAGATAGCTGGATTAGATATGATATGTCTATTATGGGGGCAAAAATGTATTGTATGTATGTTAGTGATAATACTAAAAAAGCTCTAGAAGAGAACCTAGCACAGGGTAGACCCATTGGTAAACTTCCTGTAGGGTATCTAAATGATAAAGATACTATAAATGGAAAAGAGCGTTCTAAAGGAATCATAGATATAAAAAAAGCTCCTCTTGTAAAAGAAGCTTTTGAACTCTACTCCACTGGAACATACTCATTTAAGAAATTAGCCAAATTAATGCGAGAGAAAGGGTTAACCACTAAAGGTAAAGGTCATATTGAGAGACCTATTTCGACATCTCATATTGAAAGAATGCTCAAAGACCCTATTTACTATGGCATATATAGAATCAAAGAAACCGATTATCCTCATAATTTTGGTAACATCATCTCAAAGGAGCTTTTTGATGTGTGCCAAGAAGTTAAGGAAGGCAAATCAAGATATGCTGAAAGGTATAGAGATAAAGAATATGTATTCAAAGGACTATTGAGATGCAAGAAGTGTGGAAAGATGTTTTCTACATATACTACAAAGGGTAATAACTATGCCCAGTGTAATACCTCAAAAGAAGAGTGTGGAAATATGAATGTATCCGAAAAGATACTATTGGAACAGCTTAAGAGTTACTTGGAGGAACTTGTAATCCCTCCAGAGTATATGGAAGAAATTATTGAAGACATTAATAGAATCAGTAAAGAGAAAAGGAAGTTTGAAGATGAACAGGTTGAAAGAATAGACAAAAGACTCAAAGAACTTGATAAGGAATTGGATACTTTATTAGACTTCGCACTGAAGAAGAGTATTACACAGGATGAATACAATAGAAAGGCAATGGAACTAAAGGATGAACAGGAAAAATTGTTATATAAAAAGAATAGATACTTTGATGCAAGTATCAACTATGGAAAAGTAGTTACAGACCTAATTTCTATTACATCTAGAGCTTGGGAAATATTTGAAAGTTCTAAAATTGAAAGAAAAAGACAACTTCTTGGAATGCTATTCTCGAACCTTGAAGTAGATGACAAAAAGCTATATGTAGAACTGAAAAGTCCGTTTAACTTGATATATGAATTGAATAAATCTCAAGAATGGGGTCAGTTACTGGACTTATTCATAAACTTTAAAGTAGAGTTTAACATAAATCTAAATAATATAACTCTATTACTAAATTATAGTTTCTAACTAATCCAAAGCCCACACAACTTGTTTTGAATCAAACGAAAAAGGCTCATATATAAATTCAAATTCAGAGTTTGATTTGTCTTTTGGAACTTCAAAAACTAACCATCCCGTAGCTTTTCTTGTTGGTTGAAGATCTCCTGCTGACAATTGATTATCTATATCGGCAAAACCTTGACTATAAGTTAATCCATCTGTATCAACTAGTTTGTAATTCCAAGCATTGTAACTTACACCTTCATTAGATACGTTTTCTTCTGTTACCTTGACAGCTAAAAATCTATTTCCATCTTTAGGTTTCATAAATTGGTTACTCGATGTATGAGTCTTAACTTCTAAAATTGAAATTTTCTTTCCATCTATTTCAACAGTATCTGATTGTTTATAAACAACAGGTTCAACTTTTTTTTCTTCATCTTTTTTTACATTATCCTCAGTTTCTGTAGTCGTGTTATCTGAGGTTCTTCCAGTATCAATATCTCTACTACCGCTACTACATGCAATAGATGTTAATGAAAATATCGATAATAATATGAGAACTGGAAAAAATCTTTTTATATTACTCATAATAGGATATAATTAAATTATTTGATTAATTCTATCACACTTTGAACAAGATTTATATATATACCAATAAAGAGAAAGTTTTTTTGTTGCTTTTAATTCCATTTACACACAATTTGATTGTCTATGTACTCAATGTGTTTTTTCTTCAGGATTTAATTATTAATAAGTCTATCTATTTAATAGAAACTTCAAATGTTGTAGGAATATTATTTTCATTTATTGCTTTATTTTTTATACTACTCTTGTTATTTAATATTAAGGAAAATAGGATTTTTCAAATATTGTTACTTTTATTTGGTTCAATTTTGACTAATTTAATTGATCGTTTGTTGTATGGTGGTGTAATGGATTATATTAGCATTAAATGGTTAGGGGTATTCAATATTGCTGATATCGGAATAATTGTTTCAATAGGTATATTATTTGTTTTAATGGTTATAAACAAAAAACTTAATTGAATGATCGTGTAAAATATGGTATATTAATATAAATTCATTAATTGCCTTATTTGTTGTAAGATAATCAATATGTTTGAAACTTCTGATTATGAACAAAGACAGCAACAAAAAGCATTAGAACACTTTATAACAGTACAGTCAAAAAGAGCCAGACAAGGAAGTATATTTGTTCCAAGCCAATATGCTGTAATTATACAGGATGGAAAATACAGAATTTTCTCTACATGGAATCAGGGTAAAAGCTCAGGGATAGTTATGGAGATAACTCTGCAGTTACAAGGTAATTTTCTTGAAACTTCTGATATGGTATTTTGTGGAGCTGTTGCTATCGAATATGAAGATGGTAAATTATTAGCTCATGCTCAGAATCCACAACAATTAAGGTTACTAGTAAGTCAAGGAGCTTTATTTAACTATAAAAGAGCAACAGTATACGTTAATCCAGTTGATGCATCATCAGACACCCTTTACGGAAATAATTCATACGAAAACACAATTAAAACCTTAGGATTAGACTTAAATGTTGTGCCTGTTAATGATACGGACTTAATTGTAATTTAAAGTAACTCAAAATTGTGTATAAAGATGTAATGAAACCCTTGAAAAAATTAAACAAAACAGAACTGCAAGATCTAAATACATTAAAACAATCATTAAATAACATTGTAAATACTTCCAAGGGAAAAGGATTTGAAGAAATTGTTTCACTTATTATTCAGTATTTAAGTCTCCTTGAAGACAAAAAATATTCATATTTCATAGAGCTTATCGAAGATCAAAGGAAGAAGGATATTTCATTAACACTAAATCTTAGCCAAAAAAGTTTGGAAGCCATCGAATATGAAGCTAGTTGGTTACAAAAATATTTAGAAAAAAAAAGATTATTAGATCGTAGATTGTATATACTCACTGAAAGCTTACTAATAATTACTTCTGTACCATGGAGATCAAATGATATTACTTCAAGTTATGAGATTTTTAAAAGACTTTACGATATTTTATTTCAGATTTTTAAGAAAAATAATTTGAAGGATGGAGATAACTATGATGTTTTAAAAGCATTCTTTAAAAGATATCTTGAGGGTAAAACTGATTTTATAGATGGAGATGAAATACCTCCATATGATTTACCATGTGAACACATCAAATATAATGAAAATAATAGTGAGAGAACATCATCTATTATTGATTATCTAGCAGAATATAACAAATTAACTGGAATTGAAAAAGAAAGTATTTGGTATTATTACTATACTTTACAAGAATTCAGAAATCTATACATAGGTGATAAATTTTCTCCCTTTTTTTATCCAAGTGGAATTGTAAGACGATTTACAAGAGAAGAAGATATAAAAAAGATAAAGAACTCAGAATACGATAAACTAAAATTTTATACTACCAACAGGCTAGTAACTTTTTTGGAAATTCTAAATTTAAAACTGGAAATTTTAATAGATGAAATAATTTTATGTCACAAAGCTCACAAAATTGATGTTTATTATGATTACAGCTTATCTACGCTTTGTTTCAAGGATCAGATAATACCTATGAGACAAAACACAACAGAAGATGCAGTCTGTAGAGCAATCTTTAGTAATCCAGAAAAAACCTTTAAAAAATGGGAAGTTGAGGATATTGTTGAGGCAATTGGAGAACACGAAGTAGACATCAAACAAAAACAGAAAATTCGTTCCGCTTGTAGAAGAATAAACGATAAAATGGCAAAAGAAACAACAATTAAAGACCTTTTTATTATTACAAAGTACACAATTCAAATAAATCCTAAATACCTTTAAATCCTACATTTTTAATAATTACGTAATTTTACGTAACACCCTTTTTGATAATCTTAGTACATGGAAACTAAGATTGCTAATAAACAACAGACATTTCAAAAAGAACCAGATACCGAAACTGTGCAGTCTCAGTATTCTATTGAGGAACAACAGAAGATATTCAAGCTATTTCAAATCTTGTCAGAGATAGATAAATCAATGAAAAAGAAAAATGAAAGTAATTAGTGAAATACATATAGTTCCAGTTAAACCACAAGACGGTTTAGTAGCCTTTTGCACCTTTGTTTTGTACGAATCAGTATATTGCTCATCTATTGCAATAATGACCCGTTTAGATGGCTCCTACAGGCTCTTATACCCATCAAAAAGGGTAAGCGGTAAGCAAATGAACATATTCTATCCAATTAACAAAGAAACAGGCGTTTTAATAGAAGAAGAAGTAATAAACAAATTTAAAGAAGTAATGAACAATGATAGATACAATAGCGATAAACATATATCAGCATGACTTTACAATTACAGATCATAATAGATTTTCACCTAATACACTAAACTTATTTGAACCACCATACATAAAAGTAAGAGGTAGCTCAATTTTTAATGCTAAAAACAACCCTTCTAAGAGCGATATTGCAGAACATGGATATTTGCCAAGAATAACATGTTACAAGGCAATTAGAAAAGGAGGTTTTAAAATATGGATTAAAGTTGAGTTTTCTATTCCAAAGCTTTTATATGGAAACAATTTTAGAGAAGTTGAGGGGATTGATTTTGAGCAGATATGTAGTAAGTTAAAGATGGCAATGTTTCATATGGGAGTTATGATAAGAGATGTTGACGTATTAAAAAATGCAGAGGTTTCATCGATTCATTACTCAAAGAATATCATACTTACAGACTATACAACTCCATCAGTGTATATTAAGGAAATCATGAAATGCAACATTAACATGTTTCAGGATGTCAATCAGACTGATTATAGAAACGGAGGATACTCATTTAAGTACAGAAGTAACAATTTTGAGGTTATATGGTATGACAAAATAAAAGATTTAGAACAGTCAAAGAAATCTGAAAAAAGATGTATTGAAAATGATAACTATATTCAACAGAATATGTTCGATGTTTTTAAAGAAAAACGACCTTTTGAAGTTTTACGCTTAGAAGTTAGGCTTGGTAATCAAAAGAAGATTAAACAAATTATCAGCAAATTAAACCTAGAAAGACAAACTTTAGATTTTCAGACATTGTTTAGTAAGTCAATTTCACAGAAAGTGTTATTATCCATAGTTAAGAAAACAGAAGAAAATTATATCAGTATTTTAAGAGATGGATCTGATAGTTTTAAGGGTATGCTAACAAATCTTCAAATCAACAATCCCCATTTGAATTACAGTCAAGCTTTAAAATATATTGGAGCAAAAGCATTAATGGATGAGATAGGCATAAGAGAGTTCAGAGAGGCTACAAGCAGGTTTGGAAATTCACAATGGTATAGATTAAAAAAGTGGCTTGAAAAGGTAAATATAGACAAAGAGATTGACGTATTTAAAAAGATAAGAGCGGATATAGAAAAATTCGAAATGGTTAAACTTGATTTATCCTAAGAACAAAAGTATAATGTTAAACAATGATAAATAAAGAGGAGACTTATTACACAATTGATGAGGTAGCAAAGATGCTCAAGGTAGCATATTTGACTGTTTATAGATGGATTCAAAGCGGTAAGCTTGAAGCTGTAAAAGCAGGGAAGCAGTATAGGATATCAAAACCATCGCTAGATAAATTTATTCGAAGATAGTTGAAAATACAGTTTGAACCAAACTTACAATACCAAATAGATGCTATTAACTCAGTAGTTAAGCTATTTGATGGAGCACCCTATATTAAAGCTGAGAATAGAGTATTTAGTGAAGTCTCAAAAAATGTATTAAAAATTACTCATGAAAAAGTATTTGAAAACTTTGATCAAATCACTACAGACAATTCAATTTTAGAGACATTTTTAGATAAAGATACTCTAGATTTCTCAATTGAAATGGAAACTGGTACTGGTAAGACATATGTTTATCTTAGAACAATATTAGAACTACATCAGACATTCGGATTGAACAAATTTATTATTGTTGTTCCAAGCATTCCAGTTAAAGAAGGTGTTATTAAGACTCTTAAAATGACAGTACAACACTTTAAACAGCTCTATAACACAAAAGCAGACTACTTTGAATACGACAGTAAAAAGCCTGTAAGAGTTAGGAACTTTGCTACTGCAAATACACTTCAAATCATGGTTACTAATGTACAAGCTTTCAATACTGATGACAGAATTATCAATCAAGAAAGAGATGCAAACCAAGGAGTTAAGCTAATTGATCTAATCAAGCAAACAAACCCTATTATCATAATGGATGAGCCACAAGAGGGTATGGATTCAGCGAATATGAAAAAAAGGTTTGCAGGTTTAAACCCATTGTTTAAATTAAGATACTCAGCAACGCATAAGAAACAGATTAACCTAGTCTACCGATTAACTCCCTATGATGCTTATAATCAAGGACTAGTCAAAAAGATAGAAGTATTCTCAATTCATGAGAGTAATATGCAAAGTAATGTACAAATTATGTTCGAAGGACTCCGAACTTCAAATACTGGAAAACCGCCTGAGGCTAAGCTTAATGTAAGCTTTGGAAATCAACTTCGGACAAAATCTATGTATTTTAAAGACGGTGATAATTTGGAAGAAAAAACCAAAAATCCAGTATACAGAGGTTGGGTAATTAGTAGAATATTAATTGATCCACTAGATGGTACAGAGAAAGTGAGATTTTCTAATGGAACTGAACTTACAAAAGGTAATAAAATCGGGTGGGATAAAGAAGGTATTTTCAGAGAACAAATTAGATGGACTATCAAAAAGCATTTCCAGAAAAAAGAACTTTACAAAGAAAAAGATATTAAGGTCTTATCTCTCTTTTTTATTGATAGAGTTGCTAACTATGTTGAAGAAGAAGGAATTATCAGAAAGTTGTTTGTAGAAATCTATCAAGAAGAGTTCAAGAATAAATATGGAATTGAGCCTGATGATATAGCTAAAGTTCATAATGGTT
>Ga0116187_1002982_pt1 | contig 16122 bp, 9 predicted proteins | sample AD_JPNNA6_MetaG_FD_89755 | JGI IMG/M metagenome (GOLD analysis project Ga0116187, IMG submission 89755) | Active sludge microbial communities of municipal wastewater-treating anaerobic digesters from Japan - AD_JPNNA6_MetaG | ecosystem: Engineered > Bioreactor > Anaerobic > Digestate | place... | reverse complement strand
GGTGGGGCTGCTCGCCGGCGGGATCGCCCACGATTTCAACAACCTCCTGCAGATCATCGGCGGCAACGCCCAGTTCGCCGATGATCCGGACGTCCCCGACGCCGATCGCCGCGCCTGCCTGCAGGAAATCAACAAGACCGTGCAACGCGCCTCCCAGATGACGCGCCAACTCCTGGCCTTCAGCCGGCGCCAGGCGCTCTGCCGCGAGGAGACCGAACTCAACGCCTTCGTCGCCGACCATGTGCAGATGATCCGGCGCCTCATCCCCGAGACCATCACGCTCGATCTTGTGCCCGCCCCGGCGCCGCTCCGCCTCCAGGCGGACCGCGGTCAGCTCGAGCAGGTGTTTCTCAACCTCTGTCTCAACGCCCGCGACGCCATGCCGAAGGGCGGCACCCTCACGATCCGGCTCGACTCCCTCGTGCTCGCGGGCGCCGCCGCCGAGCGCCGTCGCCTCCCGGCCGGGAAGGAATATATCCGTATCGTTGTTTCCGACACCGGCCATGGCATGGACCCGTCCGTTCTCGACCGGATCTTCGACCCGTTCTTCACCACCAAGGCCCGCGACAAGGGGACCGGGCTCGGCCTCGCCGTCGTCTACGGAATTGTGCGCCAGCACGAAGGGCACATCGAAGCCGCCAGCGCACCCGGGCGCGGGACGCAGTTCACCATCCACCTGCCCCTGCGCAACGAACGGGGAGCCCAGCGCGACCACCCCACCGCGGAGGCCGCAGCCCCGCACCATGCCGGCGGCACGATCCTCCTCGCCGAGGACAACGAGCCCATCCGTCGCATCGCGGTCACCACGCTCGAGCGCGCCGGCTACCGCGTCCAGGCCTGCGCCGACGGCCGCGCGGCCGTCGAATGTTTCCAGCGCGATCCGGCCGGCTTCGACCTGCTTTTCTTCGACGTGATGATGCCCAACCTCACCGGCTTCGAGGCGGCCCGCCTGTGCCGCCAACTCCGGCCGGAGATCCCCGTCATCTTCGCCAGCGGCTACGCGGCCGACTCCGTCGACCAGGACGAAAGCATCCCCGAGGGCGCCCACCTGCTGCAGAAGCCCTACCGGGCCGAGTCGCTGCTCCAACTCGTCGCCCGGATGCTCGCCGCCCGGCGCAGTTGAATCCGGCGCGATGCCGGGCCGCGTGGACGTGTGGTCACCGGACCGGCAACACGTGGCGGTAGAAGAAGAGGAAATGGCAGGCGCTGCCGCCGAGCACGAACAGGTGCCAGATCGCGTGGCCGTACGGCAGCCGCCTCCACACGTAGAACGCCACGCCGGCCGTGTAGGTCACGCCGCCGGCCACCAGCCACCCCAGCGCCGCGCCGGACAAGCGCTGCCACAGCGCCGGCAGCGCAAACACCACGATCCAGCCCATCGCCACGTACGCACCGAGCAGGACCTTCTGGAAACGCTGGATGAAAAGAAACTTCAGCGTGATGCCGGCGACCATCACGCCCCACACGATCCCCGCCATCGTCCAGCCCAGCGGCCCGCGCAACGTCACCAGCAGGATCGGCGTGTAGGTGCCGGCGATCAGGGCGAAGATCGCCGCGTGGTCGCAGCGCTTCAACCACGCCTTCGCCTTCGCGCCCGGAACCGCGTGGTAGAGCGTCGAGGCCAGATAGAGCGCGATGAGCGAGGCGCCGTAGAGCGAGAAGCTCACCACCCGCCACGGATCGCCCACCCGGGCGGCGCCGCCCACCAGCACCACCAACGCCGCGATCGCAAGCACCACGCCCACGCCGTGGGTGATGCTGTTGGCGATCTCCTCACCGGTCGAATACGCCTTCGTCTCGCTCATCGCTCCGCATCCTCGCGCCGCCCGCCGGCGGAAGCCAGTCCGCATTCCGCCCCGCCGTGGGCGTGACGGAGTTCCGCTCAGCCCCCAGGCCGCGGCGCAGGCGTCCCGGCCTGCGTCTCTCGCCACCGCAGTTCTCCCGGATCGCCGGCACCGCGGCCGGCGCCACGCCACCGCTTGGGCAACGCCCAGCTCCAGTGCAGCTCCTCCTTCGCAGGACGCGGACGCGAAGAAGCCCGCCGACTAACCGGCGGGCTTCCGGAAAAAAGCGGCGTGATGGATCGAACCTACTCGATCCTCACTCCCCGCTACTCGCTACTTCATCCCCACCTCACGTCTTCCAGAGCTGGAGGACCTTGAGATAGTTGGCGCGCTCGAAGGCGGAGGGGTCGGGACAGTTCTGGAGGCTGAGGGCACCGCGCATCTGGCCCACCGACTCGTACTCCTTCTCCTGCATCCATTTCTCCAAGCCATCGAGCAGGGTGCGGAGGTGGGCGGGGTTGTGCTTGAGGATCGAGGAGACCACCTGCACCGCACTGGCGCCGGCCAGGATCGCCTTCGTGACGTCGCCGGCCGAGTGCACGCCGCCCGTGCAGGCCAGCGGCAGCTTCACCTGTCCGAAGAGGATCGCCAGCCAGCGCAGGCGCAGGCGCAACTCCTCGGGCGAGGAGAGGTCGAGCTTCGGCAGCACTTCCAGCGCCTCGAGGTCGATGTCGGGCTGGTAGAAACGATTGAAGAGCACGAGGCCGTCGGCCCCGTTGGCCTCGATCTCCTTGGCCAGATGGGCGAGCGAGGAGAAGAAGGGCGAGAGCTTCACCGCCACGGGGATCTTCACGCCGGCCTTCACCGTGCGCACGATCTCGAGCAGGTCGGTCTCGACCTCCTCGCCGGAGACGGCGGCGTCGGTGGCCAGGTAGTAGAGGTTCAACTCCAGCGCGTCGGCGCCGGCCTGCTGGATGAGGTTGGCGTACTCGACCCAGCCGCCGAGCTGCGTGCCGTTGAGCGAGGCGATGACCGGAAGCTTGCAGGTCTCCTTCACCTTGCGGATGTGCTCGAGGTACTCCTGCGGGCCGAGCGCGTAGTCGTCGCTCTCGGGGAAGAAGCTCGCCGCCTCGGCGAAGACGTCCTCGTGGCGCTTGAGATGGGCGTATTCGGCCTTCATCTCGCGGTCGATCTGCTCCTCGAAGAGCGAGTGCAGCACGATGGCGGAGGCGCCGGCGTCCTGCAGCGCCTTCACGCTGTCGAGGTTGTCGACCAGCGGTGAGGCGCCGGGCATGACCGGATTGGCGAGCTTGAGACCGAGGTAGGTGGTGGAGAGATCGAGTGCCATGGGTATATCTGGGTTCTGTGTGGAAACTGTGGACTCCGGCGGGGGCGCGGCGCGCGGGCCGCGAGGATCGGAAGAAGGGAGCGAGGAGGCGGGGGCCGGCAACCGGCCGGGCGAGAAAAAGGGCGGTGCCGCGAACGGCACCGCCCCGAAAGCTTCACTGGAAGCGCTGGTGCATCGGAGACATCAGGACGCAGCCGGCGCGGCGGGGGCGGCCTTCGCGGCGGCGGCGGCCTTGCTGGCCTCCGCCATCTGCTGGTAGACCGTCCAGCGGGCGTTGACGTTCTTCTGCGCGATCTCGGCGAGGGCCTTGGCGCGCTCCGGGGCGGCCTTGTGCAGGAACTTGTAGCGGATCTCGTTCTGCGTGTACTGCGAGAGCGCGACCTTCGGCGCGGCCGAATCGAGCACGAAGTCCGCCTCGCCCCGCGCGATGCGGCGCGGGTCGTAGCGGAACATCGGCCAGTGGCCGGACTCGACGGCGAGCTTCTGCTGGTCGAAGCCGTTGGCCAGCGAGTAGCCGTGGGCGATGCAGTGCGCATAGGCGATGATCAGCGACGGGCCGTCGAAGCTCTCGGCCTCGCGGATGGCCTGGATCGTCTGCGTGTCCTTGGCGCCCATGGCGATGCGGGCGACGTAGACGTTGCCGTACTGCACGGCCATCAGGGCGAGGTCCTTCTTGCCGGTGTCCTTGCCGTTGGCCGAGAACTTCGCGACCGCGCCGATCGGCGTGGACTTCGACTTCTGGCCGCCGGTGTTGGAGTACACCTCGGTGTCGAGCACGAGGATGTTGACGTTGCGGCCGGTGGAGAGGACGTGGTCGACGCCGCCGTAGCCGATGTCGTAGGCCCAGCCGTCGCCGCCGAACACCCACACGCTCTTCTTGACGAGGTAGTCGGCGATCTGGAGGAGGGTCCTGGCCTGGAGGGAGCCGAGGCCGGCGAGCTTGGCCTTCACCGCGCCGACGACGCGGCGCGCCTCGGCGATGCCGGTCTCGTTGGACTGGTCGGCCTTGGCGAGCGCCTCGACGAGGCCGTCGCCGAGCTGCGGGGCGAGCTCCTTGAGCAGGAGGTGCGCCTTGGCTTCGAGCTGGTCGGCCGCGAGGCGCAGGCCGAGACCGTACTCGGCGTTGTCCTCAAACAGCGAATTCGACCAGGCCGGGCCGCGGCCGGCCCCGTCGGTGCAATACGGGGTGGTGGGCAGGTTGCCGCCGTAGATCGAGGTGCAGCCGGTGGCGTTGGCCACGAGCATGCGGTCGCCGAAGAACTGCGTGACGAGCTTGATGTACGGGGTCTCGCCGCAGCCGGTGCACGCGCCGGAGAACTCGAAGAGCGGCTCCATGAACTGCGAGCCCTTCAGGTCGGTCTTGAGCTTGGTGCGGTCGGGCTTCGGGAGCTGGAGGAAGAAGCTCCAGTTCTCGCTCTCCTGCTTCACCAGCGGGGCCTGCGGGGCCATCATGAGGGCCTTCTTCTGCAGGTTGGTCTTGTCCTTGGCCGGGCAGACCTTGGCGCAGAGGGTGCAACCCGTGCAGTCCTCGGGCGAGACCTGGATGGTGAAGGAGCAGTCCGGATTCTCGTTGGAGCGGAACTTCGTGCTCTTGAAGGTCGCGGGCGCGCCCTCGAGGGCCGTGTTCGGGTAGAAGCTCGTGCGGATCGCGGCGTGCGGGCAGACCAGCGCGCACTTGTTGCACTGTATGCACAGCGAGGCGTCCCACACCGGGATCTCCTGCGCGATGTTGCGGCGCTCCCAACGGGTGGTGGAGAGCGGATACGTGCCGTCGATCGGGAAGGCGGAGACGGGGAGCAGGTCGCCTTCGCCGGCCATCATGCGGGCGGTGACGCGCTGCACGAAGTCCGGGGCCTCGGCCGGGACGACCGGCGGGCGGCGGCGGGTGGTGGTCGGCGCGGCCGGGACGGTGATCTCGTGGAGCGCGGCGACCGAGTTGTCGACCGCGGTCCAGTTCTTCTTCACCACGTCCTCGCCCTTCTTGCCGTAGGACTTCTGGATGGCCTTCTTGATCGCCGCGATCGCCTCCTCCTTCGGGAGGATGCCGGCGAGGGCGAAGAACGCCGTCTGCATGACGGTGTTGATCTGGCCGGTCATGCCGCTGTCCTTGGCCACCTTGTAGGCGTCCATCGTGTAGACCTTCATCTTCTTGGCGATGAGGGCCTGCTGCATCTCCAGCGGGAGGCTGTCCCAGACCTGCTGGGGCGTGCCGGTGGCGTTGATGAGGAACGTGGCGCCGGGGCGGGCGATCGTCGTCATGTCCACCTTGTCGAGGAACTGCTGCTGGTGGCAGGCGACGAAGTTGGCCTGGCGGACGAGATACGTGGAGCGGATCGGCTTCGGGCCGAAACGCAGGTGCGAGGTCGTCATCGCGCCGGACTTCTTCGAGTCGTACACGAAGTAGCCCTGGGCGTAGAAGTCGGTGCCCTCGCCGATGATCTTGATCGAGTTCTTGTTGGCCGAGACGGTGCCGTCGGCGCCGAGGCCGAAGAAGACCGCGCGGGTCACGTCGTCGGTCTCGATGTCGAGATCCATGTCGTAGTCGAGCGAGGTGCCCGACACGTCGTCGACGATGCCGACGGTGAAGTGGTTCTTCGACTTCTCCTTCGCGAGGTTGTCGTACACGCCGATGATCATCGCCGGCGTGAACTCCTTCGAGCCGAGGCCGTAGCGGCCGCCGATGACCTTCTCGATCTTGCGGCCGGACTCCGCGAGCGCGGCGATGACGTCGAGATAGAGCGGCTCGCCGATGGCGCCGGACTCCTTCACGCGGTCGAGCACGGCGATCTGCTTCACGCTGGCCGGAATGGCCTTGATGAAGGCGTCGATCGGGAACGGGCGGAAGAGGCGGACGGAGATCGCACCGACCTTGGCGCCCTTCTTGTTGAGATAGTCGATGGTCTCGCAGACAGCCTCGAAGCCGGAGCCCATGATGACAATGACGCGCTCGGCCTGCGGGTCGCCGTAGTAGTCGAAGAGGTTGTACTGGCGGCCGGTGAGCTCGGCGAACTGGTCCATCTTCTTCTGCACCAGCCCCGGGAGGGCGGCGTAGTAGTTGTTGGCCGACTCGCGGGCCTGGAAGAAGACGTCGGGGTTCTGCGCCGTGCCGCGGATCATCGGCTTGTCGGGCGTGAGGGCGCGGTCGCGGAAGGCGGCCACGGCGTCCTCGCTGAGCAGGCTGCGCAGGTCGTCGTCGGAGAGCAGGTTGACCTTCTGGATCTCGTGCGAGGAGCGGAAGCCGTCGAAGTAGTGCAGGAACGGCACGCGGCCCTCGAGGGTCACGGTGTGGGCGATGGCGGCGAGGTCGTGCGCCTCCTGCGGGGTGTTGCCGCAGAGCATCGCGAAGCCGGTCTGGCGACAGGCCATGACGTCGCTGTGGTCGCCGAAGATCGAGAGCGCGTGGGTGGCCAGCGCGCGGGCCGAGACGTGCAGCACGAACGGCAGGAGCTCACCGGCGATCTTGTACATGTTCGGGATGTACAGCAGCAGGCCCTGGGAGCAGGTGAACGAGCTCGAGAGCGAGCCGGCCTGGAGCGAACCGTGGACCGCACCGGCGGCGCCGGCCTCGGACTGCATCTCCATCACCTCGGGCACCTGGCCCCAGAGGTTGGTCTTCTGCTTGGCCGCCCACTCGTCGCAGAACTCGCCCATGGGCGACGACGGGGTGATGGGGTAGATCGCGAACACCTCGTTGAGGCGATACGCGACCGACGCGGCGGCTTCGTTGGCGTCCATCGCGACGCACTTGGGTTGGAGTGGTTTGATCACGGTAGTGAGCGTTGTTGGAAAAGACTTTTAGACGATTAAAGCAGTATTCCATACCCCCCGGGGGCAGGGCTCGTCAACGCTTGCGAAAGGCTGGGCGTTTTTTGTGTCCGCGAGCACGACGTTGACCCGCGACAAGCCCCACCACCACCGGCTCCGAGACACGCCGACATGGAGATCCCACGACTCTGGGCTCCTTCGGCCGGCAACGGTTCGCTCCCCCCGGGGGTCGCCCGCAGACAGTACCGCGCAAGCGACACTCGGCGTGCCGAACAGGCCCCCCCGGGCCGGCTCCGTCTATCCCTGTGTTCGCGCCCCTCGCCGCGCCCTCGTGCAACTCGGCCCATCGGTTCGTACCCCGCCGCCAGCCCGCACCGCCCCGGCCCGGAACGAGGTCCGCCGCAACACCGCACCCTCCCCGCGCTCCCCCCTCCTCCGCGCCGCAAATCGCCCCCCCACTTACCCCGCCCTCGATCCCTCACCCCACCGACCAGCTTTCCGCCAAATACATTCACGACCGTGGAAGTATTTGGCGGCAGGCGCGGAGCGGGTATCACCTCTCAGAGCCAAAACGAGTCCAAACCCTTCCGCCAAATAAGTTCACGGTCGTGGACTTATTTGGCGGAAGGCGTAGCCTCTTCGCTGTGCCACGGAACTTCAGCCGGAAGACTCGCGTGCTTCTCGAATGCCTCGCCGAGGCCATCGCAGACACCGCCTCGACCCTCGCCAGCCCCAGCATCGGCCGTTTCGAGTCAGGGGGGCACGACGACGAGCCGCTCGAGCGGAAACTATTCCGCCTCGCCGAGCGCGGGGTCATCACCTTCCCCGAACCTGCCGATCCCCGAATCGTGCGCCTCACCGAACTCGGCCAAGCGCTCGCCGCCGGCGCTCACCCGCCCTCGACCCGCTGGGCGCGTCCGTGGGACGGCCACTGGCGGATGGTCCTCTTCGACGTGGCCGAGCACGAGCGCCCGGTGCGCGACCGACTCCGCGACACCCTCCACGCCGCGAAACTCGGCTACCTCCAAGGCAGCGTCTGGATCTCACCCGATCCGCTCGACCCGCTCCGCGACGCCATCCGCGCGATGACGGCAAACCCCGAGGCACTCCTGTTCTTCGAGGGCCGCCCCTCCGCCGGCGAGTCCGACGCCGCCCTGGTTGCCGGCGCCTGGAACTTCCCCCGGTTGGCCGAGGCCCACCGCGAATGCCTCACGCTGCTGCACCACGCCCCCGCCGAGTCGGATCCGCCGGACCGCTGGCGCACGTGGTTGCTGCAGGAACATGAAGCCTGGCAACGGGCACTCGCCCTCGATCCACTCCTTCCGGACGCCCTGCTTCCGCAGAACTATCTGGGCAAGGAAGTCCACGCGTTGCGCCGCACGCACCTCCGCCGCGCCTTGCGCTTCGGCTACGGCCTCTCGCCGCTTCCCGCCAAATAGGTCCACGCCCGTGAGCGTATTTGGTCGCGCGCGGAGGGGGCCATGAGGCGCGGCCCGCGCAAGTATCCGTACAGGCTGGGCCCGCCAGCAAGCGGCGGTCGTCTCGCCGCACGTTTGCGCCGTTGAGAGGAGAATCGTCTTTCTCCGCGCCGCCGCTCAACCGAACATAGCCGTTTCCTCCATGTCAGCCTTGCCTCACGCCCTGCGCGAACTGCGCCCCACCCTCCGACTGGCCCTGCCGATCACGGCCGGCAACGTGGGCCAGATCCTCATCGGGCTGACGGACTGCATCATGATCGGCCGCGTGGGCGCGGTGCCGCTGGCGGCGTCGGCCTTCGCGGGGGCGCTGTTCGTCGTGGCCTACCTGCTCGGGATCGGGATCCTCACGCCGGTGGCGGTGCGCGCCGCCGAGGCGCACGGGGCCGGGCGCCCGCGCGAGGCGGGCGAGACACTCCGCCACGGCCTCGTGATCGCGGCGATCACGAGCACCCTGCTGGCGTTCGTCCTGACCGGACTGTCCCTCAAGCTCCAGCTCTTCGGCCAGCCGGCTCCGGTCGCCGCGGCCGCGCAGGCGTACCTCGTCATCATCGGCTGGTCGTTACTGCCGGGCCTCGGCTTCCTGGCAGTGAAGAACTACTACGAGGCGCTCCACCGCCCGTGGACGCCGCTCTACTGGGTGCTCGGCGGCCTGGGTCTCAACGTGTTCCTCAACTGGGTGTTGATCTACGGCCGCCTCGGCGCGCCCGCGCTCGGACTCACCGGCGCCGGCTGGGCCTCGCTGCTCTCGCGTCTCGCGGTGTTCGTCGGCTTGTGGTGCAGCCTGCAACGCGATCCGGCGCTCGCCCCCGCGCGGCCGCTGCGCTGGCTCGCCCGCCTGCGCGGCCGCGAACTCGCCGCCCAGTTCGCCCAAGGCTGGCCCGTCAGCCTGCAATTGTTCTTCGAGTCATCGCTGTTCTCGGTGAGCGCGATCTTCATGGGCTGGCTCGGAACCGTGGCGTTGGCGGCGCACCAGGTCGCGCTCAACTGCGCCGGCACCACCTTCATGTTCCCGCTCGGGCTTTCCCACGCCCTGGCCGTGCGCCTCGGCCATGCGCGCGGCGCCGGCCACGGGCACCTGCTGCGGGTGATCGGCTTCGGCGGCATCGGGGCCGGGGTGACGCTCATGGCCTGCTTCAGCGTGATGTTCCTCGTTGCCGGCCCCCTCATCGCCAGCGCCTTCATCCGCGACCCGGAGGTCGTCAAGTTGGCGGCGCGGCTGCTGATCGTGGCCGGCGTCTTCCAGATCTTCGACGGCACGCAGGTCACCGCCATGGGCGCGCTGCGCGGCCTGGCCGATGTGCGCACGCCCACCGTGATCACATTCTTTGGATACTGGCTGTGCGCCGCGCCCGCGGCCTGGCTGCTCGGTTTCCCGCTCGGCCATGGCGCGCTCGGCGTCTGGTCGGGCATGGCGGTGGGCCTGTTCCTGTGCGCGCTGCTGCTGGTGGCGCGCTTCGTCGCCCAGACGCGGACACCGCGCGTGTGACCGCCCGCCACCCGGGCAAGCACCGCGAACACCGCCCGAGGTTTCGCGCTCGCGGGCACGCCGCCCGCCGGCTTCGCTCGGCGCCATGTCGGCCGAGCCGCCCAACTCCATCGTCACCGCGCTCGCCTTCGTCGGCCGCACGGACGGCGCGGTGCGCTCGCTCCCGGGTTTCCAGAAGGGTCGCCACACTCTGCCGACCGCCGTCACCGCCGCCACCTCCGCCTTCCTCGCCAAGCTCTGCGAGACCGAGCTGGCCGAGCAGGCGGAGTCATTTTTCCAGCACAGCCGCGAGGCCCTCGCCTACAAGCGCCGCGAGCTCACCCTCGCCGTCGCCAGCCCCGCCGCGGTGCTCACGGCCAAGGATTTCACCTTCGAAGTCGCCTACGCCCTCGAGCCCGCCGATCCCGCCCGCTACACCGTCACCCGCACCCTGCGCGACCTCCGGCACGCGGAGTTCGCGCGCCGCGCGGAGTTCAACGCCGTCTTCGGCGGCCTGTTCACCGAGCTCACTTTCGCCCTGCGCAAGAACGTGCGGATCGAGGCCGTGATCGACCTCGTCGAGGCGCTCGACCCCGCCGCCGGTCTCGCCGTCGCCTACCCCTCCGACTGTCGCGACTGCACGCTCACCGTGCCGGGCGTCGACGCCGCGGTGCGCTGCACCGGCGCCACGATCGACCTCGTCTTCCCCTCCGCCGGTTCGCCCGCCGAGCTGCTCGACGGCTTCGCTGCCGTGCGCGCCGCCTTCGCCCTCAGCCCCGAGCTGGCCACGCTGCTCGTGTGAACAGGATCGCGTGCCCGATCCCCGCCGCGCCGCCATCCCCCGCAAGGTCTCTCCATGACTCCTCCGCTCCGTCGCCAACTCGCCGCCACCTACACCGCCGTCGCCGGCGGGATCGACGCCCTTATGGGGCCGTGGCTGGTCTTCGCCCCGGCCTCCGCCTTGGCGGCGATGGGCGCGGAGCCGGAATTCGGCGAGGATCTGCTCTTCGTGTCGTTCGTCGGCGCCTTCGTGGGCGCGGTGGGCTGGAGCTACCTGTGGGCGCTCTGGCGGTGGTTGAGGCGCGGCGACACGGTCTTCCTCCGCGCCGTCTGGCGGGTGACGATCCTCCTTCGGCTCGCCGCCGGCTCGTTCGTGGTCGCCCAACTCGCGCTCGACAACCTCGACCTCGGTTGGTTCGGCGTGCCCTTGGCCGACTTCCTCTTCGCGGGTGTCCAGTTCTCACTGCTTCGCGCAGGCTGGCCCGAGCCGCCGAAACCGGCCACACGGGGTTGAGCCCGGCGGCCTGCGCGCTCGCGGTCCGCGCCCGGGCGCCCGGGGCACGGCATCCGACCGCACCGCGGCGGTGCGCTCCGTCCGCGGTCGGTCCTCAACCGCCGTTGAGCGGCAGGTAGCGCTCGCCGAGATAGCGCACGAGATGCCGCGGCGAGATCCCCTCCCCGGTCACCGCCCGCACCAGCTCCTCCGTCTCCAGCCGGCGGCCACGCCCATGGATCTGCGTCCGCAGCCAGCCGAGCAACCGGTCGCAGCGACCGGCGGCCAGATCCTCGTCGAGCCCCGGCAATGCCGCGCGCACCGCATACCAGAGCTGCGCGGCGATCATGTTGCCGAGGCAGTAGCTCGGGAAGTAGCCGAACGCCCCGCCCGACCAGTGCACGTCCTGCAGGCAACCTTCGCCGTCGTGCGCCGGGGTGAGGCCGAGCAGCTCCTGGGCGAGCGCGTTCCACGCTGCCGGCAGATCCGCCACCGCGAGCTCGCCGCGGAACAACCGCCGCTCGATCTCGAAGCGCAGGATGATGTGCAGGTTGTAGGTGACCTCGTCGGCGTCGACGCGGATGAGCGTCGGCTGCACGGCGTTGATCGCGCGGTGCAGCTCCTCGGAGCTCATGCCGTCGAGCCGCGGCGCGAAACGCGCGCGGAACCGCGGCTCCCAGAACTGCCAGAACGCCCGGCTGCGCGCCACCTGGTTCTCCCACAGCCGGCTCTGGGATTCGTGGATACCCATGCCCACGGCCTCGCCCAGCGGCGTGCCGATCCACTCGCGCGGCAACCCCTGCTCGTAGAGCCCGTGACCGGTCTCGTGGATCGCGCTGAAGAGCGAATCGAGCGGGTTGTCGGCGTCGAAACGTGTCGTCATCCGGATGTCGTGCCCGTCGCCCGAGCAGAACGGGTGCAGCGACACGTCGATCCGCCCGCGCCCGTAGTCGAAGCCGAGCGCGGCGGTCACCTCGCGGAGAAACTCACCCTGCTGCTCGACCGGAAAGCCGCAGAGCGCGGCGCGCCGGTCGGGCACGCGGCCGGCCACGATCCGCCGGGCCAGCGGCACGAGGTCGCGCTTGAGCTCCGCGAATAGCGCCGCGAGACGCGCCGCGGTCATGCTGGGGTCGTGCTTGTCGAGCGCGTGGTCGTAGGCGTCGGCCAGGCCGAGCAGCTCCGCTTCGCGCCGCGCCATCCCAAGTTGCCGCTCCAGAAACGGTGCAAACTTCGCGAAGTCCCGCGCCGCCCGTGCTTCGGCCCACGCGTGGTAGGATGCGCTGTCGAGCCTCGCCTTCTCGGCCACGAATTCCGCCGGCAGTTTCGTCAGCCGGTCGTAGTCCTTGCGCGCATGGCGTCGCAGCACGCGTTCGTCCTCGGTCGCGTCCTCGCCGAACGCCTCGAGCGCGGCCAGCGACTCGCCGATGCGCGGGCTGGTCGCCTCGCGATGATGCAACTCGGCGAGCAGCGCCGACTGCTCCGCGCGCCGCGTCGCCGCGTCGCCCGGCAGGTACACCTGCTCGTCCCAGCTCAACAGGCTCTGCACGGAGGCGAGCACGTTGGCGCGTTTGAGATCGGCGACGAGGGCGGTGGCGGCGGGCGACATGCCCGCGCAGCATGTCTGCCGCGCCCGCATTCACAAGCGGAGCCTCCGCTGACCAGTGGACAGTTGCCGGTCGGCAGCGATCGGTCTCCGAAATGGGCGCGGCAAGAGCCCGCCCCGTCCGTGCACCGGCCACCTGTCGCCGGTACCTGGTGACTGCTCAGTGGCTCTCGCAGGTGCAGGCGTACTCGGCGCGATCGCAGCCGGCGCAGTGGCCGAGGTTGAGGTCGATGCGGAAGTTCTGCGGCTTGGCCTCCGGCGTGGCGCGCACTTGCACGACCACGCGATACGTGGCGCCGGCGGGAAGAGTCTCCTTTGTTGCGAAACCGAACTCGGTCTTCACCACCTCCAGTTTCACCCGACCGCTCGCCGGCTCGGCAATGATCGTCACCGCCTGCGTGGTGGGCGCGGCGGGTTTCAGCGCGGCATCGTAGAAACGGATCTCCGCCTTGCGCTCGGCGCTCACGACGAACTCGGCGCGCGCCGGCTCCGTCTCGAGCAGCCGCCCGCCCGCCGGGCCGCCGACGGCCTGGGTCGCGTGGACAAGCGCCGCGGCGCACAGCGCAACGGCGAGGGACAACAGGGTCTTGGTATTCATGGTTGGATTGGTTTGGTATCGCGTCTGGTATGGTGAACGGTCGGCGCCAGCTGGAGCCGGGGTGTCCAGTCGAAGAATGGACCTACTGGACGGGCTTGCCGGATAGGTAGGACCGGTCTCCGACCGGTCGCCTCAAGCCCGCGCCGCTGGGGACGGCTCGAGCCCAACGGGTCCGGTCGGAGACCGGACCTACGGCGCTGCTCGGAGAACTCCCAGCGAACTCTTCTCCGCGCTGCGCCGCGTCATTCGGAAATGGCCACAGGCTCATCATTGCCCGCCTCCCGTCCGCGGTTTCCGCCGCGCCTCCACGAGGTCGTAGAGCACCGGCAACACGATCAGCGTGAGGAACGTCGAGCTCACGATTCCACCGATGACGACCGTCGCGAGCGGCCGCTGCACCTCGGCGCCGGGGCCGGTGGCGAGCGCCATCGGCACGAAGCCGAGCGAGGCCACGAGCGCGGTCATGAGTTTCGGCCGCAACCGCGTGAGCGTGCCCTCGACCACCGCTGCGCGCAGCGCTCGGCCCTGGCCGCGGAGCTGGTTGATGTAGCTGATCAACATGATGCCGTTGAGCACCGCGATGCCAGCAAGCGCGATGAAGCCCACTGCCGCCGAGATCGTGAACGGCAGCCCGCGCAACTCGAGCGCGAGCACACCACCGGCCGCCGCGAGCGGCACGCTCACGAAGATCAGCGCCGCCTGCCGTGCGCTGCCGAAGCTCGCATACGTGAGCGCGAAGATCAGCGCGAGCGCCACGGGCACGACCACCGCCAGCCGCGCGCGCGCCGCCTGGAGATTTTCGAACTGCCCGCCGAATTCGAAGTAGTAGCCGGTCGGGAACTTCACCGCGCCGCGCAGCTTGCTCGCCGCCTCGCGCACGAAACCGTCGGTGTCGCGGCCTCGCACGTTGACGAGGATCGCCACGCGCCGCTGCGTATCCTCGCGGGCGATCAGGCCCACGCGGTCGGCGACGGCGATGTCCGCGATCCGCCCGAGCGGCACCTGAATGCCGTCGTTCTCCGCAGTGCGCACGGGCAATTCGCGCAACGCGGCAAGGTCGAGTCGCGCGGTCTCAGGGAGCCGCACCACGACATCGAACCGCCGGCTGCCCTCGATGAGCGCACCGGCCTCCTCGCCAGCGAGCGCGGTGGCGACGACAGCGTTGATCTCGTCGGCGTGGAGATTGAGCCGGCGGAGCGCATCGCGTTTCGGCGTGATCTCCAGCATCGGCAGCCGCCCAAGGGCGTCGAACTCCACGTCGGCCCCACCGGGTATCGTGCGCAGCACATCGCGGCACTCGACGGCGAGGCGCTCCAGCTCGGCGAAGTCGTCGCCGTAGATCTTCAGCGCAAGGTCGGCACGCGCGCCGGCCATCATCTCGTTGAAGCGCAACTGCACCGGCTGCGTGAACAGGTGCGCCTGGCCGGGGATCGTCGCCGCAAGTTCGCGACGCATGAGCTCGACCAGCTCCGGCTTGTTGATCCGCCGTCCGTCGATCTCGCGCCACTCCTTGCGCGGCCGGAGCGTGATGTAGGTGTCGGAGGTGTTCGGCCCCATCGGGTCCATCGCGATCTCGGCGGTGCCGAGACGGGCGAAGATGCCGGAGATCTCGGGGAACTTCTCGCGCAGCAGCCGCTCGGTTCGCTTCTGCAGCTCGATCGAGTCGGCGAGGCCCACGCTGTTGCCGCGGATCATCTGGATCGCGAGCGCGCCCTCGTCGAGCTGCGGCAGAAACTCCGCGCCGAGCCCGGCGAAGCGCCAGCCGGCGAACGCGAACAACGCCACCGCCGCGGCGATGAACACCCCGCGCCGGCGCAACGCCCACGCGAGCAGCGGCGTGTAGAGCGCCTTCGCCGCGCGCACGATCCGGCCGTCGTGCTCCTCCAGCCGGCCGCGCAACAGCCACGAGCAGAGGACGGGCATCAATGTGAGCGAGAGCGCGAGCGCGCCGCCGAGGGCGAGCATCACCGCGATCGCCATCGGGCGGAACATCTTCCCCTCGATGCCGGTGAGCGCGAGCACCGGCGCGTACACCACCGTGATGATGAGCACGCCGAAGAACATCGGCCGCGCCACCTCGCGCGCCGAAGCGCGCACCTCGCGGAGCCGCTCCTCGGCGGTGAGCGCGCGGCCGAGCGTGCGTTGGCGTTCGGCGAGATGGCGGAGGATGTTCTCCACCATCACCACCGCTCCGTCGACGATCAGGCCGAAGTCGATCGCGCCGAGGCTCATCAGGTTCGCGCTCCACTTTCCCTGGACGAGCCCGGTGAGCAGGAAGAGGAACGAAAGCGGAATCGCCAGCGCCACGATCGCCCCCGCGCGCCAGTTGCCGAGCACGGCGAACAGGATCGCGGCCACGAGCACCGCGCCCTCGAAGAGGTTCGCGCGCACGGTGGCGATGGTGGCGTTCACAAGATCCGAGCGGTTGTACACCACATGGATCTCCATCCCCGGCGGCAGCTTCGGCTCGATCGCGCGCAGCCGCGCCACGGCGGCCTCGGCGACGAGCCGGCTATTCTCGCCGGCGAGCATGATCGCCGCGCCGGTGACCGACTCCTCTCCGTCCTCGGTCGAGGCGCCGGTGCGCACCGCCGAGCCGATGCCGACTGTCGCGAGGTCGCCGAGCAGGATCGGCTCCGCGGCAGCGGCGAACTTCACGGGCAGCCGCGCGAGCTCCTCGGCTGACTTCGCGCGGGTGTCGGCGCGCACGACCACGGCCTCGCCGCCCAGCTCGAGCACGCCGCCGCCGGCGTTGTCGGTGCTCTTGCGCACGACGTCGACCAGCTCCGAGAACGCCACGCCCGCCGC